>Ga0210410_10002238_pt1 | contig 17489 bp, 22 predicted proteins | sample IncBWC4MmetaG_FD_161058 | JGI IMG/M metagenome (GOLD analysis project Ga0210410, IMG submission 161058) | Forest soil microbial communities from Barre Woods Harvard Forest LTER site, Petersham, Massachusetts, United States - Inc-BW-C-4-M | ecosystem: Environmental > Terrestrial > Soil >... | reverse complement strand
GACGACGCGCTTCTCCGCGCCCAAGCCGCAAAAGACGAATCCGAGAATATCGCCAACGCTGTCGCCGCCATCCGCGAACGCCTCGACCTCGGCGGCAAGCTCATCATATTCGGCAACGGCGGCTCCGCCACCGATGCCAACGACTGGGCCATCGATTGCGTTATGCCTCCCGCGGGATTCCAGCCAATTCCCGCGGTCTCTCTCTCTATGGAGCCAGCGAACATTTCTGCCATCGCCAATGACGTTGGCACTGACCTGATTTTCCAGCGGCAACTGATCGCCCAGGCGCGCCCCAAGGATGTCGCCATCGCCATTTCCACCAGCGGCGGCTCCAAAAATATCGTCGCGGCTCTCGAGGAGGCGCGCAAACGTGATCTCCTCACTGTCGCGCTCCTCGGCTACGACGGAGGCGAAGTCCTGCGCCGCGGCCTCGCCGATTTTCCCGTCATCGTCCGCTCCGATTACATTCCGCGCATCCAGGAAGTCCAGGCCTCGATTTACCACCTGATGCGCGAACTGCTGGAGGGCACGCCGCATGCCTGAACTGGAACTATTCGGAACGCGGCGCTGCCCTTACACCAGCGAAATGCGCGACTGTCTCGAATGGAAAGGCAGCGACTTCACGGAATACGACGTCGAAACCGACTTCGACGCGCGCGAACGCATGCGCCGCCTGGCGCAACCTCCCTACACCGTTCCCCTGTTGGTCCGGGACGGCAAAGTCATTCAAGTAGGGTGGCAGGGCCGTGGCTGTGTGGTGGATAAATGATGGTAGAGAAATAAGGGTGGAGAAATAATCCGATGCACGAGCTTTCGATCGCCATGAGCATCGTCGAAATGGCCCAGGAAGAGGCGGAACGCCACGGCTCCGTGCAGGTGCAGGCTGTTCATCTGCGTCTCGGCCAGCTTTCCGGCGTCGTAAAGGAAGCGCTTCTCGCTTCCTACGAAATGGCGAGCGAAGAAACGCTCCTCGCGGGCTCCAAACTCCTTATCGAAGAGATTCCTGTGGAAGTCATGTGTCCGCAGTGCAAAGCCCCGCGAGTCGTCCGGTCGATCCAGTGGTTTTGTTGTCCCGAATGTGGCGCTCCCACGCCCACCGTCTTGCACGGCAAGGAACTCGAAGTGGTCGCCCTGGAGCTGTGCGAATGAGTAACGAACCGCGTCTCGCCGAAGTTCGCAAGAACGTCCTGAAGCAGAACGACGTTGTAGCTCGTTCACTCCGAGAGCGTTTCCGCGCGGCGGGCGTTCTGGCAATCAGCCTCGTCTCCAGCCCCGGCTCCGGCAAAACAGCTTTCCTCGAGAAGACTCTGACTCTTTTGCATGCCCGCTACCGCGTCGCGGCCCTCGTCGGCGATCTGGCGACGGAAAATGACGCTGAGCGCCTCGCTCGCAGTCAGGCTCCAGTAAAGCAAATCCTTACGGGAACGATGTGCCATCTGGAAGCGGCCATGGTACAGAACGCTCTCGAAGGTTGGGATCTAAATTCGCTGGACCTTCTCTTCATTGAAAACGTCGGAAATCTGGTGTGTCCCGCATCCTATGATCTCGGTGAAGACCTGCGCTTCGTTCTGATCTCGGTTACCGAAGGCGAAGACAAACCTCTGAAGTACCCGACCATCTTCAACAGCGCCGATGTAGCCATCATCACAAAATCCGATCTCGCCGCCGCCGTCGAATTCGACGAAGCGCTCGCACGCCGCAACATCCAGGCCGTGCGCCCCGGCATGGAAATTCTGAAACTATCCGCAAAAACCGGCGAAGGTATGTCGGGCTTCCTGCAATTCCTCGAAAGCCGCATTTCCAGGCCGCCGCTGCCGCCACGCAACAAAGTTACTGAAATCAAGCCTGTAGCACGCCTGCACTAATCCACAAACGATTCACATATTTCCACAGACACACCTCTTACCAGCGCCGGTCCCGCTCACTAGAATCTTTCCAGTGCTAATCCCGGGGAGGCATTTGATGCTTTTCGCTACTGTGTCTCGCGGCAAGAATCTCGGAACTCGCTTGCTCCCGCACCGCTTCAAGGACGATCGTTACCATGTCCGCCTGGGCAAGCAGGGCCCTTACATCCCGGTCACCGACCACCGCGACATTCCCTCTTACCTCGCCAACGGCTATTCGCTTGAGATGAGCAACAAAGCGGAAAAGCACAATCCGACCCTCATCCGCCCCGAATCTATCCGCGGTTGGAGCAAAACCTTCTAGTCACCCTGGGAACGCCATTCTCCCGAATGGCGTTCCATCTCGGTGCGCCACCGGAACGAAGAAGGACTCCCGAACATCCGCGCTTTGGCGGGTCGTCGGTCCCCAACAGTTTGGATTTATTGAAAAGACGGAGTTAGAGAGAACTTCACTTCAGCGATTCGTGTGAAAGTGTCGAGACGCGCAAAGGGCAACAACCTCGGTTTCGAGGACGCGCTTTCGGGTGTCGAGCCTACAGCAAAACTAATTTCGCAATCGCACTTCTACAGAAGACCAATTGCTTGTAATTCTAGTTTCCCAGGCTAGCAACTTGCTTGCAGCTTGCGGAGCGTGAGAAGTCCTAGTGGGAGCAATCCCGCCAGGAGTAAAGCAAACGTGGGGGGTTCCGGGACGGCAGTGCCACCACCGCCTCCATTTCCACCTGTGCCACCACCAGTGCCACCTGTCCCGCCGGTGCCGCCTGTTCCGCCAGTGCCGCCGTTCAAACCGCTGGTGCTGGCCAAGCAGGTGTCGGAGATGGTGTTGTTGCCGGCAAAGGTCACGTCACCAGTTGACGCCAAGAGTCTACCGCAAGTATCTGTTACGCCGGTGGTAGTGATGCTTGTGCTCGCGAGAACATTTCCTAACATCACGCCAGAGAGGGCCGCGGAGCTACCGATATCCCAATACACGCCAGCGTTGGCGGCGTTGAGGCCAGACGCGAACTGAACTACCCCCGAGGAGGTCAGCGAACTCCCTATGAAAACCCAGCTTGGATTGGTGACGCCAAGAGTGTTTGTGAGAGTGAGAGTTCCCGTCAAATCAGCAGCCCCAATATTATAGACACCCGGATTGAGACTAACACCATTCAGGTTACTCTGCGCGGTACCGACGGACGCCAAGCCTCCTAGAACAGTCAACGCATTGGTGAGTCCAGCCTGAGCCATCGCCGCGGTCGCATCACCGGCATGTTGCGTCCCACCAGTTAGGGTGAAAGTCAGAGGGCTAGCTATGGTGATCGAAGCAGCTGGGGAGACACCCACATTCCCATTAATGGTGTCGTTGCCCGCCGCGAAGCTTACCACCGGCGTGCCACCCAGGACCGCAAAAGTACTCAAATCAGGTCCAAGGACGTCGTCGGCATTAGCACTGGGTGCGAACAAAAGAAGAATTAACGCCAGAAACGAGAAAGAAATCAGAGGAATCTTCATAAAGCCACCTTGCTGGGAAGGTTTGCCTCAATTGCTCCACGCGTGGGACGGTGCATCTGGAGCGCACTGAAGTAACCAAATCTTACAAACTGCGGAAGGCGGCGTCTGTACAATTGTGAACAGGAAAAATTTGGATTTTCTCACGAACATCCGTTGCGGACGCTTTGGTGCGCTAGCTCGCGCGGTAGGCAACAGCCTTTCCCAGCCCTTCGACAAACAACTCGGCCACATCTCCCGGTTTAAGATACTGCGCCGGCTTCATCCCAAGCCCCACGCCTTCGGGAGTTCCAGTGGAAATCACATCGCCCGGCAAAAGCGTCATGAACACGCTCAGATAGCTGATCAATTTCGGCAAGCGAAAAATCAGGTCCGAAGTGTTGGAGTTTTGCCGCACTACGCCATTCACGCTCAGCCCGAGCCCCAAATTGTGCGGGTCCCGAATCTCATCGGGCGTCGCCAGAAACGGCCCCGGCGGCGCAAACGTGTTGCAACTCTTCCCTTTCACCCACTGCCCCGCGCGCTCCAATTGAAAGCCCGCTCGCTGTCCGGCCACATGCCCCATCGCATCCGCCTCCGAAACATACGAGGCCCGCTTCCCGATCACCAGCGCCAGCTCCACTTCCCAATCGGTCTTCTGCGAACTCTTCGGAATCACCAGGTCGTCGAACGGCCCGCACAAAGCAGACGGTGCCTTCATAAAAATCGCCGGCTCCTTGGGAACTTCCTTCCCGGTTTCGGCCGCATGCCGCGTATTCAATCCAACGCAAACAATCTTCGATGGCCGCGCAATACAAGCCCCCATCGCGCGCTTCCCGGCACCACAGCACACTTCTCCTCGTTCGCCCGAAACCAAGCTGACAACTTCTCCACGCCACCCGCGGCAAAAAACGCATCGTCAAAATCCCGCGCATGCTCGCTCACGTCTCTGCGCATACCATTCGCGGCAATCAGTGCAGGTTTTTCCCGCCCCATCTCCCCAAATCGGCAAAGCTTCATCGTGGATAGCTCTCGCTCAATCTTGGATTTGCCGCAATTTTCAACGCCTCATCATACAAAACCGCGTGCCGAAAAACTAATTGCTAGTCACAAACTGCTTTGGTGATTTGGCAAAATTCATCCGCCGCTGGCGAGCAATTCTCTACGGCTCGTAATTCTAATGAGCGACGACGAAGGACTCCCGCCGTACCAGGTGGCTACGACCCATACACACTATGGAACCGCGCGACCCGCGTTCTGCGCCCGAAGAAATCTAAGGTGCGCGCCGGGTCGTCGTCTTGCTCACAAAATGGTTATCCGGCGACACATTTGAAAAGGTCAACTTACTGAATCTGTAAGACTTATCTGAGTTCGTTTTGTAGTTTCTTGTTATCCCTACTGGTATGGTATCCCGAATCCTCCTACCGACGTTTTATGGGATTGTCAGGAGCCATCCGATAACCACAAACCATGACGAGACTTGCAAGTTGAGCGTTGGTGATACAGGCTGTCCTCTGCGAATCCGCTGCTGCCGTTCGAGTTGACTCAGAGTTCGATCGAAGGCCCGCTCCAGAGTTGTTTCATACCTAACCGAAAGCTCTAGCGGTGTTGGGGAATTTCATTAAGATCGGGTTCGATGATAAAATCTATTCTCTTTCGAGGCCGTTCTCCCTCCACAATCACACCCATCAGTCGACGATGACGCCATTAGCAGAGAGGCCAGTTTATCTACGAGGATTTCTTCGAGCGTTCCCTGCGGTTCCAAGTCATCGCGAAGTCCGTTGAGCAAGGAATCAAATTTCGCTCGTTGTTCGTCCTTTAGCAAAACTGTGCTGGAGAAAATCCCGTGTTTCAAGGCATTTTGCTTACTTTTCTCTTTGCCCAGCTCCGTCCGCGGCCCTGTAGCTCCGTGGACAACCGAAATTGCCGTGGCAGTGATCGATTCGGATTGCTCGGAATTTTCGGGGCTGTTTTTCTGTTCTGATCTTTGCATGAGACGGCGCCTTTGTTCGCTCCCGGCTTTGCTCTTCGTCCGACGAACCCGAGCCATTTTCTGCCGATAGAGCTTTGCAAACCGGGTGCGTGTTAACTATGTGCAACCGGGTTGCACTTTCGCTTTTTCTTCTCTAGCTTATAATTATTTGGATAGCTAGTCAAGACTGGGAAAAAGTAGTTGGCTCGTTCTTACCGTTTCCTCTGACGGCTCTAGCTGAAACTCGCGTCAAAGGGGTACTCTCCTTCCACTCATTTCACTCGATTTGCCTAACTGGGCCTTTCATCACCCGAGCGTTTTTCCGACCATCTAGCCCTGGCGGCTTTGCTGGCGATTTCCTTGCGTCGCTCCGGCGTAAGCTTATTGCGACGGGCCTTTCCCCCTTTCCGCCCCAGAGCCACTGCATTTGCATCTTTTTCTTTTTTCTTGGCCATGTCTGATCCTTGACGTTATCCCGGTCTTTATTGGAAAGCAAGAATAGGCCTGACTTTGCTTAGCGCTAAGCATATCCTTAGCGCTAAGCAAAGATATGAAGGGTGGTTTCCATGAAACGAGCCAAAAATTCAATTCAAGCAGAGATGAGAGTTGCGAGACAGACTTGGTCTGATTTAGGAGCAGCCAGATTGCGCGATCTCCGTGCTCTATTGGTGAGATTCAAGTTCTCGATCGCCCTCGGAGAAATTACTCGGATCGACAACCGTTGGTATGTAACGCACGGTGGTCCCCTCGGACTTGCATCGCGGAGACAATGCCATGGAATCAGTACGTCCCTTCAGGAACGACTCTGTGATCCAGCGGCGAGTCGCTGGGTTTTCCGAGCTGTCGTCTACAAAGGTCCTAATTCGAAGAGCTTCGTTGGTTATGGCGATGCTGACCCCTCCAATGTTTCATCCGCGGTGCAAGGCGCCGAATTACGCATAGCAGAGACACGCGCTGTCAATCGCGCCCTCCGCAAAGCTACGGGATCGGCCTGTGTTCAGTCGAAGAGTTGGGCGCATTTTCGAGTGTGCCAAAATCCTCCGCGAGTCCGCTACCGTCGAATGGCTCGCACTCTTGCAATGGTTCCGGCAACGGCCAACCGCGGCTTCGCGATCAACTCTGCCTCTTGATTCGCCAATACAACCTCGATCCCAATCTCGTCAAGGCATACGCCGCGGACTTCTGCGGCACGGAAGCGCTGAGCGGTGCCAGCCGTGAATTGGTCGAATCCTTTATTTCCCATCTTTCCTCGGCTGCCAAAGAGAACCGTGATGCCTTGGTCTGCAAACTAAATTCTTATCTTCAACCTGTGAAGGCAAGGTCATGAGACGACATATTCCGGGTTTGCAATCGGGACATCACGGTGTATCCAGCAATCTCGATGGGCTTTTCCTAGTCCGCGTCGAGGGGGCTTCTTATCGCTGGCATCCTCAGAAACCCTTTCTTTCACTTCGCTTCAGCATCCTGGAACCAACCTCCCATGAGGCACTGACCTTTTCCGGACGACTCTACTGCACGGAACGAGCACTTTGGAAGCTCACCTGGTTCCTCCGGGATTTCGGCTACGACACCGAACTCCTCAGCCGGGATCAAGTCGATGAGAGAGCACTCCAGAATCTTCGAGGAATAGTTCGGACAACGTTCACCAATTTGAACGGCCGCTCTTACCAAAACCTCGATTCGTTTGCCCCAGTAGCGGAGTGGGAAACAATCTCCTGCGCATCAAGCAATCAGGACGAGAATGGGAGAAGCCAAAATGCACTTTAGCTACACCCAAATAGCCCAATACCTCCGCTGCCCGCGCAGCTATCGCTATCGTTACCTGGATGGCTGGTGTGAGAAAGAGACCAGGGCCGCCATGATCTTCGGGCGCTGCTTTGAAAAGGCGCTGGAGTCTTACTTCTGCGGTGGGAACTGTGGCGCGACACTTCATCGCGAGTGGGGCACTTTCCGTGATACTCCGTTCGAGTTCAAAAAGGGAGAGACCTGGGATCGGCTGGTGCATCAGGGTGTGCATCTCCTCGAGCGCTTTGCCCAGGACAATCGCGTTCACATTCCCCAGCCGCAACAGAACCTTCAGACCAAACAGGTGCGGGAGCTTCCGGACGCAAATCAGTTTGTTGCCTATATTGATGCCATTGGCGAGCTCGATGGCCAGCGTTGTCTGATGGACTGGAAGACCACAGGTAGCCGGTATCCTGGGGAGCCGACAGGACTGCTGTCGCTCGACCCTCAGTTGATCTGCTATTCCTGGATGACCGGCATTCCCGATGTGGCCTTTGTGGTTTTTGTGAGAAAGCATCAGCCCGAAATCCAATATCTGAAGACATCGATTTCCGAAGAACAACGCCTAGAATTTGGTCGGCTCGTGGGGACGACAATCAGCCAAATCGAAGCAGCCCAATTCCCGTCTCACAGCGGGATTCGTTTTCCACAAAACGGATGTTTAAGCTGCTCGCATCTCGGGCTCTGTCTCGATGACCAAAAGCTGATCGATTCCACTCTCATTCGCACACCAGGAGCGAGCAACCTTGCATGGCTTGATGAGCTTGTGGATTAACAGAGGATTGATGGAGACTCCGGAGATTAATCGCCGTAGGGCCGTATTCGTCCTTGGCCGGATTGACGAGATTCTGTCTTGGGAGAAGACCAAGGAACAGGAAAAGGACGTGCGGTTCGTCGAGTTGGGAGAATATCTGTGCGAGGTGCGGGCCAAGCAGTACTGGAGGCTGGAGAACTTGAAATCGTTTGATGAATTTCTGGAGAAACGCTTCGCCGACTCCCGGCGGAAGGCCTATTACGTAATGGCGATTCACGAGAATCTGACCCGGATCCCGAAACACGAACTGCAGCAGGTGAGTTGGAGCAAAGCGACAGAATTAGTCAAAGTGGCCCGCAAGGATGGGGAAGAGTTTGATTGTGCAACCTGGTTGCACAAGGCGAAGGAGATGCCCAAGGAGGGCTTTAAATGTGCAGTGGAACGCCACCTGACGGGGAAAGAGACGGAACCCTGGGAAATCATCTACTTCAAGGTCTACAAGAGTCAATTGCCAGTCGTTGAGAAAGCTCTCGAGACAGCAGCGTTGATGTTGGGAACCGACAAGTCTCGTGGTTATTGCCTGGAGATGATCTGCGCGGATTTTCTTGCAGGCGCTAATGTGGCCGGATAGCCTCGGTAGGTTCCGCGATGAGTGACTCAGCTAATTCGAGGCGTGTCCGCCAAAAACGACCGCGGATCAAGCTGGACTCTGAGGAGTACACAATAGTCCGAAACCTTGTGCTGGAAAGGGATGGCTGGCGATGCCAAGAATGCGGTTCCATGAAAAACTTGCAGGTCCATCACATGAAACGCAAGAGCCAGCTTGGCGGCGACGTAATGCCTAATCTGATTACACTCTGTGACAGTTGTCACGGGAAATGTCACGGACGGCGCCCGTCGAGACCTTAATCGCAAACCCAATCGTGGCCTGGTTCACCACGAGAGATCGGCGGTCGGGCTCAGGCAGTTGAGTAGAAGGTGCGAAAATGCCTGTCGGGTTCATTGGAGAAGCAAGGACGCCTAGCACAGATCGGGAGTGGATCAACGCGGAGTGCGAGCTCGCGATCAACCATCTAATGAAAGTCTGCGGAGAGCCCTCGCCAGAGATGGAACTAGAAGTTCAGTGGCAGGAGCATGAATTGGGTGAATATCCGACGATCGCTCTGACTTGAGAAGACGCGTCGGGCGTCTTTCATGTTAGCGCCATAGGGGCACTTGGCTTGGAAGCAAGTAGTGCTGCAGGTGGTAAAAAGGGATGGAGGCAGTCAGTTCTTCCCCGAACTCCGGCCGCGCAGGCCGAGGCCCAACAAAGCTCATTCCGCCGCGCAGGATTTTGACTATTTGCGGTAGCTCGCCTAATACGCATTCTTGCTAATGAGTGCGGAAAAAACGGTCATTACAATGATCCGCAAATCGAACATGAAGCTCCAGTTTTGCAAGTAATAGAGGTCATACTCGACACGCTTGTCGATTGATGTATCGCCACGCCAGCCGTTCACTTGAGCCCAGCCCGTGATTCCCACCTTGAGGCAGTGGCGATGGTTGTAGCGTGTGATGTCTTCCAAGAATTGCCGAACGAAATGCGGACGTTCGGGACGCGGTCCCACCACGCTCATGTCCCCCTTCAAGACATTGATGAACTGCGGCAACTCATCAAGACTCGTTTTTCGCAGAAAGGTTCCAAGGCGCGTCCTGCGGGGGTCTGCTTCGGTTGTCCACCGAGTGTCGCTGTCGGAGGATTCGCTCACTCGCATCGTACGAAACTTATACATCTGGAATGGCGCACCATTAAGTCCTACGCGCTCCTGCACGAAGAAAATTCGCCCAGGTGAGGTCAGCCGAATCAACAATGCGATCAAACCCATGAGCGGAGAAGTCGCAAGGAGTACCAGACCCGAAAAGCAAATGTCGAAGGTTCTCTTAAGCAAAGCATAATCGAGCGAATCCGTGGGCGTGGGCGTAAGGTCGAGCATCTGCATGCGCCCTATCTGGAACAACTTTTCGCGCACGACGATACCCTCTCCGAGATCGACGATTGCGCGCGCGGGAACGCTCAGTTTTTCCAGAGCCTTGATAAGGCGTGGAATTTGCGAGAACTGCGCCGGATGAATGGCCATCACCGCTTCATCAATTCCATTCCCGGAATGCAGACGGCTGAGATCATCCAGGTCGTAAACGCGGGTACCTTCCACTGCCACTTCTTGCTCTGGAAGCCTCACGTAGGCAACAACTTGACAAGGAGCGAATGAAAGGCGTTGCAACCGAATTGCTGCATCGCGGGCAAACTGGTCAGCCCCAACAATCAGGAGTCGGGCGGGCCGCCCGAGTCGAAGCTTATTCCGGTACAGAAACCGAAAAACAGCGTGCAAGAGTACCGTCAAGACAAACAAGGTAATTAGGCAACAGACGAACAAGCCCCGAGGGAACGCGGCATTGTGCCCAAAATAGAGGACACCCATCAAAATCACAGTCGTTGCCACGCTCGCTGCCAAGGCGGCCCTTGCGCCGGTTCGTTCTCGAAAGAGCTCGTCGAACTTGGTTACCTTGTAGTGTCCCGCCATGAACGCCCAAACAAAAGAGCTGAATAACACGAGCGTGAAGTGTCCTTGGTGGGTATAGGTGTTTGGCCGGTAGAGGAAACCCATGCAAAGAGCCCAAATCTGCCAGCCGATCTCAAAAGCAAGAAAGGGAAGAAGATAGATTGCAAGTTGCAGTGTTAAGCGGTACATCCTCAATCGAAGCAACATGTCTGGGCGATCCTCTGTCGAAACACTTCTACTCTTTCATGCGGGCCAGGATAACAACGCATTTCAAGCGCGTGATTCAAATTGACGTAAATTGCAACACCACTCGACTGTCGGCGGCCACTTTCAATCTTCAAAGCAGAGTTCGTGATATTTCTAACCAGCCTAGTCCGATTCGTCGGGACTTGTGGCGGTGGCATTCAGGCCAAGGTGCTCCGTACGCGCGGAGATTCGCACAGCGTTCTGGTAGACCTCAAACGTTTCTCTCGCAGTATTCACCCAGTTAAATCGCTGGAGATTCATTTTGCCCTTCTCGACCAACGACTCTCGCAGACTGGCATCAGTGAAAGCCTTGTGCAGTGCATGCGCGAATTCGTCTGGCTTCCGTGGATCGGCGTATAGAGCCGCATCTCCCGCGACCTCAGGCAGCGATGTCTCGGCACAGCAGACCACTGGAGTCCCACACGCCATCGCTTCAAGCACTGTAAAACCGAAACCCTCGTAAAGCGAAGGGCAAGCGTATACCTTCGCCGCCGAATAGAGCGTTCGCAATTCCGAATCGTTTACAAAACCAGCAAAGATTACCTTCTTCGAGATTCCAAGTTCATCCGCCAATCGACGCAGTTCCGCTTCCCCCTTCTTTAGCGGACCTACCAACACCAAATTCGCGTGTCTCTCATTCGAAAGGAATTCTCGAAACGCGTGCAAGAGTGCAGCGTGATTCTTCCGTGGTTTATAGATCCCTGTATAAACGATAAAATCGTCCTCAATCCCGTACTTGCTCCGGATGCTCTCGATCTGAACTTTATCGTTGACCGGTTCGAAGTCGGGGCTTATTCCCGGATACACGACCTTGATTTTCTCTCGTTCGACCCCCAGGCAGTGCACGATATCATCACGGGAAAACTTCGAATCCGTAATGATTCTATCGGCCAGCCGTACGGCAGCTGACATCATCCCACGGTAATACACGCGTCCGATTCGTGACTCGATGTCTTCCTTCCATCTCCAGCCAATCACGTCATGAATCGTTACCACTGATGCGCACGGCCGCACCAAAGGCAGCATGAAATGAGGAGCGTGCAGAAGATCTATCTTGTGGTCCCGGAGAATCCTTGGGAGCTGTATCTGCTCCCGAATCGAGTAGTATTTCAGTTTTGGAGTCACTATTTTCGCATTGTTGTTCCCGGTCTGAACCAAGCCCTCCTCACCGGGGGGGAGGATCAGCAGATACTCCCCCTGAGGCTCTTGAGTCAGGATTGCCTCAACCAGGCACTTCATATACCGGCCAATGCCTGGATTCTTGATTCTCCGCAAGTCGAACGCAATCTTCATGGATTCTCCTGTACGCTCCGAACCTTGATAGGGTCAGCACCGTACTTGGGGCTCAGTAATTTTGTGTAAACTGCCAAATGGAGCTCTGCCACTCGTTCCCACGAACATTGCCGAAGGTACTCGCCAGCATTTCTCGCCAGCTTCGTTCTTTCTTCCTGACTTTCGATCAGCGCGCGGGCGGCAATTAATGCTTCCTTGGGGTTCTCGGCGAATGTCAGAGAACTTTCCATGTTGGGAGGAGTATGCGATCCCCGATTCGAAACCACAGCAACTCCGTTCGCAAGCGCTGCCTTCAAACTCGTGCGTCTTTCTGACGCTCCGTCGGGGAAGGGAAAATAGGCCACAGCAGACGAAGCCAGCCTCTCGGCAACTTGCTCTTCGCTAAGATCCAGATCCCAGATGACCGGCAGCTCCGCAGTTGCTGACCTCAGCTTTTCAAAATATTCCATATGCTCAGGGTGAGGTCTTCCGATGATGCGCACCTTCAAGGCCAGCCCACCCGACTTAATCAGCCGGCTCAGTCCCACCACTTCCTCAAGCCCTTTTCGCGGCAAAATGAGACCAAAATATACGATCTCGCTCAGCGTGCGCTTCCTCTCCTGTGGATATACTCTGATATTGCTTGCAACGGGGATAATGGAACTAATCCGCGAGACCCAGGGTGCCCACTTAGTTACGAACCGCCTCTCAAACTCGCTTGTGAAAATAACGTGCTTGGGGCGAACCATAAAGGGAAGCAATGAGAGCTTTCGAAGGACGCGCCTTTGGCTCGCTTCGTGAATTGTAACTACACAACTTTGGAGCAGTGACAGTCCTTGCGAGCCCAATTGTGTTCCAAAACCAGCAGTGGGATATTGGATGTGTAGTATGTCGAACTTCTGTTCGCGCAGACGCCTACTCTCCCTGAACGCGCCCCACAAGTTCCAATCGCCAGACGTAATCAAATGACTTCCTATGCCGCTGGCGTTCAAAGCATTGCCGAGGCACGCAGTATAGTCTCCAACCCCGCATCCACCGGTAGGACAGTGACCAGTAATCAGTGCCACTTTCACGATGCGCTGTCCTTATCGATCGGATCTCCAGGGACATTCACCTTCTGAAAAGCAAACCAAGCAAATGTGTAGTCTCTATTAAGCCAGCTAACAGTCCGCTCTGACGCTTCAAAGTTGAGTTCGCCCACGGGAACCAAGCCATACTTGCGTGCTTCTTCAATGAGATTTCGAAGCTCATCCTTTGAAAAGACCGTCCAATCCAGGCCATACACGGTGACTCCACTGGTATCCACTTTTTCGGGCCAATAGTCGGTGGACCCGATAAAATAACCCCCAGTTTTCAGCATGCGTGATACCTCTCGAAACACTTTCGGGCCACAGAACCCATGTTCGAGTACGGATATGGCAGTGATTGCTCCGAATGTCTCGTTCGGAAACTCCGTATGGGCAAAATCGCCCGTTACGTACTTGATGTTTTGCTTGTAAGGCATCCGAGTGAGTGTCGGATTCAAGTCAATCCCGGTAAGGTCAGAAAAGCCCAATTTGTGGAGGCTACAGAGCACTTCTGAGGCGTACGCACCCAGATCAAGAATGGGCGTCGTTTTGCTGACGCGCTGCTCAATGAATTGAAGGGTCCTCAGAACATCCCAACTCTTCTCCAGCAGCCCAACATTCACTCCCCGGACGATGCGCGTTTTGTGCAAAACTTTAGTGAACCACGGGGTAACAAAATCCAATCCTCGGCGGCGTATTTCAGCACGCGCGCGAAGGTTGTCAACAGACTTTGCCAGAACTTCCAGGCTCACCTAACCCTCCGGCCTGCCGTATTCTTACGGTAGGCAGCTACGACCTTCAGGGGCTGGTGGGAACCTAATGGCCAGCCCAACAGGAAACCAAATCCAAGAAGCTAACGCGAACTCTTGGTGGAGCGGAGCAACCATCATCGCCCCGCCAAAGCCGACCAATATTCCTACAGCTGCATAAGCCAGTGGTGTCCGCTCTCGCCATAACTGCCGCAGCGCCGCAAGTAGAAATCCAAGAAAGCAGAGGCTTGTTATGACTCCATACTCCGACGCAAGCATCAGGTAGCTGCTTTCCATGAAAGGGGCGCTGGAGGTGGTAATTATGGTGTTCTTTGCGCCGGGTGGGCGCTCGTAATTCCCAGGACCCGCACCGAAGGGATGTCCTATCACAAACTGGAGTCCCTGAACAATTGACTCCTGATGTTCTTGTGCGGAGCGGTCCTGTCCTGTCTTGGTGGAAAAAAGATAGTCGCCAAGACCGAGAAGTGGCACTGATGCAACAAACAATGCGAGAGTCAGCGCTGCGTATTTGGACAACCTCCGCTTTTGCCCCATGATTACTGCCAACAAAGGAATTGCCAGCGCTGTGCCCAACCACGCAGACCGAGTTACGGAGCAAATGAGGCCAGCGGTGATCATGGCTGCGGGCAATAGGTTCCTGCAATATACCCACCAGATGACCAACGCAGCCATGCACAGAAGCGCGAAAAAGGGCGGTGAAACCATTGTGGCGGATTCCCTAAGGCCCGTGAAAGAATCTGCGAAGAATCGTCCGTCTAGGACGCCATCGGGCGTGAAAGCAGGTGCAACCGACAGATAAAGTATGCCTCTTGGAGCCGGTCCGAAGATAAACAATTCACTCATACCAAGCACGGACAAAACCGCAACGATCCATACCGCGCATCTTGCCCAGACCTTCTGCTGGCCTGCCGTGAGTGTAGCCACCCTCCCGGCTGCATACGCGATCACAAAACTAAAGTCAGCCAGTAAAAGGATGAGCGATCCGCCAAAAGCTAGTCGCAGAAGTGCGAGCCCGAAGCAAACTATCAGGAACCAGTCGGGAGCAGCGAGCTTTACTCCATGCCGCTTCCACAGAACACATGCAAGTAGCAATAGCGCGACCCTGTCGCATCCCTCAAACGATGCGACGTAAGGAGGCCCAAAGAACTTCGCGAGCAGGAAGGTTATGGGGTAAATTGACATAAACGCGAGAACAGTTCCCAGGGCGGTCGTGGGATAACGAAATGTCATCCACAGCAACGCCCCCGCTGAAAGAAGCAGGGCAAAGCCGGTCAGCGGCAACCCCAATACATGCAAAAAAACGACGGCGAGAAGAACAGATACGACGACGCTAATCCCAAACGCCGAAACGAATGGGCTTTCTGCTTTTGCAATCGATTGTGAACCGGCGCTCATAATTGACATATCTCAAAATCGCAGAAGAGAGAATAATGCGATTTAGCGCTCAACGCGGGCGGCTAGGACGGCGAACCCGGCTCCATCCGCCAGATAGAGGCGAACTCAGTTACTACCCCAGTGCGGTACAGATAGACCAGAAAAGCGGCAAGGCACCCTGTTCCCACCAAAAGCGGCGAGGCCAACTTATTTCCGGCCAGAATTACGGATAAGACAGCCACAAAGGCGACTGACATTCGAGCCCAGCCGAACGGTCTTGGAACCGCACCGATTACACGGCGAAGCCAGTACACATTCTGCGATAGCAACGCCACCTCTGTCACGATCGTGAGGACCGCAGCGGCACGCCAGGAGAACATCGGGATAAACACCAGGTTACCGATGAGGTTCACTGCAAGGCAGACCGCAGAGGTGGAGACAAATACCCTTTCGTGCTCACTAGCCAGAAGCCTCATATTTAGTGCGTGGTTGACATACCGCAGAATGACGGCCCAGATGAGTATTTTCAGGGCCGCGGCAGACTCGCCGAATCCCGCACCAAGCAGCCTTGGAATAAGGACGTCAGCGAATACCATCGTCGCAAGCACAATGACGAATGACGTACTCAGCAACAAGCCCATTGCTTTCTCAAGCCTCTCCCGCTCAGCCTCCGCGGAGTCCCCTCGCGAAAGTGTCGGCAGCAAGCTGTAAAGCACGCCATAGGGCAGAATCTGGACCATGCCGATCGCGCGGTACGCTACTCCGTAAATGCCTGTCGCATAGTCTCCCGCCAGCTTGGAAAGTAGCACCACGTCGAGCCTGTCGTAGAGGTTTCCGACAAACGTATAAATGGTGAAGATGGCGCCTGTTTTAATCAGCTGTCGAACGTCCAACTGAAGCCGCTGCTTTGTCCTTAATTTCAGGGCAAAAACCAGCCCAGCCCCTGCCGCTGCTACGGCCGCGGCGAGTTCCACCGCAATGGCCCCACGAAGCCCGCCGCCCCGTGCCAGCAAGAAGCCGGCACCGGTCGCGAGCGTCAGACCCAGAACCAACTCCACAACGAAGAACTCCACATAGCGACCTACCCCGCGAAGCACGCCCTGAACCGCTTCGCTTAGTGATCGGGGAAGCAGCGTCAGAGCCATGAACGCAGTGGCCGCAAGAACCAATCGCGGATAACCGAGCAGCCAAAGAATGCTGAGTCCAATCCCTGTGCAAGGGACCATGCACGCGAGGCGCAGCCATATCAGTTGCCCAGCCAATCCCCATCCTAGCCGCTCGTCTTTTGCCGCTTCCCGAGTCAGATAGTCGATGTATCCCGTTCCGGAAGCCACCGCGAGCATTTCCACCATCGCCAACAAGAGCGTATAAACGCCGAACTGCCGGGGACCCAGCGCGCGTGCCACGGCGATCACAAAGCAGAGCCGCAGCACCCCTCGCAATAATTGTGCTGCCGTGAGAAGAGCGGCATGGGAAAGCCTCGGCTCGATAACTGCTGGCTTCGTCTGGGCGCTCACTTCTATTATCAGAGGCGCGCTGATTGCGCCCTCGCTCTACTGCTCAATCGTTTCAAGAAATCGGTTCTCGTCACTTCTCCCCCAGCCTTTACCTATCCGCCCTCAATCTCCACTGCGGGGCGCCGCTACGGCGTTGCTGTGTCCGCTTTCCGCTTTCGGTGATCCATTCCCATTCCCATTCCGCAGCGAAGCGGCAAAAGCGATCCCGTTTGCCGCTTTCTGGACGGCTTCCAGGTCTGCTTCAACCATCATTTTGATCAATTCCTCGAAGCCGACTTGGGGTTCCCAGCCGAGTTTTTCGCGGGCTTTACTGGCGTCCCCGCGCAGGTAATCCACTTCGGCCGGGCGCATCAGCTTGGGATCAATCTCGACGTACTCCTCCCAGTTAAGGCCCACCGCGCCAAACGCTGCCGCCAGTAGCTCGCGAATACTGTGCGTCTTTCCGGTAGCCAGGACGTAGTCCTCCGGCTCCGGCTGCTGCAGCATCATCCACATCGCGCGCACATAATCGGCTGCAAAGCCCCAGTCACGCTGGGCGTCGAGGTTTCCCATCGAGAGTTTCTTCGCGTGGCCACATTTGATGCGCGCCACCTGGTGGGTCACCTTGCGGGTAACAAATTCCAGCCCGCGCCGCGGCGATTCGTGGTTGAATCCAATCGCCGAGCAGGCGAAGAGGCCGTAGCTCTCCCGGTAGTTTACGGTGATGTAGTGGCCGAACACCTTGGCCACGCCGTAGGGGCTGCGTGGATGAAATGCAGTTTCTTCCGTCTGTGGCGTTTCGCGCACTTTGCCGAACATCTCCGAGCTGGATGCTTGCAAGA
>Ga0210410_10002237_pt1 | contig 17490 bp, 16 predicted proteins | sample IncBWC4MmetaG_FD_161058 | JGI IMG/M metagenome (GOLD analysis project Ga0210410, IMG submission 161058) | Forest soil microbial communities from Barre Woods Harvard Forest LTER site, Petersham, Massachusetts, United States - Inc-BW-C-4-M | ecosystem: Environmental > Terrestrial > Soil >... | reverse complement strand
AACCCTGAGAACCTTATCGGTCCAATTGATGTCGCTCCATTCCAGATGTGCGATTTCTGACTCTCTCAAGCCGCACTTCAGGCCCAACGAAATGACAACCCGCATGTAGCCGTCAGCCGCCGCGAGCAATGCACCGATTTCTTGAGGGGTGTACACGGTGGGAAGTTTCTTTTCGTAGGTTGGCTTTTCAGGCATGACGGCCTTCAGGTTTGCCCCTGCGAAGATCAGGAATGAACGGACTCTAGCGTGTTTGTTTGCAACCGTCCGGTCTGACGCGCCGTTCTTCCTCAAATGCGCATGGAATGCATAGATGTCATCTGGCGTTAGTTCATCAACAAATGTCTTTTTGGTGATGGCGGTGAAATCATCAAGGTAGCGCCTAGCCTGCCGTGCGGCTTCTGTACGATTGGCGTTTTCACGGTCAGTGACGTATCGGTCAACCTCTTTGCGAAGGTTCTTCCGGCCCTCCTGCTCCACAAGGCGGATTCCAGCAGCATCAGCAGCAGTCCTAGCGGCTAGGGCTTTGTCCTTCGCGAGCTTCTTGGTTACGGCTGTCGTCGCATTCTTCCCGACATTCTCGTACCGGAGCTTTGATCCTTCATAAAAACGCAGTTCATAATGTCCAATGGGGCAATGAACCTGTTGTCCGCCGATCACCACGTACTCAGGCCGGATTCTCCCGTTCCTTCCAAACGCAGCCGGGTATCTTTTCCACATGGCACGCTCGCCTAGATCGACCCGGCAATATCGCATCAATGTCACTTTGGAATTAGCCATTCTTCGATCCCCTTCGCCAGATTTATATGACTAAAGTATTACTATTAGGTTTTTACGAAAGGCAAGCAATTGATAAATAAGCAACTTACTAAAGTACTAGCTATAGTCCCTCCCTCTCCGCCAGCTATCTGATCCTTCACCCTCGCGCAGAATCAGGAATCGGCGTCTCCTGGCTGGCCACACGCCCCACAAAACCGCTCAGCGAATCGTCTTTGTGGCCACCTGTTTGAGATGACTTGTTGAGTTGGGATGAACGACGGACAGCGCCGGGTGGCTGTTCATAACAGCCTAACCTTGTTTACCTTCCTGCACCCAGCGCCGAAATGTATTCACTCTTTCCGGCGGCCAAGCTCCGTCACACGGCATCGTCCCGGCTTCGAGGCGCTTCAAGATCGCGTCAGCGTGCATCGAGACATCGTCATGTGACCACAAGTCAAAGACAAATCTCATCGAGGCCCGGTCCATTGTGCGGAAGAGTGGCTTGATGTGCTTCGCAAAGCCCGGCACTTCCGCACTCTCCAACGGCGCCGGCGCCGATGAGTCTTCCGCGTTCTTCGCGTTCAGGGCGGAGATCCGTGCCCCTGGTGTTGCACTACAAACCCACCACCATTTTGGCACCGGCATCCCTTCAGGCGGCTTTGCCCCAGCCGTAGAATTCTCCACAGCGATGCGAGATCCCCATTCGATATATGCAACGAATGCGGCGCGAAATTCCGGATCGCTCGGCAGCCCGGCTTCGTCAGCGCTTTGCAGCATCAGGCGAGCCCAGTGCGAGCGCTGCTCCTGGGTAAGGTGTTTGTCCAGATGTTGAGAGATCATCCGGGCGTATCCGCCGTAACGCTCTGAGTAAAACGCCGGTCCGCCAAACACTTCACTCAGCCACGCCGCCACTCTCTCGGGATGATCGGCCTCCATTTGCGCGAAGAGTGGCCCGACAACAGGATCAGACGGAACATGCCTGCCATAAAAGATGGACGTTGTGTCGAGCAGCGCTGGATAACCGCCTGCCCACTCGAAGAGCGTAGGCTCGCGATCGGGCGGCAAAGGGTCAGCGAAACCCACTGACCAATGCATGCCCGAGCAGAAGGGCTTGTTCAGCGAACTACCGCATCGACACAAGCTATAGTGCTCGTGCGATGCGCCAAGGTTGCGTTGAACCGGTTCGCCGCAATCATCGAGAACGGGGATTCCTCCTGTCACACGATAAGGGCCGTCTTTGGAAATCTCGATCGTGGGCCGGCGGGAGCGGTCGACACACTCGCGCATCTCACGATCGTCAATAGCCGCACTGAGTGCACCTGAAGGACAGCGGCGCACGGCCCGAAGGATGTCATCGAGACGAGCGCCGCTCGGCGTAACGAACGGCTCCTTCCCCAGATGGAATACGGCGCTAAGGCGGTCAGTGCAGAACCCGGAATGAGCACACAGTCCACGATTGTCTAGAATCACGATCTGTTGACCTTCATAGGTGTCGCGCCGGTCTGGAACTCTCCGCGGATCCTTGTCGACGGTGAATCCAGAAACCGCATGGGAGCCATCGCAAAAGGGCTTTGATTTCGACTGGCCGCAGCGGCACAATGCGAAACTGCCATGAGTGTCGATTGACACTCCAAGATAGTCAGTAAGATCTACTTGGCCCGTTACAAGATATGGGCCTCCGTACGCCACACGTATGCGCGGCTCGATTGCCTGAAGGCGCTTCCACTGTGCCTCAAGCCTAGCACTCCCATGCGAAGGGCTGTTCTGGCAAAGCCCAATGAGAGCTGAGTATGCTTCGTCAATTTCCGGTAGTTCCCTTCGCGATTCTCCTATACGCAGCGTCAGGTCCACGAGTTCTTCTTCGAAGGATTCCATTGATCCCGGATCGTTAACCATTGCCTCCGCGATGCTTGCCGCAAGATCTTCGGTACGCAGTGAGTGCGTTTCGATGACTACGATACAGAGGGGGCGAATGACGGAGCGAAACAATACTGTAGCAATCTGTCGTGATCGATCATCCTCGATGGCAGCTGCCCGGCGGAAAATGCCGAGCGCGCCAGTCAACCACTCTGTTGCCTCACGATCGATCGAGCCCGCCTCCGCCAGATCCTGAGCCGCAATGCGGTCGCCGGCAATAAGTGTCTCCAATTCAAGCAGATCCTGCGCCGGCGCTGAATTGGTGGTTTCAGTATCTTCAAAAGCCGATGTTCCGCCAATATTTTGCGCGAAGCGATCGGCAGCCTGAGTCAGCATTGCGCGACGGATCTTGAAGGCGGATTGCCGCTGCTCACCGCTCAGTCGCCGTGACGCGATCTCAGCTTTGCCAGCGATCAGAACCAGGTCAATTGCTTCTCTTGCTGTGTTCGGATAGGAATCAGGCATATTAGGCGGTCACTGTTCTCCAAGTAAATTGCGGAACCGGTCTTGCCTAGCGACAACCGGGACCGCCTGGCGATAGGAAGAGACGCCGTGAGCAGTGCCATGGGGAGGAGCAAAACATATGCACTTTGAACGTCCTCTTCGTCTCTCTCAATTTCTTGTAGCACGCGGACCATTGAGGGGTACAGTCGACGCAGATTCAACTTTCCATGAATATTCGTTCAAACGCCAGGGCCACCTTGCGCGAAAGCATGAGACCAATTAAATCGGCCCTTCTTCCCGGACGAACGACTCCGCTTGGGCTGTGGACATCGTTTTTCATTAAAGGTGTCACGTGTACGGTATCGATAAGCCAAAGATCAGTGTCATTGCGCTCAAGACTCTACAGCCTGTTGCAGTAAACGCTTCCTGGCATCGAAGTTGCTATTGCTGCTTGGCATATCAGTATGGGTATAGCGGGAGGCTTGGGGAGCGGCGTGTCCGGGAAGACTTCGGCTCTTACCGCAACGCAGTGCGCAGAAGGAGGCGAAATCATGCTGGCGCGTCAGCGGGGCAAACGTTTACTCTTCTGTCGATGCGCAGAACGAAGTGTGGTGGAAATACCTGCTGTTGTGCTTTTACGACACTGCCTCCGCATTACCTAAGCACTGCACGCCGGAATGAATTCGCTAAGGCAGACGGGATTGAGCATGATGACGAAAATCAATTTTGTGGGAATGCTCGCACTTGCGTTCACGCTTATTGGCACAACGTCGACGATAGCGCAACAGGCCGGGACAACATCCAATATTCCGCCCAGGCCAAAAGGCCCATGTGACATCTACGCCGATGCCAGGGACACTTGCGTGGCCGCCCACAGCACCACGCGCGCGCTGTACGCCTCCTACAACGGGCCGCTCTACCAAGTCCTTCGCCAGTCCGACGGCAAGACCCTCAACATCGGCGTGGTGCAGCCTGTGGCGTCGCCGGTTCCGGATATGGGCGGATACGCCGACGCTGACGCGCAAGATGCATTCTGCGCCAACACGTACTGCTGGATCACTACCATCTACGACCAGTCCCCCAAGCACAATGATCTTACCCAGGCGCCCCGCGGCGGTTTCAACGGCCCAGCCATGGGTGGATTTAACAATCTGCCGCTTGCCGATATGGCGCCCGTTACGATCAGGGGACACAAGGTCTATGGCACCTTCATCGAGCCCGGCATGGGCCTCCGCAATGACGACCCGAAGGGCACGGCAGTCGACGACCAGGCAGAGGGGCAGTACTGGGTAATTAACGGAGTGCACTTCAACTCAGGCTGCTGCTTCGACTATGGCAACGCCGAAATCGACAGCCGCGACGACGACAACGGCACGATGGAAACCACCTACTACGGCGACGCAACCCCCTGGTTTCACGGGAATCCTCCCGGCCCGTGGGTCATGACCGACCAGGAGAATAACCTTGTGGGCTGCGTCAACCCGGATGGATCAAAACTCTGCACAAGCCTGCCCAATATCACGTGGCGATTCGTGACGGCGATGGCGAAGGGCGAACCGCACCACTGGACATCATTGGGAGGCGACGCGCAGCGAGGCGCTCTGTCAGTCATGTTTGACGGGCCGCGCGTCAACTCCAGCTATGATCCCATGCGCAAACAGGGAGCCATCCTCCTGGGCAATGGCGGCGATAACAGCAACAGCTCACAGGGTACTTTCTATGAAGGCGCGATGACGGCCTCCGGCACCTTCCCCTCCGACAGCACCGACCAATTGGTGCAGGCCAATATTGTGGCCGCCAAATACGGCGTGCAGCCTTTAAGTGTTGCACCGGCTTCGGCAACTGCTACTTCGCCAGGTCTTCAGACGTTCTCTCCGGTGTCCACGCAAGACGCTACCGTAACCTTCACAAACACGACCAGCGCACCAGCTGTCGGCCTCAGGTTGAGCCTTTCCCTGCCCACCAAACAGTGGACCTCGTTCGTGGCGGGTACCACTGAAGCCTCGAAGACGTTTGCCGATCCGGTGGCACCTGATGCGAGCGTGAGAGCGACCTTCAAGGTCACCTCGGGACCAGTGCCTTTCAACGGCGACCTGATCGGCAATGCATTCTGGACGAACCAGGGGAGCGGCCGGAAGCAATCCCTGACAACAACCGAGAAGGTGCGGAATGTCAGCCCGGTCAAGATCAACGAATTCCGCATTAGCTCTGCGTCGCCCGCCAACTCAACAAACTCCTTTATCGAGCTCTACAATGCTGGATCCCAAAGCGCGGATATTTCTAACTGGACACTGATCGCGCACCCGGCCCAAGAAGCCCGTTTCTCGACGGTGAAAATCCCCGCTGGGACAAAGCTTGCGGCGGGCGCGTTCTACCTTGTCGGCCTCTCTAACTCCGGGCTTGCAGTCCCGGCCCGCCAAGGCGATGGCACCATCAACGTCAGGAGCACAACCGGCATGTCGGTCGGCGATACGATCAGCATCGGCACGGGATCCAGTGCGGAAACGCGAAAGATAACAAATCTCGGGACCGCCGCCAGCAGCAATACGACGCTGTGGCAGCCCCTGCCTGACGGTCCGATCATCACGATCTCCGTTGGCTCGACCAACGTACCTGTCACAAGCGTGTCAGGCTTCGCAGTCGGCGAAAAGATCGCCCTCGGCTATGGCGCCACTTTCCCCGTCGCACCAAACACCATGGAGCGGTACGAAGTGGCCACGGTCGCCGCGGTTGGCAAGCCAGGCACACAAGCGTACCTTGGCGCCGACGCGCCTGCAGGAGCCACCAACATCAAGGTGACGTCGGTCTCCGGAATTTCGGCCGGTGACAAGATCAGGCTCGACATCGACAGCGTTGGTCACGGTATCGAAACCGTGACCGTCACCCAGGTGGGCACCCAGGCGTACCACACGAACCTCTCAGCCGATGCGAGCGACGGCGCGACCAATATCAAAGTTCGCAACGTAAACGGTTTTGCCGTCGGCGATGAGATAGCCATTGGCACTCCGGCTAACAAAACTACGGCTACGATCAGCGCCGTTGGCACTGCGGGACCAACCGGCACCGGCATCGACTTTACCCCGGCCCTTAACCAGGCGCACCTGCGTGACGAGGGGGTGGTAGCTCCGGGGACGGGCCTCGATCTGGCCGCCCCACTGCGATTCAATCACGCGGCCAACCTCCCATTCGGCGACCGTGGAACGGGTATCAGCTTCCAACCAGCGACAGCCTTTGCCCATTCAAGCAACGAGCCGGTGCAGGCGCTCGGCACCGGCATCACTCTCGATAGTCCACTAGCCAAGGACCACGCGATCGATGCCGTTGTGCGCGACAGCGCCGTTACAACTGCGGGCTACCAGGGGACACCGGCGCCAAACCAGTGGTTCGGCGGGCCCGAGCTCACCGCCAACGTTCCCGTCTTCGGCCGCACCATCTCCCTCCGAGAGGGCAGCATCGTGCTGCATGACCCATCGGGCCTGGTTGTCGACAGCCTGAACTACGGCGGTCTCGCCGACCCGTGGGCCGCTGAGGGGTACCAGGCCACATCTGGACCGGGCCAAAGTGGCTGCTATTCCCCTGCGCCGGGTGCGACCCTTGGGTTCGGTCCAGCTGACGCCGGCGGCGTCAATTCGAGCGCCGGCCGCTTTCCGGATGGCACTGACACTGGCAGCAATTGTTCCGACTTCCTGACGCAGGCTGCCGCTGCGATCTTGGCCTCTTCAGACCCCGGGGCCACTAATATCAAGGTTGCCAGCGTATCTGGCTTCAAAGCAGGCCAGACCATTAGTATCGATACTGGCCCGAAGCACGAGACCGCCGTCATCTCAATAGTTGGCTCGGCAGGCGCCACTACCGTCGGCGCTGCTACCGTGGTGGGCGCGACCGTCCTCCCTGTTGCCGGCACGATCGGTTTTAGCGACGGCCAGAGGATCACTATTGACAGCGGGGCGGACTCTGAGACTGCGGTTGTCACGTCTGTCAGGAGGTTCGGCGCCACCACAATCACCGTCTCGGCGCCGCTCACTCATGCGCATGCCGTCGGTGTACAGATCTCCGGCACCGGCATCACTCTCACGTCTGGATTAACCCAGGCGCACGCAATTGGGGCCCAGGTCTCGGATGACGTCCCCACACCTGGTGCTCCCAATCAATATCAGAAGAGGACAGATCACCACTCCGTCCCATAGGCATCCGGGCGCTCATGCGGACAATGAGTGCAGCTCAAATTTGAGCGGGAGGCAGCAGCGCATTGAATATCCGTGTCGCCACCTTCCACAGCGTCTCTTTGCTGAGGGTAGGAGCGAAACCGGCTTCGATCGCCAGCGCCGAAATTAGCGGGTTCAATGACTGGATTGCCACGGTGCGGCTCAGCGAATCATTGCCGCGAGCGGGGAGCCGAGCAAGGCGACGAGCTTCTTTTCGTGATCAGCGGGAAAAACAGAATCATAGTAATTCTTGAGCCGTTCTTTGGATTCGGGGTGGCGAAGCGTGAACAGCTTGAATTCGACCAGCAAAAGAGACCAATCGGGATCTTCGATCATGCCGATGGAGAATTGCCGATAGGCCATAGATTCTATTCTGCGATATGCGAAGCAGCCAGGAGCGTCTCCCGCGTCTTCTCTTCCATCAAGGCCAGAAAGAAATCTTCCTTGCTCCTGAACTGCGCGTAAATGGCGCCGCGCGTGCGTCCCGCCATGGCGGCGATATCGCTTAGCCGGGAGCTCGATTTAACTCGAACTCTTCTCGCAGCGCTTGGAAGGGTCTACCTTGGAGCCAAGCGATCGCACAACCGAGACTGTCGAGAATATTGCGCTTGAAGAGTTGCCGGACATCGAATTTCAAGTGCTCTGGTCGAGCTGAAGCGGCAAAGGCGGCGATCTGCTCGACTGCTGAGCGCACTTCTACTTCCTGCGGAGTTTGTGCGAGTTTTGGCACTGTTCGTTCTCCTCAATTGAAGCTGTCTGCCGGTTCGATCGATCTGGATGCTGCACGCGTCTTGATAAACCCACGTATAAGGTCCGCAATCTGCCTTGGTGTCCAGCGCGAAGTGCCCCGCGTCGAGTACGACGACCTTCGCATTCGGTACGTCTGCACGATAGCGTTCGGGCTCGCCGAGATCGAACGAGAGATCATGCTTGCCCCAGATGACAAGGAGCCTTGGCTGCGTTCTCCTCATCCACGCCTGCCAGGTTGTATAGGCGTCTACATTGGTGCGGTAGTCATAGAAGAGGTCGCTTTGGATCTGCGCCTGCCCTGGCGCATTCAGAAATGCATACTCGTCGGTCCACAGATCCGGATCATAGAGTTCAACGTTCGGGTCGTCGCCGACGTGGCGTGTCTTCGCAGTAGCAAGCGACAGCAGGTTGTTACGCAACGCTTCTTCATGGGCGGGCCGGTCGACCCAGAAGGCCCTGCGGGTCGCCCAGTTTGCGCCAAGGCCGTCGCTATGGGCAACCGCATCCTGGACAATGAGAGCATCGATCCGCTCAGGGTGGGCCATTGCCATGCGAAAACCGACTGGCCCGCCGTAGTCCTGCATATAGAGCGTGTAGTGCGACAAGCGAAGCGTTTGAATAAAGCCGTTCATCAACTGAGCGATGTGATCGAAGGTGTAAGCAAACTGTTTTGGGTCGGGCCAATCGCTGTGTCCAAAACCCGGATAGTCGGGCGCAACCAGATGGTAGTTGTCTGCAAGCCGTTTCAGCAGCGGCTGAAACATCCGAGATGACGATGGAAGACCGTGCAGCAAAAGAATGGTAGGAGCACTCTTTGGTCCCGCTTCCCTGTAGAAAATGGAGATACCGTCGACCATCACTGTGCGATAAGACACCTGCTGTTCCACCGATCCCGCCTCTCTTTGTGCTTCCGAGCAAAAGGTTGTGGCGAACACAACCGCGATCGTCGTCCAGGCTTGAAGAGTAAATCTTGTCATCTATTCGCGCCCCTCTCGCGGTTCCTCCGTTCCGTTCATCGACCGCCTACCCACCCCTTAGGGACGGGGAGGCGAAAGTTGTCTCCTGCCGCCGTTTACTTCGGCAGCTCGCGGCCCGGCGCTCGCTTCGTGACTTCCTGGACGATCCATGCGTTGCCATCGGGATCTTGAAAGGCAACGTAGGAACTGTAGCTATTACGCTCTGGATCAGGGCCGCTGATGCGCGCCTCCGCGGAGAAGGGCGAGCCGTGGAAGACCTCGGTCGCTTCGATACCGCTGGCCGCAATATGCTTGTGAGCCGCTAGGATATCTGAGACGATCAGCCCGCCACGGAAAGAGCCTGGCTTGGCGTCCGTAACTCCTTTGCCAAACGTGACTGAGGCCGCCGAGCCCGGCGGCGTTAGCTGAACGGCGCGAAAATCAGCACCATTGACGATATCGTCATCGACTCGCCACCCGAGCTTTGTGTAAAACGCCTTCGCGCGATCCACGTCCGAGACGGGAACAATAGCGACTTCAAACTTCATATCTACTCTCACGTGAAACCCCTTTTCCTTGGCGTTTGGTCTCACGAGACTATGCGGCTCGTAAGTTTACTGGGACCCCGCACACAGCGTTTTACGGCTGTGCCTGCGATGTCTATGCTTTGAGAAAGGCCAACAATTCGGCGTTGATCTGATCTGCGTGTGTCGTGCACAGGCCATGGGGAGCGCCAGAGATCACCTTCAACGTTGCATTCTTTACAATCTTGGCGGAGAGATACGCCGAGTCAGCAATCGGAACGATTTGATCTGCGTCTCCGTGAATAATCAGCGTCGGGACATCAATCCTCTTTAGATCCTCCGTGAAGTCAGTCTCCGAGAAAGCCTTCACGCATTCATAAGAAGCAACGACCGAGGATTGCATTCCCTGGAGCCAGAACATATCGCGAACACCCTGCGAGGGTTTTGCATCTGGCTTGTTATAGCCGTAAAAGGGCATGGATACGTCCTTGTAAAACTGAGATCGGTCCGCAACGAGCGCCGCGCGAATTCCGTCGAACACCGACATGGGCAAGCCGCCAGGATTCTTGTCGCTCTTCAACATCACCGGCGGAATTCCGCCGATAATCACAACTTTCTTGACGCGCTTGTTGCCATGACGACCGATGTAGCGAGTGACTTCGCCGCCGCCCATGGAATGGCCGACCAGTGTGACATCCTTCAGGTCGAGCTTTTCCAGCAACTCCGCAAGGTCATCCGCAAAGGTGTCATATTCATTGCCTGTCCACGTTTGCTCAGAACGTCCATGGCCACGCCTATGGTGCGCCACCACGCGGTAGCCCTGCTGACCGAGGAAAAGCATCTGCACATCCCAGGCGTCCGCATTCAGCGGCCATCCATGCGAAAAAACGACCGTCGGTCCTATGCCCACTCTTTATAGAAAATTGAAGTGCCATCCTTCGTTGTGATCCTGTTCATGTAGGTTTCTCCTCTAACTTGTTTTTGCGGCGCGGGGGCGCCTGCGGGTTTGGGTTGACCGGCAGCAGCCGGAAGGGAAAGCCCCACGACCGCTACCGTGGCGGCGCCGACGATGAGAATCTCTCGGCGCGAGATGGGCGTTTTCGACGTACTCATTTCTTCCTCCTCTTTCGAATCCAATTCCAAATTGTCGTCACATCATTGCGAACTGTAGCGTCGATGCCTCTCTGCCTTCATCGATCTTGCGTCAAAGCGTGTCGACGATGAGTGCTCCAGTTCTGGACAGCACCGCCGATCTCAGCCACTTCGCTCACCAGCGTGTCGAACAGTGCGCGCACATCCGTACACCGCAATGGGTTGGCACTCTGTCCCGCCCAGAGAGGAAGCAACTCGGGGTCTCCCAGCCTGCTCGGCCGTAATCGATAAGTGCCGCACGAGTGCCCGTTGAAGTGGGTATGGGAGGATCTCGATGTCCTTTTGGTTGAGTTCGTCGAGCAGGCGGTTCTTGATGCCGCGCGCAAGTCTTCCCGTGAACCCGCGAGTAAGACCTGTCTGCTTCGCTTGACCGCTAAGGATCGCCGCTCCCGACTCCTCGCACGCGAGAAAGGCGGTTCCCATCTGCACGCCCTCGGCTCCGAGAGCGAAGGCTGCCACAATTCCGCGGGCGTCGCCAATTCCCCCAGCAGCGACCGTCGAAGTCAAGTCTCCCTCGTCTTCCATCGAAACCCACAAGTTCATCGCAAAATGACTTTGATGTGAGGTTCTTAATCTCGCGAATAACTTTGTGGATCGCCTCTGGCTTGAGGCTATGAGCCCCAAACGATCCGAGTCCCTCATAGTTGGAAACGGCCGCCCTAAGCCGCTGCGAAGACAATCCTCCGAGCGGGCCCTGAATGATTGGGTATTGCAGCCCAAACGCGAGGTCAGTCGATTTTCCGTCCTCGCTTTTGAGCCCTCTCGATTTGCCATCATGATCCCCTCAGGTGTTTTCCCAAAAAGCGGAGCTAAGCTCCCACTCGTTCAGAGGTTGACTTCGAACGTTACCTCCAGCATGACCGGCGCACCAAGAGGCAAGGCGGTCACTCCTAATACGGACCGCACGGACATCTTGTCCTCTCCAAATACATCGCGAAGAAGCTCCGACGCTGCGTCCGCGACGATGGGCTGGTTGTAGAACTCTCCTTCTGTTGCCAGGTAGACCTTCACGCTGACAACCCTCGTGACGTGGTCCAGAGACCCTACGTGCGCCTTCGCAGCAGAAAGGGCGTTCAGGGTCGCCGTTCGCAATGCATCCTGGCCAGCCGATTCGGCGATCTCTTTGCCCAGCCGCCCGACGAACTGAAGCTTCCCATCCTTGACCGGAAGCATTCCGCTGAGGAAGAGCAGGCTACCTGCCTGCACTGTCTCGACGTATGCGCCAAGCGGCTGTGGAGCATTGGGAAGCACGATCCCGAGGTCCTGCAACCGGCGCTCCGCACCAGCTACCTGCGAGCCCTTCGGGCTTACCATTTGCCGTTGTGCGCACCGCCGTCCACGTGCAGCACCTCCCCGGTAATATGGCGCGATTCGGTGAGATAAACGACCGCGCTTGCGATGTCTTCCGAAGTGGAGATCGTGCCCATAGGCGATAGGGTTCTCAAGAAATCCTTTGGATTGTTTTTGTGAAGAGGAGTGTCAACGACTCCCGGCGCGACCGCACTGAAGCGGATGTGTTCCTTCGAATACTCAGAGGCCAGGCTACGTGTGATGGCCTCGAGACCGCCCTTCGTGATCATTGGCAGGGACACCGGCAAACCGCCGATGGGATTTTCAACCAGCGATGACGTGATGGCCGTGACACTTCCACCTGACTTCTGAGCGAGCATCTGCTTGACCGCGAACTGGGTGATGAAGATATAGCCTTCGAGATTCGTCGAGACGAGGGCGCGAAAATCAGCGGCGCTGTATTCAGTGAAAGGTTTTGCTGAGAAGATGCCAGCGTTATTAACCACAGCATCAAGTCTGCCAAACGTCTGAACAGCTGCGTCGACCACTTTCTGTGCCGTAGCTGCTTCGCCGATGTCTCCGTCCACCAACACAAGTTTGTCGGAAGCCTTTAACTCAGCCGACTTTGTCGCTTTCGGGAGGTGCCCACTACGTTATAGCCACGTTCCAGGAATGCCTTGACTACTGCGGCGCCGATTCCCTGGGAGGCGCCCGTCACGATTGCCGTCTTTTGAGTGTTTGCCATGTATTGCTCCTTTTTGCAGCTAAATTCCGTCGTACGAGGAATACCCATACTGAGCCCAGTAATCTCTTGGCTCTTCCGCGGAATACGCAATTCGAGTGATGGCTTTCACGTTCTTCAAGCCAAGTTTTACGGGCACCAGGAGGCGTAGTGGTGCTCCATGCTCCACAGTGAGAGGCTGACCGTCGTAGTGTGTGGCGAGCATTGTTTGTGGATGGCTCGCCGTCGACAGATCAACTGAGACGAAGTAAGGGTCGGGATTCCCTGAGTTGTCGAGGTTGACCGACGATTCCACGCGCGCCCATTTTGCCTGCGATTTCGGTGGGTAGGCACGAAGCAGATCATCGAACCTCAGGCCAGACCACCACGCGATCGCACTCCAGCCTTCCACGCAGACGAGTCGGGTAATTTGGTCATGTACAGAGAAGAGATTCATGAGTGTCCGAATGCCGAGTCGGACACTCAATCCAGAAGCGAGCCCCTCCAGGGTTAGATTCCAGCCGGAAATATACCCAGCGTCTGGAGTGACTCCGTTGTAGTTGTTCTTGATTGGCGTGATCTGTGACTTTGTGTAGGTGGGCACGATACGATTGCGCGAGTAGAGCGCCTCCGCCACGTCATCGTCGACTCGCAATGCGTTATTCAGCAGCCACTCTTTTCCACGAGAGCTCAAGTCTCGACGCACACCCAGACGGTTGAGAGTATTTTGTGGCAACAGATACCCAGCGCCAGTTGCCACCATCGCAGCGCCGACTCCAAACGCCAACACTTCGCGCCTCGTTCGATGGCGCATGATGTGCGGAGCCATCTCGAATATGGGGAGCGTTTGCTCTTCAAAAACACGGCGGTGCTTGCTCACTAAGACAGGTTTCACTGCGATAGGTGATGCCACTCCGTCAGTTCGTGGCGCAGGTTCTAGTGGAGACGCGGGGGATCCATCTTGAGTCACTTGGTCAGTCGTTTCCGGGGCCGCGGACTTCTCACTGGGGTCCTGAATGGAAGGATTCGCCTCTTCGTGCCTAGCCTCGGGCGACGCTGCCATCTCCTGTTTCGATCTAGTGGCGGTCGAGGGATTATGTTCCGGTTCCCCTGAATTGCCTCTCTCTTCATTGTTCATTCGCTGGACCTCCGGCCGATCTACTTTGGTTGACCAGCCCACGATCATGCTGCGCAACGTGTCCCACCCGTCGGTGAAAACCAGAATCAGATGCGGCATCAGAAACAAGAAGAAGATCCACATAAGCCAGAAATGCCATATACGCGCTGCGTTGAAGCCACCAAAGAACGCAGCCAACCAATAGAGTTGCATCGGTTTATGAATCGCCCAACCTGTAGCGACCGAAAGAAACCCTGTAACGGGAACAGAAAAGTACGCTGTGCGCTGAAGTGCGTTGTACTTTGTGTTGAAATGTGGATGAGGCCATTGGCGGCGGATCAGTTTGGCGAATGGAACGCCAAGGTAGTATCGAAACATCCTGAGCGCGTCGACTAGATCCGTCCGGCGCGGGAGTAAGGAGCGCCAACCTTCGCCTATGAGCAACCCTGCAACGTAGACCACGCCGTTCAGCATGAATAAGTAGGCGCACAACCAATGAATGCGCAGGGCGTTTGCCAACATGCCCGGACCTAAACTCAAGCGGTTATAAAGCCAGTCGGACGGGCTGGCGTAATGGCGTTGACCAGGGACATGGGCACAAATCCAGATTCCAATATCAGCGGCCACATCAAAATTCCCCGTTACCGGATCAGGCTTGTGTTGAAAGATCGGCGAAGACCAGTAAATGGAGATCCCGCTTACGATGAGGCCAAGAAGAAGCGGCACGTTTAGCCAGTGACTCCAGCGCACCAGGATATGGTGTCGTTTCACCACGAGCACGCATGGATGTACCAATAGCGTGCTCGCGGAGCTCGGCTTGTAACGAAAGTCTGGCACAGGGATCACTCTCTGAGGCTCACACGAAACTAGTTGGACGCCGCCGGAATGAACTGGAAGATCTTGTCCGTCTCAACTGTTCCGTCTGGGAGCTTCTGAGTCGTCGCATAGACCACATCACCCGGGCTAAAAGTAACCGTTTGAGGTGCGACTTCTGTGACTGGAACATTGGGCGGGACGGAGATCGTTTGGGAACCGTCCTGGTAGTTAACCACGAGCGTGGTACCTCCGCTCCTCTGAACTGTTCCGTTCGTCATGCGTGAGTGCGACGGGCGAGAGACTGTTCCGTTGGTCATTCTGCTGTGGGAGGTTGCCCCCGGAGGGTCTGTCAGCACACTGCCTTCCGCCGCTCCACGTAGCTCCGCAGGAAATATGAAAATCTGCTTTGCCACTTGCTTTCCGTCCGCCCCTTCAGCTGACGCAACACCGATGTAAGGCGCAGCAGCGACATGACTCAGATCGGAGGGTATCTGTCTATAGGTAGTGAGGGGTTGCTTGACAACTACGTGGACCACACCCGACGGTGTCTGAACGTCGAGCGACTTACCATCAAATGACTGGAGTTTTCCGATGACACCGTCAATCGGAAGGGCGGCTTTCGCCTGGGCCCAATCAGCGTGTGGCGTTGCTAGCGCAGCCAGCACAATGGCACAGGCGAGACGCTGTAGCGGACGTTGATTCATTTCAAATCTCCTTATAGTTCCGATAATTGGGTATCGGTTGATTGTCGGGTGCCTTGAAGCGGACGAGCATCACGGTATTCTCCGGCACTTTGTGGAGTACTTAACGAATTCGCGCCGAGGATAGTGAACGATTCGCGCAGGTTTCTACTAGGCAAGCAGGAATACCTAAATCAAGTAGAGTGCGATCCAAACTCCTCCCGCCTAGTTCTTCAAAGGCGTCGTTGCGAGAATCTCCACTTTTTCGATCTGCGGGGCAGTCGCGAACAATTCGTTGGCCCGCGCCCCTAATGCCTTCTCAATCTCGCCACTCAGGTGAGCATTGCGACCCCCTTCATTTGCAAAGGTGTCGAAGATGCCGAATTTCCCCGGCCCAAGCTTGATCGAATACCATTTCAGGGTTCCCTTTTCATTGAGCGCGAGGGGCTGAGCCAATTTCAGAAATGCTTCGGCATCGGCCTCCTTGCCTGGGCGTGCTTCAAGCGTGACTAACAATCCAATTGCTTCCATTGAGTTACTCTCCTGAGTTTAATTTGTTTCGATCGAACCTGCCCCGGACGCCCGAAGCTGTTGGAACATCTCGACAACGAATTGCCCAGTTAAATCCAAAGGCTGCACCAGTAGGGTGACCATCGCAACAGGAAGCCCGCGGTGATGGCTCGTGCCAAGCGATGTTTTGCGGCTTTGATACGCATCGAGCCAACTCATCCGCGCGGATTGCCATCTTTCGCCTTCAGCCGGACAAGAATGCCAAGCGTACTCATTTCATCGCTCCTCTGCTGGTCAGAATAGGCACTCTCTCAACCTAGGCTCTGACGGGCGATTTAACTATTGGCAGAATTGCCATATTTGGTATCATTTGTGCCATGCGTGTTTACGTACTGGCACTCGATGGTGTCCTCGATCTGGGCTTGTCGGCCATTCTGGATGCATTCCAAACCGCAAACGAATTGATCGAGATGACTGGACTTGCTGTTCCACAGTTCGAAATCAAGGTCGTAGGTATGCGAAAGACGGTCCGAACTGCACACGGCCTGAAGGTCCCGATTCAGCCTATTGGAAGACGAACACCTGAATACGTCATTGTCCCGGCAATTGGATGCAAGACACTCGGCACTCTGAACGCAGCTCTAGCCAGGCCTGACGTCCGCGATGCGGCGAAGGCGTTTCGAGAGTGGGCAAGGGCCGGAGCGAAGTTAAGTGCCGCCTGTGCTGGAACCTTTGTGCTGGCTGAGTCTGGTCTGCTCGACCAGCAACGCGCTACCACCACCTGGTGGCTAGCGCCAGTGTTCCGCGAACGATACCCTCAGGTATTGCTGGACGAATCGGACATGGTGGTCAAGTCAGGAAACATTGTGACGGCCGGAGCTGCTTTGGGCCATATGGATCTTGCCTTGTGGCTGATACGCGGTGTTAGCCCCGAACTTGCCTCACTCACAGCAAAGTACCTCATCGTAGATTCGAGGCCTTCTCAGACGGCCTATGCGCTTACTGATCACCTAGTCCACTCCGACCCCGTTGTACAGCACTTTGAAACGCTGGGCGCGCGCTCGGCTCGCACGCAGATTTTCCCTCGACAGTGCAGCGAAAGCAGTAGGCGCAAGCAAAAGGACGCTTACCCGAAGGTTACAGAACGTCCTTGGGAAGTCGCCGATGTCGTATTTCCAAAGTCTGCGCGTCGAACGCGCAGTGCATCTTTTGAAAACAAGTAACGCTAGTGTCGAGGAAATTGCTGCAAAAGTCGGATACATGAACGGCAGAACGTTGCGGCTTCTTCTGCGAAGGCGGCTCAATCTCGGAGTGAAGGAGATAAGAAGAGCTGCCTGACTCGTTGCCCTCATTGACCAAATTCAAGCGGCTTATGCCTTGAATCACAACTTTGCCGCCGTAAAGCAGCAATCTCCCGCCACCTTCGATTTTTTGCAATTTTTTTTAAGTGAAATGAGCCGCGATATTTATTGGTTCACTGCAGGGGTCGAATCAGTTCAGTTCCCGGTGCAAAAAGGAGCAGTATGCAAAATGGAAGCCTTATAGAGACCAAACGCTAATGTGGACAGAGTGGATGGGAATTTCGGTGGCGAGATCGAACCAGCGGTCAGGCCGTCTATCGACGTATCGTCGTGGGGACAACCCAGAAGATC
>Ga0210410_10002236_pt1 | contig 17493 bp, 11 predicted proteins | sample IncBWC4MmetaG_FD_161058 | JGI IMG/M metagenome (GOLD analysis project Ga0210410, IMG submission 161058) | Forest soil microbial communities from Barre Woods Harvard Forest LTER site, Petersham, Massachusetts, United States - Inc-BW-C-4-M | ecosystem: Environmental > Terrestrial > Soil >... | reverse complement strand
CCAGCTAATGGCGCCTTTACTTTCTGCGCAGACTGCACGATCGCAAACCCTTGCGCGGGAGGAGGCACCGGAGCATTCGCGAAACGGTTAAACGGCATCTGGGTTTGTAACTAGCTCAGACGACCGCGGAGTCTGAGTGCGAAGTTACCACGTCTACGACGCGCGGCAACTTCACCAGCATCACGGTGCCCGTCGCGGACGTGCGCTCCACCCTTACCGTGCCGCCGTGGTCGCCGACAATCTTGCTCACAATCGCCAGCCCCAGCCCCGTCCCATTGGGCTTGCCCGAACTCACGAAGGGATCGAACACCCGAGAGCGAATATTTTCCGGTACACCGGAGCCCTGGTCCATCACGCGGATCTCGAAAAAATCTTTTCGCGTTTTCACGTTCACGATCACCCCGCTGTCGCCCACCGGTGTGGCTTCGCAAGCATTTAGCACCAGATTGAAGAAAGCCCGCTCCAGCTTGCGTGGATCAAGCATTCCGTCCAGCTCGGTGTCGGCATCCAAAGTGATCGCGCGATTACGGAACTCCGGACGCGCATGCACGGCCTCGATAGCCCTTCGGATGATTTGCTCGAGGTCCGTGGGCTCGGGAGAAATCGTGCTGCGCTGATGCGCCAACTCGCGCAGCGAATCGATCAAGTCCGTCATCTGCGTGGAAGCTGTCTTGATCTCCTGGTAGATTTCGCTCTTGTCGAGCTTGAGTTCTTCGGCCTCGTACAAAAATTCCGCGTTGGCAACGACCGCAGCAAGGTAATGCCGCAAGTCGTGAGAAATGGAGCTTGCCGCGCGGCCCAGTGCCGCGATCCTTTCCGTCTCAATCTGCTGCCGCTGAGAATCGAGCAGCTCTCCCCGCATTTTCGCGAAGGCCCGGCTCAGTTCGGCCACTTCCGTAGCGCCTTCAGGCGTGATGGAGTAAGTGTAGTTCCCAGTAGCAAGCGCGCGAACTCCGGAAACGAGATTATCCAAAGGCCTGGTAATTCTGCGGGAAACGAAACCAAACAAAAGCGCACCAAAAAGAATGGCCGACGCGCCCAATATGAAAATCGTCCGATTTAGCCTGCTCATGAAACTGTTCACCGGACCCAGCGGCATCATCACATAGCAGCGCACAGGGGAGGGCAGCGCGCCATGCAGCAGCACGGAAGAAAACGCGTAATGATCGGTGTCTAAAGTGATTTCGTGCTTCTCTGGATTCGCTTCCGGACTCGACTCGTTCAGCCGCCGCTGCATGGCCGCTTCATCCTTCGGCGGCAGCGTCGAGGCAATCAGCCTGTCCCCGGTGGCCAGGGCAATTTGATTTCCTGCGACCAGAGCCAGATGCTCCGCCACGGTAGCGTCCACTTGATAGCCGATAGCCAGAAAGCCCAACTCCTGCGAACTCGGCCCGGCTCCAGCCGTGATCGTGCGCAAAAATACCTCGTACAGCCGCCCATTGTCATACCACCACGATGCATCTTCGCCCTGTTCGATGGAGCGCTTCAGGTCGCGCTCGGCAGCCTCGGGCGGCCAGCCGAGCTTGGTGACATGAAAGGCGACTACGCTTCGGTCCGGCATGGCCAGAATAAAAAGATCGCTGCCCGCCAATTTCCACCAGGAGGTGGACGCGTCCTGAATCGTGAGCGCATGCCCGGTCGTCATCTGCGCTTTCACGATCGGAAGATCCGCGAGCATAGCGGCTGTGCGAGAAAGCTGCTGCTCGCGCTGATGCTGCACGCTTTCAAATGCGTGGACGGATGCTTCCGTGCCCTCGCGCACCTGCCGCTCCGTCTCCACACTTACCGTGTAGCGGATGATGAGCAGCAACGCACCGGTCAAGCCGCAGATAATCAGCAGCGTGGCGATGAAGAGCTGTGTGCGCAGCCGGAAGTGAGTCATTGCGATTCCATCGTTTTGACGCGCGTCAGGAGTTGACGCTTGCCGCCGAATTGCCTGGAACAAACTTATATCCCGCGCCGTGGATGGTGAGGAAAAATCGCGGATTGGCGGAATCCGGCTCGAGCTTTTGCCGCAAGCGGAGAATATGATTGTCTACCGTGCGCGTGGAAGGATAATTCTGGTAGCCCCAGACCTCGTTCAACAGTTCGTCGCGCGTAAGCACGCGTCCCGGGGAGCCGGCGAAAAACTTCAGCAACTTGAATTCCTGCGCCGTCAGCGTCACTGCTTTCCCGGCCAGCGAAGCTTCCATGCTGGTGAAATCCACGTGCGCATCGCCGAACGCCAAGATTTCGTGGCTCACGTTTTTCGTGGGGACGATTGCAACATTTTGGCCTTTCGCCCCGCCGCGGCGCATGGCCCGGCGCACACGCGCCAGCAGCTCGCGCGGACTGAAAGGCTTGGTCACATAATCGTCGGCACCCAGCTCCAGAAGCAGCACCTTGTCTTCGACCTCTGCGTTGGCGCTTAGAACCACAATCGGCACCGATGCTGCGATGCTCTTGAACTCGCGGCATAATTCCTTGCCGGAAAGTCCGGGCAACTTCAAATCCAGCAGCACCGCGCTAGGCTGCTGCTTCCGAAATGTCTCGAGTCCCGTGATTCCGTCCGACGCAATTTGCACTTGCAGTGAATCAGCCTCCAACAGCCGCTGCAGCGTTCGTTGCATCGCCCGACTATCTTCTACCACCAATACTGTCTCCATAGCGTTTGCGTCCTTTTCCGTTGGCTTCATGCCGTCCGCCGGGATTCGTGCATCATTCGAGTCTCCTCAATGCTATTTAGCTGCAACGACGCGGGTCCCTGCCTTACGCAAATGGAACGCGTCAGTTCTACTGCACGCGTAGGTCAGTAATCTGTTTTGAGCGTCTCAGGATCATAGTCCTGCCCGTATTTATTCTTGTGCGCGTCGGGCACTTGCTTCGCCGCCTTGACAGAGATCGCCGGCAGAGTCTGGTTGTCATCTTGTATCGTGACCTGCCTTTCTAGTCCTTGCAGAAATTGTGGAGCCGCATTCTCGTACCAAACATGTAGGACATATCGGCCGGGAGCTACCCGGGGGATGGAGTAGTGCCCACTCTTCTCAGTGATGCCAAAAAGATCCGAATCAACAACGAGTACTACGCCAGTCATTTCCGAATGAATGTTGCAGAAAAGATAGGAGGGCCCGATACGGTCAAAGCTCACGGACTTTTTCGCTCCCGCCTGATACAGCCCCAGATCAAATCGTTTTCCCCGGTAGAGCGAAAAAACATTGTGAAACCACGGATCATAATTCGGAAAATCAACGACACTGCCAACGGGCACGACGAGCAGGCTGGGCTCGAATCGTTTGTTGCGCTGCATAAGACGGTAATGTGCGCGTCCCGTGGTAGCGCTCACTGGCCGTACCGCATCAATGGGTGAAAGCCAAACAACGATCCTGGACGCGTCCTTGGCCATGCTCCGCGAACCATCTGCAAACAGGTTAACCTCCCCGTTCACTGTGAAGGTGGACTTGTTCGCATCGGGCGGCGTCTCAGCCAAGATGCTCGTCGCTGCAGCAGCGACCGCGAACGCCGTTAAAATGTACGTGCGAATGTTCATAGTCACCTAAAACAAGAAACCGACTGCCAGCCCCACTTGCCCCGCGCTATTAGGCGATCCCGTGATTTCGTAAGTGCGCAGGCGCCGGTACTCCGCGGAAAACACCAAGTCGGATCGGGGCCGAAAGATGTAATTGCCGTATATCATCTCGTTGCGCGCCGGAATCAGCGGAGCCGGGAAAGTTGTGCCCAACGCCTCCCGGAGAGCCGCGGAGTTGCGTTCACCGGTCCCCGCCGCAACGTTGAACTCATGCTGCGCGTTCCATTTGAATTTGAGCTGCGACCATCCGCCGATCACTCCCACATTGGCCAGTAGACGCGCCGTGAGCGCCGTATAAAGGAATTGGTTTTGCAGGGCCAGCGGATACGGATTTTCCGGCAGACCCCCGAACCCATCAATGCCACGTCCCGTAAAAAATTGCCCGCTCAGCTCCGTTCGCGGCAGCAAGGCAAATTTCCAATCCGCCGTTGCCGCCCATCCATACTGGTGATAGTTGCCAAAAAATTCTTGCGGAGAGTACACTCCGCCCGCTCCGAAAGACACTGGGCGCTCTTCCGTTTTCCTGTCGTATGACACGCGGACAGCGTACGTGGGGATACGCGAGCTTTCCGCCGCGCTAGGCAAGCGCAGATTGTTTGTAGTGGTGTAATTGATGTTCGCGGACGGATCGAGCAGTCCGGCTTCCAGCTTGAATGGTGTTCCAGCGCCGCCGAAGCGCTGCTCCACGCGAATCGTGGGCGTGTACACCCATAGATTGCCTGCGGAAGCAAAACCCGGAACGGCCACCGACATGTACGTAGTCGGGGTGTTCGGTGAGAAAAACGGAGTGTCCAGCCCAGCGATCGCCGACGTGTTTTCCCAATCGAAGCGGATGCGCGCATACCGCAAGTTCGCGATCCCGGAAGTCGTCGCCGTATACCCGCTCGGCAGTCCGCCGTAGAAAGTCATTTGCAGATCCGCGCTCGTCCGCGCGCCAAAAATCTGCGGACCAAACCCCGTCAAACCGATGATCGATTGCCGGACTGACGCGCCGACTCCACCGGAGGGATTTCCCGCGAATTTCGGCAACGCAATCGACGGCAAATCCAGATTATCCACATTGCCCGCATTGTCGAAAGCATTGAACAGCACAAGACCCGAAAGCTTGAGGCGAAACTTCGAGCCGCTCTCCACCTTTGTCTGGCGCTGCTCCTCGACCCGCGCGTTCAGCAAATCCCAGTCGTCCTGAGAAATCTGAGCCGCAGGCGCAGCAACCTCGCTCGTGCCAGCGTTAGCCCCTTGTGGAGGCACCACCGTTACGCCGCCATCCATACGCTTCAGCACCTCTCCCAACATCGCGCGCAGTTGCTCGATCTCGCTGCGCGACCGCGCCAGTTCCGTCTGCGTCTGCTCAAGCGATCGCGTGAGCGTCTCAATCTTGCCGTTAAGCTCCTGCCCATCGAGTGCCTGGTGGGCGGCTGCGGCCTCCGGCGCACTCTGCGCCAGACCGCTGTCCGAATTGGCCACCGTTCCGGCGACCAGACAAAGGCCCATGACACAGGTTTTACGCAAAGGAGACATCATGGCTTAACCTCCACTGACGCGGCTGCGACAGTCAATGGGCCTTGATAAGCGCAGAACATGACTGTAGCGCGAAAATTCGCTCGCTGGCCCCGTGAGACGAACAAATGACGGCGCGGTGACACGTTGTTTACAAACAGAACTGAGCTGGGCGTCTGCGCCGGCAAACGCCGACGGCCTCTCAGTCCGCGGGCTCGGCGATCGGCGCGGTCTGCGTTCTGCGGCTCGGCACGAGGCTGCGCACAAGCACGTAGAGAACAGGAATGAACACCAAGTTTAAGGTAGTCGCGGCAATCATGCCGCCGAACACGGTCGTACCCACGGAAACGCGACCCGCGGCGCCGGCACCGCGCGCGATTACCAGCGGTACGACACCCAAGATGAACGCGAGTGAGGTCATAAGGATCGGACGCAGCCGGATGCGCGCCGCTTCAATGGCGGCGTCCACGATGCTCATGCCGCGCTCGCGCAATTGCTCTGCGAATTCCACAATCAAAATCGCATTTTTACTGGAGAGCCCGATCAGCATGACCAGCCCGATCTGGCAGTAAACATCGTTCTGCAATCCGCGAAGTGCCTGTCCGCCAATCGCGCCGAGGAGCGCCACTGGGACGGCCAGCAGCACAATGAACGGCAACACAAAGCTTTCGTACTGCGCCGCTAGTGTCAGGTACACAAAGGTCAAGCCAAGCCCGAAGAGCAGCGCGGCTTTGCCACCGGACTCCACCTCTTCCAACGACAGTCCCGTCCAATCAAACGTCATTCCATTCGGAAGCACTTTCTTCGACATCGCTTCCATCGCCGCCATAGCTTCTCCGGAGCTGCGCCCCGGCGCCGCCGAGCCGTCGATTTCCGCGGCGCGGAACAAGTTGTAGTGGCTGATCACCTGCGGGTTCGCGGTCTGCTCGATCTTCACCAAATTGTCGAGCGGGATCATTTTCCCGGTGTCGGACCGCAAGTAATACTGCGCGATGTCTTTAGCTTTAGCGCGAAATTGTTGGTCGGCCTGGACGTAGACGCGATACGCACGGTTATTGAAATCAAAATCGTTTACATACACGGAGCCCATGTACACCTGCAGGGCATTGGTGATCTGATTCAGCGGCACCTGCAGGCTCTTCGCCTTTTCGCGATCAATGTGGACAAGGTACTGTGGATCGTTGGCGGTAAAGCTCGAGAAAAGCCCGGCGAGGTCGGGATTCGTCCTGCTCTCCGCTACCAGCCGATTCGCCGTATCCGCAATCGCTTGGAGTGTGTTGCGACCCTGATCCTCCAGCACGAACTGGAATCCGCCGAATTGGCCCAAGCCCTGAATTGCCGGCGGATTGAACGGGATCACCAGCGCTTCCGGTATACCCATAAGCGGGCCGCGCAACCGGGCCAGCACCGCAGCCGCGGTGTGCTCAGAGCCTACTCGTTCTCGGAATGGCTTCAACGGGATAAACACAATCGCTCGGTTAGGCGCAGAGCCAGAAAAGCTGAACCCTCCAACGGAAAAGACTCCTTCGACCTCCGGAATATTCCCCGCGGCGGCCTCGACTTTGCGCATCGCTTCCAGCGTGTACTCCAAAGACGCGCCTTGCGGAGCCTGCACGATCACGATCAGGTAGCCTTCGTCGTCTTCCGGAATAAAGGACCGCGGAACCTTTTGGTACAGCCAATATGCGCCGCCCAAAGACAGTAGAAAGGCCGCAAAGGCGGCATATCGCCACGCTCCAGCAAGCACACGTCGCACGGAACTTTCATACAAACGTGTACCAGCGGTTACCACTCGATTGAACGCACGGAAAAAGCGTCCCTGCGCTCGCTCGCGATGATGGCCCAGGAAAATCGCAGAAAGGGCCGGCGTCAGCGTAAGCGCGTTGAAGGCGGAAATGGCCACGGAAAAAGCAATGGTCAGCGCGAACTGGCGGAACAGGATGCCCGTCGTGCCAGGGAAAAGCGCTACCGGCACAAACACCGCCACCAATACGAGCGACGTGGCCACGACCGCGCCGGCTACTTCCTTCATAGCCACGGAAGCCGCATTGTGCGGTTCGGTGATGCCCTCAACGATGTGCCGTTCGACGTTTTCAATCACCACAATCGCGTCGTCCACCACCAACCCGGTAGCCAGCGTGATGCCAAACAGCGTCAACGTATTGATCGAAAATCCGAAAGCCTTGATGAAAATGAAAGTCCCGACGAGTGACACCGGAATGGTAATCGCGGGGATAAACGTGCTGCGCCAGTCCTGCAAAAACAAAAAGATGACCGCGATCACCAGCGCGATAGCCTGCAGCAAAGTGATCAGCACGTCGCGAATGGATTCGCTCACCACATTGGTGGTGTCAAAAGCGATGGCGTACTTTAATCCCGGCGGAAAAGTCTTCGAGAGCTTTAGGAACTCCGCCTTCGCGGCTTTGTCCACGTCCAGAGCATTCGCCCCGGGCAACTGCGTTACGCCCATGCCCACGGCTTCGTGGCCATTGAACCGCAGCCGTGAACCGTAATCTTCGGCTCCCAGCTCCGCGCGGCCCACATCTTTCACGCGCACCAGCGTTCCGTCCGTGCCGGTCTTCAGAACGATATTCTCGAATTCCGACGCTTCCGTCAGCCGCCCAATAGCGCGTACGCTGATTTGAAAAGACTGCCCGGTCGGGGTCGGTGGCTGGCCGATCTGCCCGGCGGCCACCTGCACGTTCTGTTCTTGCAGCGCCGAGAGAATGTTCGTGGCCGTAAGTCCGCGCTGCGCCATTTTCGAGGGGTCGAGCCATAGCCGCATGGCGTACTTGCGCTCGCCAAAGATGACGGCGTCGGCAACGCCCGGCACGCGCTTGATCGCGTCGCGAACGTACACGTCTATGTAGTTGCTGAGGAACAAGCTGTCGTATTGCCCGTTTTCGGTGTACACGCCTGCGCCAAACACGAACCCTGTCGCTTGCTTAGTGACGAAGATTCCGGTGTTCTTGACCTCATTGGGCAAACGTCCCAACGCCTGGTTAACGCGGTTCTGAACGTCCACAGAAGCTAGATCGACGTCGCGTGAAATATCGAAGGTAACCGTAATTGCGCTCGATCCGTCGTTCCCGCTCGTCGAAGTCATGTACTTCATTCCCTGAACGCCGTTGATCGCTTGTTCGAGAGGAATGGTGACCGCGGACTCCACGGTTTGCGCGTTCGCGCCGATGTATCCGCTGCTGACAATCACTTGCGGAGGTGCCAGGTTGGGAAATTGCGCGATGGGCAGTGTGGGAATCGAAATCGCGCCGCCCAAAATAATCAGCAGCGCGCAAACCGTCGCAAACACGGGACGCCGAATGAAAAAATCAACCACTGCCACCTACCCTGGGAACTTAATTTTGTAAGACCGCGTGTCGCTATTCTCGAGTTACAGGTTGTGACGCCTGCTGCACTTGCTCCATCACCGGCATCCCGTCCTGCAAAAACTGCAATCCCGAAGTAACAATGTGGTCCCCCGGCTTGATGCCGTCGAGCACCACATAATCATTGCCCAGCGTGTCGCCCACTTTCAGGAGCTTCTGCCGCGCCACGCTGCCATTGGCGTCCTTCACTGCCAGAAACGCAAAGAATTGTCCGCTGATGCGCGTCACCGCAAGAATTGGGATAACCGTGCCCTCGTGCGTGGACCACACTACCTGCGCACGCAATTGCTGCGCCACGCGCAGCCCGCGCGGATTCTCAAGCATCGCCTTCGCCAGCACTGTCTGTGTTTCCGTGTCCACCTGCGGCGAGAGGAACGTGATACGTGTATCCGCCACTTTCACGCCGGCCTCATCCGTCAGATGGACCACCAAACCCAGCTTAAGATTCCGTGCGCGGTCCGCCGGTACATAGATGTACGCCTCCAGCGGTCCCGGTTCGTCCACCGTAGTCACCAGCGTCGTCACGCCAACTCGGTCTCCCGTGCGCACAGGGATGTCACCTACAACGCCACTCATTGGCGCCGCCACGCGGTAGTAGTGCAGTTCCGCCTGCTGCTGATTCACTTGCTCACTTAGCGACTTCAGTTGCGCCACCGCCGCATCGTAGGCGGTCTGCGCATTATCGACGTCCTGTTTCGGCACTACGCCTGCCGCGAAAAGCTTGCGCTCGCGGTCCAACTGGATTTCCGCGTACCGTACGGTGGCTTCCTGCGCCGCTCTTGCCGCTTCCTGGCCGCTCACCGCCGCCTGCTGCTTCAGAGGATCAATCTGGATCAGCGGCGTCCCTACAGCCACCCGGTCACCCGATTTCACGTAAATCTTCGTGATATAGCCCTCCACCTGTGGATTGATGTTCGCGGAATGGCGCGACTTCAGTATCGAGAGATACTCGGTCGTCTCGGGGACGGTCTGAGCCTGAGCGATCTTCACTTGGACCGGCATGGCTTGCGGCGCGCCAGTTGTCTTCGGATCGCCGGCCGAAGTCTTGCCACAGCCCATCATCACACACAACATGGCGGACAGCGCCAGCGCCGCGGTAGACAACCTAACCGACCTGTTTTGAAGCACCTGAAACCTAGACATATATCCGTGCGGCTCCTGGAAGTCCCAAAAAGTTTACGTCGCTATAGATCTTATATGAAAGAAAAGAACTCGCCTCTTGATTAGACGTCCGGCAGGGAATTGCGTTACTTATTTGAGCCGCCTTCAGGCAAACGCTAGCCCTAGGCCGAGGAGCGAGCCTTTAGAATCCCGTAATCTATGCCGTCCCTAAAGTAAGGCCGTTTAGCCCTGGTAATGTTGGGCAGCCTGCTTAGTACAAGCCGCGGGTGTCGATCTTGTTTCCGGAGAGCCCCAGTTGGAGCACTTCCATCTGCTCCGGACGGTCAAACACTTTGCCAGGCAGTAGTTTCTTGACGAAAACGCGAAAGCCACCAAAAGCCACGCCGAACGCTATAGCCGCCACCATGAAAACGCCGGTGCCAAGGAATATGCGATATAGAACCAACGCCCACGGCGGATCGGTGGCCGTCTGGCTGGGCTCGTTCCAGGTCACCTGCGTATGGTAGTTGACGCCTGCGCGCAATTTCTGCGCGTAGGCACTTGAACTCGGACCAAGAACGACCGACAGCAACGAACCGTTGCGCTCGACACTGGTCCCAGATACCACGTCGGCTAGAGCGGGTTCCAAATGCCTCAGGTGCAATTCCGCAAGTTGCGGCGTCGGATAGTCAATGAGCAGCAACAGTGCGCCTTCGCGTCCGTTCTGATATTCGCCCAACATCACCTCAGCACCGGAGCCAAAGCCGATCCGATTCGTGATATCTAGATATTTCTCGCGTTGGCTATCGGGGGTGCTGCGCGATCGAAACACGAAGCTGGTAAACGGCTCAAGCGCGCTTTTGAGGCCTACAATCCCGAGGGAGTAACGCTGGCTTCCATTCACTAAATCTTCCTTGGGCAGGTACTCGCGAATCGGCGGCAGCGGCGTCTTATCCGCGCGGGCCGCAATAATCGACGTCAGCTCCTGCAAGTCCTTCGTAGATACGTTCCTCGGCTGGTCTACGCCGATCACGACGTCGCCGACGAGAGCAAGCAAGCCTTTGTCGTCTACCGCGGTGAATCTGCCTACGGTGGACGGCGACATCGTCGGCCGCAGCAGGGAGGTGTAGACCTCGTATGCGCTGCTTGGGTCTCGGTACTTACCCGCCCAGATCGACGCGCTCTGCTTTCCGGAGCTGAACTGGCACTGGCGGAAGTCGCGTTCGCCCGCCTCTTGCGAGACGGCCGGGCGCTGCGCGTTCGCGTCGCAGCCGCTGCTACGCCAGCCTCCGAATGAATCAGGTAAAACTTGCTGCTGCGCGGGCCTACTTTGCGCCGCAGCACTCTTTTGTTGGGCGGAACTGTTCGCCGCGCTCAGGAGAGCGACAAGCACGGCAAAAACTAATTGAAAACGATGAAAACGCATCCCCACAACCTTAGTTCGACACCAATAGATTAGCGTTGGTTCCGCGATTGTTCAACTGAGGCGCTTACAGAGCTGGGAGTTGAGGATTTTCCCGGGACGATCATGGTCATGCTGTTCAGGCTCTGAAGGTAGTTTGCCACACCCTGATACAAGCCTTCCGCCACGCGTTGCCGGTGCTCCGGTTTCTTCAAGAGTTGCTCGTCGGCCGGGTTGCTGAGGAAAGAAATCTCCGTAAGGATTGACGGCATATCAGCGCCCACGAGGACCACGAACGGTGCTTTGCGCACGCCGCGGTCTTTCACCGTCCTGTTCAGCTTTTGGATGCGTTTGGCGAGCGATTCTTGAATGTCCGCGGCAAACTCGCGGGACTCATCGATCTTTTCGCTGCGCGCGATTTTCTTGACGATATCTTCCAGGTCGTGAATGCTCTCCTGCGCCGTTGCGTTCTCGCGTGCGGCAACTTCCATCGCGTCTGGCGAACCCTTCAGGTTCAAATAATACGTTTCGATGCCGCGCGCGGCGTGGTCATGACTGGAGTTTGCATGGATCGAAATGAAGAGGTCGGCTTTGGATTCATTGGCGACGCGCGTGCGCTCTTCCAGCGGAATGAACGTGTCGTCGGAGCGCGTGTACACAACCTCCGCGCCCGGCAAGCGCTGGTGAATGATTTTGCCCAGCCGCAGCGCCACATCGAGGCAAATGTCTTTTTCCATCAAGCCCGTCGGCCCGATCGTTCCCGTATCGTGTCCGCCATGACCGGCATCCACGACTATGCGGCCGATCTTGAGCCCCAGTGCTCGCGTCAACGTGGACTGGCCGTCTCTTGTCGGCAGCGCCGCGGTTGCGGGGTGAATCAGATCGGGCTTGCCTGCCGCGGCGGACTTCGCACCAAGGGATTTCGCATTCTTCGACGGCGATTTACCGGTGCCTGGAGCCATCAAACTTGAGTTGCGCGGGGCAGGAAGCGGGGAACCAGCGACCGCCGAAGCACCCGCTGCAAGCGATCCGCTAACTGCACCGCTGTCGGCCGACGTGGAGGGGCCTGATGCCGGAGGTCCAAATGGTTCGACTCTCGCCGCCGCCGTCGAGACCGCTTGCGCGCCGGCTCGGTCATCGCGCCCTGCGGCGGAGGTGACGGTCGGCTCTTCGATTGGCGCTGGCGTCGCGTTGCGCTTTGCTTTCGCCGCGCGCACGACTGAGCCGTGCGTATTGGCGTACAAATCGATTACCAGTTGCGGCGGATTCGTCAGCAGGGAAGCGGTGTAATCCTTCACGCCATTGATGTTCAAAACCACGCGAACGACTCCAGCCTGGTTCTGCGCCACGCGCACTGCGGAAAGCAAATCACCTTCTACATGAATATTCTGGCGCGCCAGTTCCGGAGTAAGCCGCGCCGCGTGCAGATCGAAGAAAATACGATCCGGATTGCGAATACGCGCCGAGTCGTACTGCACCAGATCCTCGAGATCGATAGTCACGCGCGTCGATTCTGGCGAAGCCGTAGTACCAATGCGCCGCAACCGCGGCACCTTGCCGGAATTCGCTGCGGCGTAGACAGGGACTGCGTCGGAAGGAACTTTCCGCGCGGATTCGGCTGCCTCGGCGCTCTTCTCCGCGGATTTGCTCGCTTCGGAAGCGCTAGCTTCTTTCTTGGGCTCAGCCGCCTCTTCGCCGCTGCGCAGCAGCGCAATTTCCGCAAGCGACTCCTGCGCTTCGCGTTTGCGCGCCGAACGAGGGTACTTCTTCAAGAATTCCTCGAATGTCTTCGACGCTCCCGCCGAGTCGCCAAGTTGATCTTTTTGCAGTCTCGCCATGCGCAACATGGCGTCCTGGCCGTAATGGCTGGTGGGATAGTCATGCACCAGGAATTTGTAGGTATCCACTGCAACCTGGTAGTAACTCCGGCCGAAGCGATCGCCCATCTCGGAATAAAGTTCCGCCACCGCAAGCAAAGCGTCGGGTACTTCGTTGGCGTGTGGAGTAATCAGGTATACGCGGCGATAGCTGGAGACGACCTGCTTGTAATCGGAAAGCGCGCGCTTTTCGATTGGCTTGCTGTTCAGCTCCGCGCGCAAATCTTCCGCGCGGGCAAACTGTGTGGTAGCGGCTTCACGGCGGTTGGCGTTATTGCTAGCGTCGGAATTTTCGCTGGCTAGGGAAGTGTGGGCGCAGGAGAAGGCAAGAGCTAGCGCAAGGAAAACCGGCGAAACGCGGGCGAACAGCTTGTGGAAAAAATTTTGGCCTGCCAACATCCCCGCCTTGCGCGCCCTAACGCTGAGGAGCGCTCCCGCAGCCCTTACCCCATTACGCAATTCTGAAAAACGCGAAGCTTCACTCGTTTGTGAAAATGACTCGGCCGCTCGGATCAGGTTCCTTGCGGATCGCGCGCGGATTGCTCCACACGCCTTCCATGCGTCCCGAGCCTGGGCGGAAATATGCATTCTGAACCTTCTGCACGTAGTCGCGAGTTTCGCGAAACGCCGGGATACCATGCGCGCGATCCACGGCGCCTTCTCCAGCATTGTACGCCGCCAGCGCCAAATCGAGGTTGCCATTGTATCGTTGTAGCAACGTCTTGAGATATCGAACCCCGGCGTCCACATTCTGTTGCGGACTGAAGGCGTCATTGACGCCAAATCGCACCGCGGTGGTCGGAATCAACTGCATCAGACCCAGAGCACCCTTGCGAGATTTTGCAGTTGGGTTCCACCCGGACTCTGTTTCGATCACCGCGCGAACCAGCGCAGGATCAATGTGGTGGCGTTCCGCGGCCTCGCGTACGAGCCGCTCCGCGCCGTCGCGATCCACGCTCATGGCCGGACGGCTATGCCCCGCAAAGGAAGATTCCGCAGGCAAGTAGATGGTTGCGTGGGACTTTGTGTCACCAAACTTTGTTGCGCCAAACCGTGCCGCACCAAATCTGGCCGGAGCAAATTTGCTCGGCGGCGGATCCGAATTGACAAAAAATTGGCGGCCGCTGGTGTCGTCCATAACCTTCGCGATTTGAGCGTTTGCGGGCTGGAGGCAGAGGGCTAGCGTTGCCGAACACATGCAAGCCGAGATTGCCGTGCGTCTGCGCATCGGAGCTGGGAAGGTACAACTACGTACCTGTGGATTTCGTGTTGCAAAAGGCGCCCGGCGAGCCGACTAAAGTGTCTCGCCTTAGACACAACTCAAGCGCAGCCGGGATTATAGCAATGGCTCGAGCAAGGAGGGAATAGACTGCAAGGCACTTTTTAGGGCGGCTGTGTCCTTTCCGCCAGCCTCTGCTAAATCGGGCCTTCCGCCGCCGGAACCGCCTACTTGTTTGGCTAGCTGCTGGATCAGCTTGCCGGCGTGGACTTTAGCGGTCAAATCCTTGGTAACTCCTGCAATTAGAGCGACTTTGCCGTCTTCGGGCATACCCAGGGCGACTACGCCGGAGCCTAGTTTTTGGCGCAGGGAATCGACTAGCTGGCGGAGGCCTTCGCGGTCGACATTGGAGACCTCGGCGGCGATGACCTTGACTCCCTTGACCATCTGCACTTGAGAGGTTAGGTCATCCAATTGCCCTAATGCGCCTTTCCGTTTTTGGGCTTCCAGTTCCTTTTCGAGATGCTTGGAAGTTTCCGACAGCTTTTCCACAGTGGCTAACACGGCGTCTTCGCCGACGTTAAGTTTGCTGGCGATTTGGCTCAGGAGTTGGGCTCGTTGTTGGTAGTGCTCCAGGGCGCCAACGCCGGTTACGGCTTCGATTCGGCGGACGCCGGCGGCTACGGATTGTTCGCTGACGATTTTGAGGACGCCGATGTCGCCGACGCGGTGGACATGCGTGCCCCCGCATAGCTCTTTGCTGTAGAAGCCGCGCGGGGCGCGCGGATCGGGGATGGTCACTACGCGGACGTTGGTTTCCGGATATTTGTCGCCGAAGAAGGCTAGCGCGCCGGAGGCGAGGGCGTCTTCGAGCGAGGTGACATTGGTTTCGATCTGGCAGTTAAAGCGGATTTCGTCGTTGACCTGCTGCTCGATGTCGCGCAGCTCTTCGGCATCGACGTGGGCGAAATGGGAAAAGTCGAAGCGCAGGCGGTCGGGCGCATTGAGCGAGCCGGCCTGCTTCACGTGCGTGCCCAGAATGTTGCGCAGCGCGGCGTGTACCAGGTGCGTGCCGGAATGATTGCGCATGATGCGAGCGCGGCGTTCAGCATCGGCCTGAACGGAGATGCGATCGCCGACGCGCAGTGTGTCTTTGGCGGTGACGCGGTGCGCAACAAGCCGCGCAACAGGGTAGTAAGCGCCGCTGACCTCCGCGACCACTTGCGAGCCAGAAGGATCGTAGAACGCTCCGGTATCGGCCATCTGGCCGCCAGATTCGGCGTAGATGACCGTGCGGTCGAGCACGACTTCGCCGGATTCGCCAGCTTTCAACTCGGCGACGGGTCCATTCTTCGTAACGATCGCGCCAATGCGGGCGTCTTTTGAATTGGTAGCAAAGTAAAAATCCGGCTCCGTCTTGTGCGTCTCCGCAATTTTCGCGTAAGCCGGATTCGCGGCTTCTTTCGTGGCGCCACCCTTCCACGACGCACGCGATAGGTTGCGCTGGGCCTCCAGCTCGGTATCGAACCGATTCCAATCCACCTGCACACCTACATCGCGCGCTACGTCTCCGATAAAATCGGCGGGCAATCCATAGGTGTCGTAAAGCTTAAAGACTTCAGCGCCTGACAGGATCGGAGCGGATGGTGTTGCCTTTCTCGCGTTTGCGATGAGCGAATCGAGCTTTCCAGACGCAATCTCAATGGTTCGGCCGAATTGGCGTTCTTCCGCGAGCACGACCTTCGCAATATTCTTCTCAGATACTTGCAATTCGGGATAGGCGGCATCCATCAGCTCGCGCACTGTGGGAACCATCTCGTATAGGAAAGGTTCCGTCTTTCCCAAGAGGCGCCCGTGATGTATCGCTCGGCGGATGATCTTCCGCAACACGTAACCGCGCCCCTCGTTCGAGGGTAGAACTCCATCAGCAATAAGGAAGGTGGTCGCGCGAATGTGGTCGGCGATCACTCGAAGTGACGCCGCACCACCGCGGCCTTCTTCCAAAGATTTCTCTCGCTGCAGATTGACCCCGCAGAGTTCGGCAGCACGCCCTATGAGCAGACGGAACAAGTCAGTGTCGTAATTGGAGATGACGCCTTGGAGGAGGGCGGCTACGCGTTCCAGGCCCATGCCGGTGTCGATGGAGGGGCGAGGAAGCGGCGTTAGCGTGCCACTGGCGTCACGGTTGAATTGCATGAAGACCAGGTTCCAGATTTCTACGTAGCGGCCGCAGTCGCAGGGGAACTTGCAGTCAGTGTGGCCCTGCTCGGACGCCTCTGGGCCCATGTCGTAATGAATTTCGCTGCAGGGGCCGCAGGGACCGGTGTCGCCCATGGCCCAGAAATTTTCCTTCAGGCCTGGGATGGGGACGATGCGGTCTGCCGGCACGTTCTGAGCGAGCCAGAACTTGCGCGCTTCTTCGTCAATGCCGAGCGTTGTGCCTGGCGCAACTTCGGCACCACCAAAAATCGTTACGTACAACTTGTCTTTCGGAATCGCGAACCATTCTGGTGAAGTGATCAGCTCCCACGCATAAGGGATGGCTTTTTCCTTGAAATAGTCGCCGAAGGAAAAGTTGCCGAGCATCTCGAAAAAAGTGTGATGGCGCTTGGTGAAGCCGACATTTTCGAGGTCGTTGTGCTTGCCGCCGGCGCGGACACATTTTTGCGCGGAGGTGGCTTTGTCGTATTCGCGCTTCTCCAGGCCGAGGAAGACGTCTTTGAATTGGTTCATCCCGGCGTTGGTGAAGAGCAGGGTGGGATCGCCGTGGGGCACGAGCGAGGAGCTGCGCACGCGGCGGTGGCCTTTGCTCTCGAAGAAGCGCAGGAAGGTTTCGCGGATTTCGTTGCCGCTCCAAGATTTTGGCTGTGGTTGCGTGACGCTCACGTTGTCCTCGGGTAGTTTTCGATTATCGCAGAGGGCGCGAGGGAGCGCCAACACGCGAGCTGCCGACTGTCGGCCATCGAAACCCGGAGACACGCGCAATCGTTTCCCCAAAACAGCGGGTTAGCGTCGCGTGGCAATCGTCTCTAACGGTTGCACGTCTCGTTCAACTTTGTCGGCGAGCTCGTCCTCGGCGACTTCCAACTCATATCGGGTTTGGAGATTCATCCAGAAAGTCGGGCTGTTCTTGAAATAGCGAGCAAATCGCAGAGCCGTTTCCGCGGTGATGCCGCGCTTCTCGTTGACGATATCCGCGATGCGAGTCACCGGCACGCGAAGGTCCATGGCCATTTTGTTCATGCTTAGTCCGAGCGGGACCATAAATTCTTCGCTGAGAATCTCTCCTGGATGGACTGGCTTCAGTTTCTTTCGCATCGTGTGGAATCCTTTCCCGTTCCTTTCCTTGCTACAAATCGTCAGTGATAGTCGACGATCTCGACTCTGTAGGCGTGCCCATCGCGCCAATCAAAGCATAAGCGCCACTGGTTGTTGATGCGGAT
>Ga0210410_10002235_pt1 | contig 17498 bp, 13 predicted proteins | sample IncBWC4MmetaG_FD_161058 | JGI IMG/M metagenome (GOLD analysis project Ga0210410, IMG submission 161058) | Forest soil microbial communities from Barre Woods Harvard Forest LTER site, Petersham, Massachusetts, United States - Inc-BW-C-4-M | ecosystem: Environmental > Terrestrial > Soil >... | reverse complement strand
TGTCTGGAGAGAGCGGCCGAACCACAACATTGCGCGTTGAAGCGAGTTCCGAAGCCACCGCGATCTGGGGCATCAGCGTGATGCCGAGTTCCGCGGCCACCATCTGGATCAGAGTTCGCAGGCTGGTCGCCTGGAAGACCTCATTGCGAACCGGATTCACGATCCGGCATGCCTGCAGTGAATGGCTGCGCAGGCAATGCCCGTCTTCGATCAGAAGCAGCTGCTCACGGGCCAGGTCGTCACGGCCCACCACCTTGTGACGGCCAAGAGGATGGTTGCTTGGCATTGCTACGACGATTGGATCTTCCGCGATTTCCATCGCCTCCACATCGCCGAGTTGGTAAGGAATGGCCGCCAGCAAAATGTCGAGCTCTCCGGCAGCTAGCTTGTCCAGCAGGACAGCAGTCGAAGCCTCCCGCACGTACAGCTTGAGCTTCGGCAGCGCAGTGCCCAGATGTGGCAGCAGTGAGGGCAGGACATACGGCCCGACTGTCGGGATTACCCCGAACCTGAGCGGCCCGGACAATGGCTCCTGCGCGTTGTGGGCCAACCCGACCAGTTCCTCGGCGTCGACCAGCAGGCGCTGGGCGCGCGTCGCGATCTCCTTTCCCAGGGGCGTCAGGATCACGTGGCGATGGCTGCGCTCAAACAGCGTTATGCCAAGCCTTGCCTCGAGCTCCTTGATCCCTCCGCTCAGCGTCGATTGCGTGACGGCACAACTTTCCGCAGCCCGGCCGAAATGGCATTGCTCGGCCAGAGCGCACAGAAAGCGGAGTTGTTGAAGACTGGGCAGGATGGCCATCGGTATGTCCAATGAAGCTGTGCGTTTTTATCCATTGGACCAATGGCAAGGAATCGTGGACCCTCCACACACACGAAATAAGAGCCGGCCGACGATCTTTCCATCGCCGCCTACTATAAATCGATCACTTGCGAACATCTCACCATTTGGTGAAGGACCATGAAATATCGTCAACATTTCGAATTCACCATCGTAGCAATTCGCCGCGAGGGCTGTGCGTCTTCACGGATCTGGAAACTCAAAAGACGGAGTTTACCTCTTTGCCCGATGCCTTGATTAGCTTGATCCCAACCTACGGCCCGTGGATCATCTTTGGTGTTGTTGCGCTCGAAAGTGCCGGCGTGCCTCTTCCCGGAGAGACAATCCTTTTTGCTGCTGCACTCCTTGCCGCCACCACTGCTCAGATCAACATCTTCATCGTTGTATTGGCAGCTGCAGCGGGTGCGATTGTCGGGGACGGTATGGGATACATGGTCGGGCGTCGGCTCGGTTTGCCTTTTCTTCGCAGATACGGTCGGTACATCCGCCTCGATGAGGATCGATTGCTGATTGGTCGATATCTCTTTTTCCGGTATGGGAACGCCGTCGTATTCTTTGGGCGTTTCATTGCAGTGCTGCGAATGTTTGCGGCTTTGCTTGCGGGCGCCAATTGCATGCCGGCAGGTCGTTTCTTCTTCTTCAATATAATTGGTGGAATCTGCTGGGCGTGTCTCTTCGGCTTCGGTGCTTATGCACTGGGCGCCGAAGTTTACAAGATTTCCGGAATGCTGAGTGTGATCTCATTGGGCCTATTTATTGCGGCGGGATATGCATTCTCAATCTACATTCGACGAAATGAAGTGAAGCTACGCCGTCGAGCGGAGGCAGCTCTGTCCGCTCATTCGTGCGGATGACCAACATCCGTTAATGGCGCCTTTGAGACATGCCGCGATGTCCGCTCGGTGGTCGCTATCGGGCGGAAAGCGGACATCGCGCGGACGGCCTGTTTCCGTAGCGATTGACCCATTGCGGACTCTTGCCCTCGCACAGAAGCCAGCTCGATCTGCAAGGACAAGCGCTGTCAGATCGGTCAGGTTGCCGCGATCCATTGCCGGATCCCAAGGCGCGGCGGCGCTCGGATTCCGACAAACCATTATGGAGTCGTTGGAGATTTTGAAGGCCATAGAGCGCAGCGGTTGGAAGCGGCCGCTTGGCCGCTTCTTTTCCATTATCCGCGGTGCATCCGATAATGACGGTGCCAACGAGGTTCCGCGGACGCGTTGCCGTTCCGCCAGTAGCCGCCATTGGTGTACGGATTGCCGGCTCCCAGGTTTTGGCAATTTGCATTCGGATAGAACTGCGCGCAATAGCCGGGATCGTCGATAACGGCTTGCGCCCGCGCAGGAGTTGCGAAAGCTGCCGCGGTAAGAGCGGCGGCGCCCATCAACACGAATTTCATCTTGGTTTCCGATACCACCATCGTTCTTCGTCCAGTCATGACATTTTCCTTTCAATGGCCAGAGCCATTAGGGATCATTTCTCGCCCAAGCCACATATGGTCGCCCGGCTCCCAATCGCTAATCGGAAATTTCGAGGGCGGTGATCGGAGCAGCCGATGGCGCCACGCCAGCACACGGGCATCGCCGCTGAAGGCCACGGGAAATATTGCCGCGTCGCCTGTCTGGAATTCCGCACCGCGGCGCATCGGAACTAAACCTCAATTTAGTGGCGTCGGCTGATTGCGAACCTACATCAGCTTCAAGTATTCGGCGTTCCAGTGAAAGCCCCACTATGGATTGTGACCACTCCAAGCTCAATGGTACTGTGTTCGGCATGCATGATTGGCCTGACTCCTTACGGGGCCAGGCGGCCATGTATCGGAAACTTGCCGAGCAGACCGACGATCCTTTCGTGAAGAACGAACTGCTTGCGTTGGCGTCGGTATGCGAGGAGGTCGCCGATAATATCGAAGACCATCTGACAGGCGAATCCGTGGCTCCGAACGCTTTCGGATGAAGGCTCCACTGGCTAAAGTGTAGCAATGTCCGTTTCTGGCAGATTGTATTGTAGAAGTCGCCGTTGCCGATTAGGCGGTTGCCGCTCCGTTGGAACGGCTGGCGGGATGAATGTCCGCAGGTGCAAATCAGACATCGACCCTGCCTGATATTTCTCACGATGCACGGCTGAGCGGACTTCAGTGTCCTATCAATGTCGGTCGTCTACGCCAGCGCGAGTTCCTGATATCGCTGCGCAGCCACCTCGTCGCATTTCGCGCGGTAGGCGGGCGCGCTGCCGCTATAGCGCGCAACGATGCGAGTCTGCTTGCCCTCCACATTGCTGTTGATCCCGGTCATCCATGAGTTGACCTCGTTCGAGAGTAGGCCGACCCCGAGCGCCTTGACGTGATCAGTCCAGGCCGTCACACCCGTTGCCGTTGCCTCCACCCGCGTCAGGCTGAATTCCCGGATATAGCGGATCAGGTTAGTCACCCAATCGACATTATATTCGATGCTGCGTGGGATATTGCCTAATGCCGTGTGCGGCCCCATCAGCATCATCATGTTGGGGAAGCCGTCGACCATGACACCGAGATAGGTTTGCGGGCCGCTCTTCCATCTGTCTTTCAACTTTACGCCATCCACGCCGCGGATGTCGATCTTGTCGAAACTGCCGGTGATGGCATCAAAGCCAGTCGCGTAAATGATGATGTCGAAATCATATTCCGCGGTATTGGTCTTGATACCCTTCAGAGTGATCCGCTCGATCGGCGTTTCCGTGATGTCCACCAGCTCGACATTGTCCTGATTGTAGACCTCATAATAGAAGGTCTCGAGCGGCAGTCGCCGGGTGCCGAAGCCGTGGTTCCGTGGGATCAGCTTTTCCGCGATCTTGGGGTCCTTCACCCGCTGTCGGATCTTTCTCGCCACGAAATCGCTGATTGTCGCGTTCGCTTTCCGGTCGATCAAGATGTCGCGAAAATTGCCCTGCCAGATGCCGAAGCCGCGCTCGGCATAGAGTTTCTCGTAGAAGGCCTCGCGCTCCGCGTCGGAAACCTCGAAAGCCCCACGTGGGTCCGGAGTATGCAGGAAGCAGGCGAAGGTCTCCTGGCAACGCTTGAACATCTCCGGGTAGCCGGACTTGATCCTGGCCTGCGTCTCCGCGTCGATCTTGCTGTTGTGAAGCGGTGCGCACCAGTTCGGTGTGCGCTGGAACACGGTCAGATGTCCAACCGTCTTGGCGATGGTTTGGATGGTCTGCACGCCGGTGGCCCCGGTTCCGATTACAGCTACCCGCTTGCCTGCGAAGTCGACCGGCTCATGTGGCCATCGGGCGGTGTGGAAGGACTGACCCTGAAACACGTCCACCCCCTCAATCCGCGGCAAGGTGGGAGCGGAGAGAGGACCGATAGCGGTAATCAGGAAGCGCGAGCGGAAGCGGCTACCGTCCTGCAGCGTCACGCTCCAGCTACGCGTATCCTCCTCCCAGGTTGCCGCGGCAACCCGGCTGCGGAACAGCATGTCGCGGCGCAGGTCGAACTTGTCCGCGACGCGATTGAGGTAGCGCAACGTTTCTGGCTGGCCGGCAAAATGTTCGGACCAGTTCCATTCTTCCAGAAGCTCCTTCGAAAAGGAGTAGCCATAGGAATAGCTTTCGGAGTCGAAGCGCGCGCCCGGATAGCGGTTCCAGTACCAAGTGCCGCCAACACCGGTGCCGGCCTCAAACACGCGCACCCGCATCCCGAGTTCGCGCAATCGGTAGAGCTGGTATATGCCCGACATGCCCGCCCCGATGATGATGGCATCGTAGTTCAGAACTGGTACCGCGTCGTTCGGGGCCTGTATTTCGCGCGAGGCGACCATGTACCGTTGCTCCTGGTGAAACTGAGCTTCTTCGGGCGAAGAGTAAAATCCGGCTGCCAGCCAAGGACGATAGTCAGTGCCTTGGGCATTACGCAACGATCATATCGCCGGCTTTCTCTCAGGCTACAATCGTGGATCCGGTCTATCAGGGGCCTCGGTATGCGCTTGGCAGGGGTGCCTAAGGTTAGTGCCGGGATTGGCGTCGGCCGTCCCGGTACGGCCAGCCATGGAGCGGGGGTTGGGCAGCAGGGGTGCAATACGGCCCGCAAGGTGGGTCCGCCCCCCATGGACCGCCCGGACCCCACAGACTACTCTGGGCTACGCGGGGAAGGTTCGATTCAAGGTCTTCTCCCTCCGCCAGTCTTCGCAGTGGGGAACGCATGTTCGGAGTCCTGGGTATCGGGTTTTTGCTGGGCATGCAGCATGCGCTCGAAGCCGACCACATCGCGGCGGTATCGAGCATTGCCGCCCGCCGAACCGACGTCCGCGATATCGTCAAGCACGGCCTGACATGGGGACTCGGCCATACGCTGACGCTGTTCGTCTTCGCCGGCGCCGCCATCCTGCTGGGTCGTGCGATCCCCGAACATCTTGCGCGGCCGCTGGAGACCGCGGTTGGCATCATGCTGGTCGGCCTGGGCGCTCACGTGTTGTGGCGACTGTGGCGCGACCGCGTGCACTTCCATCGCCACGGGCACGGCGACGGCACGGAACACTTCCATGTCCACAGCCACGTCAATGAAGCCGTCCCGCATGAGGAGAGCGCGCACTTGCATCAGCATGGCTTTCGCTGGCGCACGCTGCTGGTCGGGTTGATGCACGGGATGGCCGGTTCAGCCGCTCTTCTCGTGCTCGCCATATCGCAGGTCGCCAACGCCGCGTATGGAATGCTCTACGTATTGTTGTTCGGCATCGGCTCGATGCTCGGCATGGGCGCCTTGTCTGTCATCATCGCGGTGCCTCTGGCGGTTTCCGCGCGATGGCTGACCTGGGCCAATCGGGGCCTGCAAGGCGTCGTCGGAACAGTCACGGTCACCATTGGCGGCATGACGATCTACTCAACGATTCTGTCTTAGGGTACAGGAGCCTTGCTCCCCCGGGGTTCGATCAGCCGAAAGAAAATTCGATGTCCGATCCAAATGCCCCGCTGTCGGCGCGCGATAGCCATCTGTTCGGGCCCGGCCCCAAGCGGATCCTCTCGCTTGACGGTGGCGGCGTCCGCGGCGCGGTCACGATCGCTTTCCTCGAGCGCCTTGAGAAAGTGATCGACGAGATCGAGGGCAGGCCGACATTGCTCTGCGACTGGTTCGACATCATCGGCGGGACGTCCACGGGCGCCATCATTGCCGGCGCGCTGGCCCTCGGCTATCGGGCGGCCGACATCCATACCTTTTACAAACAGTTCGGGCCAACGGTGTTTCAACGTTCGTTTTGGCGCATTGCCGGATTTCGCGCCAAATTCAGCGCCAGCAATCTGGCCGCCGAGCTCGACCGGATCATCGGCGGACGCACGCTCGATTCGCCGGATCTCAGGACCGGCCTCTGCGTCGTGACCAAGCGTCTCGATACCGGCAGCGTATGGATATTGATGAACAATCCAAAATTGCCCTATTGGGAAACGCCGCCGGACGAAGCCTTCATCGGCAATCGCCATTATCGCCTGGCGTCCGTCATTCGCGCCAGCGCGGCGGCGCCGTATTACTTCGATCCCGAATACATCGAAATCGTGCGGGGCATGCTGCCTGGCCTTTTTGTCGATGGCGCGGTCAGCCCGCACAACAATCCGGTCCTGCATCTGCTGATGACCGCGACCGTCCCGCATTATGGCCTCGGATGGCCGTTCGGCGCCGACAAGCTCAAGATCGTTTCCGTCGGCACCGGCAGCTACCGCTACCGGCTCTTGCCGGGCGAAATGCCCCGCCTGAGGACACTGGGCATCGCCGCGCACGCGCTTTCCTCGCAAATCTCCGATTCGCAACAGCTGGTATTGATGCTGATGTCATGGTTTGGCGACAGTCCGACCCAATGGCCGATCAATTCCGAGATTGGAGATCTGGGATTGCTGGACGCTCCGGGAGGCAAGCCGCTGTTTGGCTTCCTGCGTTACGACGTGATTCTCGAGACCGCATGGCTTGGACGCGAGCTCGGCGTGAATTTGGACGAGAGTGTGCTGCAGCACTACAGGCAGCTCGATGCGCCGGAGAATATCCCCGCCATCTACGATCTGGGAGCACGCGCTGCCGAAAAACAGATCAAGCGCGAGCATCTGATATGATCTGGCCCGCGGAACGGGCCCTGCGTGTCACCGTCCGCGAAACGCCGGCTTGCGCTTCTCCATGAACGCGGTTCGTCCCTCCACGTAATCGGCGGACGCGAAACAGCCGTCGACCGCGACCTGGGCCGCGGCAAGGTTGCGCTTGTCGGGGTCCTTGACGGCTTCGTTGACGCAGAGTTTGACCGAATTGATGGTCAGCGGCGCGTTGCCGCCGATCGTCCCGGCGTAACCGCGCACATAGGTTTCGATGTCGGCGACCGGGACGACACGATTGACCAGCCCCATCTGCAGCGCTTCCGCCGCGTTGAATTGCCGCGCCGTGTAAAAAATCTCCTTGGCAAAGGATGGGCCGACGACGTCGACCAGGCGCTTGATGCCGTCAAAGGCGTAGCCGAGACCGAGCTTGGCGGCGGGGACCGCGAATCTGGCATCTTCCGCGGCCAGCCGAAGGTCGCAGCAGAGCGCCACGCCGAGGCCCCCGCCGACGCAATAACCCTGGATCATCGCGATCGTCGGCTTGCGAAAATCGATGATGGCGGCATTCGCCAGGCCTGCGATCCTGTTGTATTCCAGCACGCTTTCCGGTGACGAGCGCTTCTCGGCGAATTCCGAAATGTCGGCGCCGGAGATGAACGCCTTGCCGCCGGCGCCGCCCAGCACCGCCACCCGGATTTGATCGTCGCGCTCGAATTCGGCCATGATCTCCGGCACCGCCTTCCACATGTCGACGGAGACGGCATTGTGCCGGGCGGGATTGTTGAATTGCATCCAGCCGATCGGCCCATCCTTTTTTGCGATCATCCGCTCGGTCGAGGTCTTCATGGTGGTCTCCTGCAGGCGTTGTTGCGCCATCCTAATGGTCGAAACCCCGTCGGTTCAAACAACCTTCCGGGCGCGGAATTCGGCGATCGACTCGTCGTCATAGCCGTATTGCTTCAAGACTTCATCGGTATGTTCGCCTTTTTCAGGCGTTGCGCGGGTCATCCGGCCCGGCGTCCGGCTCAACTTGATTGCCTGGTTGACGACCTCGATCTTGCCAAGTGATTTATGCTCGACGGCTGCGGCCATGCCGAGATGTTTGACTTGCGGGTCGGCAAACACTTCATCCATGCGATTGATCGGCCCGCAGGGGACGCCGGCCTTGTTGAGCTTGGCGATCAGATCAGCGCTCGACTGCTTCCTGGTCACCTCGGAGATGATCTGGTTGATGGCGCCCCGGTTTTTGGAACGGGCCGCGTCTTCGGCAAAGCGCGGATCCTCGAGCAGATGATCGAGGCCGAGCGTCTCGCAGAAGCGCTTGTAAATGTGCTTGCCGGCGGCGGCGATATTGATGTGGCCATCGCTGGTGGGGAATACGCCGGTCGGGATGCTGGTCGGATGATCGTTGCCGGCCTGACCGGGAACGTCTTTTGCGATCAGCCAGCGCGCCGCCTGGAAATCCAACAGCGAAATCTGCGCCCCGAGCAGCGATGACTGCACCCATTGGCCCTCGCCGGAAACTTCGCGTTCCAGCAACGCGACCAGGATTCCCATCGCGCAAAAGATCCCGGCGCCGAGATCGGCCACCGGAATGCCGACGCGCACCGGGCCCTGGCCGGGCAACCCCGTGATCGACATCAGTCCGCCCATGCCTTGTGCGATCTGGTCGAAGCCCGGCCGCTCGCGATAGGGCCCGTCCTCGCCGAAGCCGGAAATCGAGCCGTAGACGATGCGCTTGTTGATGGCGCGAAGGGTCTCGTAGTCGACGCCGAGGCGAAATTTGACGTCGGGCCGGTAGTTCTCGATCACGACATCGGCGGTCTCGACCATCTTCTTGAAGATGGCGACGCCGTCGGGCTCCTTGAGGTTGAGCGTGATGCTGCGCTTGTTGCGATGCAGGTTCTGGAAATCCGGCCCGTGCCGCGGCCCGCCCATATCGGCCTCGTCGAGGCCCTTGGGCATTTCGATCTTGATGACGTCGGCGCCCCAGTCGGCCAGTTGCCGCGCCGCGGTCGGGCCTGCCCGCACCCGCGTCAGATCGAGCACCTTGAAACGGGCGAGCGCCTGCGAGGCGGGGGTGAAGGACATCGGATTTGCTCCTGTTGATTTTGTCGGATTGAACGGACTCACACGATCAGCGCCATTTGGCGCGGTTCAAACTCCAGCCACGCCGCGGCGCCGACCGGAAAATCGTCCAGCGGCGAGGTCATCACCCGAAGCTGCAGCGCACCCTCGCGCGGCCGCACGACGTAGTCCCAGTGCTCGCCGAGATATGCCCGCTCCACGACGATGACGCCGATGGAAGTACAGCCGTCGCGCGCGGCGGGCGGTGCATCGGAGAGCCGCATGCTGTGCGGTCGGACCGAGAACACGGTCTTGCCGCCGGAAGGCATCTGGTGATCGAACGCGGCGCGCGGCAGCGCAAAGCCGTCGAACGAAATCTGATGGCCGTCGCCAAAGCCCTCGATGAAATTGGTGCGTCCGATGAAGCCGGCCACGAACCGCGTCTTCGGCTGGTTATAGAGCGCGCGGGGCGCGTCGACCTGCTCGATGCGGCCATGGTTCATGACGGCGATGCGATCCGATGTCACCATCGCCTCGGCCTGATCGTGGGTGACATAGACCGTGGTGACCTGGAACTCGTCATGCAGGCGGCGGATTTCGAAACGCATCTCTTCGCGCAAGGTCGCGTCCAGATTGGACAAGGGCTCGTCGAGCAGCAGCACCGAGGGCCGGATCACGATCGCGCGCGCCAGCGCCACGCGCTGCTGCTGGCCGCCCGAAAGTTCGGCCGGATAACGGTCGGCCAGGTGATTCATATGGACGACTTCCAGCATCTCGCCGACGCGGCGCTTGACTTCGGCATTCGGTATCTTGCGCAGCTCCAATCCGAAGGCGACGTTCTGTTCGACCGTCATGTTCGGCCAGATCGCGTAGCTCTGGAAGATCATCGACATCTGGCGCCGGTCCGGCGGAACCGAGCCTGCCGGCGAGGACAGGATCTGGCCATCCATCTCGATGGTGCCGAGCGTGGGATCGACGAAGCCCGCGATCATCCGCAAGGTCGTAGTCTTGCCGCAGCCGGACGGCCCCAGCAGGGAAACGAACTCGCCGGATTGCAGTTCGAGATCGATATTGTCGACGGCGAGGAAATTGCCGAAACGCTTGCTGACGCCGGAGAGTTTGAGCCTGCTCAACTATTCCTCCGCAGCATGAAATCGCGCCCGATGATTTTCGATCCGATGCCGGCGATCGCCACTGTGGCGACCAGCAGGATGACGCCGAGCGCCGACAACACTTCGAAATTACCTTCTTCCGAGAGGTCGAACAACATCACCGAAATCACGCGGGTGTTCGGCCCAACCAGGAAGATCGCCGAAGACAGTTCGCGCGTCGCCGGGATGAACACCAGGATCCAGGCGCCGGCGAGGCTTTTCTTCAACAGCGGAATCAGCACCTTGCGGATCGCCAGCAGCCGGCTGCCGCCGAGAATCCGCACCGCTTCCTCCATTTCCGGGTTGATGCTGCCCAGTCCGGCGGCACTCGAGGTGTAGGCGATCGGCAGGAAGCGCGTTGTAAAACCGAGGATCAGGATCGTCGCGGTGCCGTAGAGCGCCAGCGGCGGCGGCGCATAGGCGGCATAGAAGCCGATCGCCAGCACGATGCCGGGAACGACGAACGGCGCCATGCAGAGAAACGCCAGCACGTTGCTGAACGGCACCAGCTTTCGATTGACCACATAAGCAATCGCGAGAGTCAGGCTGATCGCGGCGAAGGCGGTCACGGCCGAATAGGCAAAGGTGTTGAAGATGGTCTGCTTCGCCTGGGTCTGCTCGAACAGCAGATAGTAAAAATTGTGCAGGGTGAGATTGTCGAAAGAGAAGCCGCGGCCCCAGGCCTTGGCGAAGGCGGCCTGAATCAGCACCAGCATCGGCAGGAATACCGCCAGCGCGCAAACCAGAAGCGCGTAAGCCAGCATCACCCAGCGCCACGGCCCCAGCGCGATCATCCGCCGTTCGCCGCCCTTGCCGGTGACGGAGGTGTAGCCCCGGCGGCCGAGAATCCGGCGCTGCAGCCAGAACATCAGTACGGTAATGGCGAGCAGCGGCATCGAATAGGCGGCTGCTTCTTCGACGCGGACCGGATATTCGAAGAATTGCCAAAGTTGCGTCGACACCACGTTGAAACGGGCGGGCAGGGCGATCAGCGCCGGCGCGCCGAACAGTGCAATGGCTTCGAGGAAGCTGATGATGATGCCGCCGATGATCGCAGGCGTCACCAGGGGCAGGGTGATGCGCAGCGTGGTTCGCAGCGTGCGCGCGCCGAGGATATTGGCTGCGTCCTCCATCTCCGACGACACCAGATCGAGCGCCGAACTGGTAAAGACAAAGGTATAGGGGAACGACGTCACGGCTATCACCAAGATCAGGCCGGTCATCGAATAGATATTGAAAACGCCGTGCGTGGCGCCGGTCAGCGCCATCCAGACCTTGTTGAGCCAGCCGGAATTCGGACCCGCCAGCAGGATCCAGCCGATGGCGCCGAGATAGGGCGGCGTCACGAAGGCGGCGAACACCATCAGCCGGATGAACGCCTTGGCCGGCATGTCGGTGCGCGAGATCGCCCAGGCGATCGGGACACCGAAGCAAGTGGCAAGCAGCGCCACGCCTACGCCGAGCTCCAGCGAATTCAACAGCGACTGCAGATGCCGGATATTGCCGTAAGCAGCGCGGTAATTGGCGAGCGTGAGGTGTCCGGTATCGGTCTCCTGCAGGCTGGAGATGATCAGCCGCAACACCGGATTCAGGATCAGGAAGGCGAGCAGCGCAATCAGCGCCAGCCACAGCAGGATGCTGGCGTCGAGACGCCGCAATCGCGAAGCGACACCGGCGAAATTAACGGTGCGGGCGTCGAGGGTGTTGTCGGTCACGTTTCGATCCCGCCGCGACTAGACGCCAAACGTTTCGCGCCACTGCTTGATGACTTCCGGAATGCCCTTGGTGATCTGTTCGACCGTCGGCCGGATGATCTTCAGGTCCTTGGCCGATTTGGCGCCCTTGGCGGCCGCGACCTCGGGCCGGATGGTTTCGTTGAAGTGGTCCACCCAGATCCGGGAAGCGGCCTCGCTCAACAGGAATTCCATGAAAAGGCGCGCCGCGTTGGGATGCTTGCAGCCCTTCATGATGCTGGAAGGTGCGATGATCAGCACGGTGCCGTCGGTCGGGTAGATCAGGGCAAGCGGGTTGCCCTTCTGCAAGCTATCAAGCAGCACGCCAACCGGCCCGGAACCCGCGATGGCGCTTTCGCCTGCGTTCAGCATTGTCACGGTGTCGACGATCGAGCGGCCGACCCGCGGATTGTTCTTGGCGAGCTTCTCGAAGAAATCCCAGCCGTATTGATTGCGCATGGTCAGCGCCCAGGTGCCGACATAGCCGCTGAAGCCGGGATGTCCGAGCGCGATGTTGTCTTTCCATCTGGGATCGAGCAGATCGGTCCAGTTCTTCGGCGCGTCGGCTTCCTTCACTTTGGAAGTATTGTAGCCGATGCCGATCAGCCCCGCGGAGGTGACGAAGTAATAGCCGTCCGGATCGTAGTTCTTGTAGACGTCGAGTACCTTGGCGGAATTGTCGGGAACGTATTTTTCAAAGGCACCCTTGGCCTTCAATTCGACCGAATGACCGATGTCGGTCGAGCTGAAGACGTCGCACTGGATGGCGCTGGCCTTGATTTCCTGGGTGACGCGCTGATAGGCCACCTGCGCGGTGGTGCGCAGCACGTTGACCTTGATGCCGGGATAGGACTGCTCAAAGCTGCGGCCGAGCGCCTGCGCGGTGATATCGTCGGAGTGGGCGGTGTACCATGTCAGCTCGCCGCCTTCTTTCTTGGCCGCCTCGTAGAGTTCCTTCTCGTGAGGGGTCATCGCGGCGGCGGTTTCGGCGAGAACTTTTGCGCTCGCGCCGAGTGCCAAAAAGGCCGAACCGCCCAGAATGAAACCGCGCCTCCGAATGGGGAACATTGCCGACCCTCGCCTGAATTCCGTTTCTTGTTGAGGCGAGTATGCGGGCATTTCGAACCGGCTTCAATTCATTCCGCCGCACAATGGCTTACACTTTGGAAGGGCTTGCCGTTGCGCTGCACCATGGCGAGCTTGCGCGACGAAACCGAAGCCCAACCGATGGGCGCATTCACGTAGTCACAAACGCCAGCAGCACGCCATTGGCCTGGGCTGGAGCGAGCAGTACGCTGCCGCCGATTTGCGCTCCGGCGTTGCCAACGGCCTTCTCGGCCGCAGCAAGGTCGGAGGTGACGAGCACGAGGCCGGCGGCGCCGCGCGCGGGGATTCCCGCCAGCGCGACGCCGGGATAGCGCCGGCTTAACTGATCCCCGGTGAGGAATACGAAATCGGCACGGTCCGAACCCGATGGCACCGAGGCCGCGCCGTCCGGCTCGGCGTGCACCTCGCGATCGATCAGTCGCGCCATATGGGCGGCATCCTTGGCGGGATCGGGCGTGACCAACAGCACGCGTTTGAGCCGCCTGGTGGCGTTGGCATGCCGTTGCAATTGCGGAATCCACACCGTCTCCCGCGTCTTGTGCTGGCAAGCAAAAATGCGCACGCCCGCCGGCGTCTCCTCGATCGGCCATTGAAAGGTCCGGAATTTGGCCGCCGACAGCGTGCCGTCAGGCATGCTCACCGGCCGCTCGAAATCCGTCGGGCCAAGCGCGGCGTAACCGCGGGCGCGGATTTCTTCGGCGCCGGCGGCCGAATCCACCGCCGTGAACGCGATGCGCTCGACGCCTTCGCCGCGGCGCGCCAGGAAATTCCGCGTCGGAATATTATGTTCGGTTTCGGTGAGAACGCCGAGCAGTTCGACGTAGTCCGCATCGAACATGATGGTGTAGTTGCCCGATCCCATATGGGCGCTGTGGGTGCCGCGCGGCGAGACGGTGAAACCCAGCAGCTTCCAGTTCTCCGCGGCCTTGTCGAGATCCTGGACGACCACCACGGCGTGGTCGATTCCAATGAGGTTCCTGAGCGCCACGCTGCTACACCTCCATCACGAATTGACGTAAGAAGCTAAGCAGATCGATCCTGTGCCCGCAAGGCAGCGCCCGCGCGGGCCAGTCTTGGCAGTTTCGAAAATCGCTATTCGATCGGGAAGGGCGCGACCATGGATACCGCAACCGTGCGCTGGCCGGATTCGCACTGGGCGGCCGTGACGCCGCGCGGACCAGAGCTGCCGGCACTCGAAGGCGAGGCGCAAGCCGACGTGATCGTAATCGGCGCCGGCTTCACCGGCCTATCGACCGCGCTGCACCTGCGCGAAACCGGCACGGACGTCGCCATCGTCGAGGCGATGGAGCCGGGCTGGGGCGCGTCGGGCCGCAACAATGGCCAGGTGATCCCGACGCTGTCGCGGCCCGATCCCGAAGACATCATCCGCAAGCACGGTGCCGTGGGCGAACGCTTCGTCGCGCTGCTGCGCGACAGCGCTTCGACGTTGTTCGGTGTGGCGCGGCGCTATCAGATCCAGGCCGAGGGCGAGCAGACCGGATGGGTTCAGCCGGTGCATTCGGCGGGCCGTATCGCGATCGCCGAGCGCCGCGTCCGGCAGTGGTCGAAATTCGGCGCGCCGGTCGAAATCCTCTCCCGCGACGAGACCCGCGCGATGCTGGGATCGGAGGCCTGGTACGGCGGTTTCTGGAACCGGTCCGGCGGTCATGTCAATCCGCTGGCGCTGGCGCGCGGTCTTGCGCGCGTGGTGCTGGAACGCGGCGGCCGCATTTTTGCGCGCTCGCCGGCAACCAGCTTTGAACGGCAGAACGGCCGTTGGATTGTCAAGACGGCGCAAGGGCAGATCAGCGGCAGGGCCCTGGTCGTCGCCACCAACGCCTATAGCGGCGAGTTCTCCAAAGCGCTGGTGCCTGATCTCGCCCATGAGGTGATGCCGATACTGTCCTGGCAGATGGCGACGCAGCCGTTATCGGAAGCCGCGCGAAAAACCGTGATTCCCGGCCGGCAGGCGATGTCCGACACCCATGGCGAGCTTTATTTCGCCCGTTACGATGCGCGCCATCGCCTGGTCACCGGTGGCGCCGTGATCGGTCCGGGCAACAAGCCGCAGCGCATCAGGGATCATGTCGCCGCGCGGCTGCAGCGGCTGTGGCCGCAGATCGGGCCGGTCGAGTTCGACCACGTCTGGAACGGCTATGTCGGCATGACGACGGATTTCCTGCCGCGCATTCACCGGCTCGGCCCCGCCGCCTTTGGCTGGACCGGATGCAATGGCCGCGCCGTCGCACTCTCGATCGCGCTCGGGGACGAGTTCTCCAAGGCGGTGCGCGGCTATCCCGAAAGCGATCTCGCGCTGCCGTTCACGGAGCCGGCGCCGATCCCAGCCCACGGTCTGCTGCGCCGCCTGGCGCCGCTGATGCTGATGGTCTACCGGCGGCGCGACGCGCGCGAGATCGCCTGAGGCGGCGCTTGTTCGGGGTCTTCCTGCTTGAATCTTCTCGCGTTTCTCCGTGATCGGACCAGCGATTGGGCAGACGCGATGGCACGGACGTAACCGCGACGCAGCGGCTTTTTTGCTTCCGTGCGCCCCGAACCGGCATCCGCATCGCTCCAGACGCGGTTCGACCTTAATCGCCATGTTCGCCGTCATTCAATCAGCTGTCACAAAATTTTCGTTCGGCTGTGACCCGGCTCTGAAAAATTCGACGCGGCGACTCTGTCGCCGTTCGCAGTTCCAACTATCTCCCAATTCAACTCTATCAGAAGGAGGCAATCCCGATGCGTTTGCCGACAACCCTCAGTTTGGTTTCCGCTCTGGCGCTTGCGGTGGCAGGTGCAGGCGCTCTCGCCGACGATCATGATCACGATCGTGCGTCCACCGCGACGCCGATCAAGCACCTCGTCGTGATCTTCCAGGAAAACGTCTCATTCGACCACTATTTCGGCACTTATCCGAACGCCATGAACCTGTCCGGCGAGACGCCGTTCAAGGCCAAGCCGCGCACGCCGAAAGTCAACAACCTCGCCAACCCGCTCGATGTGAACCATGATTTCAAGCCGCTCGCGGGCGTCGATCTTCTCCGCAACAATCCCAACAGCGTTCCCACCAATCCGGCTGCTCCCAACAACAACAAAACCAATGGCCTCGGGGCGTCGAACCCGTTCCGGCTGTCGCCGGCGCAGGCGCTGACGGCGGATCAGGGACACAATGAAAACCCCGAAGAGAGCGCCTATAACAATGGGCAGATGGATGGCTTCCCGGCCTTCGTCGGAACCGCCGGTCCGCCGCCGACTGGCATCGGCAGCAAGGCGCTGGTGATGGGCTATTACGACGGCAACACCGTCACCGCGATGTGGAATTACGCCCAGCATTTCGCCTTGAACGACAATAACTACTCGACCCAGTTCGGCCCGTCGACGCCGGGCGCGCTCAACCTGATCTCAGGCCAGACCAACGGCTTCGCCGCCACGAAGAACGTCTTCGTCGATCCCATGAATCCCACGACGCTAACGCACCTGACCCACGAGGCGTTCGGCGATGCCGCCCATTCCCCCGACAACGTTACTGAGATCGGCGATGGCGATCCGCTCGGCGACGTCTGCTCCAGTCCCACCCTCGATCAGGTGACGATGGCCGGCAAGAACATCGGCGACCTCCTCAATGAGAAAGGCATCACCTGGGGTGCGTTCATGGGCGGGTTCGATCTAACCATCGTCAATCCGCCCACCGTCAGCCACCCTTTCACGACGACCGGTTGCCAGCGGGAGACTGACCCGAGCGCGGCAGGCACGCCCGCGTTCACGTCGGTCGACTACATTCCGCACCACGCCTGGTTCCAATACTATGCGTCGACCGCGAACCTGCAACACCTCCGTCCCAGTTCAGTGCAGGCTATCGGTCACAGCCTGATCCCGCATACCAACACACCGGAGCCGGCCAATCATCAATATGACATCAACGACTTCTTCACCACACTCAAGGCTGGCAACCTGCCGGCGGTGAGCTTCCTGAAGGCGGCGGCGTTCGAAGACGGCCATGCCGGATATTCGGACCCGCTCGATGAGCAGCATTTCCTGGTTCGCGTTCTCAACGCCCTGCAGAACAGCCCGGAATGGTCGGAAACCGCCGTCATCATTCTCTATGACGACAGCGATGGCTGGTACGACCATCAAATGCCGCCGATCGTGAATCCGTCGTTCAGCCCGGTGGTGGATACGCTCAATGGCCCCGCTCTCTGCAACACCAGCAACGGCTTCCAGCAGGACGAGCCGGTCTCGACCACGCCGCTCAAGGGTACCGCCGGAAAACCAGCATGGGGGCGTTGCGGTTACGGAACGCGGATGCCGCTATTGGTGGTGTCGCCGTTTGCGAAACGCAATCACGTCGATCACACCCTGACCGACCAGAGCTCGGTGCTTCGTTTCATCGAGGACAACTGGCTCGACGGCAAGCGCATCCAGCGCGGCGGCTCGTTCGATACCATCGCCGGACCGCTCAACAACATGTTCGACTTCGACCGTCACGATGAAGACGGCCCGCACAAGGTCATTCTCGATCCGAATACCGGCGTCGTGGTCTCGGCCTCC
>Ga0210410_10002234_pt1 | contig 17499 bp, 14 predicted proteins | sample IncBWC4MmetaG_FD_161058 | JGI IMG/M metagenome (GOLD analysis project Ga0210410, IMG submission 161058) | Forest soil microbial communities from Barre Woods Harvard Forest LTER site, Petersham, Massachusetts, United States - Inc-BW-C-4-M | ecosystem: Environmental > Terrestrial > Soil >... | reverse complement strand
CAATCGGAATGTTCACGAAAAAAATGAATCGCCAGTGCAGGTAACCGACGATCAACCCGCCGGCAATGGGTCCCAACATGGGACCGATCAAAGCTGGAATAGCTACAAAGCTCATGGCTCGAATGAGCTCGGACTTCGCAAACGTTCGAACAAGCGTGAGCCGTCCCACCGGCACCATCATCGCTCCGCCGCAACCTTGCAGGATGCGGCACGCCACTAGCAAATGAAGGTTGTTCGATATCCCGCAAAGAAAAGATCCCAGCGTGAACAGCCCGATCGCCGACGCAAACACCCGCCGCGTCCCGAACCGGTCTGCCATCCATCCGCTGATCGGAATGAATATCGCCAGGCTCAGCGTGTAGCTCGCCAGCACGGACTTCATGCTGAGCGGCGTCACCCTGAGCGCCTCCGAAATCGCGGGCACCGCGGTATTCAGAATGGTCGTATCCAGCGACTCCATGAAAAACGCCACCGCCACCAGCCACGGCAGCAGCCGCTTGCTTGAGGCGGACGGCTCGGCTGGAATCGGCGGCGAAGTGGTGGAGTTGATTGAGCTTATGGCCATGGAGTGAAACAACTACTTTACTAACGAACCGAAAATTTTTCTCGAATTCGCCACGCCCCCCGCAAATTATCCTCTTTGTCTGCTTTCGGGCGCCGAAGTGATTGCTGGTCCTGCTCAGCAACTCCAAGCTTCGAAAGGCGGCATTTGGATAGCGTCGAGGCCTTGCGTGTAATAGGCACGATTGCCGCCATGCCGGAGGGTGGAGTTTACGTTGGCAAAGAAACGCTCGGCCCGATCATACCGCCTCAGACGGTTCAATACATATTGACACTAGATGTCTCTTCTGTCACAATGTCCACATGCCGAAAATGATAACGGACGATGAGGCCGCCGTCCGGCGCGCGAAGATACTGACCGCCGCGCGTTGGTGCTTCCTGAACTTCGGCTTTGCGAAGACGGCGTTCGAGGACATCGCCAAACGCGCCAACCTCTCGCGGACGCTGCTTTACCGGATCTTCGAGGACAAGGAGGAGATCTATCAGGCCGTCTTCGTGGACTGGCTGGTTGCCCGGCACCCTGCTGCGAAGCTGGCGGCGAAAGGGCCTGCCAGCCCCTACGAGCGCTTGCTCAGCGTGTGCCGGTTGATGGCGCTCGAGCCCTGGGCCGAAATGGCCGGCACGCCCATGGGGAGCGAGTTCTTGGAGACCTGTGAGCTGATCGACCCCAAGAGTGAGGCGCTCTACCGCAAGGTCGTGTACGAATGCGTTGCTACCATCCTGGGCGACGAAGCGAGCACCGAGGTCTTCCTCCTCGCGTTGGACGGATTGTTCGCGGACAAGCCCTCGATGGAAGTGCTAGAGGGACGGACGAAGCTCCTCGCAGCGCGCTTCGCTTCTTGCTCTACAGGGAAAGGACTGCAGTCACGACAACGTCACCTGAAATCCAAGAGATCGTCATAATCACTGGTGCGTCTAGCGACATCGGTGCGGCCACCGCGCGCGAACTGGCCCGGTGGGGGTTCCACGTCCTTGCGGGCGTCCGGCGCGACCAGGACGCCGACGCAATCCGGGGGCCAGGCATAGAGCCGCTCATCATCGACATCACCAACCCGGACCACATCCGGGCGCTAGCTACTCGGGTGCACGAGGATCCGCAGGGCCGGACAGTGCGGGCGCTGGTGAACAACGCCGGCATCGGGGTCAACGCACCGGTCGAGGTCTTCGCGATCGACGAGTGGCGACGCCTGTTCGAGGTCAACTTCTTCGGCCACATCGCCGTTATCCAAACACTCCTGCCGGCCTTGATCCTCAACAAGGGTCGCGTGGTCAACATCAGCTCCGTGGGTGGCAAGATCGCGATGGCCACCTATGGTCCTTACGCAGGCACGAAGTTCGCGCTCGAAGCGGTCAGCGATGCATTGCGCCGAGAGGTCGAACCGCTTGGAGTGAAGGTCATTGTGGTCGAACCGGCTGCCGTCACGACCGAAATGCTCGGGCGGGTCGCTGTCACTGGCGAGCGCATCACCAGCGGAATGACCACTGAGCAGCGTGGTCGCTATGCCCCGCTCATGCATTCAATCATCTCGCAGGCCGAGGCGGCTATCCCCAAGGGAGTGCCTGCCGAGGAGGCAGGTCGAGTCATCGCGGACGCGATCACCAGCAAGCGGCCTCGTACTCGCTACACCGTTGGTCGCGAGGCCGCACTGCTGCCTCTGCTCGCGATCCTGCCCGACCGGATGCTCGACCGCATCCTTGCCGCCGCTCTGCGTCCCCACTTTCCCAAGGAGAGCAAATGATGACCTTTGCGGGTCACGACGCCGGGCCGAGAGGTACGGGGATAGAAAACGATTTTCTCTCGACCCTGTCAGTAATGAGAAGTCGCCATCTCGTCAGGAAAACAACCACTGAAGAGATGCGCGTTTCTCGGTACCAATCCGACAGACGAACCGAAACTGTTCCGATTGCCCGTCACTCGGGAGTCATGGGCCTTCCCACAAGCGACTTCTGCCTCGTAACTGTACCGCCGGGGTCTTGAGTGTAATCGCGTTTTACGCCCAGAACCGAGGCCAGGGACCCGCTTTGATGTTTCAGCTGACATGCCCACGCGGTCGTGGTATCGAATCGATTTCAAGGTTCCAGGCACAACTCAGCGATGCCATTGACGGGGTAATCGGCGATTCGGGACAAACCCATTCGAATTGGACGACTATACTTGACCTCAGCCGATATTGGTGTCGCCAAGTGATACACAAAAATACGCGAGAATGGTGTATAACCATTCCATGAGAACCAACATCGACATTGACGAGAGTTTGGTGCGCCAGGCACGAAAGCTCACGCGTCTCAAAACAAAACGGCAGATCGTCGATAAAGCCTTGGAATTGCTCGTTCGTTCGGAGAGCCGAAAGGGCATTCTGCGATATTACGGCAGTGGTAATTGGAAAGGGGATCCCAAAGCCCTGCGGAGAAATCGCGTTTGATCTTGGTCGATAGTTCTGTTTGGATCGATTTTCTTGGCTCGTCTCCTTCCCCTGCCGGAGCCGAGTTGCGCCGCATGATCGCTGATGCTGAGCCCTTGGCTCTCGCTGGAGTTGTGATAACGGAAGTTTTGCAGGGGCTCAAGCGTGACGTTGGTCGTCTCGAGCACTATCTGTCGCAATGGGACATGCTCGAACCTAAGGGTTTTTCAACGTATCGAGAAGCAGCGGCCATTTTTCGGGCTGCGCGAGCGAAAGGTGTTGCGGTTACGACCATCGATGCTCTGATCGCAGCGATTGCGTTAGAGCATGGCGTTACACTCTTTATTCTGGACAAGGACTTTTCGAGATTGGCCGGCATCATCCGCCTGCCGCTTTATGTGTTTTAGTGTATTTTTCTTGCATTTTTCCCCGTGTTCCCAGAACCTCACTAGCAGGCTGCGGAAAAAGAGGCGCATGCCTTCTTCTTATCAGATTGAATTGCAGAAACAAGAGAGTTTCTTGGTACAGTTCCGACTTCGCCTGAAGCCCGTGGCGACAAGAGCAATCCATGCCTTTCCTCAGAAGCGGCGGCGTCAGTGGCCACGGTGCGGCTAATAATTAATGGTGAAAACAGCATAGCTCATTCCATCCTAGACAGGAGTGATCCACTCCAACAAAGGCCATATACATTTGCGCAGACCAACCTGTGACATTCTCAGTTTTGCGCTTGCGACGAAGCGGCGGACCAGACATTCCGGGTGCGCCATCACACGGGACGAATCGCGAGTGATGATCCATCCAATGGTGGCGGCTCTCTCCAACGCGACTTCAGGCATTGATTTTTCCGGAGGGTGTTATAGAGTCAGTGCGAAACAGTTCAAAGCAAATTGCTCCTCCGTAGGCATACATAAAAGAATGAATAAGGAAGAAAAAGAGGAGCCCAATGCTGCTCGGAGATAAGCACCCTGTCACGCGACGCGACTCACTGCTTCGCGAGGCCGGCTGATCGTGATTGATTTGGTTCATTTGGTCTGTGTTAGCGCTACCGGCGGAGAGAGTGACCGCCTGTTCCTGCATCACTGAAACGTCCAGCAACTGACGCCAAGAGAGACTGCGAATTTGCGGCTCAGCTTTCCTGACTTGCGAACGGACTCGCGGGATGAAATATGCGGATTTTGGTTCGAGGCGGTACTTCACTTCAATGTTGCGTAGGGAGGCGGGCTTGTTCCAGCGGAGAATCGTTCACGCAATCCTCAGGACCTGTGCCGTAGTTCTATTAGCACCGTATTGCGTTCGCGCACAGCAAAGTTATGCCGTGATCGTGCAGAATGGCATCCCAATGAAAACACGAGACGGCGTGACACTCTATTCGGACATTTATCGTCCGAAGGCTGACGGGAAATTTCCGGTCATCCTGATGCGCACGCCGTACGATAAAAGCGTAGGCTGGGCAGTTGCTCCAGCGTATCAGGTTGCAACGCACGGCTACGTCGTCATCGTGCAAGATGTTCGTGGGCGCTTCACATCTGAAGGCGAGTGGTACCCGTTCCGGCACGAGTCGGACGACGGCTACGATGCAGTCGAATGGGCTGCTGCGCGGCCGTACTCGAACGGCAAAGTTGGCATGACCGGGGGCTCCTACGTCGGTGCAACTCAGATGCTCGCCGCAATTGCCCATCCTCCACATCTTGCGGGAATCTGCCCTGTGGTCACGGCCAGCAACTATCACGACGGCTGGACGTATCAGGGCGGAGCGCTGGAACAGTGGTTCGACCAAAATTGGACGACCCAGCTGGCCACGAACACGCTATGGCGATTGATTGCGAAAAATACGGACGCGCTGGTGGGCGCGCCCATTCTTCCGCTCACTCACTATCCCGCGTTTAACTACACATCGCTTCCGGCTGGTGCCGATGCCGCGGCGCAACTTGCGCCGTATTATCTTGATTGGCTAGCGCATCCCGACTACGACGAGTATTGGAAGCAGTGGTCCATCGAGGAGCATTATTCGGATATTCAAGTCCCGGCCCTTCATATCGGCGGCTGGTATGACATTTTTCTAGGTGGAACTCTGAGGAATTACATGGGAATCAAGGCTCACGGGGGCACGGACGCGGCGCGCAACGGCCAGCGTCTGCTGATACAAATCGGAGGACACGCAGGCTTCGGGCGCCGCATCGGCGATGTGGAATTCGGAGACGAAGCGGTCAAATTTCCCTCTACAGAAGTTTTAGTTGATTGGTACGACTATCTCTTCAAGGGCGTGCAGAACGAGTTTGCCATGGAAGGGGCGTCCACCGCGGCCAAACCCGTGCGCATTTTTGTCATGGGCGCGAACGCGTACCACCAGGAATCGGATTGGCCTCCGCCGGAAGCCAAAGCCACGCGCTACTTCCTGCACTCGGGCCGTACGGCCAATTCGCTGCTCGGCGACGGTGGACTTTCCCTCATGCCGCCAAAAAAAGAAACGCCTGACAAATTTACCTATGATCCGGCAAATCCTGTGCCCACCATCGGCGGCTCGCTCTGCTGCGACGCTGAGCACTACGAGCCGGGCCCTCGCGACCAGCGCGCCGCTGAAAATCGCAACGATGTACTTGTCTATTCCACGAAGCCGCTTACCGAGGATCTGGAAGTCACCGGGCCGGTCACGCTTGAGCTCTGGGCCAGATCTTCGGCAGTTGACACCGATTTCACGGCAAAGCTCGTGGACGTCTCACCCGGCGGCTTCGCCATGAATCTCACCGACGGAGTTCTCCGCATGCGCTATCGGGATTCGCAGGAGAAGCCCGAGCTGATGAATCCGGACCAGGTCTACAAAATCTCGGTGGACCTATGGGCTACGAGCAACGTCTTTAAGAAGGGACACATCCTTCGCCTGGAAGTTTCCAGCAGTAATTTCCCGCGTTTTGATCGAAACCTGAACACCGGCGCGGATCAGGCGACGAGCCGCGAGTTTGTCTCGGCCACCAACACGATCCTGCACGACGCTGAGCATCCTTCGGCGCTCTTGCTTCCTGTGATTCCCAACGGAGCCCCCGCACCATGATAAGTGGACAGACGCTGCGAATGCCGCGTTCACCAATTACATCGAAAAAGGCAAAGGTAAGACATTGTTCATGGAAGAACGCGACGGAAAATCTGTTTGGCCGTCAGCATTGAGGAGGGGCAGCCTTGCTAGGCCGATGGCACACAAGAGCGGACCTTCTTCGCGAAGCGGTCGGTTACTTCCATTTGTTCTCGCCTTCAACCAGCTTGATGTAGCGGTCGACCGGAAGCTCCGTGAACCGCTGCGTGGCTCCACTCGGCAGCGGCCACTTTACTTCCAGCCAATCAATTTTCTCGTGCTTCCCCAATCCTAAGACGATGCGGGGGTCGTGAGAGGAAAGATAGCTGCCTCCGCCAACCTTTGTGCGGCTGCGTTTCAAGTCCCCGGCTTGGTAGGAAAGCTTTGCGCCGACAGCATCCGGATTGGACTTTTTCCCAATCAGATGAATTCCTAGCCAGTGATTTTGCCTGCCCGCATTATTGCGGAGGAGAAGCGGTACGCCATTATTAACGGAGACCAGGACGTCGACGGCGCCATCATTATCGAAATCTCCAATTGCTAGTCCGCGTGAGGACATCGGCATGGCAAAAACAGGGCCACTGCGTGCGCTGACGTCTTGGAAGGATTTCCCAGTGTTGCGAAACAACATGAGCGGCTCTTCGTAGGTGACCTCGCCGTGCAGGGAGCTGATGAGGTCATCTGGATTGCCGTTGGCGAGAAACAGATCCAGGTCCCCGTCGTTGTCATAATCAAAAAATTTCAAACCCCAGCCACTCATGAATTTTGTGGCCTTGCCGATGCCGGCAGGGAGCGCCACGTCGTCAAATGTTTCGTCATGATTGTTCTTGTATATGGCGAACAGCTCGCGGTCGAGGTTCGCCACAAACAGGTCCATCCATCCATCCTCGTTGAAATCGGCAGAGTCCACGCCCATGCCGGATCGCGCTCGGCCGGCGTCACTGTAAGCAACGCCGGCAGTGGTGGCGATTTCATCGAATTTTCCCTTGCCACGATTGACGAAGAGAAAATTGGCCACCGTGTCGTTGCTTACCCACAAGTCGATCAGGCCGTCGTTGTTGATGTCCGTCGCGACCACGCCCCATACCTTACCGAGGCGACCGGCGATGCCAGACTCCTGGCTGACGTCGGTGAACGTACCGTCACCGTTGTTGTGGAACAACCAGCTGGGCATGGGCGAATAAATCTTGGGAATGCAATAGTGATGACGGCCGTCATCGTGGATTCCGCAGGGTTTGTTGAGTTCCTTGCTGAAATTCACGAAGCGCCCTACGAATAGGTCAAGGCGGCCATCATTGTCGTAGTCAAACCAGACGGCACTGGAAGCCCAACCGGGAGCAGCGACTCCCGCTTTTTCCGTTACATCGGAAAACGTGCCATCTCCATTGTTGTGAAACAAAATACTACGCCCGTACTGAGTGACGTACAGATCGGGGAATCCGTCACCGTCGTAGTCACCGACAGCCACACCTTGTCCAAATCCACCCCCTGCCACTCCCGCTTCTAAGGTGACGTCCGTAAACGTGCCATCGCGATTGTTCTTATACAGCGCGTTGCGTAGCGGCGGGTTCGGAGTGAAAAAATCGCACTTGCCACTGTTCACCAGGTAAATATCCATCCAGCCGTCGTTGTCGTAGTCGAGAAATGCGCAGCCCGCACCTGAGGTTTCCGGAAGGTATTTTTCGGGTGACTTTCCATTCGAATGAACCCATCGGATCCCACTCTTCCCAGGGGGAATTTCCTCGAAGGGAAATTGCGGTGCCTCGGGCAAGACAAATCCCGGCCATCGCGGCAGGAGCGAGGCTCCTGCCGCCATCCTGGAGACGAAATCGCGCCGTGTTAGTTGCAGTGCACGAATCCCACTTGGCATTCTCATTCAGTCCGCGCCGGGCAAACTCTCAGAGCTTCCATGTAGCAGCATCCGAAATCAAATAAGGACGAAAACTATTGTGGCTTTTCTGTGGCGGGCGCCATTGGCGTCACAGAATTGAGGCTCCGGTGAATCGCAAATTCCTTTTCTGCTTCTTCCGTGTGACCGGATCGCTGCAAGGCCATAGCAAGCGCGTGATGGACGGCGGGATTTCCAGGCGTCAGACGCTCCGCCGCGCGCAAAGGCGGAATTGCGTCTTCGTATCTTTTGACAGTGACAAGACACTCTCCCCAGCCGAGGTAGGCTTCCCCGAAATTGGGATCGAGCTTTGCGGCCATGGAAAATCGGGAGATAGCCTCATCCCAGTTCTCGTCTCGCCGGGCAAGTTCTCCCAAGACGTACTGGGCGCCAGCATTGTTTGGATCAATCTGGACTTCCTTTTGGAATTCCTGCTTCGCGCGTTCCGCGGCGTCGGGGCTGGCATCAGGCCGCGAGAGCAACAACCTGCCAAGCAAGAAGTGAATGCCGGGTGCATTAGGTTCCTTTTCGATCATGCCTTCATATTCAAGCTGAGCGGGTTCCCATTTCCCTTGCATCTCGAGCGCCTCAGCGTTGAGCTTGTGTGCGGGAATGGATTGCGGGGCCGTGCGGCCAAGATCCTGGGCCGCTCGCGTCGATAAATCGGAGTAGGCATGGACAAGGATAAAAAGTACGTCAGGGTCTTGGCCAAACTGTTTGTTAAGCAAGCGGATAAAGTCGACGGTGGAGTCGCGATCGTCCAAAGTCAAAGAGCACCGCAGTCCAACTATGCCGGCCCTTTTTCTGGTTTCTTCCGGGACTTGGACAGTCATAGCACGTCTCAGGATGGAAATGTTCCCCTGGCAATGCCCTTGTTCCGCCAAGCTGAGTGCTTTGTCCGGGGATACCCCAGACCCACCGCGGGGTGTAGGAGTGACTTTCGCTTGTTGAGCCAAAATGACTGGTTCGGACCACAAAAAGCCAGTTAAGAGGACAAAAAACGCAGCAGCACCCGTGTATCTAGACATTTTGTATTAGGCTTCTCTGCTTTCGAACGTGCCCCTCTGAACGTCATGGCCAAAGAAAATGAGGCAGACGGGGGTGATCGCCTGCCTCATTATACGCGGTTTATATTTAGTAGTAGAGCTTCAGCGCTAACTGGATGTTCCTTGGCGGCTGGGCGCCCTGGGCGGCGCCAATCTGCCCCATCGTTGGTCCAAGGCCCATGTTCGGCGCGTTGAGCTGTACGTGGTTGAATGCATTGACGAAGTCAGTTCGGAACTGCAGCTTGAACCGCTCCGTGAGTGAGAAGTCCTTATGCAGACTCAAGTCTATGTCGGTGTAACGCGGCCCTCGCAGACCTCCGAGTTGTGGGGCGCAGTTTCCAAACGTCCCCACTGCCGGGTTGGTGAAGTTGCCGTTGTTGGTGAACCACTGGTAGCCACCCACTCCCGCTGTGCTGATCGGTGTCGCTCCCGTAATGCTCGGGAGAGAATTGCAATCGGCACGCGAACCGCGAGAATTCGTCCCGGAATTATCCGCTGCACCGGAAACCGGCATGGGGAACCCTGTGCGGAAGGAGATGATCGGGCTGACCGACCAGCCTGCGACAACGGCATTGAGCACTTTGTTCATGTCATTGCCCAAGGCCTTGCCGCGGCCGACTGGCAGCTCATAAAGGGCATAGGCAGACAGGACGTGGGTGGCATCGTAATAGCACGGCGCCCATTCCGACTTCGGATCATAGATGTTCTGCCAGTATGCCGATGCGCTGAGAGCATTGCTCCATGCTCCGTAGTAACCCGTGCTATTGGACATGCACTTGGAGAAGGTGTACGAAACTTGGTATTGCAAACCGTGGCTCATCTGCTTCTGGAGGACGGCCTGCAGCGAGTTGTAGGACATGGTTCCGTTCGACTGGGTCCCGCCAGTTTGCGGCGAAATCGTGTTGTAAAATGTTGGGTTTTTGGCAAAGAATGGGCTCGGAGCAGTACATGGCACCGGCGCAGTCGGCGGATTCGTCACAGGCGGATGCATAGTCGGGCAAGTGGCATTGGGAAGTAGTACGCTTTGCGTATAAGAGAACGGCACCATGAGGTGAGTTCCGCGCTGGCCGACGTACCCAATCTGGAAGGTGGTATCGCCCCAGAATTGGTGCTGGATTGCCAGGTTCCACTGGTCATCGAGCGCCGGTTGAACGTTTGGATCCCAAAGGTTGAGAATGCCGCCCGCGAAGCAGGAATAGTTCGCGCAGCTACCGGTCGGAGGCGTGGGCGGAATCCCGTCCGTGGTGGTCGAACCAGGCAATGGTGCGCCGTTGTACAGGGTGTCGAGCTGGGCCGGCGTAAAAGGCGGGTTCTGGGCCAAGCGCAGGTTCGTACCTGTCCCTTCGAGATAAGAGGAAATGGTGAACGCGCCGCGTATCACCGTGTGAATACCAAGAATCGCAGGGGTCCATGCAAACCCAAGTCGCGGTTCAAAGTCCCTTCCCCCATAGAAGCCATTATAGAGAGATCTGCTGGCTCCGTTCTTCCCGGCGAGGTCAACATTGCCGGTGGCAATATTGTAATTAGACTGCTGGTCGTTTATTTCAACCCAGGGAGTAAAGGCCTGGTAACGCAGACCGAGATTCAAGGTTAAGCGTTCCGTGACTTTCCATGTGTCTTCAGCGTAGACACCAATAACATTATTGGTCTGTGTCCACGTTTTGCCTGTGCTGACGCCACGGCCAATATGAAAGGGGAGACCCAGGAAGAAGTCCGCGCCACCGTCTCCTGTGCCGGTGCCAGCGCTGCCGATGGTGTTACTCGTGAACCGGCCGTCAAACTCCATGATGCCAAGTTGCCCGTTGTTACCCGCATAGAAGGTCTTGATGCTCTGGTGAATTAATTCGGCGCCGAACTTGAACGTGTGCCGGCCGTGCGACCAGGTAACCGCATCTTCGGCCTGCCAGACCTTATCGTCGAAGCTCGTCGTCTGCTCCGTAGTTCCGAGGTTAGCTAATGCGGAATTGTAAAAGTTGGTGGCCAGCAGCCCGTCGATGCCGGTAGGGTTACCATTGCCGATGCCAATTGTATTGCCGAATTGCCCGACGCCTGAGGCCCAGCTCGTACCCTGATTCAGCGTGATATGGCTCCAACCGAAGCGGGCGTCATTGACAAGACTGGTGTTGATGCTGCGAGTCCAATCGCCAACCGTGTTGTAGATCGGCGTAGTCGAGTTGCTGTCTCCCAATAACTCAAACGAATTCGCCGACGGATTGTTCTGGAAGGCCCGAGTAAAGCGACCCGAAATGTTGTCCTTACTACTGGCCCTGTAGTCGACCTTGATATCGCCCTGGTCGACATTCTGCATCGAGTTAGTGATATAAATCAGGTTATTTTGCGAGTTAGTGTTTGTGGGTGGCAGATAGAGCGAGGAAGCGAAGAGCGCTTTCGCCACAGGGCTGAGCATGGCTGTGGGAATTTTGTTGAATGGGAATGGCTGGCGTGTGGTGGCCGCCGGAGAGGAAGCAGTGCAGACAGCGGTAAACGATGCGCACGGGTTATACAACTGAACGTTCCCATTGGTCGTTGACGTACAAACGCCGGAAGTGTCGAATCCGGCGGGGCATAGCTGGCCAAAGTCGCCAGTGCGCTCGGCGGCCGAGTAGACAGTTTTCGTGGCCGACGAAGTCGGGGTGTCGAAGCGCTGACCCTGGTAATCTGCGAAGAAGAACAGCTTGTTCTTGAGGACCGGGCCGCCAAGCGTGCCGCCAAACATGTTCCAGCGGAGTTTGGCCTTGGGGAGAGGGGCCCACGCTCCAGTACTATCAGTGTTGAAATTATTCGACCAGCTATTCGCGTTCAGCTTGTCGTTCCGGAAGAACTCCCACACGTCTCCGTGGAAGTTGTTGGTACCGGACTTGATGGTAGCGTTGACAATGCCGCCCATGAAACTCCCGAATTCCGCCGGCGCATTGTTGGTAATCAGGTTGAATTCCTCGATCGCATCCGGGGCCGGGGTGTAACCCAGGAGGTTATCCGAAACCTGGTTGTTATCCATGCCGTCGAGCAGGAAATTGTTGGCCTGTTCACGGTTGCCGTTAATCAACGGCCGGCTCCCATAACCCCCTGTGTTGTTGCCGGAATTGAAGCTGCTGGGATCGGTCGATACCGACCCAGGCGCAAGCAGGGTCAATTGCACGTAATTGCGCGCGGCGAGCGGGAGATTATCGTTGGTGGCCGAGTTGATGACGGTATCGACCTGCGTTGACTCTGTCTTCAAGATGGGCGCCGCGCCGATTACCTCAACCGTTTGGCTGACCGGGCCGACTCTCAGCAGGACGTCTATGCGCGCGACTTGATTCAACGTGAGGACAAATGCCGGGTACACGACCGATCCGAATCCCGTCTTTTGCACTTTGAGTTCATAATTGCCAACCGGGAGTGGCGCGATGCGATAGATACCGGAATCGTTGGTCACGGCCGAATAAATAAGGCCGCGTTCCACCGACTTTGCGGTAACCGTGGCCCCGGCGACAGCTCCGCCGCTCGGATCGGTAACCGTTCCGGTTATCGTAGCGGTTACCTCCTGAGCCCGGACGCACTGCGCTCCAAGTGAAGTCAGAATGAGCGCTGCGCTCGCAAACACCCAACGAACCAGACGCAGTCTGTTCATAACAATAGCTCCCCCGAAAGAGGTTGCTGCGCGCAAGCCTGGCAGCCTCTTCCTTCTTCTAAATTTTAGAAAAACGACAAACCACCCGGGCAACGGCGACCAATGACGGGTAGCTATATAGCGGGAGTTTGTAATTGTCAAGAACAAAGTGGCATGCTATGAGAAGTACCGGCCTGTTTCTGCTCGGCATCACTTTTTCTCGCCGATAGACGCATCCCGCCTCGCCAGAGTTATGGAGCATGTTAAGCTGCGAGGCACGATCGCTGCCGGCGGTGTGAGGTTTCCGGAAATCTGCAAGACCAGCAGAATCAGCCAAACGTTTTTCCCGGTTTGTTCGTCTCTTTGTCTGGGAACCTTAGTAAGGCTTTCTGCGCAACTTAGGCTTGAGCAGAGGGAATTGAGATGCTAGCGAAAAGAACGGATAAGATTCCCGCATATAAGCGGATCCAGTCCGCGATTCGAAGCGTCATAGAGGCTGGCGAACTGCGTGTCGGAAGCTTGGTGCCTTCGGAGAGAGAACTCGCGAGAATTCATGACGTGAGCCTGATGACCGCTCGGCACGCTCTCGCCTCACTGGAACGCGAAGGGGTGGTTGAACGGCGTCGCGGCGTTGGCACTTTTGTTGCCGCTCCCAAAATTCATTTCAACAAGTTAATGAGTTATACCGAGCAGATGCGAAGCCGAGGCTTGGCTACGGTGTCGAAGGTTCTTTTTGTAAAGATCATCGACAACGAAGAAGAAGCAGCGGCGCAATTATCCCTGTCACCGGGGAGTCGTGTCCTTAAACTTGAGCGCTTGAGGTATGCCGGTGGCCGGCCCTTCGCCCTGGAGACCTGCTATCTTTCCGCAGAGCAGTTTTCTGGTTTGCAATCGGCCCCCTTGCAGAGAGAGTCTTTGTTCTCCACTTTGGAGCGCAACTATCGCATTGAGCTGAGCTATTCCGACGAAGAGGTCGATACCACCGCTGCGGACCCGAGAACAGCGGAACTCTTGGGCCTGCCAAAGCACGCACCCGTTCTGCGCATCCGGCAGGTCATCTATTCATCGAAAGGGGTTGTCATTCTTTATGTTCTGGGGCTGTATCGTTCCGATCGTCACAACCTCGTTATCCGAAGATATCGATAAGTTGCCTGTCGTTCAGAATAGAGTCCACGACCAACTGGCAAACGGGAGGGACTCGTCTGTACAAAGCGCATCCAAGTAGTTTCATCTTTTTCGCGCGTCGAATCAGGCGTTTGCTTATTGCGGAGCAATTCTTGATAGGGCAGCCAGACCTCAATATTCCGTCCGTTCTGAAACCGTGATATAGAGGTCAAGCAATCGTTTGTCTGCGAAAGGGAGCGGGCTCAACCGGTCAAATCCCGTGCACTCAACCACGATGCGCGAGGCTTCCCCAATTGCGCGATCGAGACGCGCGTTCCTCGATTGCGTTTTTTTTCATCTCCAGCGAAAGACTAACGATAAGGATCACCGATGCCATTCGCACATCTAGTTCGCTTGTGGTTCCCGGCTCACCGTTGTTGGTGGATGTTCGTTCTGTTGTCACTCGCCCCCATACCTGCAACCGTTGCGCAGGATTCCAAACCAAAATTCAGGGTGGTTGCATTGGCAGAGCATGGCGGGATACATCAGCCTTTTGTCGATGCGGCGAAGGTCTGGTTGCAAAAACTGGCGACGGATAACAACTTTTCCGTCGATTACATACAGGATACCGGGCAAATCGATGACGCATTCCTATCTCACTACCAGTTGTTCATCCAGCTCGATTATCCACCGTATGCCTGGGCGCCAACGGCTATGACCGCTTTTGTGAAATATATCGAGGAGGGTCGTGGCGGATGGATCGGGTTTCATCACGCTACCCTGCTGGGCGAATTTGATGGATACAAAATGTGGCCCTGGTTCTCCCAATTCATGGGGGATATCCGATTCACGGGCTATATTCCGAAATTTGCGACCGCGACGGTCATCGTCGAAGACGCGTCTCATCCCGCGATGAAGAACCTTGGCGGCTCCTTCACGGTGAAGGATGAAGAGTGGTACACCTACAATAAGTCGCCGCGCCTGAATGTGCACGTGCTTGCGCGCGTGGACGAGGGCACCTATTCGCCCGATACATCCACCAAGATGGGTGACCACCCCGTGGTCTGGGCAAACGAACATTACAAGGCTCGAAATATCTATATTTTCATGGGGCACCGTCCGGAGCATTTTCAAAACCCCGTTTTCACAACTCTTTTTTATAATTCAATTTTATGGGCAGCGCACCAATGAAAAGATATTTCCCAATACTCCTTGTGACTCTCGTCCTTTTGTTCTCTCTGAGTGCGGCTCTTGCGCAGCAGCCTCGTTTTAAGATGCTCGCCTTTTATTCAACAAGCGTGGAGCCAGACCATGTTCTGTTTGCGGAAGGCGCCCTAAAGTTTTTTTCAGAAACAGCACAAAAAAACAATTTCACGTTTGATTCGACGACGCACTGGGACGAGATGAACGATTCCAACCTTGGAAAATACCAAGTGGTTGTCTGGTTAAATGATGAGCCCTCAACAGCCGAGCAAAAGCGCGCCTTTCAAAAATATATTGAAAACGGAGGCGCCTGGCTGGGCTTTCATGTGGCCGCGTACAACGATAGAGATTCAAACTGGCCGTGGTTTGTGGATTTCCTGGGTGGCGGCATATTTCACATCAATAGCTGGCCACCTTTGCCCGCAAAGCTGACCGTTGATGACCGGTCACATCCTGTGACAAGGCACATTCCAGAGAGTTTCATATCGCCTGACAACGAATGGTACATCTGGAAGCCAAGCCCACGGCTAAATAAAGACGTGCGAGTCCTGGTCACCCTGGATCCTTCCAATTATCCAATTGGCTTTAAGGATGTCCTGACGAGCGGGGATCTACCGGTGGTGTGGACAAACACGAAATATAAAATGCTCTATATGAATATGGGACACGGCGACAAGATATTTACGAGCCCAATTCAGAACAAGCTGATCGAAGACGCGGCGCTGTGGCTTGGCACGATCTCGACGCAGGCGGAGATGCCGGCCGCGACAGGGACGCAAATCAGTCCTCAGGCAGTGGTAGTGAACCCGAAAACCAATAGGGTCTACGCGGTGAATTCCACCGACGGTACAGTCACAGTTATCGATGGCTCGGCCAATTCCACCACAACGGTAAGAGTTGGATCCGAGCCCAGGGCGATCGCTGTAGATCCAGTGACTAACAGAATTTATGTGGTGAACTCGGCCAGCGGCACGGTATCCGTTATCGACGGGGCAACCAATGCAGTGACCGCCACCGTGGACGTAGGAGCGCTTCCGTACGTAGTCGCGGCAAATCCGACAACCAACAAGATCTATGTGTCGAAAACCTTCAGCAACACTATGACGCTGATCGATGGTAAGACCAATGCCACGAGCAATCTGAGAGCAGGTCTTCAGGCCGACGCAATTGTGGTAAACCCGGTAACGAACAAGATCTATTTGACTCACTACGAAAGCCAAAACGTAACGGTAATGGATGGCGCGACGCACAACACCACTACGGCGCTGACAGGAATACATGTCTGGGCCATCGCGCCGAATCCGGCCACAAACAAGATCTATGTTGTGAACAAAGGGTCGGCCAAACTAACGGTTATCGACGGCGCGACTAACAACACGACTACAGTGAACACGGGAGATAGTCCTTGTGCGGTCGCTGTAGATTTAGTCGCGAACCGAGTCTACGCAGTGAACTATCTAAGCGACAGCGTGACGGCGATCGATGGAGCAGATAATTCGGTGATTGCGACAGTGGCGGTCGGAACGCGTCCTCAAGCAATTGGAATCAACTCAGTGACTCACACGATCTACGTGGCGAACACACACGACAACAACGTAACGGTGATCGATGGCACCAACAATTCGGTGATCGGAACCGTGGCGACCGGAAATGGTCCCTATGCTATTGCGGTGGATACGGCAGCCAATAAAGCGTACGTGTCTAATATGGGAAAGAACAACCTAACGGTGATTGATGGCCGACATGGAACTATCGGAGATCGCTCGGCAGACGGTGTGCGGCCATAGGCTTCATCATCTCCATGGCCCATACTGCGGCCGGACGCATGTACATGGAGGCGCGGAAATTTCCGTTTACGTCCCACGCCTCCGGAGTGCGGAACCAATAGCCTTTGGTTTCATAAATGACGTGATAGAGGCCCCACACAGTCCTGTAGGCTTCATCTTTCATACCTTCGCTAAGAAAAAGCGCGGCCAAGCCAAAGCTCGTACCCGCCCAAACCTCTAAGGCTTGTTCGTTGTCGCCAAGGATGGCGCCCTTTGCGGACATCCCGTTTGCAGCACCCATTTCTCCGTTGCCGAACTTCATGACGTTGAACGCAAAAATTTTCTTGAGGGCCGACAACTGCATATCGCGAGGCACCAAATCCCCTAAGCCAGTCATATTCGCGTACCACTGTCCGGCAAGTTGATCTGCCTGCACGTCGTCGCGGCCGGGGCTCTCCATGTCGTAGTTGAAATATTCGCCATTCCAAAGCTTGCTCACAAACGATTTTTGTCCCTTAAGAAATAATGCGTGATATTCCGCGGCTTTTTGGGGGTCTCCAAGAATGCGAGCAGTTTCTTCCGACGCACGCAAGGCGGCCAGCCACAATCCGCCGCAGTAGGCGCTGACGCCGCGAACCGTCCATGAATCGTAGGTTTGGTCGGGATAGCCGCTATTTTCGGGCACGCCGCTGCCGTGATCGAACTGCTGCAAGTAAACGATGGCTTCCTTCATCGCGGGCCACATTTCACGAAGAAAAGCGGTGTCCTTACGTCCTGTCAAAACATAGTCCCGATACACCATCAGAACGAATTTCGAATTCAGGTCTTTCCAGTCATTGGTGTCCTGCCAGCCCGGTTCATTGACAGAAA
>Ga0210410_10002233_pt1 | contig 17509 bp, 14 predicted proteins | sample IncBWC4MmetaG_FD_161058 | JGI IMG/M metagenome (GOLD analysis project Ga0210410, IMG submission 161058) | Forest soil microbial communities from Barre Woods Harvard Forest LTER site, Petersham, Massachusetts, United States - Inc-BW-C-4-M | ecosystem: Environmental > Terrestrial > Soil >... | reverse complement strand
TGACCAGGCGATCGTAATTGGGACCGTATGCTTCGCGGGCGACGGCTTCACCCTCGTCGGCGACGTAATTGCCATACGCGGCCGCGGCGAAAAATGGGCTTAAGGCTTCGTAGCACTCGCGGGTCCACCTGACGTTCTTTTCCGTGTCGGACGGATTTTCCCACATGGACCAGACAAGCGCGTTCCATGAGTATTGCCGATGCGGAAACGCGGTTTCGTTAACCGGGACGCGTGTTGCTGCTCCGTGCCAATGTTCAAGAAAAGGCGCAAAAGTGTAGGGCGATGGACTTTTCGCCACATACTGCAGGATTGTTTCAAGTGCTTGGTCGTTCAGGCTTTTGATGAAATTTGATTTGGTGTAGACCAGGCGGCCGGGCGGGAAGAAGGGCTCGAACATCCCTTGCAGCTGGGTATAGCTCATGGGGGCGATAGCATCGGCGAGGGGCGCCCCGAATGACCTCAATGGTTTCAAAACCTTTTCGCCCTCGGAAATCGCTCCGCAGTAGCAAGCGGCAATGGCGAAGACCGGAGTTCCATCGGGAAGACGGAAGGATCCGCCCTGTGTAACGAGTTCGTCCGGGCTGGCGGCAGCGAATTCACGCCACAAATACAGCACCTCTTTGGCGCTGGCCGCCGGATAAAATACAGCGCCGGCCAGCACCGGGCCGAGTTCATGCAGTTGGAATTCAATTGAGGTCACAATCCCGAAGTTGCCGCTGCCGCCACGCACACCCCAATAGAGGTCCGGGTTTTCCGTGGCACTGGCGGTCAACAGTCGCCCATCGGCGGTGACCACATCTGCGGCGAGAACATTGTCAACGGCGAGGCCATATTTGGCGTGCAGATGGCCCCAACCACCTCCGAGAGTGAGTCCCGCCATGCCAACCGTTGGGACAACTCCCTGCGTCGTGGCCAAGCCGAAAGCCTGCGTTTCCCGGTCGAACTCGCCCAACTTGATACCCGTTTCGGCGCGAACGGTCTTCCGCAATGGGTCCACGCGAATGCCTTTCATCAAGGATAGATCGATCATCAGTCCACCCTCACACACCGCCTTCCCGGCGATGCTGTGGCCGCCGCCTCGCACGGAGACGAGAAGATCGTGCTCACGGGCGAAACGTACGCAGGCAAGGACATCGGCGGCGCCGGTGCACCGCGCGATCGCGGCTGGGTGCCGATCGATCATGGCGTTCGGAATGGTGCGGGCAGTGTCGTACCCGTCTTGACTGGGGCAAAGCACGGCACCACGCATAGTGTTTCTCAGTTGTTGAATCGCGGAGATTTCCATGAGGGCCCCTCCGTTGGATGTTTGAAGTTTGGTCGACCGGGGGAGCTGTCTTGTCCCGTAGGGAGGCAAGTACCAGTTGGCGATGAGGATGCTTCGAACAGGGTGAAGTGTCAAGCTGATTTCTGCTTCTCGCCCTGCGCGCAGAAGTTATCCATTCATTCGTCGAGACTTTTTGTGCTTTCTTGTTGCGCCAGTGCAAGACGCACAATATGCGCCGACTGTGCGAAATGAGACTGAAATGCATCCAACACTGGGTGATCATGGTTGTATCTTGGGCAAAAAGAAACTGAGAGAAATCGAGAACGCGACGAAAGCTAGCGTCAGAAAAGAAATGGCCCAACCACGCATGGCCAAGTCCGCCAGGGATTCGGAATTGAAACTGAGAACGGCGAGAAATCCAGCCTCGCCAAAGGCGCCAGGCAATACAGATAAGAAAGCCAACAAGCGACTCAGCGTGAAATAGTAGTCTTGGGCCTCTTCGCGGGGGTATGAACATGCCAGACGATGAGTGGATCAAGCGCCTTGAAGATGGCAGGAAGGTGAAATTCATCTACCAGGAACTGCCCGAAGACGGCGCATTTATTACCGCGCAGATTGAGCGGAACGAGGTTGTCTACTCGGTGGTGCTGGCCAAGGCAGGTAATCCGCTAACTCATGAGGCCGTTGAAAGCCATTTCAACGCGGAACTCTCCAGGAAGTAGCCCCGCTCAAGCACCGCTATCGCCCGCCGGTGTCAGGCCAGTGGCAACACCTATGCCTGCACGCCCCAGCGCTTTTCTCGTTCCGCATGTTGCGGACCCGTTCAGGATGATTTGGCTGATTTCGCGGCGTCGTCTGGGCTAAACGACTGGATAAACTCGTCGACCTGCTTCTCCGCCGCGTCCTTCGCGATTCCGTAACGTTCCTGGATTTTGCCCACCAGTTGGTCCCTCTTGCCATTGACCGCAAGCACGTCGTCGTCGGTCAGCTTTCCCCACTTTACCTTTACCTTGCCCATCGACTGTTTCCATTTGCCCTCGATTTGATCCCAATTCATCTCAATCCTCCGTTTCTTTGCCCCCGGCGTGAAGCTCGAATCAAATTAAGGCGATTCGCATTGCCGCGTCTGTCCAACTTTGCACACTCCCAAGTTCAACGAAGGAATGAATCGCAGACTAAGTCCGAAAAAAGGAACCTGTCTGTACTTCCCCATTGTGGCTGTGCGAGACTCACAGATTGCTTGGAGATCGGTGAAGGAGTGTGGGTATGAAGCTGCAAGAATTGGCGCAACGATTGGAATGCCTGCTTGAAGGTGCGCCGGGCGTTGAAATTCATGGGGTGGCGGGGATTGAGCAGGCCGGGCCGGGCGAGGTGACGTTCCTGGCGAACCGGCGGTATGCGCCGAATCTGAAAACCACGCGGGCTTCCGCCGTGTTTGTGGAGGATGGCGTGGAAGTGGAGCGCGAAGCTGGAGGGCCGGCGCTGGCGAAACTTCGGACAAAGAATCCATATCTAAGTTTTGCGAAGGCGATTGAGCTCTTCTATGAAGCGCCTAAGTATGCGCCGGGGATTCATGCGACCGCCGTGGTTGCGAAGAGCGCGCGCATTGGAGCCGGGGCGCACATCGGGCCGTATTGCTTTGTGGATGAGGACGCGGTGATCGGAGAGAACGCGGTGCTGCACAGCTTTGTGACGATCTATCGCGGCGCGCGGATTGGGACGAGCTTTTTCGCTCATGCCCATGCGGTGGTGCGGGAGTTTTGCAGGATTGGCGATCGGGTGATTTTGCAAAATGGCGTAATCATTGGGGGAGATGGCCTGGGTTACGCGAAAAACCCGGATGGGACCTGGTACAAGATGATGCAGTCCGGCCCTGCGGTGCTGGAAGACGATGTGGAAGTGCAGGCGAATGCTTGCATCGACCGCGCGACGGTGGGAGAGACGCGTATCGGGCGCGGAACGAAGATTGACGACCTGGTGCTGGTGGGACACGCGTCCAAGGTGGGCGGAAATTCGATGCTGTGCGGGCAGGTGGGCCTGGCGGGTTCGACGCGAATTGGAGAGAACTGCATACTGGCGGGACAGGTGGGAACGGCGGGCCATTTGACCGTGGGTGACGGCGCAGTGATTACGGCGCAGAGCGGCGTGCCGAACGATGTGCCGGCACAGACGCTGTACTCAGGCTATCCCGCGGTGGAAAACCGGGAATGGCTGCGGATGATGGCGGCGCTGCGGAGATTGCCGGAGTTGCAGAAGCGAGTTGGGGAGTTAGAAGAACGACTGGCCACAGGGAAAGAATAGCCGATCGTGCAGCGCCAGCTAACTCTTTACGTTCAGGTCCTTCGGCTATCCTTGTCGGATAGCCTCAGGATGACAATTTTTCGCTTGTGTCCGCGGCGGCACCGGGGAAACCTAAGGGCCGCTGGTCGGGCGGGAGGCCGGCGGCTAGTTCGTCGTGCAGTCGCTGGTTTAGGTCTTCGCGCTGTTCGAGAGTGTATTGCGTGGCATCTATGGGCGGAAGGAATTCGACGAGGATTTCACCCGGATAAATCTTCAGGTCGCGCTTTTTCATGATGCGGTGGGCGTTGGAGCAGGCGATCGGCACCAGCGGCACGCCCGCTTTGATGGCCATGACCGCGGTTCCCTTCTTGAATTCCTGCAGGCGGCCGTCGGGGCTGCGCGTGCCCTCGGGATAAATCAAAAAACTTTGGCCGCTTTTGATCGCGTCGGTGGCCTTTTCGAGGCTGACGATGGCGGAGTCTCTGTCGGCGCGATCGACGGGGATGAACTGGGCGAGGTGAAATGCTTGCCCGACAATTGGGTATCCGAAGAGCGAGCGCTTCAGAAGAATGGCGATGCGGCGCGGGATGGCGCCAACAACCGCGGGCGCATCGGCGGCGCTGGTGTGATTGGCGGCGAAAATGACCGTGCCTTTCGGGATTCGCTCGGTACCTTTTACTTTTATTCGGACACCGACGGCGCGAACGAAAAACAGCACGCCTTTCAGGGCGGTCCAGTAAAGGGGATTCGGATTTTTCGTGAGCACGGTGTAGATGAGCAGCGGCGGGCCGAGGATCAGGATGTAGAGCGTGAGAAACACGCAGATGAATGCGGCGCGGAGCATGGGCTAAAGAAACTTTCTCGAATCAGGAGCGGCGGGTCAAGGGGGAGTTGGACGGGAATTTCCGGTAGCGCCGGCATCTTGTCGGCAAGCACATGCAAGGAAGAACGCTGGCCGGCTGGAAGCCGGCGCTACCTCCCCTGGTCATCGGGTGCGGGCGGTGACGGGGTCGGTGGTGCCGTGGAGGAGGCCGTCTCGCAGGCGGCGGGCGCGTTCGTCGGCGTTGGACGTTTCGGCGACCTGAAAGAATTTTTCGTGAAGCTCGCTGAGATGGATTTCGAGGGATTCTTCCTTTTCCCCGCGACGGATGCGGAGGCGCAAGACGTCGCCGGGCTTCTGCTGCGCGGCCCAGCGTTCGGGGCGGCGCGGAACGTCTCCGTTGTTCCAGCGAAGAATTTCGTCGCCGGCCTGGAGGCCGCTTTTTGCGGCGAGGCCGTCGGCGTCGACGGCGGCAACAGTCCACGGCGCACCGGGTTCGCGCTGGGGCAGAAAGCCAAGCGTGGCGCGGACGCTTTCGTGGGTGCGGAGTTCGAGTCCCGCGCGGGCGAGAAGATTCTGGTACGGCAGCGGATTCGCGTTGGCGACGTAGTTGTCAAAAAAGTCCCCGAGCGAGCCGCCGGTTAGTTTCTCGGATTCGAGGCGGATGTCCACGGAATCGCGGTAGAACTTCCCTTCCCTGGCAAAGTCGGTGTTCATGGCGCGCAGCAGGTCGTCGAGGCTGCGTTGATTGTCGGTACGATCGCGCAAGACGATGTCGAGGAGGAATCCGAGGACCTGGCCTTTCGTGTAATAGGAAACGCTGCGTTGCGGTTGATTGTAGAGCGCGTATTTTTCGAGCCACGCGTCCAGGCTGGACTGTTCGGCGCTTTGCCATTGTTCGGCCGGGCGGGATTCGAGTTCGGTGATCTGCTGGCTGAGATCCTGCAGGAATTCCTGTTTGCTCCAGAGCCCGGTGCGCACGAGCGCGTAAGAGCTGAACGTGTTGGTGACGCCTTCGGCGAACCAGAGCGAACGCGTGTACATTTCGCGCGTGCGATCGAGCGGCTCAAGGGAGGCCGGCCGGATGCGCTTGACGTTCCAGAGGTGAAAGAATTCGTGGGCGGAGACATTCGGGAGCAAGGAGCCGGAGGGGATGTTGATGGCCGTGGAATTGGCGTGCTCCATGCCGCCACCGCTGCCGTTGGCAGCCTTACCGATGTGGAAGATAAATGTGTACTCGGGATACGGCGCGCCATCCATGAGTTTAATTTCGTAGGCGCAGATTTTTCGGAGTGCGGTTTCTACGTCGTGTTTTTTCCAGTCGTCGCCGTGGATGACGACGCGGACGGGCGGAGTCAGGTCGTGAATCGTGAACTCTTCGAAGTGCGAGATTTCGATGGGAGAGTCGGCGAGCGCGTCAAAGGTGGGAGCCTCAAGCGTGAACAACCGGGCGCCACCCATCGACTCATCAAGAATACGTGAGGCGGAAGCGACATGCCATCCTGCGGGGACGTCATGAAGCGAGAGAATGCTCTTTTCGGCTCGACGACCGGGGACATAGAGAAGAATCATGGCCGGGTTGATGAAGGCGTGCTCGATATTGAGTTGTGAGCTGAATGGGCCGGGGTCGTCCCAGAAAGTGTCGTAGGAAACCTTGACGGTGCCGCTGCCCTGGACGCGCCAGGTGAGCTTGTCCAGCTTTTCGATGGGGACATCGCGGCCGTTGACGGAGGCGCTAACGCGCTGAACGTGGCTGCTGAAGTCGCGGATTTCGTAGAGGGCATCCCACGCTGCCATCTGAAGGTCAGCGTGGTCATTCACGCCGGGGACTTCGACGGTGACGTGGAAGAGATGCTGCTCGGGATGAGCAAGATAGACTGTGTAATGAATTTCCGCCTTGGCCAGCGGTGCGAGGGATCCGTAGACCGAAAGCAGCGTCGCGAAGAAAAGTGGGATTGAGGAAAGTTTTCGGGTCACCGCGCGTTCGCTCCACTGGTGGTGTGGCGCGCCGCGAGTTTTTCAAGGAGCTTTTCGCAGAGGCCGTCGAAGCTGCCGTTGGACATGATGAGCAGCAGGTCGCCGGGCTTCGCTTCAGCGGCGAGAAGATCAGCGATGGCGTCGGCGCCGGGAAGGACACGGGCGTCTTTGCCGAGTTTGCGAACAGCGGCGGCGACGGTCTCGGGATCGAGGCGCTGATCGTCGGCAAGCTGCCCCGCGCGGTGGACACTGCCGAGCAAAACTTTGTCGCCAAGCGCTAGAGCTTGCGGCAGAGCATCTTGAAAAACTTTCCGGCGCATGGAGTTGGAGCGCGGCTCGAGTACCGCCCACAGGCGCTTGCCGGGCCAGCGCAGGCGCGCGGCCTCAATGGTGGCTTTCACGGCGGTCGGGTGATGCGCGAAATCGTCGACGACGAGCACGCCGTCCGCTTCGCCCTTCACGTCCATGCGGCGCTTCACGCTGCGGAAAGTGGAAAGCGCTTCCTGAATCGATTCGCGGCGAATGCCACGCCCTTGCGCAACGATTAAAGCAGCCAGGGAGTTGAGGACGTTGTGGCGGCCGGTCGCGGCAAGGCGAATGTCAGCGTAGCGCTCGCCTTTGTAAGTGACTTCGAAGGTCATCGTGTCGCCTTTAAATTGGACGTTGGCGGCGACCCAGTCGTTGCTTGGGTGGAAGCCGTAGCGGATGACCGGGCAGAAAGCCTTTGCCGTGGCGTTGCCAAGGGCTTCGCCGGCTTCGGGATCGCCCCAGACGATGACGCGGCCGCGGCGCGGAACGAGATTGACGAGACGGCGGAACGCAAGTTGGTAGACGTCGAAATCGGCGTAAATATCGGCATGATCGAATTCGAGCGAAGTGATGATCAGGTCGTCGGGATGATAGTGGAAGAATTTCGCCGCCTTGTCCCAGTAGGCGGAGTCGTATTCGTCGCCTTCGAGAATGAATTCCTCGCCGCCGCCGAGGCCGTACGCCTGGCCAAAATTTTCGGCGATGCCGCCGACGAGAAAATTCGGGCGTTTTTTGGCGGCGTGGAGGAGCCAAGCGAGCATGGCCGTGGTAGTGGTTTTGCCATGCGTGCCGCTGACGACGATGGAATGCTTTCCGGGCAGAAATTCTTCTTCGATGATTTCGGGAAGCGAACGATACGGGAGTTTGCGATCGAGCATCTCCTCGACTTCGACATTGCCGCGCGAAATCGCGTTGCCAACGATCATGAGATCGGGCGCGGGCGTGAGATGCTTCGGATCAAAGGACGTGGCGTATTCGATGCCGAGGGATTCAAGAAACGTGGAGGCGGGCGGGTAAACGCCTGCATCGGAGCCGGTGACGCGATAGCCGCGTTCGCGGAGCATGCCCGCCAACGGGGACATCGCGGAGCCGCCGACGCCGATCATGTGAATGTGTTTTTCCTTGGCCAAGAACGAATCCCCTCTTTAAGTTTGCACCGGCCGACCTTAAGGTCGGCCACTACAAGTTTACTCGACCACCGCCGGTTCCAGAATTTCGAGAGTGCCTTCTCCCTTCGCGACGAGTTTCGCGCGAACCCCGAGCGGAATCGTCAGCATGGGTCGATTGGTGTGGCCGATGGGAGAGCCGTAGACGATTGGCACCTCGAGCGGGCCGAGGATTTCCGCGCAGATTTCGGGAACGATCGGACTGCCGCTCGAAGGAGGATCGCAATCCGGGAAGTCGCCGAGCAGAATCCCCTGCACTTTCGCAAACAGGCCAGCCTGGTATAAATGGCGCAGGGCGCGGTCAACTTGATAGGGCTTCATGCCTCGATCTTCGAGGACGAGGATGGCTCCGCTGGTATTTGGCTGAAAACCGGTGCCCAGCGCGGTTTGAATCATCGTCAGGCAGCCGCCGACCAGTCGGCCCGAGGCGGCACCTGAAGCAAGCGCCTGGCCGCGCAGCGGAATTTTCCATTTGGATTTGGTTTCGCTGACCGCTTGCAGGAACGAGACGAGGTCATAACCCGACGGACGATCCGCGCCGTGATTGAAACCGGTGGCGATCATCGGCCCGTAGAAGCCGGCCCAGCCGCGCACTTCCGCCATCACCAATTGAATGATGTTGAAATCGCTGAAGCCGACCATGCACTTGGGGCCCTGCAAACGCGTCCCTAGCTTGAACTCGATCAGGTAATTTGCGCCGTAGCCGCCGCGGGTGGCAATCACGCCGTCAACGTGTTTATCGTGGACGGTCTTGCACAATTGCTGCAGGCGTTCGTTGTGACTTGCGGCGAAATAGCCTTGCGGTTCCAATGGAACCGGCTCTTCGACCTGAAAACCCAAGCGACGAAGTTCAGCGACACCCGCGGATATCGCAGCGGCATCCGCTGGAGAAGACGGGGAAACGACGCTCAGCCGGGAACCCTTACGAAGCGCTTTGGGCTTTTGCAATTTGGGGACGATGCGCTTCATTCGTGGCGGCCTTGCAGAGGGACAACTTCGGTGACGACGCCCTGGCGGTTGAGCTGCTCCACAATCTGCTCCTGCTGCTTATGGCTGACGATGGCTTCGAACTCAACGACAGAACTGGCGCCGGTCATGGAAACACGAAGCTGCTGGACGGGAATTTTCAGGCTGGCGAGCAGGCGTTGAACCTCGCCGGCGACGCTTTCCGCGTGGCTGGTGGTGAACCGGAAAACCAGCATGCGCGACTTGATGTTAAACCGGGTGGCGCACCAGGCGACAGCAAACAGGCCAAACAGAACGATTCCCGTGGCTGAGCCTGCAACGGCGTAGAGCCCGGCTCCCGCCGCCATGCCGATGGCGGCTTCGGCGAAGATGGTGGCAGCAGTGGTCATGCCGACTAGGCCGGCGCTGTCTTTCAGAATCGCGCCAGCGCCGAGGAACCCGATGCCCTGAACGATGTTGGACGCGATGCGAGTGGAACTGGAATCGCCGTAGATATGGCTGATTTCGACGGAGAGTATCGTGAAGAGGGCCGTGGCCATGCAGACGAACATGCTGGTGCGGATGCCCGCGGGGCGGTGATGGATTTCGCGCTCGACGCCGATGGCGGCGCCGAGCGCGGAGGCGCAAAGCAGCCTCAGAAAGATCTGGTGAAAGGAAATCATCGCCGTTCGGACAACCCCGGATTCAAGGAAATTCTACCGCTTAGAGTTTGAATTGGGTCAATTTCGAAAAGTGGCGTGCCCTGGCGTGTATCTCCGGCTTTTTAAGTTTCAGCAAGCGTTCCAGGCCGAAGCGCTCCACAGTGAAGCTGCCGAGGACGGAGCCGTACACCATGGCGCGGCGGAGCGCAGCGTCGTTCGTGCTGCCGGCACCCGCGAGGTACCCCATAAAGCCCCCGGCAAAGCTATCGCCCGCACCCGTGGGGTCGTGCGGCTCTTCAAGCGGAAAGGCGGGGACGCTGAACACGCCGTTTTTATCCACCAGCATGGCGCCGTATTCGCCGCGCTTTACGACCAGCGTGGACGGACCCATCTTGAAAATATGCTTGGCCGCGCGCAAAAGATTGTGTTCGTTGGAAAGCTGCCGCGTTTCGGAATCATTGATCATCAGGATGTCGACGTGTTTCAAGGTTTCGCGTAACTCTTCGTTGGTGCGCTCGATCCAGTAGTTCATCGTATCCATAGCGACAAGTTTCGGCGTTCCCTTGACCTGGTGAAGGACATCGCGCTGAAGATCCGGCGCAATGTTCGCCAAAAAAACAAATTTCGAGTTGCGATACGTTTCCGGCAGGCGCGGCTTGAACTCGGCGAAGACGTTCAGGTCGGTGACGAGCGTGACCCGCTCGTTGAGATTTTCCGAATAACGGCCGGCCCAGAAGAAGCACTTCCCTTCCTTGCGCTCCAGGCCCTCGATGTCGATGGAGCGTTTTTTCAGGATGGCTTCGTCTTTCGGGTCAAAGTCGTCGCCGACTATGCCCACGAGATTGACGTGCGTGAAAAAGCTTGCCGAGACGGAGAAATACGTGGCGGCGCCGCCGAGCGTGCGTTCCACCTTTCCGTACGGACTTTCGAGTGCATCGTATGCGACAGAGCCAACGACGAGCAAGGACACGGTTTTCTCCTAGGATTGATACTTGCCGATAATGGCGGCAAGATTTTTCTTCGTTTTTGCGGGGACCAGCTTGAAATCGGTGATCAGCGCGTGCGCCAGCGCGGAGCCGCACTTGCATTTGCGTTCGGCGGGCATGGTTTTCACTGCTTCGCGGACGACATTCTGGGCGTTGGCGGCGTTCTGGTTGAGCGTGGCGATGATTTGCGACGCGGTGACCGACTCGTGCTCCGGATGCCAGCAGTCGTAATCGGTGATCATGGCAATGGTGGCGTAGCAGATTTCGGCTTCACGCGCGAGCTTCGCCTCCGTGGCGTTGGTCATGCCGATCACGTCAAACTTCTGCGCGCGGTGGAAATGGGCTTCGGCGAGCGTGGAAAATTGCGGGCCTTCCATGTTGATGTAGGTGCCCTTGCGATGGACGGGAACGGCGGTGGAGACGCAGGCATCGGCGAGAACAGTGGAGAGTTGGCCGCAGGTGGGCTTGTCGAAAGCGACGTGAGCAACGAGGCCGTTGCCGAAGAACGTGGAGATGCGGCCCTTGGTGCTATCGAAAAATTGATCGGGGACAAGAAATTCGCCGGGGCGCAGATTTTCCTGCAGAGAACCAACGGCGCTGACGGAAATGATGCGCTGGACGCCGAGAAGTTTCATCGCGTAGATGTTGGCGCGAAAATTGAGTTCCGTGGGCAGAATGCGGTGGCCGCGGCCATGGCGGGCAAGGAAGGCGACGCGCTTGCCTTCGAAATTGCCTAGAACGATTTTGTCGGAGGGATCGCCGAACGGCGTTTTGACGCGGACTTCGCGGGTGTTCGTGAGGCCGCTCATCGCGTAGAGACCGCTGCCGCCGATGACGCCGATTTCCGCGAGCGGTTCCTTCGTCCGCGCAGATTTCCCCTTTGCCTTTTTTGTGCCTGCCATGCGTTTTCTCCTGGGAATTACCGGTTCAGATCCACCGGCTCGAACTCAATCTTGCCATCGCGCTCGTGAAGCGTGGCCGCGGCGACGTCCGGATCGTGGCCGAACACGACGATCCAATTTTCTTTTGCCATGCGCGGCACCCACTTGCGTTTGGTTTCCAGCGTCTGCAGCGGGTACAGGTCGTAAGCCATGATCCAGGGCAAAGGAATATGGTGCCGTGTCGGGAGCAAATCCGCAACAAAGGCCAGCGTTTTTCCGCCGCCGGTGAGAACGACGGCCTGGATGTCCGCATTGTGGCCGGGAATTCGGGCGACAGAGATGCCGGGCAGGATTTGCGCGTCGCCATCCACAAGATTCCAGAGGCCGGCTTCGGTGATGGGCTGAAAATTTTCGGGAAAGTAGCTGGCTCGGTCGCGTTCGGTGGGAGCGGCGGCGTGTGCGAGCTCGGCGCGTTGCACGACGTAGCGGGCGCGAGGAAACGTTGGGACGGCGCGGCCGTTTTCGATGCGCGTGTTGCCACCGGCGTGATCGAAGTGCAGATGCGTGTTGATGACCAGATCGACTTCATCCGGCTGGACACCATTTTTCGCGAGAGAATCAACGAGCGGGTCGCCTTCCTGGACGGCGTAGATGGCGCGCTGTTTCGCGTCCCACTTGGTGCCGTTGCCGGTTTCGATGACGATGGTCTTGCCGTGCGCGCGGACGAGTAGCGAATTGGCGCGAAGGCGGATGCGATTTTTCTCATCCGGCGCGGATTTCTTGTCCCAAAACACTTTCGGGACAACGCCGAACATGGCGCCGCCGTCCAGCCAGAAGTTTCCGCCGTCGAGATAGCGAATTTCGATGTCGCCGAGGTGCATCAGTCTAATTCCTTCAAGGCACAGCCATCCAATTTGTGTATTCGCCAGTCTCTTTGGTTGTCATCCCGAACCCGCGCCTTTTGCGGGTGAGGGATCTGCTTTTTCTTGCCTTCGTCTATGTAGTGGCCGGTCTTAAGACCGGCCACTACAAATTCCCCTCATTCGGCCAACCGCGCTCCTTTCAGGATTTCGGATACGGCGGTGAACGGATCCTTTTTGCGCTCGGCCACTTCGACGGCGAGGGCGCGGAGGCGGGCTTCGCCTTCCTTGCCGCCGAGAACTTTTTCGAGCAGGCGCGATTCGAGCATTTCGATCAGCCGGTTCTGCCAGTGCTCGATGTGCTTCTGTCGGCGCTGGCCGCTGGATTCGAAATGCTTGCGGAACTTCTCGACGGTGGTGGCGAGTTCCTCGATGCCGCGATTTTCCGTGGCCACAGTACGAATCACCGGCGGATGCCAGCCGTCGCGCGGCATCACCAACGAAAGCATGGCGTGCAACTGCTCTTCGAGTCGATCCGCGCCTTCGCGATCGGCTTTGTTCAAAACGAAAATGTCGCCGATTTCCATCAGCCCGGCTTTCATGTTCTGGATGTCGTCGCCGAGGCCAGGAACGAGCACGACCAGCACGCAATCGGCGAGGCGAACGATGTCAATTTCGTCCTGGCCGACGCCGACGGTTTCGATCAGCACCTGGCGCTTACCGGCAGCATCGAGTAACAACGCGACCTCGGCGGTGGAACGCGCGAGCCCACCGAGAAATCCGCGCGTGGCCATCGACCGGATAAAGATGCCGGTGTCGCTGGCGTGGCCCTGCATTCTGATGCGATCGCCAAGAATTGCGCCGCCGGAGTAGGGGCTCGTCGGATCAACGGCAATCACGCCGACGCGGTCTTCGCGCTTCCGATGATAGGCGGCGAGGCGATCGACAAGAGTGCTTTTTCCGGTGCCGGGTGCGCCGGTGACGCCGGTGAGATAGGCCTTGCCGGTATGGGGAAAAAGCTGCCGCAACAATTCTTCGGCTTCGTCCGAATGATTCTCGATGGCCGTGATGGCGCGCGAAATCGCGCGCACATCACCCGCGCGGACCTTTGCGGCCCAGTCGTTTACGACACTGGTCATTGCTCCGCAAACCTGTGCGAATGGAAGGTGGCGAACGAGAGCATACCTTTAGCAGACTACCTCAACTCTTAAAATCGGTCATCCCGGTGGCGTGTGGACACGAAGTTTGTAGCTCACCCCTTCCGGGGTGAGGGTTTTCCTTGCGCCGGCAAAATTGCGATGTGGTAATGAAAACCCTCGGGCCTGAAGGCCCGAGCTACAGGGCGATTTTATTTCTTGCCGAGAAGCTGGCGGGCAATGACCAGCTTTTGAATTTCGCTGGTGCCTTCGCCGATGGTGCAGAGCTTGACGTCGCGATAATACTTTTCCGCGGGATAGTCCTTGATGAACCCGTAGCCGCCGTGGATCTGCACGCATTCGTTGGCGACGCGGACGGCGACTTCGCTGGCAAAGAGCTTGGCCATGCTGGATTCCCTCGTGAAACGGACATCTTTCTGATCGGCGAGCCACGCGGCTTGATAGACGAGCAGGCGCGCGGCTTCGACTTCCGTGGCCATATCGGCCAATTTGAACTGAATGGCCTGGAATTCGCTGATGGGCTGGCCGAACTGCTTCCGCTGCTTGGCGTAGCAGACAGCGGCATCGAGCGCGCCCTGCGCCATGCCGAGACCGAGAGCGGCGATGGAGATGCGGCCGCCGTCGAGAATTTTTAGACTGCCGGTAAAACCTTCGCCCTCGGGGCCGAGGAGATTTTCGGAGGGAACTTTGCAGTCGGTAAAAATGACTTCCGACGTGTCGCTGGCGCGCATGCCCAGCTTGTTTTCTTTCTTGCCGGGCCGGAAGCCGGGCACTCCCTTTTCGAGAATAAACGCGCTGATACCGTGAGAGCCTTTGGATTTGTCGGTGACGGCCATGGCGACGCAGGTGTCGGCATAGTGACCGTTGGTGGTGAACGTCTTGGATCCGTTGAGAATCCAGTTGCCACCATTGCGCACCGCGGTGCTGCGGGTGCCGCCGGCGTCGGAGCCGGCTTCGGGTTCGGTGAGCGACCAGGCGCCGAGCTTCTTGCCCTGCGCGAGGGGCACGAGATATTTGCGCTTCTGCTCTTCGCTGCCGAATTTGTAGATGTGATTGCTGCAGAGCGAATTGTGCGCGGCGACAAAGAGCCCGACCGACCCATCCACGCGGGAAAGTTCTTCGATGACCGCGGCGTATTCGACGTAGCCGAGGCCGGCTCCGCCGTATTCTTCGGGAAAGATTACGCCGAGAAGACCCATTTCGGCGAGCTTGGGAAGAAGTTCGAGCGGGAAGTGCGAGGCTTCGTCCCACTCCATGACGTGGGGCCGGATTTCGCCTTCGGCGAATTCACGGACGGACTTGCGGAGATGCTTTTGCTCTTCGGTGAAGGTGAAATCCACGTGATCCTCGGGTGATAGTTATTTCTATGCTCGCTAAAAGTTTAACTTATGAAGGGATTTTGCGCACGTTTTGGTTGCGGGTGGCGTGTTCTTGGGACTCAAGGAAAGAATCGGACTTAACGCAGTGCGCGCTGAGGTCGGAGTGCAGAGGTCGCAGAGAAGAAGGGAGAAATCGCGGCCACTTGAAAGTGGCCGCTACGGTTACCAGCCTACGGGGTAGTTGTTCTTTTTGTTTTGGGCGTCGAGCCAGGTTTTTAACGGGGCAAAATAGTCGGCCAGGGCGCTGGCGTCCAGTTCGCGCTGGCCGGTCAGGGTTTCGAGGGCTTCGGGCCACGGCTTGCTCTCGCCCAGGCTGAGCATCGCGTTCAACTTTTCGCCTGCGGCCTTGTTGCCGTAGATGGAGCAGCGATTCAGCGGGCCATCGTAGCCTGCGGTTTTGCAGAGGGCGCGCTGAAACTGGAACTGGTAAATGCGCGCCAGGAAATAGCGCATGTACGGAACGTTGGCGGGCACGTGATATTTTGCGCCGGGATCGAAGTCAGCCTCCGTCCGGGCAACCGGCGGCGCGACGCCCTGATATTTCTGGCGAAGCTCCCACCAGGCCTTGTTGTAGTCGGCCGGCTTAATCTTGCCGGAGAAAACATCCCATCGCCATTTGTCGATGACCAAGCCGAACGGCAGAAACGCCACTTTTTCGAGGGCCTGGCGCAGAAGATAGTCGGTGTCGCCGGAAGCGGGAGGCACGGCGTCGATCAGTCCGATGGTTTTCAGATATTCGGGAGTGACCGAAAGCGCGATGGTGTCGCCAACGGCTTCGTGGAAACCGTCATTCGCGCTGCCTTTAAAAAGTGGCGGTTGCTGGTTGTACGCGCGCTGGTAGTAGTTGTGGCCGAGTTCGTGGTGGATCACGCGGAAATCTTCCTCCGTGATCTGAATGCACATCTTAATCCGCAGATCGTTTTTTTCATCAACATCCCAGGCGCTGGCGTGGCAGACGACGTCGCGGTCCTGCGGCTTGGTGAAGAGTGAGCGTTGCCAGAAAGTCTCCGGCAGCGGCGCGAATCCGAGCGACGAGAAAAAGTTCTCGCCGTATTTGACCATGCCGTGCGCATCGGTCTTGCGTTCGACAAGAATTTTGCTCAGGTCGTAACTTTGCGCCGGCTTGGGCGAATCCATCAGCTCGTAAACGTTGTTCCACTCCTGCGCCCAGGGGTTGCCGAGGAGATGCGCGGGGATCGGTCCGTTCGGCGGCACAACATCCTTGCCGTATTTTTTGGCAAGCTGGCCGCGCACGTAGGCGTGAAGCGAAAGATAGAGCGGGCGAAGCTGCTCCCAGACGCGGTCGAGTTCGCGGGCAAAATCGTCGGGCGGCATGTCGTACTTGGAGCGCCAGAGGGCGCCTACATCGGTATAGCCAAGTTCGCGGGAGCCCGCATTGCCCAATTCAACCATCCGCGCGTAGCGATCGCGCATCGGGGCGCCAACGGCGTGCCAGCCGATCCAAGCGCGCCTCAACTCCTCGGGATCGCGGCTGGTGGCGAGGAGGCGTTCGATTTTGGTGATGTCGAGGCACGGTTTGGCATCGCCATCGGGGCACCACTTCCCTCTTCCATAATCGCCCTGTAGCGAGGTGAGAATGCCGGCTAGCTCTTTTTGCGCTTTTGGATCATCGGGCGCGGGAAATTCGGTGGCGTGTTCAAGGAGCAGGCGCTTGCGGGCGAGTTCCGGGCTTAGGGAAACTTTGTCGTACCGGTGGGCGAGCTTGGCGTAATTCGTGGCGGCGGTGTTGGCGGCTTCTTCGGCGTCGGACGCAATGTTCTCGGTGTCAAACGTAATAAAGTTCAGCTGCACCCAGGCTGCTCGCGACGCTTTCAGTTCGAGCTCGGCCAGATCCTGCTCCGCGTGTTCGATGAATCGTTTGGCTTCGTCGGCGGTGGGAGCGGCGTTCTGCTGCGCTCGCATGACGCAAGGTAGGCACGCGGAAACCAGCAGAAGCATCAACGTGAACGCACACGTACGATGGGACGTCATCTTCATGGCAATGTTTCCCCTTTTCTACTCGCGGCAAATTGTAAAACAGAATAGAGTCAGGCCACCTGGCCTTTTTTCTTTTGGACCACGGCTTTGAGTTCCTGGACGGCGCGGTCGATGCCGGCGCGGCTGACGTTCCAGTGAGTGACCATGCGGACGGAGTGCAATGCGGTGTCCTGCGCCCAGACCCCGCGTTCGTGTAACGCGTCGCAGAGTTCCACGGCGTTCATGCGGCTGGCGCTGCAGTCGAAAATGACGATGTTGGTTTTGACGCCGGCGGGATCGATTTTCAGGCCGGGGATTTTCGCCACGCCTTCGGCGAGATGCCGCGCGTTGTCGTGGTCTTCGTGCAGCCGCGACGGAGAATGTTCAAGAGCGAGAAGGCCAGCAGCAGCGACGATGCCCACCTGCCGCATGCCGCCGCCGAACATTTTGCGGTAGACGCGGGCGCGCTCGATGAATTCGCGCGAGCCGAGAATCATGGAGCCGAGCGGCGCGCCGAGTCCCTTCGACAGGCAGAACATCACGGAGTCCACGTTCTTGGTCATGTTTGCTACGTTGTCGCCCAGCGACGCAGCGGCGTTGAAGATGCGCGCGCCGTCCAGGTGAACCTTCAGCCCCAGCGCGTGGGCGCGATCGCAGATTTCGTCAACGCGCGCGGTTGGGTAGACCGTGCCGCCAGCCATGTTGCTGGTGTTCTCAAGGCAGACGAGCGCCGTCTGCGAATCGTAATAAATTTTCGGGCGGATAGCGGGTTCGATCTGCTTCCAGGAGAGGATGCCGTCGTCGCCTCCCCGTACCGCACGCGGCATGCAGCCCGCGATGGCGGAC
>Ga0210410_10002232_pt1 | contig 17510 bp, 20 predicted proteins | sample IncBWC4MmetaG_FD_161058 | JGI IMG/M metagenome (GOLD analysis project Ga0210410, IMG submission 161058) | Forest soil microbial communities from Barre Woods Harvard Forest LTER site, Petersham, Massachusetts, United States - Inc-BW-C-4-M | ecosystem: Environmental > Terrestrial > Soil >... | reverse complement strand
CAAGCAGCTGGTCGGGTTTCTTGCCCGCAGGATCTTTGAAGACAGTCAGGGTAAAAGCTTGAGTGGAGCCATGAAGCGGAACCAGGGACGGTCGACCCGTCTTCGGATCGAAGACTATCCGTTCGACAGCGGCTTTGCCGCCGCCGGAAGAAACGTAAATCGATCCCTTGTACCGGGCGACGTCGAAGGTGCCTTCGCGCGTGAAGACCGAGATGGGAGAGTCGATCTCAACGCGAGCAATACCCGCATCCAGCCCCAGCCAGAGCGCACCTTCGCGATCCTGATAGGCAGACAAGGTATTCGACCCCAGAAGTCCGACACCCTCGTCGACAATCTGGCGCAGTTTGCCGTCGTGTCCGATGATGACGGCGCCGCCATTAAGCGTGGTGACGCAGAAGCTCCCGTCGGCGAGCAAAGTGGAAGTGTAGGGTTTGTGCGTCGTCAGGTACTCGTCTGCCTCGGTCGGGAACGGAACGGCTTTTTGCCCGTCATATAGAGTGAGTAGCTGATCGCGTTGTGAGATCAGGATGTGATCTGCATCGTATGGGTGAAGAAACAACTTGCCGGCGTTTGCATAAGCATCACCGCCGGGAACATCGCGAAGCTCGTCTCCAACAATCTCCTGAAGCCCCGCACCGCGGCCCTGGGCCGTATAAATGTGCCCGCGCACTGCCGAAAGCGCCTGAAATCTCGCCTTGGGCTGATGCGACCAGACCTGCATGCGCTTGCCGTCCCAGCGAAACAGCTTTTCATAAGAACGGAAAAAGACGCCCTGGGGCGTAATCAGCGCCTGCCAAACGTCGGTAAAGCCCCTATCCTCCACGGGAACCTTATCAAGAAGCGAGACATACTGAAGTCGGCCAGCACTGTCCGGCGTAAGAAATCCGAAGTTCTCGCTCAGACCCACCCAGATCTTGCCGCTTACGTCCATTGCAAAGGACCGCACGACACTTGAGGGAACGAAGATCTTTCGCCAGGTGACGCCGTCATACTCGAGGATTGCACCACTCGAATTGCCGAAGTACATCACGCCACGCTGGTCCTGCAGGATCGCCCATACCTGGGGACCACCGTTGTACTCCTTGACCCCGTAGTTTTTGAGGACAGGAATCCCCACCTCGGCCCGTGGCCGGGCGGCCGGCTCTGGCGTCGCGGACAAGCTTGTCTGCGCGACTAACAGAAACAGAAGAGCCAGGGCTGAAAGCAATGGCAACGAATATCTGCTGCGAACGAGAGAACGCTGGGCCAAGGTAGATTTCCAAGTCTTACACGTGCGAAATAAGAACTCTACGAGAGAATGTTTTGGCAGTATATGGAGCGATCTGTTGAATGACGTCACATCTTACCATGTCGGTTCGCAGCGGCAACATGCAAAATGTTTTCCCTTAAAGTTCTCCCTCGAGTAAGGCAAAAGGCCGCAAATCCAAGGCTGCATAAGACCCGCGCGATGCTCGCCGCCCCCCCACAACCATCGTGGTGAAAGCAAAAACGCAAAAGACTTCCAATAGCGAAGGCCCATGGGCACTCTCCAACCGGAGTTCTGGCGGATGCTTACTCCTATGTAGATCAAAACGAATGAAGCATAAAGTGGCCAAAAGGCCAAGTTATGCTTTATTTTCACGACGTCTCGTTAGCGTACGATTTTTGTCGTTAGGTGTAGTGACCCCTTAAAACGTATCGGTTACAGATTTGTTTTCGAATCGGAGGCGAGCAGCACTGATGGCGTCCTGCAGCTTGCGTTGAAGAACATCCTGAGGTGGAAGAACGGTCAGGTATTCCGCAACATGTATGCCGGCTGCGTCGAGCTCCAAGAGCTCGATCTGCCGGGTGCTGGCACCGGTGGAAAGGATGATTCCAAGTGGTTGGTCTTCAGCTTCTTCACTCTCGTATTTGGCCAGCCAACGAAGGTAGAGTTCCATCTGCCCCTTGTAGGGTTTCAGGCACTTTTGGGTGTGGGGCAAGCTGACTCATGAATGCTCAATTCTTATTATTGTCTGTTTTAGTGAGCTCTCGGAGATTTTGGAACAGATCTTATGTTTCTTGGAGGCTTTCATTCGCCTTCTTTATTTGCGCGGCGATGAGCTCTCCATATCCTACCGGGCCGCCACGCCTTATCTTAAAGCCCCAGGTTGTCGTTCACCGCGATCTCGATATCCTGTTCGGAACCCAGATACCTCTCGGTGGTCTGGATCGACGAGTGCCCCAGCAGGAACTTGATCTGCTCCAGATCCCCGCCATTTTTCCGGCACAGCTTGGCGCAAGTACGACGGAGGTCGTGGGCGCCGAAGTGCTCGATCCCGATTTGTTTCGATGACTGTTCAACTACCGACCAGACCGCCCAGTCGCTCAGGGTGTCGCGATTGATCTTGCCGCTCTTCGAGATCGAACGCAGCAACCGCCCTTCTTCGATGCCGGCCGCGGTCATCCAGGCGTTGATGCCCTGCTTGACCCAGATGGGGATGGCGACGGTGCGGATGCGCCGGCCCTTGCCCTCGAGGTCGGCCAGCACCCACCTTCCCTCCCGTTGCTGAATGGTCGCGACGGCCAATTCGTTCCGCCTGAGGGCGCAGCCGACCAGAAGCGCCAGGATGACATAATCGCGTTTGCCCTTCAGGGTGGAGCGGTCGGGGACGGCCAGCAGCTCCTTGGCCTGCTCCCGGGTCAGCCAGTTGCCCAGCCTGGTTCCCTTCTGGCTGATGTTGGGGATGTCGGTCAGGCTGGCCGCCTCCTCCTGCCCGATCATATTGTTGCGCCTGGCCTCGCCGACCAGCTTGCGCACCGCTGAGAGCCGGACGTTGATAGTCGATGGGGAGAGAGCTTCCATGGCCACCCGCCACTCCATTAATAAGGATCGGGAGAGAGGCCGGCTGGCACAGAATTGGAACAGATCGTCGAGGGCTTTCCCGTAGTTGCGCTTGGAGTGAGGTGAGGGGACGGTGTCGAGGACCATCTTCCGCAGCCGGGCCTGGGCGGGAGTGAGGGCGAGGGGCTCCCCTTCCCTGCTTTCCGGCGGAACAGACGCCAAAATCAGCTCAGATGTCATGCAGTGATTTTACCCCCAACAATCATCATTGTCGGGGGCAATAATGATTGAATCTAAATGATTTAAAGCCACGAGACGGCGGCAGAAGAATGGGTCTTGTTTCGATTTTTTCCGAGCTTACTGCAGCAAATGTTTCGAAGCACTTTTCTCGCTCCATCACACTACGCAGGCAAGTGGATCATCCCGGAAGAGGAGCAGCGTAACGATCTGGCTGCTGTGAATCTCCTGGGCTACTCGTATGCGACAGCTCCAGACTCTGCCGCCAAGGAAGCAAAGCTTCTTGAGGTACTGGAGTGCTTTCACGGCTATCTGATGAAGTATCTGTGCATGATCGTCAGGGGTACGATTCCGCCGGCGAATAGTCGTGCAGGTCGTGACGCCAAGGAACTGCTGCGTACTCTAGCCCCGCGGGGTGTCGCGCCAAGCAAAGCCCTGACGGACGCTACGTGTAAGACCCTTCATCTGGCTTTCAAGAGCCAGACGACTGAGGACATCTACGACACGCTGGTCTTCTGTTTTGTGAAGGCCGCGCGTCAATACGATCCGTATTACACGGACAAAACCAGGAAGGTATGTGAAGAGCTTTATGGCCTACCGAAGCAGTTCACCATCGAGCAGTTGGAAGCTCGAGTGGGCTTTGATTGCGTTGGGATTCTTCGTTCTCTTGTTCGTAAAGGTTATCTGGCCAGCGTCATTGGAAAGAAGAAAGTCGTGGGATATAAGTATGGCCCTAAATGGCCGGCGCCGGTAAGCTTCTTCGAGTCCGGTCCGATTGGATTCGTCTACGTGATCCAGATGTGGTTTCGCTACTACCTGAAGAATCACATCAGTGAACAGATGTCAGAGTTGGAGTCCAACGAGGGCATCCTCCAGCTGGGGGATGCTACCAGCAGAGACCACAGTGGAGGCAGTTCGCTCGAAGGAGGATTCGGTGAGTCCATCCAGGCGAACTCTGATGGGAACTGTGTCAACTCGACAGGTAAGTTTCGCTTCATGGCAGATCGCACCCTGCTGGACATGCCGCTCGATGTGTCTTCTCTTAACCTGGACTGGGTGGCCGGCACAACGGACAAACTGTTCAGGGATCTGACTGTCCCGCAGCGCACCATTCTCTTCCTTTGCTTTTACGAAGAACAGAGTTTCAAAACCCTTGGTAAGTTCCTTGATCGCACCCGCAGACTATGCACGCCGCAACTCTTGGGGAACTGTCGGCGCGTCTATGCGGCGAACAAGATGAAACAAAACACGTATGCCGTCGTTTGGCACTTGGCGAAACCTAAATAGCCGAAAACATCAACCCTGCGATTTCTTAGTTTAGAGCTGCGCAGCGCACAAGTTTTACGAAAGGCAATATATGACGCTTGACGATGAATTGCATGTAATCGATGAAACGATCGCCGAACTAGAAGGACGCCGTATCGAGCTAATTTGTCGAATCACCAACCGAGTCAATGACCGCGGCTCATCAAAGGTTCTCGAATTCCCCAATCGGATTCGAGTGAGTAAATCGCCAATCGAATCCGCCGACGACTGGCCGGTACGGTCAAAGCCGAAATCACAAGACCTCTGGTAGCGAGGTTAGCACTCATGCGTTCGACTTCTTGTCCCTCGTGCTCGAGCAAGATCTTCTATGCGCTACAAGCGCCTGGTCATTACTTACACTCGCAGCCTCTCCTTGCCGGAGTAGCCGCGACAAATGATTGCGTACCAGTCCTAAATTGTTTAAGCCCTCTCGATATTTATTTGCTCGTCACCCATCTGCTGCTCGAGACTATAAGCGATCTGTCTACGGGAAGTCATATTGCTCTTCATCGTGTCCATGGAGACCGGAGCGTCCTCTGACGATCGAAGCTGCGACCGTTCGACGAAAAGGCAAGTCCAACGCTGCCAGGTCCAGACCGTGGTAAATCCGTTGAATTGTCACAGGAACGCCGCACTATCGAAAAGAGAGACGCCGTACCGCAGACAGAATGAGAAGGTCTTGAAGCTTATGAATATCCACACTTTTCGATCTACCGATCATTTGTGGATGCTTTTATGGCAAGCACGAGCCATTGCCGACGTAGGTGCTCGATTTGGAGCTTGCTGCGTGCGCGGCAGGAGATGACGCCGTCTTCAGACGACCAGGGCCGTAAAACAGTTATTTGGAGGATGCGCGTAGACCGAGCCGAACGCAACTGCGGTTCAGGCCGCAAACCGCGCGTACGGTGGAGTCTGCTTTTCGACTTTACAGCTTCCAACCACCGATTCGGAGCGGGTTTGCAGATTCAGTGTTACCTTCAATATTCCGGCAATTTGCGAACAGGGTGTTTACCCCAGTAAACATCCGGCCGGCGACGGGCGATAGAACGGTAACACAGATCGAGGGAACGACATCGAGATACCTGTATCGAAGGCTAGACTCAAGATGAAAAGCTTCGCACCAATGCCGCTAAGCGCGCTAGCCGGCAGAACTGTTTCGCTCAGCGCTTTTCGCTTGCTAGGACATCTACTTGGTCTAAGGACGCTTTTCGGCTTCAAAGATGAGTTTTCGGTGACCGACTATGAACTATTGAACGGCTATCTGGAGAGGAAATCTGACACTCGATTTCACTCATGTGGTCTTTCCCGCAACACATTGCTGAGAGCGCGAGCCGAACTTGAACATAAAGGTTACATCAAGTATCAATTTTTAGGGGACAACGCCGGACAGAACCTATATCGCTACACTTTGGTCTCAGGAAGAGCGATTCTGTACAGAGAGGATCAAATTTTGACGATCGAAGTATCAGAAAATGACTCCCTGTATATGGAAGAGATAGAAGAGTTAAAAGCACTGCCTCACGTAAGCTCCGCTCTCCCGATTGAAGAAGTCAAGCCCAAGCCACGGAGTAAAACTCCTTTTCTCGAGGAGGAATCCATCGACCAGATGGTTTCCGGTGTCAGTAAACTTTACACCCTCCATCATTCCCACTCGCTTGCCATGCCAAACCGCAAGGCTGTAAAGGCAGCTCTCACGAAGTTCCGTAAGGACAATCCCACTTGGTCATTACACCGCATGGGAGAGAGCCTCAAGAATATCTATGGCTCCTCGACCTTGTATGTCAACAAGTCAAAATCCCCGGACACCTGGATCAAGCGATTACCAGAATTCAGCAGCGGACCGCTGGGTGAATTCGGTAAACCATTGGATGAGGATTTCAATTTCGATGGGGATCCTAAGCGGGTATGAGGTGTTCCGGTGGAGGTCTACGGGCAAGCGCATAGAGTCGGCACATAGTCTCGCCGGCAACCCTATTTCCGCAAGTCCGGCTAATAATCTCGAATCGTCCAGACCCCATGTGCAAACCAAGTGGGGCGATCGTCAGGATCGCCCTCCAAGTTTCGGCCAGAACAACGTAGCCAACCCAACCTTTCGGCCCGATGCGAACGGCCTCGAGGACCATCATGGCGGAGTTCAGATGCTACAGGAGGGACAGGTGACAGGCTTGGCGACTCGGCACCTACAGGGCGATGCCGCAGAGCACCGCTTGGGCTACGCGCTCATGCTGCCATATCGAGAGTCGTAACGAACGCGGCGCAAGTGGAATGATTCCCGTACTCCGACCGGAGGATCCACTAGAGCTTATGAGCCAGATAGTCCCAGCCACTGCCTCAGTCACGAATTGGCCTCTAAATGGAGGCTTTGGCACTATCGAGCCCAGGGTTTACCTATGTAAACGAGGTCCTCCATGCAAGCTACTCGCCCGATATTGTCATCCTCTGAACATCCACGTTTGTCGGCTCCGCAGCCGACAAATACGGTTCATCACAGCTTCTCAACGCAGTGCTATGTGCAGAGGGTAACGAACATTCTCTCCAACATGGACATGGTTGCTCCGGAAAGAGTTCATCTCGAGCTAATAATTAACGTCGCTTTCAACGCTCAACAGATGTTTTTTGCGGCGGCACTGTTTCATCCCGACAGTATTGACCTTGACCACTTCTTCGACGAATTCGTCCGGCTATGCGCTCGTCCAGCTTTGGCTCCGTAGACTCTCGACGGTCACGGGTCTAGAGCCAACCTTCCAGACAGTTACGCTGCAACAAAGTTCAGCTCGTAAACCTTGTAAACATCACAAGAAAAACTTCGCTACAGATCCGCGATGAAGCGCTAAACGCGCTTCTCGCTTCGAGGTAAGGGAAGGCCCAAAATGAAACCGCACCTGGATAAATCACTGAAAGTAAAGACGCCGCTTGAACACACCTTAGCTACGCGCGTAACTTCCGAGGAACTGTACGACATTCGCGCGGCAGCCTTCGCCTGCGGAGTGACGACATCCCACTGGCTAAGGGACGCAGCCATCGCTTGCCTGAAACGAAATGATGGCTCGCAGCACGCTCCACTCGAATCGACAATCCTGGCTGAAATTATGGGTCTGAGGTTGGTCGTTCTCAATCTGTACCCACACGCGATCCCAGGGCTATCCCTCGCGAATTTACATTCTGTGATGGCACACGCGGAATCGGGCAAGCATCTCGAGGTCGCAAGGCTACTCAGCCGTACTAAGGACGATTCAGATTCATCCGCACAATGAGGGCTGCGGAACAAAGCGCATGGCGATGGCGATAAGGACAAGGCCTGAGTATCGTCACCAGTTGGCGCAGGTGATCCTGCGGTTCTTTATTGAGGCCCAACCCAACACAAGTATCAACCGCGATGCCCGATGCCCCCTAGGCCCGAAGAAACAGGCATTGATCGATTGGCCCGCCCCTCATCCGTCGGCTGATCAGGGTATGGACTCTTGAAAATGAGCGGTCCCTGTCGCGCGCGTATACATTTTTCCATTTTTGTTGCAGAACACCTAGTTGGATTGGCTGTTCATCGACCACTAGCGGCACGTCAACGGATACATACACGGGTCATGGTTCATTTTGGGACCTTCCGATCAGATCATTCAATGAACCTGGGTCGACAACAACTAGAATCAAATTGGTTTCGGATAACCCTCTGGGTGGGGTCGGTCGATCATAGGCCGAGAGAGCGTGAAACAGTCTCTTTTGTCAATTTCGTGGATAGTTCGGCGACACCTCCAGGGTTAAGTCTCTCGAAAAGAGCCCGCTAGTATTGTGTCATCCGTTCAGACGAATAATTTTTGTTGGATATGGGATTAGATCGTCGGCACCAAGGCAACTCGCCTCTGTGTCAGTGAGATCTTGACCTAGGTGGAGTTGCCGACGCGAACTGTGGTCGACGTAGCACAGTGGATGCGGCGGATCGATGAACAGTTTCCCCTTCTCAGGTCCTTCCTCGCCTGTTTTCCTCCTTCACCCGCCAACTCACCTAGAACCGGCTTTACCTGCAATGGAAGTCTCATCAGGGAAACACGGTAACGAGCGCTCGTAGCCCTCTCAGAGGCGTCTGAATGGTCTCAACCGTGTCCCTTGATCTCCAGCGGTCTACATGGCTGGGAAAACAGCTTGAATCTCGTCTCATGCAGTTCTACCGATCGAAGAAGACACCAGCCGGGTCATGGCGGGCAGCCTATTAGAGCCCGGACGATCCTTTCGCCGTTCCCAATGCGGGTCGCATAGACATCCTTTGGTTCGCTTCGCGTGATGGACAGAATGGAGGCTAGGAGCCAATAAACCTTGAAAAGAGAAATCGCAAAACCCTGCCGAGCATTCAACGGGGAAGAATCGGCACGCTCACTCGTTTCCCAGGCTCGAATGCTCTATAGCCGAAAAGAAGCGGCTCGTCAGCTCTCGATCTCAATTCGCTCCTTGGACTACCTGATTGCCGGAAAGGCGTTCCAGACTCGTCGGCTCGGGAAAAAGATCCTGATTCCTCACAGCGAGCTGGTTCGATTCGCCGGAGGGAGTCACTTCGGGCCAATGGCTGGCAATTTCCGCACAGGCAACTTGCAGGATGTCCGTTCCATCGCATAGGGCCTGAGAAATAGATGTCCCCACATAAAGGAGATTACATGTTCAAAAAGAATCCACGCGGTCTCTACGAGAGGCCCTTGGGAAGTGGTGTTTGGTGGATCAACTACTACGTTAGAGGAAAACAGTGTCGAGAGAAGGTCGGGAGGAAGAGCGATGCGTTAAAGCTTTACGGAGTACGGAAGGCTGATGCAACCCTGGGACGGAAGTTGCCCGAACTTCGAGCAGTCAAAGCCGTTACACTCTCCGAGCTAATAGACGACGTCTTGGAGTTTGCGACACATCATAAGGATTACAGGAACTATTTAAGTAAGGCTGGTATTGTACGTAAGGAGTTCGGTTCGACGGTTGCGTCGGAAATCAACCCTCAGGAGATTGAACGTTGGCTGCGCTCACATTGCAAAAGTGCGGCAACATGGAACAGATATCGAGCGTTCCTCTCTCTGTGCTACCGGCGCGGGCTCAAGCACGGCAAGGTGGCATCTAATCCTGCACGTGAGGTCGACCACCGAAAAGAACCTGAAGGCAGAGCCAGATACTTGACAGCAGGCGAATATGACCAGCTTTACAGTACTATTCGCCGACGCTTCCCCGAGCACCTCGCAGAGTTCGTGGTCAGCGTGAAGACAGGTATGCGTCTTTCCGAACAATACAGCTGCCGATGGTCGCAGGTTCATCTTGACCGTCGCACTATTGAACTCACAAAGACAAAAAACGGCTCCGATCGCACAGTCCATTTGAATGCCGACGCGATCGCTGCTATCAAGTCTCTACGAGGTCCCAATCAGAAGCTTGCCGATCCAGTCTTTCCCAGAGAAGGATCCCGTTTCGACACCCGGTCCTGGTTCGTGCCTTGCCTGAAAGAAGCGAAGATCGCCGGGTTTCTGTGGCATTGCAACCGTCATACCTTCTGTTCGTGGCTGGCAATGTCCGGAGCGTCAACAAAGGACATTCAAGAGGCCGCTGGGCACAAAACCATTACGATGGCAGGTCGGTATAGTCACCTTTCGCCAGCTCATAACCGGTCAGTGGTGGATTTGATCGGGGGATCTGGCTACGGTGGCGAAAATGAGTCCTGTGTCGAAAAGTAAACGAACATGCACCACTACATGCACCAGCGCAAAATGGCCTCCCCTGAACGGGAGGCCATTTCATCGAATCATCAATGTTTACGCTGGTGCCGGGAGGGGGGGTCGAACCCCCACGGGCCGAAGCCCGGCGGATTTTGAGTCCGCTGCGTCTGCCAGTTCCGCCATCCCGGCTCAACAAATCAACTCGCGAAGCAAACATCGATTCCAGCCTGGTACTACTAAGCCTTGGTCAATTCAGTTCGAACCTGCGAGTCTTCAACTCGGCCCTGAAGAACAGCCTCATCTTCCTTCCAGTATCGCATAGCCCTTGTCTGCCGACACTTATCCTCGCCGGTTCGGCCAGAGCCAGGCCGCGCCACGAACCCCGCTCGAATCTCCATACTTTGCCGGCAAAACAGGCGTCGACACCTCGCCACCAAACACATACGCCTTCAACAGTGCAGGAAGCACCTGATAAATATGCTGCACCTTGGAAACACCGCCGCCAAACACAATCACATCCGGGTCAAGAATATTAATCACCTGCGCCAACCCACGCGCAAGACGGTCTTCGAACCGCTTCATCGCCGCCGTCGCCTCTCGCTCACCCGCCTCGAACTGCGAGACGATCTCCTGCGTCGTCAGCACGCGCCCGGTCACCGTTCTGTAGTCCAGCGCGATGCCCGTGCCGGAGACCCACATCTCCATACACCCTCGCTTGCCGCAGTAGCACTCCGGCCCCGGATACTCTTCCGGCTTCGGCCACGGCAGCGGATTATGCCCCCACTCGCCCGCGACGCCATTCGGTCCCTCATGAACCCGCCCGCCGATCGCAACCCCACCACCGCATCCCGTCCCGAGAATCACGCCGAAGACAACATGCCTGCCCGCCGCAGCGCCATCGGTAGCCTCCGAGACCGCAAAACAGTTCGCATCATTCGCGATGCGCACCTCACGCCCCAGCGCCGCAGTCAGGTCTCTATCGAGCGGACGGCCGTTCAGCCACGTCGAATTCGCATTCTTCACCAGCCCGGTAACTCTCGAAATGCTGCCAGGAATCCCCGCTCCCACCGTCCCGCGGCTTCCAGTCGTCTCTTCCAGGCGGTGCACCAGCCCCACCATCGCCGTGATCGTCGCCTCGTAATCCTCTCGCGGAGTATCGACACGGTGCCGCACCAATTCGACTCCCTGGTCGTCAATCGCGAGCGCTTCAATCTTTGTCCCACCCAGATCAATCCCGATCCGTATCTCCGTATTTGTCATCGAACCTTTGCCATCTTAAAGTCCCTCGTTTGAGTGTAAGTCAAACTACACATTTCAGAACTCAAGCGTAGTAAATTGAGCATCCAAGGTTATATACGTTTCAGACGAGGATTTCGATGAAGCGAACAAATCTTTTTTGCGCTCTGCTCCTGGCTGCGATGGTCTCGTTCGCGCCCAACGCGAACCCCCAGCCGTCTGGTCACACCTCTGGGTACCGTCAAGCCGCGAACCCGAAGATTGCAGACCCAAAGATTGCGGACCCAAAGATATTGATCTACATCGACAATGGCTGGACCACCCTCTCCCGCTCCATGACCGACTGCAAATCGCTCATCGACCCCAAGGTGACGACAGCCCCCGTGCTGTACCTGCCGGCTGGCATGGAAACGCCGCCTGCCGTTGCCACCGCCCACCAACAGTGCAACTTCGAAGTAAGTCACCTCCCCCGCAAGATCACCCACATCGGAGACGTCCGCGTCTCCGAAATCCCCGTCGAGGGGCTGCTCTATCTTCCCAATCGCTACGTCGTGCCCGGAGGCCGCTTCAACGAAATGTACGGCTGGGACAGCTACTTCATCATCCTCGGCCTGGTAGAAGACAAGCGAACGCAACTCGCCCAGGGCATGGTCGAAAACTTTTTCTTCGAGATCGAAAACTACGGAGCCATCCTCAACGCAAACCGAACTTACTTCTTCACCCGGTCGCAGCCGCCGTTTCTCTCCTCGATGATCCGTGAGGTATACGAGCACCCCGCCAACAAGCCCATCTCAAAGGTATGGCTCGCCAAAGCCTACAGCTACGCCCAACGCGACTACGAGCTATGGACCTCGCCCATCCATCAGGCCGGAGACACCGGCCTCGCCCGCTATCACGACATCGGCGAAGGCCCCGTGCCCGAGATGGCCGACGACAGCGGCTATTACCCTGACGTCATTCGCTGGCTCCTCGCCCACCCCGGCGCCGACACCGGCTACCTCGTCGATGCCTCAGAAAATCCAACCCCCGCAGAGGCCATCGCTCTGGCAATGATCAGCTGCGACATCACAGCATCCAAAGTCTGCGCACGCGCTCACGTCGACGGCCACCGCCTCACCGCCAGCTTCTACCAGGGCGACCGGGCCATGCGCGAATCGGGCTTCGACACCAGCTTCCGCTTTGGCCCCTTCAGCGGTTCAACCGAAGACTACGCCCCCGTATGCCTCAACAGTCTCCTCTACAAATACGAGCGCGACATGGCCCACTTCGCCACTCTTCTCGGCCGCCCCACTGAAGCAGCCGCTTGGCAACATCGCGCCGCCACCAGACGCGAAGCCATCAACAAATATCTCTGGAACCCAACCCAGGGCATGTTCTACGACTACAACTTCACCACACAGAAGCAATCAACCTACAACTACATCACGGCGTTCTACCCCCTCTGGGCAAAACTCGCCACCCCCCAACAGGCAGCCGCGCTCCAGCGTCATCTTTCCCTCTTCGAGCACGACGGTGGCCTCGCCATGAGCGACAACAACTCCGGCACCCAGTGGGACCTCCCCTTCGGCTGGGCCCCCACAAACTGGCTGGCGATCGATGGCCTCGCGCAGTACGGCTTCAGCGCCGACGCCTCCCGCCTCGCGAAAGAATTTTCACAAACCATCCTGCAAAATTTCTTAGCCGACGCCACCATCCGCGAAAAATACAACGTAGTCAGCGGCTCCGCCAACGTCGCAGTCGCCACCGGATACAAGAGCAACGTCGTCGGCTTCGGATGGACCAACGGCGTCTACCTGCAGATGCACGCGCTGCTCACCCACCCCAAAAAACGAACAGCCGCGACTCATAAACAAAATGACTAAAGAACCCGTTTTAAAAAACGGCCTTGAGAGCTTTTTGCCTGTTGTTTGTTTTCCTGACCCTGAGCGAAGTCGAACGGGGAAGGACCCTGTATTACGCCCTTGTTCTTGCTTTTGCCTGTTCTTAAATCCGTCTCATCCGTGCAAATCCGTGTTAAGCCTTCCGTTCTTAAACAGGTTCTAAGACCGTAACCGGGCCCTACTGCACCTTCCCCAAAGGACGCAGCCGCCGCAGCTCAATCGCACACGCAATCGCATTCAGCGCGGCAAGCTTCAGATTATCCGCCGCCGTCCATATCCAGAAGCGCGTACCCTTCTCTCCATCACCCGAATCTTTCCTCACCTGCACCATGATGTCTTCCTGCCCCGCCGCACTCAGATTGCTCGGCGGATCGGACTCCGCGCTCACCACGTCAATATGATCGCCAACCAACGCCGCCTCAACCTCAATCACCGTAGCCGCCTTGCCAAGTTCCACCAGCATCGAGAGCACATACCCATGAAACACCGGAGCCTGCACCATCTGCAAAGCCGGCGCCGGCACCCGCCCGTCCGACAAGTCCGCATAGTGGCGACGAATGCGATTCTCTGTCACTCCCAGCTTCACCTTCGCCGCCTCACCCAGCTCCGGCAGCAGGTTGAACGATACCTGCGCGTCATACTGCTCCCGCGGCAGCGTCTGGAACGACAGCAGATTTACCGTCTGCTGATGCAGCTCATCCATCGCCGCCCGCCCATACTCCGAGGCCGGCTCCATCACCGTCGCAGCCACGCTCCCCAACGCCAGCTTCGCCTGCAGCCTTCCCGCAACCAGAGCAAGCATCACCGCAACCGGATGCGCCACCACCACCGCAGGCGTATTCAGGTCCGGCAGTTTTTGTGCCGCCTTCCTACCCAAAGCCTCCGCAACCCCAGGCACCTCGGCAACCCCAAACACCTCGGCAATCCAAGGCGCTCGCACCAGAACATCCTTCTCTTTCTCCAGGGCATACGTGAGATCGACAATGCTCGCTCCCGCTCGCCGCGCATCCTGCCAGTGCTTCTTCGTCACCGCACTTCCGCCGGCAAAGAAGACGAAGTCCATCCGATCGAACGAGGACGCCTCCAGCCGTTGAATAAACGCAACCTCATCCGCCGCAGCAGTCACCTGCCCTGCAGCATCTTCCTCATCAAGCAGAACAAAGTCCGAAGCCGCCAGCGATGACGCACCCAGCTCCTCGCTCAGCTCTTTTCCAGCCAGCGACGACGCCCCGACAATTCCAATTCGATACTCTCTGCTCGTCATGTTGTCCTGAAATTTGCCTGCCCCACTGCAACTGCGAATTCACTACCGTAAATCCAACCCCGTTACTGCTGACTCGCAACCGTAGAATGCCGCCGCCCTCTGCTCCACGAATACGCCAGCCGCGCCACCACACCCGACACCAGATAAGCCATCGCAATAATGATCAGCATGTACTCCGAATACAGCACAATCAGCGCGCCGATCACCGCGATCACCGCCACCAGCTGGAATGGATGACGCGCTCCGACGGTAATCTCCTTCGCACTCCAGAACCGCCAGTTGCTCACCATCAGAAAGCTCGTAAACAGCAGCAGGCCGAGCCACACCAGAGCAATCCACGGATTATCAATCGGTGAGCCCCCCTGAAAATGGATCACCGAACTGATCACGCCCGCGCCCGCAGGTATTGGCATTCCGACAAAATATTTCTTCCCCGGCCGCCCCGGATTCCTCGGCTGCGGATTGATACTGATGTTGAATCGTGCCAGCCGGCTTGCTCCGCAGATAAGAAAAATAAAGCAGACGAAGATTCCGATATGCATCAGCTGCCCGCGCAGCTGCGGATGTGCCATCTCCGGAAGCATCCGGAAGCCCCAGATATAAGCCAGCAGACTTGGTGCCACGCCAAACGTAATCACATCCGCCAGCGAGTCCAGCTCCTTGCCAAAATCGCTCGCCGTATTCGTCATCCTCGCAATAATGCCGTCGAGGCCATCGAACAAAACCGCGATGCCCAGCGCCAGCGCCGCCCGGTCGAAGTAACTCTGGTCCGCCACCGATCCCTGGATGCTTTGCGTAATCGCATAGTATCCGGCGGCCATATTGCCGGCGGTAAACAACGACGGCAGAACATACATGCCGCGACTCGGCTGACGCCTGACCTTCCCGCCGGCCCCAATCTGCGCCCCGTCCTGCTCCCCAATCTGTGACTGGCCCTCCATCAGGCCACCACTGCCATCGCCGCGTCTTTCATCTCCGCGGGCAACTCTGGAATCACCGCCAGCACCGTCGAGCCGCCCTTCACGCGCGATCCCGTCTTCACCTTCAGATTCGCCGCCGCCGGAATCAGAACATCCACCCGCGAACCGAATTTGATCAGCCCCATACGCTGTCCGCGCTCCACTCTGTCACCCACCTTCAGATTGCAAACGATCCGCCGCGCCAGCAGCCCCGCAATCTGTTTAAAGCTGACCTCATAGCCGCCGGCATCGATCGTAATCAGCGTCTGCTCATTATGCAGGACAGACTCGGGGTTCATGGCATTCATGAACTCGCCCTTGCGGTACTCGCAAACCGTCACCACTCCGCCCACCGGCACGCGGTTCACATGCACGTCGAAGACATTCAGAAAAATGCTGAGCCGCAACCGGCTCCCGCTCACCGTTTCGATCCACTCCGCCTCGGTCACAACGCCGTCGCCGGGCGAGACGACCTGCCCCGGCCCCTGCGGAATCGTTCTATTCGGATCGCGAAAAAACCAAAGAAAAAATGCCGCCAGCACTATCGGCAACGCCAACAGCCAGCCCGGCATATTCATACGCCAAAGCACAGCCGCCACAGCCCCAAGCCCTAAGGCATAGAAGAATCCATCTCGCACCATAAGTACTCGATTATAAGGCCACGGAAGTACTCCATTCGGTAGCCACGCACACCTTCACCCAAGGCCCTGCATCCGGCCCGCCCTCCAACCCCAACCCGGCTGAGACTAAGACCCGCCGAGCCGCCGAAGCCGCTCCATCTCATCCTTCAGGCTGAGTTTCAGCTTCTTCAGCCGCACCTCCTCCAGTTGTTCCGAGTCGGTCAGGAAAAGCTTCGAACGCAGCGTTTCCAACCTGCGCGCGTACAAGCTGTGTTCCTGCATAAGCTGTTGAATGGAAGGAAGAGAAGCGGTCTTGGGAAGCTCCGTGAACTTTGCGGTTTGCACGTGGGATGTACCTCCAGCAACAGACGGTCTCACCGATTGGCGAAAACGCTATCACAGACCCACCAGCCGCTGCAATGTGGATTACTCGTCCCTATCTAGATTCTGTCTAAATCCAGCCGCATCAGCAAAGCATCCTCCACCGGCGCGAGGTAATACCCCACCCGCCGTCCCGCAACAACAAACCCCAGCCCCGCATACAGCGCAATCGCCCCCGCACTCCCCTCCCGAACCTCCAGCTCCATCGCCGCCACCCCCTGCCCCCTGCACCACGCAACAACCGCGCCGCACAGCGCCTTACCCACCCCTCCCCGCCGCGCTGCCGCCTCCACCGCCACACTCTCCAACTCAGCCACGCTCGAACCAATCACCTTTCCCACAGCAAAACCCAGCAGCCTCCCCTCCACCTCCTCCGCCACAAAAAAGCATCGCCTCACCGCGCCATCAGCTTGATCAACTCCAACCATCGCGCCATACTCACGCACCGCCCAATGCGGAGCCTCCGCAATCCCCCGTTCCAAAGCCACCACTCCCGCCACATCCCCCGCCTCAGCCACGCGAACACGAAATCCAGCACTCATCGCGCATCTTTCTGCGCCGCCGTCTTCGCCCAAGTCTTGGCAAAGATCTCCGCATCCGTCCGCCGCAGATAATTCGCATCGAGCGTAGCCGCATCATCAAAATCCCCCGCCTCAATCCGCTCCAAAGCCAGCGGCAAAGCATCCCCCGCCAAAGGCTCCTCCACCATCCGCAGCCTAACCTCAAGTCCAAGCTCCAACCCAAGCCCACCCAAAGCCTCCATCACCTTCGCCTCACAAGCCACAACAACCCCACCTCCAACCGCTGCCAGCACCTCCTCCCCACCCATCAACACCTCCCGCACGCAGCGCCGCCCAACATACTCCCCGGTATAGAACTCCCCCCGCCCCGCATCCAGCACCGCATGCACCGGCCCGTCCTCTCCATCAACCGCAGCCGCCAGCAACGCCAGCCGCGACACCGCAATCAGCCCCACACCACCCGCCTCGCTCAACCCCTTCGCCGCACTCAACCCCACCCGCACCCCGGTAAACGATCCAGGCCCAGTCACCACCACCACCGCAGCCAACTCACCCAGCCGCCACCCGCGCCCCGCCATCAACCGCCGCACCGCCGGCACCAGCCGCTCCGACGAACTCCCCCCGGCAGC
>Ga0210410_10002231_pt1 | contig 17511 bp, 13 predicted proteins | sample IncBWC4MmetaG_FD_161058 | JGI IMG/M metagenome (GOLD analysis project Ga0210410, IMG submission 161058) | Forest soil microbial communities from Barre Woods Harvard Forest LTER site, Petersham, Massachusetts, United States - Inc-BW-C-4-M | ecosystem: Environmental > Terrestrial > Soil >... | reverse complement strand
AAATCGAACTTCATCCCCTTCTGCACCAGCGTTGGAACTTGAACCAGAAACTGCAATGCCCCGCCCACCAAGACTCCTACCGCCAGCGAGACTGCCGGGTCCTTGAAGTAGCGCCACACCGCTGCCACGGAAAAAGAAATGATCGCAAGATTTAGCAGCACCGGTGTCGCCGCCGGCAACCCGAAAATGTGGAAACAATTCAGGATGCCCATGGCCAGCGCCGCCAGCCCGATGAAAAACAAATATGGGAAAATGATCCGGTTCAGGGCGATGGCCTCATCCCAATGGAGATCCTTGGCCGCCGTTGGTGTAAACGTATGAATCACAATCGGCGAAAACACCATCCCCAAAACGGTGATCACCGCCAGCACCAGCGCCAGTGTCCAGAACAACCGGTTCGCAAACCCCCAGACTTCCTCTGTCGGCTTTTCCCTCATATACGTGGTAAACACGGGAATGAACGAAGAAGTCATCGATCCTTCCCCAACCAGTCGTCGAAACAAATTGGGGATGCGGTAGGCCAGAAAGAAAGAGTCCGAAACATGCGACGTGCCGAGCAGGAAGCCGATTCGCTGGTCTCGCACGTAGCCAAAAACGCGGCTGACGATAGTGACCAAGGTGATGATCGAAGCCGACTTCAGGATCTGCTTTTTATCGGTCAACGGGCGGCGCTCCGGGGCCTAACCCTAATGAAGACAATAGGTTGACAGGAAACGGCGCTTAACATAACATACAACCGTTTAATTCGCAAATGCTCGCCGTTCCAACCAGGAAGTACGAACTTTTGAAGAACAGAGCCCCAGCCTCTACACACAAAAAAGTTATCGTTGTCCTCGCCGACAAAAAATCTTTGCGCGGCTATCTCAGCCCGTCTCGCCTCGGACAGGGCGATCTCATCGATTTGCTAACTCCCGATGGCGAGCATCAGGAAATTCCGCTGGCAAGAATCCGCTCCATCTATTTCGTCCGCGAATTTTCCGACGAGTACGAACCCGAACGCAAAGCCTTCCTAAGCCGCCCAAAACTAGATGGCCTCTGGGTCCGCCTCCGCTACACCGACGGCGACACCCTCGAAGGCGTCATCCCCAACGACCTCCTCCTCCTCCTAGACAACGGCATTCAAATCACTCCGCCCGATCTAAACTCCTCCACCGATCGCATCTTCGTCCCCCGCACGGCCCTCTCCGAAGTAACCGTCCTAGGCGTAGTCGGCATCGCCCGCCGCAAACCCGCCACCCCCACTCCCGCCCAACCCCTCCTCTTCAACGAATAGCTCTCCAGTCTGCTCTCTTTGTAGTGGCGCAGCTTGCTGCGCCAATCCGAATCCCTCTGTAGGCACGCCTTTCACTCGCCACCCGCCACTCATCACTCGCCCCACCCGGTCCGTCATTTCGAGCGCAGCGAGAAATCTCTCTTCCTCTTCTCCCACTCACCACTCATCACTCGCCACTTCCATTCCCCTGCCCAATACCCCCAACCGCACTACTAAATATTGTTATTGACAACCTCTTGCCCATCCGATAGAAACCTTCGCACCGTCTCTCGTTCGGACGGCTAATCTTCCCTCCACGCCCTCACCGGTTACGACTCGAACGGTCCGTGGACAACTGCTTGAGGTCCTATGTCCATCTTCCTTCACCATTCCCGAACCGCCATCGCGGTAATAATTTTTCTAATTGCGCCATTTTCACTCTGCGCGCAAATTACCGACGTGACCAATTCCACTTCTACGCCAATTTCTGGCGCTGGGCACGACTACATAAAACTGCTTTCAGAAACAGTTGACCCTGCTAACGGTTCACTGAGCCTTAGAATGGAAACCTCGCCGCCCAGGGGCCGGCAACTTAGCCTGCCATTCGCATTCGCATACGACTCGAACGGATTTTATTTTGTGCAAGGCACTCCGGGTGGTGGTGCTGCGTTCGTGTCACAACCTTTCTTCCTTTCACAAGGCGGTTGGACGTACTCCATCCCCGTCATCAGCGACACCCACCTATCACAAACCATAGCGCGCGGGCTGAAGGGAAGCTGGGTTTGCATCCAGTACACCGGATATGTATTCCAAGATGCCTCAGGCGGACGCCATAGCCTGGGGCTCGGCTTCGGAACTGGCGCAATTGAAAGTCCGTGCCCGACGACTGCTATTCTATCTGGAGGGGATCCTCTTGTAACGGCCGCACTTGACAAATCTGTGCGTCAAGTCTCGGTCGTCGATGCCGACGGGACGGTCTACAGTTTTTCCCCGCTCGCGACATCCCATAACGCTGGAACACCGCATGAGGTTGCGCTCGTCGCCCTAATTGAGGATCGAAACGGGAACGATGTCTCGATTAACGACCTAAATCTAACCGCTGGAGCGGCAGCCGGTGCCTTCAACATGACAGACACCCTCGGTCGAACGCTCATAGCATCTTCCGGCTTCGGTTCTACTGGTAACACCGTTTCCATATCCGGCTTCTCGCAACCCTACACTCTCTCGTGGGGAACGTCGAACGTCAATTTCCACGTTAGTTCCACGCAAGTCGGAACCGACACCCAATGCACCCCAGTTGGCGGCGGCAGCGGGACATCGCCTGTGGTCTCCACGATCACCCTGCCCAACGGAAAGCAATTCCAGTTCGCCTACGATTCCACATACGGCAAAGTTAACAAAGTCACATACCCTTCTGGCAGCTATGTCCTCTATTCTTGGGGCCTAAATCCGCAATCGGCGTTAGCAGTGTACAGCGATACGGCAGGGGGGGCCAGAGGGGTGCCAGTTTATCTATGACAAACCAGCCATCTTACATCGTTACGTCAGCTTCGACGGGACTACCATCGCGTTACAGCAAGACTTTTCTTACTCGACCACCTGGAGCGGCAATCAGTGGACGAGCAAGCAAACTATTGTCACGACCCACGACCTAATACGCGGCACCGCGTTTCAGACCACCTACGTCTATGGATCCATTAGTGTGGCAGCGCCGCCTTTTGAGCTCACCTTCCCGGACAACCAGATTCCTCTCGAAAAAACTATAACGTATAACGACTCCACGGGATCGACCCTTCGTACCATCAGCAAGCAATGGAAAAACCAATACGAACTTTCCTCCGAAAGTACAACACTCGACAATGCAAGCACTTCGCAAATCGCCTACTCATATGGTCTTGGCGCACAAATTACAGAAGAAGATGAATACGATTTTGGCAGTGGTGGTGCGCCCGGTTCGCTGTTGCGAAAGAAGATCACAAACTATCAAGCATTCAGCGCCATTCCGTTCTTTCCAAGTTTGCCGTCAATTCTTGATCGGCCCTGTCAAACGATTGTGTACGATAGCAGCGGCACAAACCGCGTAGCTGAAACGGATTACTTCTACGACGGCACCACCAGTAGCACTCCGTGCGCCACGCCGACAACGCAAACGCTGCCGGGCACCGGTAGCTACACCGGTCACGACGAAACTCTTTATGGAACAAGCGCCAGCGTGCCTCGCGGCAACCTGACCAAAGTCATCAAACTGTGTCTTCAGGCCGCCCCGGCATGCTCAAGCGGCAATCCCACAGCGACCTTCACCTACGACGAAACCGGCCAAGTCACCTCCGCAACCGACCCAAATGGCAACACCACGCAATACTCCTACGCTGACAACTACTCGGTCGGCACCGCGCCAGGAAACACCAACGCATTTATGACGCAGATTACCCAGCCGCCGGCCAATGGCGTCGCGCACACGGAAAAATTCGCTTACGGATACGCCGATGGCCAATTGCGCTCTTCCCAAGACCAGAACGACATCAACGCCGGTCGCCCCGGCACAACCTACCTGTACAACGATCCCTTCGCCCGCCCCACGCAGATCAACTACCCTGACGGCGGCGAGACGACCATTTCCTACAGCGACGCTCCTCCCTCACCGAGTGTCACCACATCCCGGCTGATGAACAATTCCAATCAATTCGTGACTTCAACCTACACAACGGACGGTCTCGGCCACGTCGTGAAAATCCTTCTCACTTCCGATCCAGACTGCGCGAGCGGCGACCGCACCGACACCACTTACGATGGTCTCGGCCGCGTTTTCACGGCTTCCAATCCTTATTGCGCCACCACTGATCCCACCTACGGATTGACCACGAATACTTACGACGCCCTTGGCCGCACAACCCAAGTCGCTCATCCCGATGGCTCGACGATTCTCACAACTTATACCGGTCGCGCCACCCAAGTTCAGGATGAAGGCAACGGCACGCAGCGCGTCACGCGCATTTCGCAAACCGATGGGTTAGGTCGTCTCACCTCGATCTGCGAAGTCGCTGGCGGACCGTTCATCGCGGGCGGTGGCTCCTCATCCTCTTCTTTGATCGGCCAAAACGGCTCCCCTGCCGCCTGTGGACTAGATATTTCCGCTACGGGTTTTCTCACCACCTATCAATACGACACTTTGGGCAACTTGCTTCAGGTCAATCAGGGCACCATAGCCCCGCGCACTTTCGTCTACGACTCGCTCTCTCGCCTCACAAGCGCGTCCAATCCGGAATCCGGGACCATCAGCTACACTTACGACGCCAACGGCAATCTCGCCACAAAAACCGCTCCCGCTCCCAACCAAACGGGCTCAGCCACGCTCACGACCTCCTACGCCTACGACGGGCTGAACCGCCAAACCCAGAAATCCTACTCGGACGGCACCACCACCGCTGTGAGCTACTTCTACGATGTGGACCCGAGCGGGAGGACACGCCAGAACGCCATCGGCCGAATGACCGAATGGTCTTCAATGACATGCCTCAGCATGCTCTACGATTACGACCCTTTAGGCCGCGTCACCAGCCGCTATGCATATCAGCCAAGTAATTGCAGCACCGGGCATCCCATCACGAACACCTACGATTTAATGGGAAACACGATCACCCAAGCGGACGGTAACTTCCACACCGCGACCTACACCTACAACACTGCCGGCCGCCTCATCAGCGTCACCGACTCTATAACCACTTCCCCGACCAATCTTCTTTCCGGCGTCCACTACAATGCCCTGCGGCAAATCGTTTCCGCCACCACCGGCTATGGCGAAGTGGAATCCTACAGCTATGACAATCGCGGCCGGGAAAAATCCTCCACCATCACGTTCAACGGCAACCCCGTCTACTCGTTCAACATCACCAGCTTTGCCCCCGACGGCGACGTCCTTGCTGCTACCGACAGCTCCAACGGCAGCTGGACCTACGGATATGACGCTTTCAATCGGCTCGTAGGCTCCAACCAGAACAGCGGTGCCGCCATTTTCAACTACGTTTACGACCGCTTCGGCAATCGCTGGCAGCAGAACGGCCCCCACACGTTCACCGCCACCTTCACCGGCAATAATCCTTCCAGCCCTGCCAACAACAATCGCATCGACGGCTACACCTACGACGCCGCGGGAAATGTTCTCAACGACGGCGTACACACCTATCTCTACGACGCCGAAAATCGCCTCATCCAGGTCGATGCCGGCGCCACGGCCATCTACACCTACGACGGCGAAGGCCACCGCGCCAGCAAGGACGACACCGGCTCCGTCAACTCCGGCGGAAACACGCCCGATCCCTCCGGAACCACCGATTTTGTCTACGACAACCAAGGACATCTCGTCCACACCGAAGCCCCCAATTCCGCATCCGGCTGGCGCGGTGAAGTCTTCGCCGGCAATCGTCACTTGGCCACCTACTCTGGCGGTCTGGTTTTCGATCACGCCGATTGGCTCGGCACCGAACGCAACCGCGACTCCCCCAACCCCAACAACACCCAGCTTCCGTCCAACCAGAATCTCACCAGCCTGCCCTTCGGCGATTGGCTCGATAATAGCCTCGGCCTCACCAGCGAGACCACGCCCCTCAACTTCACCGGCCAATACCACGACTTCGAGTCCAACCTCGACTTCTTCGGCGCACGCTACTACGCCTCCACTACCGGCCGCTTCATGTCCCCCGATCGGGGAAACTTTGGGGCCATCGACGATCTGCCACAGAGTTGGAATGGCTACGCATATGCTGGCAACAATCCTCTCAACTACGTCGATCCAAACGGTGAGGACTACTACCTGATTGGTGGAGACCAGTGCGGTGAGAACGGAGTTCAGTGCGACAAACAGGGCTACGTGTTGGACAACAATGGCAACCGGGCCGTAATTACAGACGAACAGATCGCAAACTCGCACGGACTAGCGAAGATCGATAAAAATGGAAGCCTTCAGATTAAGACTGACCAGGGAAAGTTTCAAGGCGACTTCTTCGATCCTAAGCAGTTCTCCGTTACTGTCACGCCGAGCCTCGAAGATCAAAAATTCATGGCCCTAGAAAATGCTGGGGCAATGGCCACGCCTGGTGTGAATGCGGCGGTGGCAGTCACCGCACCGCAACTTATCTTCATGGGTGGTGCGTCTATCGCGCTCTCAGGAGCAGGCTCAACCCTGACACTCGAAGGCACTTCTGAGCTAACAATCCAAACGATACAAAAGCTGATGGCCAGTACACCCGAAGAAGCCGAGGCTCTTGTTCAGCGTTTGGCCAGCACGCCAGAAGGACGAGCACTACTCCGGGCCGTGGAGAAGCAACTCGATGCCTCACTGAACCAAATGTCACCGCAATTCGGCAACCATGCTGCCCTGCGCGCTTTTCAATACCTCCATTCGATAATCGAACCGCTCATTCATGGGGGCATGTAGTGATACAATGAGAATTCCACGATTGCTACAGTGGCGAAGGAGGAGCAAACCGTTGGGAGAACACCTCAACCCCGAGGCGATAGCAAAGCTATTGAGGGAGACCAAGCCGGGAATCAAAGCTCCTCAGATAGCGCACTTCCAATTTGTCTTGATACTCGCGGACGACTCGAAGTCTCAGGCGGTTCCGCCTATGATCGTCAGCGTATTGCGCACCTTGGATGAGCACCGCGCGAGCGTTTCAAATATTACGTCCTCGCTATTTGTCGCTTTGTTGGGCGTGCCGTTCGGTGATGGTAACTCTGCCGAGGCGCGTCAAGCTCTTGCCCAAGCATTGCTCCGAGAGAACGGCGACCAAATTAAAATCGCTCACGGAGAATGCGACGGAATGTTTGGTACGTTTGGCTCCACCACAGGCCGATGCACATACGGCGGAATAATTCCAGGGTTCTCGGCGATATTGAAGCAACTACTTGAAACCAAGTTCGGCACCGCTATCGAGATCGACGGCAAGACTCCAAACGGATAGGACGGGTGGCCGCAAATACGGTATTGTTCCCTTTTCCTCCCGACTCGTCGCAACGCTGGCGGGTGGCAGGCCCTTAAGGATCGACACGGAACAATGTTTGTAGAAGATGTGCGATGGGGTGCCGCATCCCTTTGTGGTTTTCATATTTGCGCCCTCCCACTAACCCCGCCCTATTACCGTTCAACCCTCAATTTCGACCATTCCCTGCAAAATACTTAACAACTTGATACTCCCCGTGCTATCCTCTCCCGTGTTTGCCAATTCACATCGCCGATCTTTCCCTTCTCCTCCGCCCCTCTGCGTCCTCCACGAACGGCGTTTACCCCGACCGGGTCGGGGTGTTAAAAACTCCCCGCTCCTGTATCTCAATCTCCCCGTCTTGCCAAGGACTGCCCCGCAAGATATCGCCAACAGATCCCTTCAAACCGCCTCCCCGCGCCGCAACGAACCGCTTTTTCTACCTCTCGACACTCGTCACCCGCCACTCGCCACTATCCTCGCTTGTTCCCGTCCTTTGTTTTCAATGCGTTGCGCACTCTTCTGCAATTACGGGGGAGGGGGGAGAGTCCCCCTTCGGTTCCGCGTTTCGTATTTCCAATTTCGAGTTTCGTTCTTCGATCTTCTCTATCTCCTTTCCTTTCACACTCTTCCACACTCTTTTGTATCTCCACAAATCTCAACTCCTTTCTTTTCAAGCAATTCCGAACTCTCTTGCGAAAACACCCGGGGTGGGGGGTATCCCAACAAACCACAGAACCTGCTCGCCACTCGTCACTCGCTACTTCCGCCTCGGCCCTGCCACCTGTACATCCCTCTCGCCGCTGTGCGAGACTCGCACCCAGCGGTCAGGAGCCGTGTCCATGAAACTCTCGGAAGTCGCGCAGAAACTCGGCAGTCGTCTGGAAGGCGCGCCAGACATCGAAATCCACGGTATCGCCGGCATGGAACACGCCGAACCCGGCCAGCTTACCTTTCTGGCCAACCGCCGCTACTTCCCTCTTCTGAAATCCACGCGCGCGTCAGCCGTGCTAGTCGAAGAAGGCATCGCCATCGAGCGCTCCCCGGACTCTCCGCCCCTCGCAGCATTGCGCTCGGCAAACCCCTATTTGGCTTTCGCCCACGCCATCGAACTCTTCTATCAATCCCCCCGTTATGCGCCGGGAATCCACCCCACCGCCATCATCGCCAAGTCCGCGCGCATCGGCGAAGGAGCCCACATCGGCCCCTATTGCCACATCGACGAAGACGTCGAGATTGGCCGCGACGCTGTCCTGCACAGTTTCGTCACGATTTACCGCGGCGCAAAAATCGGCGACAGCTTCTTCGCTCACGCGCATGCCGTCGTCCGCGAACATTGCCGCCTCGGCCATCGCGTCATCCTGCAGAATGGCGCCATCATCGGCGGCGACGGCCTCGGGTTCGCCAAACAAAAAGACGGCACCTGGTACAAAATGACGCAATCCGGCCCTGCGGTGCTCGAAGACGACGTCGAAGTGCAATCCAATGCCTGTGTTGACCGCGCCACCGTCGGCGAGACGCGCATCGGCCGCGGCTCCAAACTCGACGACCTCGTCCTGGTTGGCCACGCGTCTCAAGTCGGCGCCAACACCATGCTCTGCGGCCAAGTCGGCCTGGCGGGCTCAACAAAAGTTGGTGATGGATGCATCCTCGCCGGCCAGGTCGGTACCGCCGGCCACCTCACCATCGGCAAAGGGAGTGTCATCACCGCGCAGAGCGGTATTCCCAGCGACGTGCCGCCTCGCTCGCTCTTCTCGGGGTATCCCGCCGCAGACAATCGTCAATGGCTAAAGACCGTAGCCGCGCTCAATCGCTTGCCGCAACTGCAAAAAAGAGTGCGCGAACTGGAAGCAGAAATCGAGCGGCTGAAATCAAAATAATGGTCGCGACAATCGCCCCAAGGATCGCCACGAGGATCGCTATCTCTGCGGCATGCTCTCCCCCGCAGTTTGAAAATCCGCCGGCCGCTGGTCCTCGGGCAGTCCCGCCGCCAACGCATCGTGCACCCTGTCATTCAACAATTCCCGCTCATCAAACGAATAGGCCGCCGCATCAATCGGCTCAAGAAATTCCACCAGTATTTCGCCGGGATGGATCACCAGCGAGCGTTTTTCCATCACCCGGTGCGCCCCCGAGCATGCCACCGGCACGATGGGCACGCCCGCTTTAATGGCCATGACCACCGCGCCTTTTTTGAACTCCTGCAATCGCCCGTCCGGACTGCGCGTTCCTTCCGGATATATCAAAAACGACTGCCCCGCCTTCAAAGACTCAATGGCCTTCTCCACGCTCGCCAGCGCCGACTCGCGAGCATTCCGATTCACCGGAATAAACCGCGCCGACAAAAACGCCGGCCCCACGATGGGCCACTTGAACAGCGACTCCTTCAGCAGAATCGCAATCCGCCGCGGAATCGCTCCAACAACCGCAGGAGCATCCGCCGCGCTGGTATGGTTGGCCACGAAGAGACAAACGCCGGGAGGAATTCTTTCTCTCCCCACCACGCGCACGCGAACGCCAACGCAGCGGACAAAAAACATCACGCCTTTGATTCCCGCCCAGTAAATCGGACTCGGATTTTTCGTGAGCAGCGTGTAGATGATCAGCGGCGGCCCGACAATCAGGATGTAAATCGAGAGGAAGACGGCTATGAAAATAGTCCGGAGCATGAATCGCGTTGAACTCTCTCGAATCCCGCAGCGCAGGTCAAGTGGAGCCTTGCGTCTCACCGCCAACGATCCGCCGCGCGTTAGTTGGCCGCTACTGGCTGCGTCGTGCCATGCAGGATTCCGTCGCGGATATGCCGCGCTTTTTCGCTGGCGTGCGCATCTTCTGTGACCTGGTACAGTATCTCTTTGGACCCACTCAGCCGAAACTCCAGTTGGATTTCTTTCTCCTCACGCTTCACGCGCAACCGCAGCAAATTCCCAGGCTTCTGCTCGTAGACCCAGCGCTCCAGCCGCCGCGGCGCTTCGCCGCCGTTCCAATTCACAATCGTATCGCCAATGCGCAGGTCCGCATTTGCAGCGGCGCTTCCGTTCTCCACGCTCTTCACCACAAGAGCGCCGCTCGCGTCACGCTGCGCGAAAAAACCCAGTGCCGCCCGCTTGTTCTCCACTGTGCGTAGCTCCATGCCTGCGAGGGACAACACCTCCTGATACGGCAGCGCCTCGGTGCCCGCAATGTACTTCTGGAAGAAGTCTTCGAACGATCCGCCGGCAACTTTTTCCGCAGTCAACCGAATGTCCAAACTGTCGCGATACGCCTTTCCCTCTTTTGCGAAATCTACATTCATCTGGCGAAGAACATCATCCAGGCTCTTTTCATTGTTCGTGCGGTCGCGGATCAAAATGTCCAGCAAATCGCCCAAAATCTGCCCCTTGGTGTAATACGAGACGCTCTCGTCCGCTCCGTTGTACAGCAAATATTTTTCGAGCCAGGCATCCAGGCTCGATTGTTCCGCGCTCTGCCAGTGATTCGCTGGCCGGGCTTCCAATTCGCTGATTTGCTCTCCCAGGTCCGAATAAAACTGCTGCTTGCTCCAAATCCCACTGCGCACCAGCGTAAAAGACCCATACGTGCTCGTAACACCTTCAGCAAACCACAGCGCACGCGTGTACTGCTCCCGCGTGTAATCGACCGGCTCCAAGGATGCAGGTCGAATCCGTTTCACGTTCCACAAATGGAAAAACTCGTGCGCCGCCACACCGGAAAGATATTCATCCGAAGGCACGGAAATCGCAGTCGAATTCGCGTGCTCCATTCCCCCGCCGCCAGCTCCTTTTCCAATATGCAAAATAAAAACGTAGCGCTCGAATGGCGCCCCACTCATCAGCTTGATTTCGTATTGGCAGATTTTCTTCAGATCTTGTTCCACTCGCTTCCTGCTCCACGCATCACCATGGATAACCACGGTTATGCGCGGAGAAACATCCGGCAAGTCAAACTCCTGAAATTTGCTGAGTTCCATCGGCCCATCGGCCAGCGAGTCATAACTCGGGCTCATAACTGTAATCATCCGGGTTGGGCCAGCCTGAAAGCTGCCCCAGGCCGACGCTGACTCGAACCACCAGTCCATTGGTACGTCCCGAAAGGCTGCGTTCACCGCCTCGCCACGGCGATCCACCACAAATAAGAAAATCATCGCCGGATTGAGGAACGCATGGTCCGCATTCAGTTGCGACGCAAACGGTCCAGCCTCATCCCAATACGTCGCATAACGAATTTGGATCGTTCCGTTGCCTCGAATTCGCCAAGTCTGTTTGTCGACCTTCTCAGTCGACAGTATTCCACTTTCTCCATACGCCTTCACTTGTTGCACGTGGCTACTGAAATCGCGAATCTGGTAAAGCGAGTTCCAAGCCGGCATCTGCACCGTCAGTTCGCCGTTGACGTCCGGGATAGTCATTGTGATGTGGAAGAGATGCTGCTCTGGATGTTCCAGGGAGACTTCATAGCGGATCGTGCCAAAGCAGGGAGCCGCCAGGCAGATTGTTTCTGCCAAGAGAAAGATGACCGGCACAATAATTTGGCGTCGGAAAAAAGGGAACCTCACCTGACAGAAGCCTCGGAAGGAATTCGCGCACGCTCTCCCAACTTTTTCAGTAGTTTCTCGCACAATCCGTCAAAGCTGCCATTGGACATCACCAGCAATAAATCGCCGGTTTTCGCTCGCGCGGCCAGATGTTCAACAATCGCCTCGGAACTCGGTAGCACGACTGCGTCCTTGCCAAGCGCGCGAACGCCTTCGGCGACCGTCTCAGGTTCCAACCGGTTGTCATCCCCAAGCTGCTGCGCGCGAAACACACCCGCAAGGACTACACTGTCAGCCAATGCCAGCGCTGGAGGCAGGGCCTCCTCAAAGACTTTTCGCCGCATCGAATTCGAACGCGGCTCAAGAATCGCCCACATCCGCCGCCCCGGCCAGCGCCCGCGCGCCGCCTCGATTGTGGCCTTGACCGCCGTCGGGTGGTGTGCAAAATCGTCCACCAATAATATTCCGTTCACTTCGCCCTTCACGTCCATGCGCCGCTTGACGCTCAGAAAACTCCCCAACGCTTTCGCAATCGTCTCTGCACCGATGCCCCTGTCATGCGCCACTGCAATCGCCGCAAGTGCGTTCAACACATTGTGCTTGCCGGTCGCAGCCAGATTGAACTCGCCAAATCGCTGGCCCCCGCGCGTCACTTGAAATCGCATGCCACTGTCTTGCACCTCAACGGCGCTAGCAACCCAGTCGTTCCCCTCGGAAAATCCGTACGTCTCCACCGAACAAAACGCTTTCGATGCAGCATTACGCAGCGCAGGCCCCGAATCCTTCGTGTCGCCCCAAATCGCCACGCGGCCACTGCGCGGCACCAGATTGATTAGTCGGCGAAACGCCAGTTCATACGTCGCAAAATCGGGATAAATGTCCGCGTGGTCGTATTCCAGCGAAGTGACGATCAAATCATCCGGGTGGTAGTGAAAAAACTTTGGCCCGCGGTCCCAGATGGCCGTTTCGTACTCGTCCCCTTCCAGGATAAATTCGGGCCCGCCGCCGAGCCCATAGCTCTTGCCAAAATTCTCCGCGACTCCGCCTACCAGGAAATTTGGCTTCTTCCCCGCCGTCTGGAAAATCCAAGCCAGCATTGCGGTCGTGGTGGTCTTTCCGTGCGTCCCACTAACAACGATCGAATGCTTGCCTGGCAGAAACTCTTCCTCCAATATTTCCGGCATCGAACGGTACGGAATCTTGCGGTCGAGCACTTCCTCCAATTCCGGATTCCCCCGCGCGATGATGTTCCCCACAACCACCAAATCCGGCGCCGGCTGCAAATGAGCGGCATCGAACGAATGAAAAAAAGAAATCCCCAAACGCTCGAGCAGTGTTGACGCCGGCGGATAAACTCCGGAATCCGACCCTGTCACGCGGAATCCGCGCTCGCGCAGCATTCCCGCGAGCGGCGCCATCGCCGATCCCCCGATCCCGATTACATGCACATGCTGTCCGTCGCTCATCGCACGACCGCCGGCTCGAGAATCTCCAGCACGCCTTCTCCCTCCGCACTTAGACGCGCCTTCACGCCCAGCGGCAGCGTCAGCATCGGCCGCAAGGTGTGTCCTACGGGAGCTCCAAACACAATCGGCACGCCGAGCGGGCCAAGAATCCGTTGAGCTACGTCACGCACCGTGGGGCTGCCCTGCACTGGCGGTTCGCATTCCGGAAAATCTCCGAACACAATTCCTCGCACTCCGTCAAATTTTCCCGCCTGCTTCAGATGCATCAAGCCGCGATCCACCTGCCACGGTTTCATTCCCCGGTCTTCCAGCACCAGAATTGCTTCGCGCGTATCCAGTTCCCACGGCGTCCCAATCGTGGTTTCCACCAGCGTCATGCACCCGCCAAGAATCCGCCCCTCCGCATCGCCTGCCGCTGAAACTTCTCCTTGCAAGTCCACTTTCCAGCCGCCATCCGTCTTTTGTATTGCGGCTAGCAGCGATTCCCGGTCATATCCTTTCGCGGCGCTCGCGCCACCGTCCAATCCAGCGGCAAGCATCGGTCCATAAAAAGTCACCCAACCGTGCATCTGCCACAAATAAATCTGCAGCGACGTCAAATCGCTGAAGCCCACAATCGCTTTCGGAGCCTCCAGATTGACGGCTTGCAATCCATCCAGTAAGTAATTCGACCCGTAACCGCCGCGAATCGCGAACACTCCATCCACCGCGTCGTTCGCAAGCGTCCGTGCAAGTTCCAGCCCGCGTGCCACTTGTGATCCGGCGAAATATCCCTCGCTAGCCAAGGGCCGTCGTGACGCAACTTGAAAACCTAATTGCTTCAACTCCTGCAGTCCCGCTGCTTCGCGTTCCGCGTTCCCCGGAGAAGCCGGCGCAATCGCACCGATCACGCTCTCAAAAATCAACGCGCGCGGTTTCTTGGCAACTATTTCCTTCAAAGTAGAAGTCCCGCCCAGAACTGCCGGACTCATTCGTGCTGCCTCTCGACCGGCAGCATTTCCACGGTCACCCCCGGCTTCGACAGCGCCGAAAATATCTTTTCCTGCTGCCGGTGGTTCACGTCCGCGTCGAACTGGATCAGGTTCTTATCACCGGCCATCGACACCTGAAAATTGTCCAGCACGATGTTGAGGTCGGTAAACGCCTTGTGAACTTCCGGCACCATCTCATTTCCGCTTGCGGTAGAAATCCGAAACAGCATGTAGCGCGGTCGAAGATCGAACCAGCCCTCGACGTACACCAGAAAAATTAGCGCGCACAAAACCAACGCGCAGGTTACCCCGGACACCGCGTACAACCCCCCGCCCGCCGCCATACCCATCGCCGCAATCGCAAAAATGGTGGCCGCCGTCGTCAGCCCGGTCACGTTTCCCCGTTCGCGCAAGATGGCTCCAGCCCCGAGAAAACCGATTCCCTGAACGATATTTGAAGCAATGCGAGTCGTGCTCGTATCCCCCGTCCGCCGGGCTATTTCAATGGAAAGAATCGTAAACAGCGCGGAGCCCAGCGACACACACAAACTCGTGCGCATCCCCGCGGGACGCCTGCGCAAATTCCTCTCGATCCCGATGATCGCACCGAGCAAGGAAGCCCAAAGCAATCGAGCGATCATAACTTTCAGCGGAAGCATCTTCCCCCGCGTTTCTTAGCGTATGCGCAGGATTTTACACACTACAGCGCAAATTGCGTCAATTTCGCAAAGTGCCGTGCCCTGGCGTGTATCTCGCTGCGTTTCAACGTTCGCAAGCGGTCCAGCCCGAACTTTTCCACCGCAAAACTTCCCAGCACCGATCCGTAAACCATCGCCCGCCGCAGCGCCGCGTCGCTCTTCGAACCCGCTCCCCCCAAATAGCCCATGAATCCGCCCGCAAAACTGTCGCCCGCTCCGGTCGGATCGTGCGGCTCTTCCAATGGAAATGCCGGCACGCAAAACACTCCCCGTTTATCCACCAGCATCGCTCCGTATTCTCCGCGTTTCACCACCAGTGTCGAGGGCCCCATCTTGAAAATGTGTTTCGCGGCCCGCAGCAAATTGTGTTCGTTCGAAAGTTCCCGCGTCTCCGAATCGTTGATCATCAAAATGTCCACATGCTTCAGAGTCTCGCGCAACTCCGCATTCGACCGCTCGATCCAGTAGTTCATGGTATCGAGCGCCGCCAATTTCGGCTTCACCTTCACCTGATGCAGCACGCCACGCTGGAGATCCGGCGCAATGTTCGCCAGGAAAACATATTTCGACGCTTTATATTTTTCCGGCAGCCGGGGCTTGAATTCCGCGAAAACATTCAACTCCGTCGCCAGCGTCACGCGTTCGTTCAAGTTCTGCGAATACCGCCCGGCCCAGAAGAACGTCTTGCCCGCGGCGTGCTCGAGCCCCTCGGTGTCAATGTGCCGTCCGTGAAAGATCTGCGCGTCCTTCGACGTGAAGTCGTCGCCGACGATTCCGACCAGACTCACGGGCGTGAAAAAACTCGCGGCTACCGCAAAATAGGTTGCGGCGCCGCCGACTGCGCGATCGACTTTTCCATAAGGACTCTCGATCGCGTCAAATGCCACCGATCCCACGACAAGTAAGGACAAAGTCTTCTCCTAAGAAATATATTTTCCAATGATCGCCGCCAGCCGTTTCTTGGTAGCTTTTGGCACAATCTTCAAATCAGTGACCAGGGAATGTTTCAACGCCGAACCGCATTTGCAGCCACGTTTCGCAGGTATCGCACGCACGGCCTCACGCAAAACCCGCTGCGCATTCTCTGCATTCTGATTCAGCGTGGCGATAATCTGTGACGCTGTGACCGACTCATGCTCCGGATGCCAGCAGTCGTAATCCGTAATCATCGCAATGGTGGCGTAACAAATCTCCGCTTCCCGCGCCAGCTTCGCTTCGGTCACGTTTGTCATGCCAATCACTTCAAAATGCATCTGCCGGTGAAAATTCGCCTCCGCCAGCGTTGAAAACTGAGGCCCTTCCATACAGACATACGTCCCGCGTCGATGCACGGGAACTGCGCAGTGCACGCAGGCATCGGCGAGCACGGTCGACGCTTCCCCGCACGTCGGATGGGCGAAACCCACATGCGCAACCAGTCCATCGCCGAAAAAAGTCGACGCTCGCCCTTTCGTGCGGTCAAAAAACTGATCGGGCACCAAGAATTCGCCAGGCCGCAACTCTTCCTTCAACGAACCCACCGCGCTCACCGAGATGATCCGCTCCACGCCCAACAACTTCATAGCATACACATTCGCGCGAAAATTGATTTCGCCCGGCAAAATTCGGTGCCCGCGCCCATGCCGCGCGAGGAACGCCACGCGCTTTCCTTCCAGCGTCCCCAACACGATCGCGTCGGACGGATCCCCAAACGGGGTCTTCACACGAATCTCTCGCGTACCCGTCAGTCCGCTCATCACGTAAAGCCCGCTGCCGCCGATAATGCCAATCGCGGCCTTGGGTTCATTCTTCGCCTGCTTCGTCTTCTTCACCTTCCCTCCCGCAATTCGCGTCTCTCCCAAAAATAAAAACTCGCCTTCGCATGCTTCACAAAACGCAATTCCCGTTCCGGCGATCGCGTTCAGCCGCCAAGCCCGCTCCTGGCAAGAATTTCATTCACGGCGGTGAACGGGTCCTTCTTCCTCGCCGCAACCGCTGCCGCCAATTCCGCCAGCTTCGTTTCCCCACCGGGCCCGCCCAGCACTCGCTCCAGCAGCCGCGATTCAATTAACTCGATCAACCTCAGTTTCCAATGCTCAACATGCTTCCGCTCCCGCTCCCCGCTAGCTTCAAAATGTTTTCGAAACTTCGCAATCGTCTCGGCCAGCGCCGCAATTCCCTTGTTCTCCGTAGCGACCGTGCGTATCACCGGCGGATGCCATCCATCGCGCGGCATCACCAGCGACAACATCGCATCCAACTGCTGCTCCAATCGGTCCGCGCCATCGCGGTCCGCCTTGTTCAAAACAAAAATGTCCCCAATCTCCATCAACCCGGCCTTCATGTTCTGAATGTCGTCGCCCATTCCCGGCACCAGCACCACCAACACACAATCCGCCAGCCGCACGATGTCGATCTCATCCTGCCCCACGCCGACGGTCTCAATCAAAACCTGCTGCTTCCCCGCGGCATCGAACAGCAGCGCCACCTCCGCCGTTGCTCTCGCCAATCCGCCAAGGAATCCACGCGTAGCCATCGAGCGAATAAACATTCCCGCATCGCCCGCGTGGCCCTGCATGCGAATCCGGTCTCCGAGTATCGCCCCGCCCGAATACGGGCTCGTCGGATCCACC
>Ga0210410_10002226_pt1 | contig 17526 bp, 20 predicted proteins | sample IncBWC4MmetaG_FD_161058 | JGI IMG/M metagenome (GOLD analysis project Ga0210410, IMG submission 161058) | Forest soil microbial communities from Barre Woods Harvard Forest LTER site, Petersham, Massachusetts, United States - Inc-BW-C-4-M | ecosystem: Environmental > Terrestrial > Soil >... | reverse complement strand
GGTTCCGCTTCCCGGTTGCGGTTGATGTTTTCAACCTCGACCGTCGCGTCGTCCACGAGAATGCCGACTGCCAGGGCGAGTCCGCCCAGGGTCATGATGTTGATCGTCTCGCCGATAAGACTGAGAGTAATGATGGAGCACAGAATTGCGAGCGGGATGGAAGTCGCGATAATGACCGTGCTCCGCCAGTTCCCGAGGAACATCAGGATCATGAATGCCGTGAGGCATGCCGCGATCAAGGCTTCGCGCACGACTCCGTTGATGGCTCCAAGAACAAAGATGGATTGATCGGCCAGAGGAGACATCTTGAGCTGCGAAGGAACGGTCGCGGCGATCCGAGGCAGGATGGATTTGATCCCGGAAATTACGCTCAGCGTTGAGGCGTCGCCTGCCTTTTGAATCGTCAGCAGTACGGACCTTTGGCCATCAACCCTCACGATGTTGGTTTGCGGTGGAAAGCCGTCGCGCACCCAGGCAACATCTTTCATGTAGATGGTTGTATCTCCGACGGTTTTGATCGGGATGCGGTTCAAGTCGGCGATCGTCTGTGGGGCGGCGTTGGGGATATCGACGTTGTATTCCTTCCCGCCAATTTTCGAAGTCCCTGTAGGAAGGATGAGATTTTGCACCGTGATCGCATTGACGACATCCAGCGCGGAAAGACCTTTTGACTCGAGTGCCGCCGGGTTCAGGTCCACCTGCACCTGCCGCTGCTTCCCGCCGTATGGGTAAGGCACCGCCGTCCCCGGGATAGTGATCAGCTGAGTACGAATAAAGTTAAGTCCGTAGTCGTTCAGTTGTTGTTCAGACAGGCCGTTTCCCGACAGTGCTAGCTGCATTACCGGCACGCTCGATGCGCTGTAGGCGATGACCAGAGGTGGCGTCGTTCCGGGAGGTAATTGCCGGAGCTGCGTTTGGGAACTGGCAGTGATCTGCGCGATGGCTCGATCCAGACTGGCGTTCGGCTGGAGAAAGACTTTGACCACGGCGATGCCGTAGAGCGACTGCGACTCGACGTGTTCGATGTTGTCTACGACCGTCGTCATGTTCCGCTCCGTCACGCTGACGATGCGGTCGCTCATTTCCTTGGGGACCAGGCCGTTGTAGTTCCAGATGATGCTGACGACCGGGATATTAATGTCTGGAAAGATGTCCGTCGGCGTACGGAAAATGGCGACGCCGCCCATGACCACGATCAAAATGGACATCACCACGAATGTGTACGGTCGCCGTAACGCTAGCTTTACGATCCACATAATGATTCCTTTGCTCGCTAAACCTGCTCGGTTGTCCTGTGCTCCATCTCATCCCGCTCTCGTGAAATCCACTGGCGAACAAATGCGGAGCAGTTCCTGAGTTTGGCGCCCTGGGCTTCGATCTCCGTCAGGAAGTGCACGGCATCTCGGTCCACCAACTTCACTTCCTTCAGGTCCAGCACGAGAGTGTGATTCGGAAAATCGGACTTTACCAGCGCCTGCAATTCGGATACATGCTCGGCCTGAATCCGACCAGTGAGCGTGAAAACGACCTGATCACGTTCGTCGGAGATGTCGATTCGAAGCGTCATCGCTTGGCCTCTCGGTTTCTTGAAGATGCAAAGAGCGTGCCAAACGATAAGTGATTAACACAAAGCTACTTAGCACTATTCTGATGTCACGAAAGTTCGGAAAGTTACGATATTTCGTGAGGCCTCGGAGCGAGTGAGGCGGTAGTGTTGTGGAAAACGAGGAAGGATCAGTTCCGTGGGAGATAGCTTCGAATATCCAAAGCCGAGCCAAAGGGGTCTCTAAGCTCGACGAAAACGTTGCTTGTTAATCTTCAGAGCCTTGATTTTGGAGTCGAGGGTCGACTGTGGAATGCCGAGCTTAGTTGCAGCTCCTCGCGGGCCCGAGATCCTGCCATTACATTCCGCGAGCGCAGCCTCAATCATCTCTCGTTCCTGGGTGGCGAGCGTCTCGGAAAACGGCCGAATCCTCGAATCGATGCTTGTCGGCTGTCTGGCGAACCAGCTTTCATCGATGCCAAGGTTCTCTGACTCCGAGATGATCACGGACCGCTCGATTACATTTTGCAATTCGCGGATGTTCCCGGGCCATGCATAGGATTGCAAAAGGTCCATGCTCTTCCTGGAGATGCCGGTGATCTTCTTTCCTGCCTGGCTGGTATAGCGATCGACAAAGTACTCCACGAGTAAAGGAATATCTTCCTTTCGCTCCCGCAAAGGAGGAACCTCGATGGGAAAGACATTCAACCGATAAAACAAATCGTCGCGAAACCTGCCTTCAGCGATCGCGGCTTGCAAATCACGATTCGTTGCCGCGACCACCCTCACGTCGGTCTTGATCGATTCATTTCCGCCAACCCGCTGAAACTCTCGCTCCTGCAAGACCCGCAGAAGTGCGATCTGCATTTCTGCCGGAAGTTCACCGATCTCGTCCAGAAAAATCGTCCCTCCATCCGCTGACTCGAAACGCCCGAGACGCCGCTGCATGGCTCCCGTGAACGCACCCTTTTCGTGTCCAAACAATTCGGAGGCGATAAGGTCGCGGGGGATCGCCGCACAGTTCACACTGACGAAAGCCCGCGAGGCTCGCTGCGAGCGCTTGTGAATGGCTCTGGCGATCAGTTCCTTGCCCGTACCCGTCTCTCCGGTAATAAGAACCGTCGAGTCCGTCGGCGCAACCTTCGCCACTCGAGACAAAACCGCCTGCAGTGCGGGCGACGATCCAACGATCTCTTCAAACATCCGGTTGACATCGATCTCCTCGCGCAGGGCCAGGTTCTCTTTGTACAACTGGTCTTTCAAGATCTGGATTTCTTCGAAAGCATTCTTTAGCGCCGCCACATTTTCCTGGAGCGCCTGCTCTGCGCGCTTGCGTTCCGAGATTTCCTGATGCAGGTCCTCATTTGCCTTTGTCAACGCGGCAGTTCTTTTGGCGACCCTCGATTCCAGCTCATTCTTAGCTCGGGTCGCTTGTAGCATGAAACCAGAAAACAAAAGGAAGACCAGGTCGTAGGTCATTCGCGAAATCCAGTCCACCTCAGGCTGGAAGATGAAGGTTCGCATGAGCACTGCCAACACCAGCGCGAAAATGCCAGGCCCGATTCCCGCGTACCAAAAAGTGATGGCGATGGCGCAAAACGAGAAGGACATGATTGCCAACGGAAGATGGAAGTGAAGGAATGTGCGCGCGGCGGCGAACGCGAGGCCCACAGAAGCCACGGCCGCTAAATACCGTAAGGCGCGACGCAGCCTGAGTCGTGCAAGCCAAGTGGTTATGAACCGGTCAGACATTTCTCGCTCTCGTCAGCAGCTTTGTGATTCGCACGAACTGTTGAACGTCATCCTAAACGCATACGTCTGCACACAGGGCCGCGCTCATTTTAACGAAAGAGCGCTGACGCGACCCTAGACAAGTATAAAGATGCCTGTCCTATGGCCTTAGCCTCACCGAGTCTGATTGCGATTGCAATCCCTCATGTACCACTGGACAATCTGGGGCTTTGCCGATCTGTCTATATGCCTTGACACGTATATGCCCAGTATAGTATACAAAGAGCGTGGAATCCTTCGAAATCATTGCCGAGCCGAACCGCCGCGCCATATTGAGCCTCCTGGGTTCGTCCCAACAGTCGGTGGGCGAGATCGAGCGTCAGCTTCGTATGTCGCAGCCGGCCGTGTCCAAGCATCTGCGCGTGTTGCGCGACGCCGGTTTCGTGGAATCCACGGTGGACGCACAGCGCCGTCTTTACCGACTGAAACCTGAACCACTTCAGCAGGTGGATGCATGGCTGGCACAGTTCCGCCGCTTCTGGTCCGCTCACATCGACGCTCTCGAGCGCCACCTTGATCGCATGGATAAGGTCCGCATGGATCGCCAGCAGGATGGATCATCAACTCCAACGAAAAGGAAAACTAAGCAGAAGTCGTCGCGGCCCAAACCGCGAACGTGATAAAAGGAGAAACGAAAATGAAAATCAAAGTAACCAGCTTATACGTGGACGATCAGAACAAGGCCCTGCGCTTCTATACGGACGTGCTGGGTTTCACCAAGAAAGCCGATTTCAGCAACGGCCCATTTCGCTGGCTGACCGTGGCCTCACCCGAGGAGCCTGACGGCACTGAACTGCAACTGGCGCTGAACAACAACCCCGCGGCCAAGGCGTATCAGCGGGCGATTTTTGAGCAGAGCCAGCCTGCGTCCATGTTTTTCACCGACGACGTCAAGGCCGACTACGAGCGGATCAAGGCCCGCGGCGCCGAGTTCACGATGCCGCCCACCGACGTAACCGGCTCGACCATTGCGATGCTGAAGGACACCTGCGGCAACCTTATTCAGCTCACGCAACTGGCACGCTATTGATGCTGATAGCCCTTGTGAAACTGCGATTTGTATCAGGGCATGCCTTCAGGCATACCATAAGCGTCGAGTTCTGAATGTGCCTTTAGGCGCTGCCTTCGGGCGCTGGAGTTTCGGCACGGGCTGGTAAAGAGAAGGAAGAAGATGAACGATCTCGCGCACTACACACCAGGTCCAGCCCACGGGGCGCGGATACAAGAGGACCGGGTACAAAACGGTCCAGGGCAAAAGGATGAAGAAAAGTGGACGCTCGTTCTCGTGCGAGAGCTGCGCCACTCGCCGGAGAAAGTCTGGCAGGCCATTACCGACCCGGCGCATCTGCGCGAGTGGGCGCCCTTCGACGCCGATGGGCGCCTCGATACTGTTGGAACCAAGGTGAAGCTCACCACGGTGGGAGCGCCCACGCCGCTCGTCACCGAAACAACGGTGACGCGAGCCGACGCTCCCTCGCTGCTCGAGTACAAGTGGGGAGGCTTCGATATGCGGTGGGAACTCGAAGCCCTGGGCGGCGGCACGCGCCTGACGCTGTGGACCAACATCGGTCACCGCTACATCGCAATGGGCGCTGCCGGGTGGCACATTTGTTTCGATGTTCTGGATCGGCTGCTCGGCGGAACTCCGATCGGCCGCACCGTCGGCCCCGATGCCATGAAGTTCGGTGGCTTTCAGCGCCTGCACGCCGAGTACGCCAAGCAGTTCGGTATCGCAATGCCTAACTGGCCGCCTCAGGACGTTTAGGGAATTGAATGAGCACCATCGTTGAATCGTCATCCTGAGCAACCGCGTTCTTCGCGGGCCGAAGGATCTATGTAGTTTGCCGGCGAGTGGCACAGGCCCACCGCCGGAAAGCGCCGCCCGGATGGGACACCGGAGGCTCAGGAAAGAAGAGATCGAAGACCAAATCCAAGGAGTGACATTATGGCCACAACAGCCAATGCTGCAAACATAGTGAAGCAACGCATCACACGGTCAATTTTTCGCTGGATTCACATTGTCTTTGCCGTTCCGATACTCGGTTATATTTATAGTCCGTTCGACAAAATCCCCAACTACGCCTTCCAGACTCGCTATGTCTTCGTTCCGATCATGATCCTTTCGGGGCTGTGGATGTGGAAAGGGCATGTCGTTCGCCGACTCATTTCGAAAAGATCGGCAGGATAAGAACTATGTCAAACCTAACTCTTTCTAAAAAACAACGCGACGAACTGCTCAACGCATTGAAAGTCCGCTTTGAGAAAAACATAAACCTCCATAAAGCTCTTGAATGGGCTCAAATACAAGCCAAGCTGGAAATTAATCCTGACAAACTCTGGTCACTCAGCGAAATGGAACGAACCGGCGGTGAACCGGACGTTGTTGGCCATGACAAAAAGACGGGTGAATATATTTTTTATGATTGTTCGGCGGAAAGTCCGAAAGGCCGCAGAAGTCTTTGCTACGACCGCGAAGCGCTGGACTCAAGGAAAGCAAACAAACCCAAAGACAACGCGATGGATATGGCAGCGGCCATGGGCCTCGAGCTTCTGACCGAAGAACAATATCGAGACTGGCAGAAACTTGGAGAGTTCGACACGAAAACATCGAGCTGGGTGAAGACACCTACCGCTATCAGAAAACTCGGCGGCGCCCTCTTTTGTGATCGCCGCTTCGACACTGTTTTCACGTATCACAACGGTGCGGAATCTTACTATGCCGCCAGGGCGTTCCGTGGCTTGCTAAGGGTCTAGCCAGAACCACTCCTCGAGCTATTTGCAATCGACTTTGTTGTCCATCGCGGCGGCGATCTGCCACTTACCATCGCGCTTCAACCAGGTATCGGTCCAGACCTGGCACTGCTTCGCCTCTGGATGCGTTTTGTCTTTGCCGATGGAGTGCTCGCTGCCATAAATGATGGCCACGTCTTCGCCCCCCAGAGAAGAAGATGATGATGATGAGGAAGATGACGAGAGAGAGAAGAAGCGTACCCTGGCATCGTCGAGTGCGCAACCGCGCGCCGAGTGCGGACCTTTTTCATCGCGCAGCTCATCCGCCTTGTTGTAGCGCTCGCCGCCTGTGCTGATGCCCTGGAAATCGTCGGCCAACAACTCAGCGATAACTCCATTATTCGCGCAAACCCCTTCGGCCCACTTCCGCTCCATGTCGATCATGAACTTCGCGGTCTTGTCGTCGGGCGCAGCCCAATGGCTTTGCTGAGCTTGCTGGGCACAGGCAGCGGTCATAAGGACTACGAAGCACGTTACGACGCACATCAGGTGCAGAATTCGGTGAGGCATCGTCCCTCCAAGTATTTTCGACTCAACATTATCTCGGCATCGGCACCGACACCGCCTTGCCCGCGCCACGCTCTGCAATCCAGATTGTGTCACCTACGGGCTCCACTCCGGTTGGTGTGTTGAGTCCCTCTTTGATCACGGTCACGCTAGCCTTATCGCCATTTACGGTGAGAGCGGAGATTTTGCCGCTGGCATTCTCCGCGAGGATGAGTTTGCCGTTCGCCGCACGCATGCCATCCGGGCCTTTGATCGGCTGGTCTGTCCAGATATCGACAGGCGTCCCCGGCTTGCCCGCGGCATCGACGGGGATGCGGTAGAGCTTGTTGAAGATCACGTTGTTCACGTAGAGCGTGCCATTCAGAAAGGTGATGCCATCCACTCCCATCAGCATTCGCTCTTCCAGGTAAAGTTCCGCGGTGGACGCTCCCGCCGGCAGCCTGAAGATTCTGCCAGGGATGGTGTCGGTAATGTAGAGCGCCTTATCCGGTCCGATCGTAAAATCGTTGCAGACATTGTTGTCCCCGGGCAGGTTCCAGCGAATCTTCGGCGCGCCAGTAGTGAGATCAAAACTTCTCAGCGCGGTATGCCGCTGTGGCGGAGTTGTATTAGCCACCGGCGTCAGTTGACATGTCCACAATGTATTGGTGGAGGCGTCGGCCAACATGCCGAGAAAGAATGTCCCAGCGGGCTCTGCGCTGACGTCGATAAACTTCTCGGCCGTCGACGAACCCGGACGCACCTTATAGACGAATGGCGAACTGGCGCTGCCGACAATCAGCACGCCGCCCGGCGCCATAGTTAAACTTTCCGGCTGTGATTTCGCATCCCCAATCAGGATGTCCGCCGCGAGCGTGGCTTGCGCAAAGCTCATACCAAAGACGAGGGCAGTGCAGCCAGCGAGAAGTCGTGTGTATGAAAGACGCATGGTCAAGTCTCCTCAGAGATGATTTGCGGCATTTATGATAATTCATTACTGGATTCATACGAGTGTGGCAGTTTAGTTGGTCGGTGATTGAGGCCGGACTCGAAAAATGGAGAACGCTCCCCCTCTGTCCTCAGGTGTCTTCTGTCCTCGCGTTCCCCCTACGCAGCGTGCCGGTTAACCATACATACCAGTCGGTATGATCGATGCAGCCCGTCAAAATAGATACTCCGCAATATGTTGTGCTCCTGAGTCCTATTCACGAAAATTCATAGCGCGATCAGGAAACTTCTACTGATACCCATATAAATCGACGCAATGACGCGCTGCTGTCTCTTCGGAAAATCCGCCGTGTCGTCTCCTCTTTTTGTTAGGTCGCACCCGAATTCAACAAGCTCACGTCATCTGCCTGATTTGCTCGCGCATGTGGACATGGGCGTGCACGATCTGGTCCTGAACTAAGAGGTTGCGGCCTGTCTACTCTTGGACCGCGCCCATTGGACCGCGCCGAGGGGCACGCGGCGTGAATCGCCACTCACGTCGGCACGGATACTTTGCTCGGACGAAAAGGAGAAAGATATGAGCGCACTGTGGGTTACGACGATTGTCCTGGTGGCAATGTCTTTCGTTTCTAAGGCAATAACAGAACAACTAAACGCTAGCCACTGCTTCTAAGGGGTTCCAGTATGACTATTCAGTTCAAATCAACACAGGGGGAATTATGAATCGACTGCAGCTTTGGAAGGTAGTAAGTGTCGTGCTTCTTGCATGTGGTTTAGCAAGCGCTCAAACCATCACCACATTTAGTGCTCCGGGCGCGGGCACAGGCGCCGGCCAGGGAACCGGGGGCTTTGGCATCAATCCTCAGGGGACTGTCGTGGGATCCTACCTTGACTCAGGCAACGTGTTTCATGGCTACCAGTGTGTTTCGGGCTGTGGTGCCGCCAGCACCTTCACCACATTCGATGCTCCGGGCGCGGGCACGGCAGCGAACCAGGGCACGATCACTTTCAGCATCAACCCATTTGGAGCGACTGTAGGGTACTACATTGACGCAAGCAATGTGGCTCACGGCTTCGTGACTGCTGCTCCGTTCACGACCTTCGTCACTTTGACCGATCCCGACGCCGGACAAGGCGCCGGCCAGGGCACTTTCGCAGGCAACGTCAACCTAGGAGGAGAGATCGCCGGATACTACGTTGACGCAAGCAATGTAGCTCACGGCTTCGTCACCGCTCCGCCCTACAGCACGTTCACCTCATTCGATCCTGAGGGCTCCGTAAACACGCTTACCGCGGTGGCAAGCGCCCTCAACATTGAGGGGACGGTCGCGGGAGTTTACTTTGACGCGAGCGGAGCGCTTCACGGCTACGTGCGCACTGCGAACGGTACCATCACCGCATACAACGTCACCGGCGCAGGCACGGGCTCCGGCCAGGGCGCCGAAGGCTTAAGCATCAGCGACCGGGGAACATCCACGGGAAATTACATCGACTCGAGCGGCGTGAATCACGGCTTCGTACGTGGTCGATTCGGCGCGATCACCACGTTCAACGTTCCAGCCGCGGGAACAGGCTCCGGCCAAGGCACCGTACCTGAGGGCATCGACCTGGCGGGGGAGATTACAGGACAATACATCGACTCCAGTGGCGTGAATCACGGCTTCGTGCGGGGTCCGTTCGGCGCCATCACCACCTTCGACGCTCCGGGGGCGGGAACGGCCTCTGGCCAGGGCACCCTTCCTGCGACCCCCAACCTGTTTGGGGCGATCACCGGACAGTATATTGACGCAAACAACGTGCATTACGGCTTCCTTCGCAACCCGTAAGCTTACTCAATTCCGCCGATAAAACGTAGTTTCGGAGCTTCCTCACCCTGCATTCCAGCCATATGCTGCGCGAGGGCGGCAAGGCCGGAAGTTGTGCGGAGGCGAAACCGTGGACAGTCGGGGCGCACACCCAATTTTTGCTGTCGAGAAATTGGTGCCGTCCCGTCTGTCCTCGGTCTTCCCGCCAAGTTAGCTGATCTGCTCGACCAGCATCTCGCTGCCGGCCCACTCCAGCCCGGTTTTGACTTGAGTGGGCCAGTTCTACCGCTGGACAAAAGTCTTTCCGCGTCTCGCTCGTTTTACAGTGCTCCCTCGATTATTCTTGCCCTTGTGGCAGCGTGGTTTGGAATCCAGTGCCCGTTGCAGCAAATTGTGTCGCCGGCCAGCGGCGCGCCTGCGCGATACAGATGATGTGCAGGATCAGAAACACCGGCACGGCGAACGTCGGAATGTAGCTCATGGGAAGCACGGTCATGGCTGCGGTGGAGATTCCGTGTGGATCGATGACCCCGGCCAGCGTGCCCAAGGCCAGTGCATTGACGAGGTCGACGATTCCCAGCACCTGCCAGAAGATGAAGCCTTTGCGATGCCCGGAGTTAGACAACCCAGACTTGGCTAACCAAAGAGCCGCCAACGGTGCTGTCACGCCGATGGCGATGTCGCCCCATCCTGCGGACAAGGCGAAGAACGCGGGCAGAATCTTATAGGAGCCCAGGACGAGGAATACAATGCCGGCGATCCGCATGGTTTGCACCAGCGTGAGAGTCCGCGGGCTCAGCGATAGAGCAAACTGCCGGAATCCCGGCGAGAACGCAAACCAAACCAGAAACAGCACGATGGGCGTGATCACGGCGAGGCCGAACGCGATCGGCGGCGTGTTGGGAGCATTGCTGTAGAGGTGCAGTGCGGAAGAGAACAGGGAAAACACTAACCAGGCTGCCAGCAGCCCGGCACTCAATTTGGCGTATTTGGACATGGCGAATCTCCTTATGCTGTGACCTCAGCGATCACTTGGTTGGTTAGGTTCAAAAGTTCGTCCCAGCGCTTGTTTCCGAGCCGCGCACGCAACTCCCGCTGCACTTTTTCCCAGTGAGGAAGCGCGCGCTTGTATTCGGCCCTGCCGGCCGCACTCAACGAGAGCCGTCGTTCCCGGCGGTCCTCGCCGGATCGACTGGCGATCCAGCCTCGCCGCCCCATGATGGCGAGCGTGCGGGTGAGCGTCGTGCTATCGATGGCCAGAATCTCCCCGAGTGTTCCCTGGGAAACTTCTCCGGCGAGGGACAAGGCTTGCAGAAGAGTGAACTGCGTTGCCCTAATACCGAGTGGCCGGAGAGCCGTGTCGTAGTGCTGGGTCAGCACGCGCGAGGCTCGACGGAAACTCGCGCACAAGCAGGGAAGCGCGAACGATGCGGGCTTACTCATGGCTCAATAGATGCATATACATATAATATGATTCACGAAAAATAATTCTTGGTTGCGGAGATTACAGAAAGGTGACGGGTGGCCCACTCAAGCCCGGTCTCGGCTTGAGTGGGACAGTTCTACAGCTCCATATTGCCGTTGTGTCTCGCTGAGAAGAGGTGAACATGCTCCGGCATGACTACGTATCCGTCCGTGGGCCGGAGCAGCGTCGGGCGCGCCTTACGGGGTTGTGCTGGATGGGGCCGTCGCGGACTTAGCGGCTCCGCTTCGCGTCATGCTGAGATTGGTGTGGCGCAAAAAATAGCCTTCGCCAAAACCATCCAGCCCGTTGCCATCCGCCGAGAGAGTCAAGGTGTAGTTCTGCTGGTTCGTGCCGAGGGATCGCCGGAGCGTAACTGCCGCTCCATCGACGCTGCCGGTAACCGGCGTGTCGGGTTCGGATTTCCCGCTGCTGGTATGCCACGTCCCTTGCAGCGTTGATCCGGACTGGCGCAGGGTAATCCACCCCTGGAAGCGATCGTCAAAATGCGTGAAGCTCCAGTTGCCCGACAGATCCTGCGGCCCCTGGGCAGCTGCAGGCGTGGGATCGCTCACGTCGTCCGTGGTATAGACTTTCTTGGCGGCCGTCCCGTTTGCTTTCTTTTGCTGGCGGTTCTGACGTGCCGCGTCGCTCAAGGACTGCCCGGCGCACAGCGCGCCCACGAGCAGCAGCACCATCCCAACCCCCGTAACTAACCTCCCAGCGCTCACATTCCCCTCAGACGCAAGTTCGCGATTTGCCTTCCGACGGGAAGATACCGCGGCCCCCCGGACAGCGCTAATTACGCAGGTAATATCGATAGATGGGACGGCCGGCCCACGTAACGCGGTTTTCGTTGCGGGGACAAATTTGAAAGCTACCCCGCTGGTTTTTACGTCGACTCGATTCATTCTTAAGTCCCACTCAAGCCAAAACCTGGCTCTCTTGGAAGGTGTGCTGGGACGGTGAGGTAGAGGCAGCGAGACCGCTTCGTATGTTGCCAACAGTCGCGAGCGCGGTTATACTTTGGGTATGAAAACGGCAATCTCTATTCCCAATGAACTTTTCGACGTGGCGGAACGCCTTGCGCGGCGGACGCGGAAGTCGCGGAGTCGGCTGTTTAGCGATGCCCTACGCGAGTATGTGGCGCGCCGCTCGCCCGACAGGATCACCGAGGCCATGGATCAGGCTCTCGCTGAAATCGGTGAGAGTAACGATCCCTTCGTCGCGGCCGCTTCCCGCAGACGGCTGGAGCAGAGCGAGTGGTGATCTCGCAAGGCGAGATATGGTGGGCAGACTTGCCCGCCCCGACCGGTTCAGGCCCAGGGTTTCGCAGACCGGTAGCAGTGGTTCAAAGCGACGCGCTCAACCAGAGCCGAATCTCCACCGTGGCTTGCGTGCCGCTGACGAGCAACTTGAAATGGGCCTTGGCACCGGGTAACGTCAGCTTATCAGCGCGGATTACCGGACTGCCAAAAGATTCGGTCGCCAACGTGTCGCAACTTATTTCTCTCGACAAATCGCTGCTGACGGAACGCGTCGGAAAGCTTCCGCGGCCTAAGTTGGAGTTACTTTTTTCGGGGATTGATCTGGTGCTGGGCAGGTAGAACTTGTTTTCACCCAGGTCTCAATTCATGCTTAGTTGAGATAGAGGTTTTGGCTTGAGCGGGGCAAGGCTCCAGGCCCTGCGCCACTCAGCCGCAGATCACGCGCTCCTGGCACCATTTCACTTCAAAAGTCCCACGCAGCGTTTCATCCCCCTTGAAGTGCAACTCGTAGCGGCCTGAAGCGCCGGAGCCTTCTTCATACCGGTCGAACGTGATCGTGCCCGACTCGGCACGTTCACAGTTGCCTTCTTTCTTGCAGCGCGAGGCAAAGCCTGCATCCGACCCCGGGGCGAACTTCACCACTTGGCCTGACTGAACCGGCAGCCCCCGCCATATTCCGATGGAAAGGAACGGCTCGCTGGTTCGTTTGCACTGCGCCGGCTCGTGGGTGAGCGTGATGCCAATGGCGGGGCCGTCCCAGGGCGCACAGGAGCTTTGAATTGTCCCATAAGAGAAGGCATCGGCCGCGGAGTTCGCGGCTGTGACTATCCCGACAACTGCAAAGATGGCAAGCACCGCCAGTATCCGGCAACGCATCGAACCCGCCTCCTGATCTTCCATCTTTTGCAGAACGATACCATGAACGAATCTTGCGCGTTAGGCGGTACTCCTGCGTGCTCCCCGACGCAGCATAGCCCCCCTTGTTTTCCCTTATGCGTTCTGGCCCGTACTCGGCTTGGGTGCCTTCGGATCGGCGTCGCTGACGGCCTTCTGCGCCGCAGCCACCTTGTTCTGCTTGTCCTGCAAATCCTGCTTGGCGTCATCGAATGCTTTTTGTGCTACTTGCAGAGCGGCTTGCTTTTGTTGATCTGCGGAATTCGCTTGCGCGTCTTTCTTGGCTGCGTCGAGGGTTTGACTGGCCTTATCCAACGCGGCCTGGGCATTGTGCGAGTCCGCAAGAGCATTGGTAAGAGCCGCCTGCAGGGAGGAAGGTTTTCCATCGCCACCCTGCATAGCCTTGGCAGCGGATGTGGTCACACTGCTGCCGAAATAAAAACTGACAACGCTTACGAAAACGGTTGCCAGTGTGGTGAAGATCTGCTTAGCAAAATCCTCTGCATCCTTGCTTCCCTTGGGGTAATAGGTGACGGTATAGAGCGGGTGCTTAAGGTCGTTGGTGGGCTTGCCCTCTGATCCTGCTATTTGTTCGTACTGCACCTGGCCGGATTGGTCCTTCGCAAGTTGTGAGGCAACAACAAAGTTTGTCTTGAGGTCCCCCAGTTGGGATTCTGGGACCGGACTCAGGGTCTTGACTTCAACCGGCTGATTGTTCTTGTTGACTTCGCTAAACAGGAATGCGCCCAAGCATACAAAGATTAGAACCAGGCTGAACGCCAGGAGCGCACGCACCGAGCCGTCCGGCAGCCCTAAGGCTTGCTTTGCGTCCTCTACACCCATCACCGAGTAGATGATGGCCAGAATTGCCATGAAGACTACGGTGAGAGCAAGGCCCACTAGAACGATCTGACTCAGAAGCATGTAGTGGGGATTCGGATTCTCCTTGTCCATCGCGGGAAAGCCGTACTTCCACATGACGGCTGCAGCGACTAACAACAGTAAACCAGCGATTACTGCAAAGCCCTTGTTACCGATCTTCATTGAGTTCTCCCTTCTGGAGTAAATGATGGCCGGAACAGCCATGAGGACAACCGTCAGAGCAAGCCCGATGAGCACGATTCGAACTAGCAGGATGTAAGTCGGCGGAAAGCCTTTCCACCAGAAGAGTCCTGCAAACACAAACAACAGAAGACCAGCGATTGCTGCAAAGCCTCTGTTACCGATCTTCAATCCGAGTTCTCCCTTCTGGAAGGTGATCAAGGGGGCCCGTTGAGATTAGGCCACCGAGATTGAACTCGAAGCCTGAAAAAGTCAAGAGAATCTTGTCAGAGTTATAGGTTCGGGCCCAGACGGAACGTTCCCAGCAACTAGTTCGAATCGCACCCCAAAGAGAACCGCAAAGCAGCACACACCTCATTCATCCGTGCGGGACTAAGCTGGGCCACACGTTTCCCCAGGCGCTGTTGCAATACCGTAACCGCGTTGTGCAGGTTCACCGCGCACGGAGACTTCATACCGTCCTCCTCGTTCAGAACGACTTCCGACGGCACGCCGCGAATCGTGGAAGTGACCGGCGCAATCGTGACCGTGGATAAATACGTGATAGCGCTGTGGCGGGTAAGCACAAGGACCGGCCGTTTCTTGTCGGGGGCGGCAAACTCGTAAAGCCGAACGTCACCTCGGGCTATTCTTGCGGCCACGTGGCCTCCGATTCCCAACCCTGCGCTTCCGCGTCGGCTTGCGAATGTCGCGCATAGCCCTGGCGGTCGCGCTCTTCACTGGCTCGCAGTTCCAACCGCCGCAGATGTTCCCGCAACGCGTCGCGCACCAAGGCGGAACGGTTTCGCTGAGTGCGCTTCGCGGCCAGGTCGGTGGCGTGTAACAGCTTTTTATCGAGGACGATTTGAACGATTTGCATATGTGGAATCCATTCCACAGTATACTCCACATACCTCGTATTCCAAAACAGTAATATTCCGAGGCATGGACGCACTCAAAGCCCTGGACTGATGGGACGGCCACGGATTGGGTGCCCCACTCAAGCCGTCGTGATGGCCTGAGGGGAGAGTTCGATCCCTCAACTTTTTCATCCCAACCGGAACGGATCATCGCACAAGCGATGATCTGTGGGGTGGAGGAAACTGCTGTTGTGACGTCACCCTGTCGCTAGATCATGTGAGCATCCCACCCGCCACCCGACAGATTGAACTTCCACTAGACCGGCGCTATACTCCCCACATCAAAGTCCCGGTGCTTCTGTTCGAAAGAACGGCACAGCCCATCTACTAAACGGCGCTCAAACAATAGCGAAAGGGCCTACACATGAAAACGTCCGTTTTCCTCGCTCTAGTTATCGCTTGTATTGCGACCATGCTAACCGGTTCGGGACACTCGCAGACAACGGGTCCCGGAACAATATCAGTCAGTGCGGATACGACCTGTCCCACGATCGGCAACGGTTCCGGGAATTAGTTTCCCTCCAATACTCATTGTTTCAGCGGGACGATATCCTGCATTGATGTTCCTGACATCGCATTCACTTTCGGTGTGCAGGGAATCGGTGGGACCGCAGGGACGATCGCGATGTTTAGCCATGGCGACGGCACCACACTCGATTTCGACAGTACCGTCATTGGCAACTACAATGCGGCGCAGTTTCAGACCGTGGAGGTAGTTTGGCAATCCGATGCTGGCGCATCATCGCCTTGGGAGCTGGCTTCGGGGAGTCCCGCAATCATTAAACATGCGGCCTGCCGTCCAGCAACTCTCTTGAATTGGATTTTCACCCATATCTATGGCAGCGGCGGCAAGTGTGCGGAGGGAGTCAGCGCAGGATCAGCGGCAATTGCCTACTCAATGGCCCAATATGATGTCAATTATCTCGATGCCGTTGAATTTCTTTCCGGACCGCCCTTGAGCGACATCTCGAAGGGGTGTGGCCAGCAGACCTATCAAAGCGCCAATGTGTGTTCGGAATCGTTCTGCAAAAGCGCACCGCCGGGAATGACGCCTGAAGGCAGTTGGATGGATACGTTCAAATATACTGACGCAGAGTCCGCCATCGACAGATGGACTAACCTTCCAGAAGGCACCTGCGGGACTGCCCCCAATTCCTACGGGTCCAATTACCTGGATATGAGCATCGTCGACAACGAATCGGATTCCACTTTCCACTATCCCGCGACCGCAGTGAGCATCTGGGTATGCGCCAAGAGTGGAGCTTCCAACTCGATCTGCGGGGGATCGAACCCGACGGCGAACAATTCGGCTGCCGAGGCAGACTACTTTGCCGACCAGATCGCAGGTTTCGGGTCGGCGCGCGCCCTCAGTCTTTACCGAGTCGATCAATGCAACCCCACCCATGAAGATGTCGGAAATGGCGTTGTGCCGGCGTTCTACAGCAATGGTATTTGTCCCACAGGAAACACAGTGATCGCGAGCGACATGGCGAAGCAATGTAAGGCGCCGCCTACACATCACTGAGTCTTGGGAAAACTGGGGAAACTAGGGGCGGGGGGACGACGAGAATGCGTGGACCGACGGGATTGCTCACCTATTTTCCCGGAGGGTTGGGGCGCACTAATTGCCGCAAAATTTCCCCACCCTCGCCCCCAAAAATGTGCATCTAACAAAACTAACGCAGTCGATCTTTGACATCTCAACAGCAGCAAGCTAACTCCAGCAAATGCAATATTTTACGGGAGTCAGTCGATTCTAAAGGACATAGCGTCGACCCCAGCCGCCTAACTCCTTAAGATCCAATATTTTACCCGCAACTCCTTTCGATCCATAGATCTAGCGCCGATCCCTCGGATCAAAGCCGCGCAAGTCATTGATAAAAAGAGATTAGGCCGAAAGTATATATTTTTTTTCAAGGGTATATACCCCAAGGCGAGGGTTGGAGGTTTGGCCTAGCGGACGGTCGAGGGCTGAGCCATCGCACTACTCATCATCTCTGGAATCGTAACGAAGTCGTAGCCTTCGTCCCGATAACGCGTCAGCAAGTGGTCGGTGGCTTTTACGGTCTGGGATCGGTCCGCGCCCATTTCCTTGTGTCCGCCATCGTGCAGCAAGATGACGTCGCCGCCATGGATTCGGCGGCTCACTCTTTTTTCGATCACCGCGGCGGGCGGAGCATTCCAGTCGAAGCCGGTCACGTTCCACAGGATCGGTTCCAGGCCAAGTTGGCGGGCGACACGCAGCACCCCTGGCCTTCGTCCTCCGAAAGGTGGCCGGAACAAATTGGAGTGTTCGCCGACGGCTTCGTGCAGCGCGGCGCGGCAATCCGATAATTCTTTGTGAACTTCGGCGTCGCTTTTGAAAATCAGCAGCGGATGTGTGAAGGTGTGATTCCCGATCACGTGTCCGGCCTTGGCCAGATCACGGACGATGTCGGGCCGGCGCTGCACGAAGCTCCCCATCATGAAAAACGTAGCCCGTACCTGATGCTTCAACAAGACGTCGAGCAAATGAAGTGTGTGTGGGTCGTTCGGTCCATCATCGTAGGTCAGCGCGAGTTGCTTGCTGCCACGGGCT
>Ga0210410_10002225_pt1 | contig 17527 bp, 15 predicted proteins | sample IncBWC4MmetaG_FD_161058 | JGI IMG/M metagenome (GOLD analysis project Ga0210410, IMG submission 161058) | Forest soil microbial communities from Barre Woods Harvard Forest LTER site, Petersham, Massachusetts, United States - Inc-BW-C-4-M | ecosystem: Environmental > Terrestrial > Soil >... | reverse complement strand
ACCTTCACAGCCCTCACGATCACCCCTGCTCAGCTCGGCGCCAATGTCTTCCTCCCCGTCGCCACCGGTGTGACTCCGACCATCACGATACCCAACCCAGCGCTCGCCGCCGGAGGCGTGCTTTGGTTTTTCAACGACACAATTCAGACCACCAGCGTCATCCGAATTACAACAACCGGCGGCACGGCTTGCATCAAACTGCTGTCGCGCATGAATATCACGGCGCCCACTATCACGATTGCGACTGCGGCGAACGTGGCCATCAATTTTTCTGCAACAGCAGTTGCCGGTGCTTACATTCGTCTCTACTGCGACGGAACCCTCTGGAGAGCCGAAGCGGCTTGCGCTGTCGCGGGCGACATCACCATCACTGCTTGAGAGAAATTCTTTGTTGAAAAAATGTTTTTTTTTTTTTTCATTCTTTTTCATCCATCGAGTCCTTCTCAACAAAAATGTATCCCAACTCTTCCAATTGGGCCTTAGTCAGCCTCTTTAGAGGCGGAACGAGGGGTTTCGACTCCGTGATTGTTCCGGAAACGGGGGTCGAATTGATCTCCGTGAGGGAGAGGGGAATTTCCTTGGTCTCCTTGCTTTCGTCTGCGCATTTTTCACACTCTTCATGTCCCCAAGGTCCAGAGAAACAACCACATACAGAAGTAATACACTGACAGACACCAATATCCCAAGGGCCAGAAAAGCATCGACCTTCACAAAGACACGCACCAGTCGATGGGGCGAGAGTGGTGCGCTGTCTCTTGCGCGACGGAAGGTCGGTGTCCAGCAACTCCATCGCGTGTTGTTCCTCAGCAGGTGTGAGAACGAGCGAGGCCTCGTGAACAGTGTCACTGAACGTGACAGAAGGAACAGGTCCCACTTTCACTTCGAGTTTAGTGGGGTTGGAGGAAAAATCGGCGACGACCAGCCCTCCTCGTTCGTCTGTCATTTTGCCCTCGATGAACACCGGCGCGGCGTGTTCGACTTCTGTGTCTGGGATGGCCATAGGGATGTCTTTCTCGTCGCTTGGCGGGAGAACCAGTACATTCGCCATTCTTTTGGTATCTTCGTGGACCTTGGCTGCCATCTCGCTGCACTTCTTGCTGTCCCTCTGAAGAGCATGCCAGTTCTTCACGTGTGTAGCCCACCTGTCGGCGCTCATGCTGTAATGCAGTGTAATAATTTTGGATTTCGCGAAATTTGTTTGGAATGCCTATGCGACCATGGAAAGTGGTAATTATTACAAGCATCGGCACCGACCAAACCGCAGACGACGCCGCGCGAAAGGAGGCCTCATCTCCTTCAAAACCGCTGTTTCAGCAGTGCCAGGTGGGAGTGCTCTGCTTGCTCTGTGGAAAGCTACTCCTCAACCAATAAAAGACCGGTTTTCGGTCCGCAAAGACCTTCCTCCCGATGTGCGGGCTTTGTTCAAGCAATACGGCGACGTGCCAATCGCAAGCATGGCTGTCTGCAGAGAGCCTATTAAGTCAGGCGTCGCAATCGCTCTGAACATTCTCAGTTTGGGGCAATTCAACCGGAACATGAAGGCTCTTAAGTACGAGAATATGTTCCACCTGTATCTTCAAATCAAACTCGTGGCGGGGCCCGTCATTTATTTGGAGAAGAACGAGGTCATCACCGCCAAAAAGATGAGCGGCGATCCGAAAGATTCCCTCCCGGTCAAAATACCCCCGGGAGTCCGCCCTACCATAAACGGACTGTGGAAAAAAACGCTCGACAAGTTTGGTGACGGAATATATGCGTACGATTCCGTCTCGTGCAACTGCCAGCGGTTTGTCAACGACTTGCTTAGCGCCAACGACCTCATGACGGTTGATCTGCTGGACTTTGTTCTGCAAGACGGTGCCTCGGTCGTTCCAAAGTATCTGACCTGGTTCTCTCGCAAAGTCACAGACGTCGCTGCTATATTCGACCACGTCAGAAAGGGTACTGGACTAAGGGGCGGGTCTTTCTCTGCCTATCAGCTTCAATCCTACGAAAAATACTCCGTGCCTGACGAAAAGAAATATGCTGATCTTGTCGAACTGTATGGCGGTCTGGAGCAAAGAGTTACCGACTGGGTTGATCAAAAAGTTAAGTTGTACGACGACTTGGAGGAAAAGCGCTTGATAGTTCTGAATGGGGGTCAGTGGGGCGTGCTTTGGACCCCGGAGGCAATTGCTAAGGAAGAACTATGGATCGAAATGATGGATCCTGTGGTTGTGCAATTGGAAGACTTTTTGGAGGACCTCGAAGAACAGATGGATGTAGATATGCCGCTGGTTGGGAGCGGTTATCATTCCGACCAACCGTTCACATCTGCTTCGTACTACGGCGGGCTGGGACGTGTCTATGCGGGGACTCGCGCCGAGCAAGACAAAAAAATCGCCGACCTGAACGCTTCCAATATGATGGAGAAGGCGGCGATAGGTACCGCTTTGGCTGCACACGTTCAAGACGTGAAAAACCTCATTTCGGCCATTGGCGCCAAAGACAAAGGAAAGGCCCTGGATTTGGTGCAGAGTTTGGTTAGCAAAACAGCAGGCGGGCCTGCCGGAAATGTCATGTCCAGTATGGTGCCTTTCGTGGTCGGCCTATCTGATTTAATTAGCGGGCATTCTAAAGGAGAGGCCAACACTGGGGAGTACATGAACAGAGCGTTCGGCGCCTTCCCTGTCATCGGCCCTCTGGTTCTAGACACCCTGAAGTCAGCGTTTCCGATTCACTCAGATGCGGAGAACAAAGCCTGGTTCGACAAATCCCACGCACTCACCGCAAGGGTGCAGGAGTTCCAGAATACGTGGCATATTGGAGGTCCGCCTCCCAAAACAGACACTGCGTGGTGGTCCGACAAGAACCATACATGGTGGCTTCAAAGACACCCCTACCCCACCAAGGAGGAATTCGACGCTGTGAAGGGATAACAATTTGCGGTATTGGGGGAGTGGTTCACCCGCGGGATTAAAGTCCTAGACACGAGAGTTCGATTCTCTCATAACGCAGAGTTATTTCAGTGGCTTGTCTGCAGACGGGTTGCTGGGGTGCTTTTGACGAAATTGTTAGCACGTGCTTTATGCTTTACGTACTATTTTTTGTAATAATCGCACGATTGTGTTCTTCTCTTATGACGACACTTACTGAAAAGAAGGATCTGCGATGTTCGTACTTCGATAAAACGGGAAAGAAATGCAATGGAGTGTGTCCTCACTGCGACCCTGAAGGAAAGGTGTGGCCAGAATTGGTGAAGAAGACTAAAGCCAAGAAAGACCTCGAAGAAGTTGCCGCCGCCGGCTACTTCATGGTCACTTGCCCAAGATGCGCGTTCGTCGCAGGCTACGGACCGCCACACCCTCATCTCGTGCGCATCTGTCCTAAGTGCCGCCTGTTCATGCACCACGACGGAGGAACCAAGACCTTGCCTTCTGTTGGAATTCTTTCAGTCGAAAAGTTGATCGTATGATACAATGATTCGAACCAAATCTCGAGAAAAAAAACAATCATTAAAACACCGTCAACTTCTCGAAGAATTCGCAGGGCTTGTCCCACGGTAGTTTCCCAGTCGCCTCGAAGTTCCGACGTGTTTGAATCATATCGAGCGCTTCTGACGCCGCCATATGTCCGAGACCTTGACTGTACCGCGAGATAGTACCGATAGATATGGCTTTGACTGTTGTTTCGTCAGTAGTCCACCAGTCAACACCGTCAACGAGGGTAGACATTACGGAATCAGATTCTTGAAACTAAATTTGAGCTCTCTCAAATTATAATCAGATCGAATTCACTCAGCACGTAGTGCGGTACGGTCATGTCGTAAACGATCCAGCGGCTCTTGAGCTTGTTGATCGTTGCGATCTGCTTTTTGTCCAGCTTGGCGTTCTTCTTCAGCCAGTCCTCGCCCTGGCGGCCTGAGCCGTGCCCCGGGAAGTACACAACCTTGTTGGCCTCCATCAGAGCGCCTCGGGTCGCCTGCCAGTTGAAGAAGAAGTGCGAGGTCTTGATGACCCAGATTCTCTTCGCGCGGCCGATTCCCAGCATCTGGTCGCACAGCCCCATTACTGCCTTCCGCTGCTTCTTGTCCACGATGTTGTCGATGTCGTCGAAGATGACCAGGGAGTTCGCAAAGTCCTCCATGTCCAGCGGGGTGTTGACCAGCTCGTCATCGATCATGATGCGCTTGACGCCGACGTTATCCAGCTCGCGGTCTTCGTCCTTCGCGCTGAACACGTACACCGTGCCCTCCGGGTGCTGCTCCTTCCAGATTCGCCCGTACCTCCCGCACCACCAGGACTTACCAGACCCCGCCTGGCCGACCACCATGATAGCCTGCGTGTGTAGTGTAGAGGTCAGCATACAGGGTTTCCAACCCAGAGGGAAAGGTTCGAGTCCTTTCACACGCAACGGTGTGCATGGCATTTCTTAGATATGATCCGCTAAGGGATGTTCTGCATTACCTCTCTTTTGTTTGAGTCCGGCACACAGCGGAAGATGCATCCGTTCTTCAAAGCGACTCGCTTGCCGCCGTCCTTCTTGTCTTTGTTCTTGACCGCTTCTTTGTGCAGCTTCTTCATGTGGGAGAGCCGCTCGCCATTGCTGGCCTCGAACTCAGGTTCCCTCTCCTTCGTCTGAAGCTGGCGCAACTCTGCCTTCGAAAGAGCTCTGGACTCCCGACTCGACCGGTAAGCGTCGGGGCCTTCTAGTTCGTACGGGGTGCGTGTGCGGGAATCCAAAATCCCCGCTCCTCGGGCCGGCTTCACCTCTTTCTCGTGTGTCCGTTTCCAAGTTTCGGCGACTCGTCTGTCGGGGCAATAACCCCGTTTGTCGTGGAGGTGGTCGGGGCAGCCGCATTTCGTGCACTCACTGTCATCCGGCTCATCTTCACCTGATTCGTTGTCTGAACCTCGGCCTCTTTTTCTCTTGCCTGAGTTGCCTCGAGAGCCACTTCCGTATTCCTCTGGCTGAGCTTTAGTCTCTCGAGAGCCATGCTTTTTGTCCATCTCGGAGTCGCTGTCGTAGTCATCAACGGCGGCTTTGTTGTCTTTGTGCAGGTAAAGAATCTGACCGTTCATAGGACCTTCCTCCTTCGTGTCCTTATCGATGTCGATAATCAGAGCAACAGGCACACCATTCTCCTTCGTGCAGCTAAACATCGCGTGTTTTCTATGGTCTGATCAGACTTTTTCAGAGCTGTTCAAAGTTAAATTTCGCACGGTGGGAAATACATTATTCGAACCATACGTTTTATGCCGTGTTACTTGGTTGAACACCTACACGGAGCGCAAATAACGTACCACTACGAATCTTCAGATTGGATCGTAATTCTTCCATCCATTCGTATTAAAAACTGGCGGATCGTCGATTGCACTGCCGCTTGCGTGGAACCTGAGGAATCTGACACAGACGAAGACCTCCCCGCGCTGGATGACATCGAAGGCAAGGAAGGCGAACCCAAAGAAGAAAAAACTCAAGAACAAGAATGACAAGTGGGAAATTTCGCCCACCGGAGTCAAAGTTCGAACCCACACTATTGTCTGTCCTATCGCCGGCTGTGTTTTCGGAGTCAAGTATGAATACCTCCACAAGCGCACCGGACCCTGTGGACCTGGAGTCTGGGAGCAAGTCCTCAAATGCCTCGAAGAACACACCAAAGAACACCCCGGAGCCAAGTTCGGATTCCAGCAAAAACCCACTGCCGAAGAATTCAAGGATTGATACTTTCTTAAATAGACTCGACGCTTGGCGCTTCACGCGTTTGGTTTTCGAGTGGCAACCTTTGTTGTTCGTTTTTCCAAGATATGATCAGGCGTTCGGCAAAGAAGTGTATGATGTCAAACGTTACGACTAAAAACCCGATCGACTCATTGTGTACTTTCTCTTGAAAGCGATTTTCACGTCGAATCGCTCGCCCTGGTTGAGGTAGATGGGGTGCTCCACTCCTTGGATGTCCACCCACACGACTTGCACGTCCACGCGGCGCATTTCGTTGTCACCCACCATGTCGATCCAGCGCGGGTTTTCCGTGACGTACTGAACAACGTCCCTCGTTTGAGCCTGCCCCGCGGTGCTCATAACGAAGTCAGTGATCATTGTCACGGGAGAAACCGTGCCCGCGTTCTGTTTAGCAGACAGAATCGAAGGGGAGGTCTCGGGGACAATGGGGAGGTAGTTCGACTTCATGCGAATTGAAGTGATGCTGGTCCAGGTCGGCGGAACCGGGGTCTCAGTGGTAATAACGTCGGCGGGGTCGCTCTGAACAGTGAGTACACTCACAGCCGCCAAAGTGTACGTTGTATTGCCTGCAAAGGGCTGGCACGGGATGACAATGTTGTTTGCGGTGTTGGTAAGGTAAGGCTGCCCGCTCGACACAACCGTCATTGAGTTGCCCACATTGTTGGTCAACTGCATCACCGTGCCAGGGGCCATGTATTGAGGGGCAGTGGTCACCGTGATTTGTTGATACAGAGAAAACTCAACCGTTGTGGTGGTGATTGGGAACGCGATGATTGGAGTGAAAGCCAAAACGTTCAAGACGGTGTCCGTAATTTGAGCGCCACCAGCGCCGACGAAAACAGTCTGCCTCACTGCAGACACTGTGTCATGCAGAACAACCGCTTGGCCGGGAGCGAGTGATAGAAGCAAACCTCCGGTAAAGAACAGTTGAACTGTTGTGTTGCCGGCCACAAGGGCAGTTGTCAAAATGCCAGCAGACTGTGGACTGCCCATGTCCGCTCCAACAATTTGTTCTGCGAGAAGAAACCCGCTTCTCACGTTGGCGACCCCCAGTCTAACTCTCGCGAATTGACTGGGGTTTATGAAGTTGGGAAACTCCACCGGCAAAGTGGGCCAGAATCTGTACGCCTGCTCGTTCATGTACATCGAGATAGCTCCGTTTCCGAGACTTCCATTTGAAGGGTAGAAAATACCCGGCTGGGATTGAATCGTAATGATTTGTGTGCCGGCATTGTAGGTGACCAGCGGAGGAACAATCGGCACCGCCAACAACAAATTGGCGGCAGTAGCCAGAGCATTCATCGACAGCTGGGTGGCGTCAACCCAGTGTTGAATGAGGTAGACAAAGCTCGGATTGAACGGGTCAACCACATAGCCCCCTACTGCGTTGTTTACCGTGATGATGGAGGAAATCTGGTTGATGCCTCCGACCAGAGGGAACGCGGGGTTGGTCCAAGTGATAGTCGCCGGCGTGCTCGGATTGTCAAACTGGGGGTCGGTGAACAGAGGCACGTTGAAAAAAGGAACAGAAAATCGAACGATGCCACATGTCCATTCTTTGGGAGAGTCAATCAGAGACTGAGAGAAAGTCTGGTCGTAGAAGCACGGCGTTCCAGAATTCGGGTTGGAATTAAGGGGGGTTCCTCCAACCAGCGCGATATTGAAGTACCGACGCTGCACCTGATTTAACCCCTCTCCCTGATCTGCCACCGAAGAAGAACTTCTCTCCTCAGTTGGCTCGAGAGAGGCACCGCCGCGGTATCGCCTTAACATGGTTAGATGCGAGGTTGCTTTGAAATTTTTGGGATTGAAATTTTGCATTGTTATGGACCATGAGAAAATACCGCTCTCATCGTTACCAGCAATGGAAGAGAAAACCACACCCAAATCGACAGACTCGGGAGTTCACCAACATTCGGCCGAAGCCCATGAGAGGTGGGGCGCTTTCTTCCAAGCGGTCTTCGCCCGGAATCGACAGAATCGTCGACGGAGGCGGTGGCATTCCCTACAGCGACGACGACTTGGTAAAAATCTGTGACGGCAAAGTGAATGTGGTTTCTTACAAAGACGTTATGCGGGCGCAACACGTCGACCAAGTTCTGGGAAAGCATGGCGCTGCCATCATGCTTTACGAGACAAGACCCCGCTATGGCCACTGGGTGGCTCTGATTCGTCAAGGCCCGGACCTAGTCGAATTTTTCGACAGCTACGGCATGGCCCCCGATCAACAACTCTCCTTCGTTCCTCCACAAATGAACATGCACCCCTGTCTCGAGGAGCTTTTCGCGCGAAGCGGAGTGCGGTGCGTTTGGAACAAAACAAAGCTGCAGGCCGAGGGTCAGAAAGTCAGTACCTGTGGCCGCTGGGCAGCGCTGAGGATCGCCTGGAAATACATCCCTATGCAGGTTTTCGTGAAAGATTTCCAGGGACAGTCGTTGAAACCGGATTCTTATGTTACATTGTTGACTCTGTGGGGCGATGGCCCTGATCAACGTGAATGAGCACTTTGTCACACCCTGTGTTTTCAAAAAATGTTTCCCGCTCGAACTGATGCCCCTTTTTAACCTCCGAGCACGCCTTTGATTTGTAATGCCGAGCAATGTTCTGTCGCACGAATTGAGGAATGCAGTCGCTTCTCAGTTCCTTCTTGTACGTCAGCGCGTCCAAAGGCCAGGTGAAAGCATGCCCGCACTTTACACACAAGATGGTAGGCATTCGTATCGATTGCGCCGAAAAAGTTGTTTCAGATGAGGAGGCACCCAAATATCCCCCTGTTGATAGCACTTCTTCAGTTTTTGGTAATGATAAAGCCACCCTCTTCGATACAGCCCGCGCCGATTGTGGAATCTGGCAATTTCAATCAGCTGGCCTGTTGATAGTCTCTGTCGACGGGTTCCTTTGGATCTCATTGTTAAGTAAATTTGCCAAATTTACCTTGTGTCGCTTAATTTTCCAACCATCGCTTTGGCACTTCATTATCTGAGGGCGGAATGAGCGGCTTTTCGCTGGCTCCTTTGTGGGCTATTCCTTCTCAAGTGACCGTCTCCACGCTCACCAACTCTCAGGCTTGGCCTATTTTCGGAGGCTACGCCGGAGGCACAAACACTCAGATTGTTTTCAGCAAAACAGGGAGGCAAGTTACAGTATGTTTACCTTTAGTTCAAGTCACCCAAACAAGTGCCAATTCCTTCACCTACGGCAATATGACAGTCCCAGCTGCTTTCAAGCCAGGCGCTGCATTCTCCCCCGCTACTGGCATATACTGGAGAATTCCAATGACGGACAACGGTACCTCCAGCTCAAGTTGGTTCATATTCAGCTGGCCATCAAACACAACTGTGAACATGACTTTATCAAGCGCAACCGGGGGGAACTTGTCGGGGGCTGGTGTATTTACTCAGTATCCTACATCTGTAACTTACTTCACGGATTCATAGAAATTTTTCTCAAATTCTCATGTGCAACTCCGAATTGCCCCATCCGTTTGGGAAATTTTGCGTGGCATTCTACGTAGGATTCGTCTGTTTCAACGCTGGTTTTCTGGCAGCCACCGGCCTTCAGTACATAAACTACAAACTGACATGAGCAGCTTCGGAGCAGCGCCAATGTGGTCTTTACCCTCGCAATTGTCCCCGGTTACAACAGCCTCTGTTACCGGAACGTGGACAGGCCCATTTACTAGCGGTTCATATACAATAAGTCTGAACAAAATCGGAAACATGGTCTTTGCGCATGTGCCACAGGTTGCACAAGCAGCAGCAACAGCTCAAGTCATATTTCAATTTCTCACGCCAGTTCCACTTGGCTTCAGACCCGCGGTAGGTACGCTGCAAAATGGATGGACTATTGTCAATAATGCCAATCCCACCAATCAAAGCCTTTTCTACATGCTCACTACGGGATGTTTCGCTGTTTATTCAACACTGGGAGGAGGACAATTTACCAACGCGGCCAACTGCACCCCTGTGTATACTGATTCAATAGCGAGTTGGAGCGTGGTTTGATTGTACTTTTTTAACATAACAAAATCATTCATCACCCAGATTTATTTCCATATCAGAGTTCTCATCCTCTTCAGGCTCTTGATCAACCCCGTAGTCCTCCCCGTCATCGTTAGGATCCAGGTCTCGCTCCCTCACCCGATTTCCCACCCGCCGAAGCACTTCCTCCGGCCGATCGAACGCCTCGTCTGCCTCGTCTGCAGCATTGGCCAGCGCATGCAGTTCGTCCATCTCAGCATCCATTTCTGCAACCGCTTGATCGTGCTCCGCGTTCCCTCTGTCAATCTCTGCATTGTGTTCCTTTCTCTCTCTGTCTCTCTCTTCTTTTTTCTCATCCATAACTCTCTGTTGCTCCGCATAAATCTCACCTCTCCGAATCTCTCTTTCTCTTGCGGCTTTAGCCTCTGCCTCGCTTTTCCAGTCAGGAGGAGCGGTGAAATCGAACTTGAAATCCACCCCCACACTGCTTTTGTCCAGATCCTTCTCTGCCTCCGCCAACCACAATCTGACTCTCTCCTCCCCCTCTTCCGATCGCCACTTCTCTGTCGTGGCCTCGATGTCTTCGTGGCCTATCGGCAGCGTAGAACCATCAGGAAACCAGGCGACCTTCTTGTTCTTGAAAGCGTAGCGACGTCTCGAGGGCAGAACAGAGATAGTGCTGTCCAGAGGGTTACGCAGAAACTGAGAGAACTCGCAGGCCCAGTGCTCTGTGATTGGGATTCCCAGCCAGTCTTTGTAGAGGTGGACTCGCAGATAATCGTAGGCAAAATGAGAATCAGGAGGAGTAGGAAGTCCCTTAGTAACGGTCTTGCAGTGCCGCAGCGCAGTGCACTTCGCCCCTCCTTTGTAGTTGCACAAACACACCTACACACGCCACACCGAAGTGCAAAGGAATGTGAGGTACTTTCGTAATGCGGTGACGTGGCCACTGCCTCTACTCATACCTTATCCCACCCTTCGGCTTTTTCTTCGTACATTCTCCGGTGAGTCCTGCTGTTGAACCACGTCTTGGTGTAACTCTTTGCTCCTCCACAGACCATCGAATCGATTTCTGCCCCGTCCTCCGGCTCTCTCTTCCACTGCCCGAGGAAAGGACCCTCCGGTAACATCTCGTTCCACTTGAGACACCCCGGAGGCACCGGATAATTAGCTTTGGCCTCGTCTACCTTGTAGATAATCGAGTCGGTGTCGTAGTAGACCACCCGGTCCGGCAGCTTGTTCATCGCGTTGAACAACTCCAGACGAGCGTACGCCGTAGTGAAGATTCCAATCGGTACGTTTGTGTGGGTGTCTTTGTTCTTGGGGTTCGAGTCGTTCGCGCAGGCAGTCCACCTCAGCTCGTAGATGGGGTGCTCTGCGCCATCTCGGTGAAGCGGAATGGGGGCGGCATTGACGTGGAAATTCTCGCAGTCCCAAAGCTTGTTGAAGAACTCGGTGCGGTCTTTCGGTATGGCGTGGTGGTAAAACGAAGAGACTGACAGATCTTCTCGCAGAACGAAACGCCCCCAGTTGGAGTTGCACTTTATTTTCTCGATGCCCGCCAGACCAGGGTTTGGAACTGTGCGCTCTCTGATCAGCGACCCGCCGCAGTTCTTCGGATGCTCGTAGTACTGCTTCTCGTACGCCACCTTGCTCTCCTCCGTCTTGCACTGCAGCAAAAAGTATCAGCGGCGAGAATCGAACTCGCGCAATCTTCAGATTAGGTGGTTTTAAGCTTAGTGTCTATTGAGCCACACCCCTTTACCACTCGGGCACGCTGACAAAAAACGTACCTCTTTGGGATATCCCTTGGCCATGTCCTTTTCTCTGACGTGGGTCATCATGTACCCCGTGAACAGGTTCCGCACCGTCCGGTCCTCGGGCCAGAAAGCAATGCCGTGAATCTTGTCCACAACGTACCCCAACTCTATCGCCCTCTTCAACTCGACAGAACTCACCGCAGGGTAATCCGATTTCTTGCTTTCTGTCTTGAAGCAGGGGTCCAGAGTGAACAGAAGAGACTTGTCCGCGCCTCTCCGGGGAAGCAGAGGGTACCGCAGGTTGGTCGGAGGGGTGAAGTCAATGAAGAAAACAGCAAGAGTTGCCGGAACATGAAGAAAACGATCCAGACACCCCTGAATATCCGCGAGATCCACCGGCGGATACATGAAGTTATCGTGCGAGTCAGGGCCCCAGAAATCTCCAATTAAATCAGGATGCGAGAACGGGTACCGGCTGTCGATCATCACTGCTGGGTACAGACTATTCACGTCCACGTGAATCAGCTTTGCTGTCTTACTGTCATCTTCTCCAGGAAAAATCGAAGTAACCGCCTCCACTCTCCCTCCGAACAGAGCCTTTCTGAGTTTGGCACTGACAGGCGCGTGAATATTGGCGATGTTCACTCCGTCCGGCACGTACACGTTCAGATACTCCGCATGGCAGGCCGAAGTGACGGTGACGTATCGGAACGGATCCACTCTGTGATTTGTGCTTGCGATGAAATGTTTTTGGAACTGCGCCATTGCCAGACTCATAATCCGCACGTCTTGAATGCAGTACTCGGCCAGGGCATCTCGGTACACGTACACGTTCTCCTCTCCGTCGTACTTGGTCACTTGCTCTGCGTGCCAGCCGGCAAACCAGTCCTTGGCGCGGACCTCATCAAAGAAGTGCTCCACCCCGGGAAACTTGCCCTCGTAATCCAAAGATATGTCGAGCCCAGGAGCGGTGCCTTTTCGCGGAGGAAAACCCAACGCCTTTAATTCCGGTTCCAGGTTGTAGGTTTTGACCATGCCCTCCACAGAGCCAAGGATAAATTTCTTGCTGTCTCTGAAGATAATCTCTCTCGGTTCCTTTCCCACCTTCGCCTGAAGCACCGAGGTACCTTGCCTGATGCAATTAATCCCGCCTTGAACACCGCAGTTAAACAGAGATTTGTATATCAGAGGAAGGTCGTAGCTGGCACCGTTGTGAGCCCATGCTGCGAAGCCTGGCCGAGGTCTTTGGTACTGAGGATCTGCCGCTTTGATGAACACACCATCAACAAAGTTACGGTTTGCGTGGTCCTCGATTCGTCTCTCTCTGAGCTTGAGCATCTCTTTGACAAACTGCTCATCGACTCTCTCTTTGCCAGCCCCGTTGGACAACACTTGGAAGTCAAACCGATCTTCTCCCACCCTCCCCGGAGTAGGCACGTAGTCATCAATCGAGAACGGTTCACCTCTCTCCTTCGCCGCCCTCTCTTGCTCTTGATACCGTTTGTACTCCAGGGTGCCATCTCTTGAAGGACGAGGCAACCCACCGGGTCTGAAAGCGCACAGCTGAGGAATTTGCACGTCATCCTCTTGAAGTGACTCGAAATCGTAGGGGATGTTGAGGTGATCAGGATGAGGCCCGCGGAGTTCAGGGCGCATGATGAAGCACTGGTGATTAGGAGTGACCAGGGAGTGGCAGACTTGACACGGAACAGCGCCGCATCGATGCCCATGCCCATCGAACGGAATCTCTCTCAGACGCAAGTCAACACAGTAAGCACACCCGCAGTTCTCTTCGCACTGAATCACGATTCTCCGCCTCGTTTCTCCAGGAGCCGCTGAGATCATTCGCCTCGTTTGGAACGCCGCAAACTTCTTAAGGCTTGGGTTTTCGCCGCACTTCAGACAAAAGTGGCGAGACTCGCACGGCGTTCGCTTACTTCGCTTGCTGTTTTTGACTAAGTGGTTGTTGAAGCAGATCTCCTGGGTGAAGATGAAGTTGCAGCCAACGCATTGCCTTTTGAAATCGGATGCCGGCGGTGAGAGAGAAGCAGCAGGGCATTTTTTCTTCTGGCACATAATGCACACTTTGCCTTTGCAGCGATGCGGGTTGTTAGCGGCGTAATTCTTCAGGCAGACAGTGCACAGCAGACGCCCCGGACCTCCGTTCAGACTGAACATCTCGCCGATCTGACCGTGCGCCAGGTCGTAATGCGCTCCGGTTTTAACCAGCATGATGTGATTGAGCTCAGAAGCAAGAGGAATTGCATACTCGCCGTAGACAGGGTCATTGCCGTTCGGAACATGCTGAGAAGTGGCGAAGGTAATTGCACAATGACCCTCGAAATCGAACTCAACCACCGCGATAGGAAGACCGATGTGATTGGCGAGCAGAATAATGTCGCCAAACCCGTACCCCTCCTCTTTGCCTTCGTCGGGGTCATCCGGGAAAATCGCTGATTTGAGAGTCACAGCCGCAGCCCGCCACTTCGACCACTGCCCCTTCAGTTCGTACTTCAGATAGTCGTTCACGCAGAACTTCTTCTTGCCCTCTTCCAGAGTCCGGAGATGCAGGCTGACCGCGTAGAACAAACAGAGATTATCAGCAGTGTTCCGGATCTGAGCTATTTTGCCGTGCTTCTTGTTCTTTGCGTACCACTCAGCCGTTTGAACAGGATTGACGGCCTCTATCGCTTCTTGAGACCAAGCGCGCCCCTGTGAATGAAGACCTTGGTAGTGATTCCACAAATTAATTATCTCATTCCTTGACTCTCTCTGCCCCTCTGTCATCCCCGCAGAGTCTCCCACCGACAGCGCATTCAGATACCACCCCCTCAACTCTTCAGCGGGTAATTCTTCAGGATTGAAAGAAGAACGAGTGATCGCAGTGAGAAACTGACTTCTTTGACTAGCGGTGAGAGAGCGCTGCCTTGCCATAGTCTGCTCTTCAACACCAACAGACCTAAATGAATCCCTCTTATCCTCTTTGCCGCTATCTCGACTCGCTCTCTCCTTGTGTTCTCTTCGTTTGAGTTCTTGCCTCTCCCCCTGTTTGCTCTCTTTGCTATCTTTGCGCTCTTTTCTCTCAGTCGCCAACCTTTTCGCCGCCTCCTCGAGCAAGTGCCACCGCTGTATAACCTCCGCAATGGTATCTTTTCGCGTTTGTGACAAATCTCTCTCGCGTTGCAGCGACAGACAGCCGAGATAAAGAAACCGCAGCAGATGGTTAGGCTTTGGGTGATGTGTCCAGTCGAACTCATCAATCCTTGCCAATATCGTAGGGCGGACAAGTGCCGAAATAAGGCGAGATTTGGCCTCTCTGACTTTCGCTTCTGGAACAGGAACCACCTCACCCTGTTTCGCCGCTATCTCCATCTCTTTCTCTCGCTTCTCTCTCTCAGCTCTCTTTCTCGCTCGAACTTCAGGTCTTTCAAAGTCGGCACGACCCGGAGACCACTCTGCCAGCATTCTGGCGAACGCTTCATCACCTCGAGCATCGCCGTAAGAACGCCTCTCTCTTGCCTGTCTCTCAACGAAGTGATCGTACTCCAGATCCGGTATCTTGATGACACGAATAGAAATGCTTGACACCAACATATCGTCCGGATCAGAACCTCCAGACGATACAGAGAGCATGTGAGCGCTTATCAAATCGATCAATCGAGAATAATCCCGCAGCTGAGCCAAAGAAAAGAACCGAGGCATCTGATAGAAGATAGGGCGCATAGAATCGTCAGCAGAGGTGGCGCCCAGAGTGATGTTGAATCTGAACTGATCGGGATTGACGTTGACTGTGTTCAAAGCATCGTTGCCAGCAAGCATTCCCTCAACCACAGAGCCAGTTAAATTTCTCCAGAGCGGAGATAACTCGCGCAGCTGCCGCAATCTCCCGTCCTCTCGCCTGTGCACATTAAAATTGAACATAGCCGAAGGAATGCTCTCGAAACCCCTCAATCGCACTCTGAACGGAGTCGCTCTTTCCCAAATTTCCTCGCCGGCCTCTCGAGGGTGTTCAATCTGATACAGAGGAAGAGCGTCACCGGCGTCCTCTTTGGCATCCACCCTAGCTCGCCGCTCAGCCTCCAAATCGTACGCACTGTAAGCGTACAGCAAAGCGTCAAGCCCCGCCGCAGTACCACTTCGCCCTCTCAACAAGTTAATCAAATCTACACCGCGCTGACTCAGTAGTTGACGAATCAGAATGAACTCAAGAGTGTAATCCAGCAACTCATCCCAGACCATCCCTCCCGCGAGTCCGACATCCCTCACTATTCTCTGCCCCCGTAACAGAAGCTGATCTATGTCCATAGGCTGAAGATTTAAGCGAAGAAACCCTTCCCACACAGGATGCTCCCTCCAGTTCAGGCCGTACAGAATTGGATTTTCTGGCAGAGTCCCAGGAGTATCTCTCTCTCGCTCTCTCTTTCTCTCTCTGACAAGCCGCTCACTCTCTCGCCGTCGCTGCCGTCTGAGAGATGTGAAAAAGCGATCTGTCTCAGCGTCTTTCAGTTCATTCATGTACGTAGCTGTTTCTTCATCAGCGTCAGTGTCAGTGCTGGCAGACATTTCAGCCTCTTCTGCCTCGCGAGCAATTCTGCGTCTCTCCTTCTCAGCTTGAAAGGCTTTTTTGATTTTCTCTCTTCTTTCATCTCGAATACGCTGAAGATACTGCCACCCCTGCAGTTCTCTCTCACGGGTTGGCTCCTCTTGTCGCTCTCTCTCTCGCTCTTTCTCTTCTTGCATTTGATTTTCTCTGGCATTTTGCTCGGCCTCTTGCTGAAGCAAACGCTGGCGAGCTTGCTCTCTTTCAACATCCTCTCGTTCCTGCTGTAATCTGTTGAAATTAATCTCTTGCTCTCTCTCGAGGGCCTCCTGTTGAAGCTCTCGCTCGATGTCCTGTTGCTCGGGACCTGCTGGTTCGACCCCCAAATCAGGCTGATTTTCCAACTCCTTTTCTTCCTCCTTTTCTTCCTCCTTCTCTTCCTCGCCCTCTTCTTCAGGGTAACCAACACCATCGGCGTACTGAGCCTCCAAATCAGCGTATCTCGCCGGTACCGGATTTCGATCTCTCAGCGAAAGGGCATTAGTGCGCCGAAACCACTGTCGCCCGGCGTTGACTCGTTTTGTCTCTTCATCGCGCACAGGTCTCCGAGGGTTGTAACGCCGTATTTTCCGGTTGCCGCCCTCCAGCTCCTCCTTCGACGAACGTCGCTTTCTCGGAGGCATTTATCTGAACAAAGAAATGGTTAGCCCTGGTCGGGAAACAAAACAGAGACACTAAACATAAATAGGGCGAAGGCAGGCGAGTCACGAAGATTTCTTCTGAGAACGCTTAGCCAAATTTACAGTAAACTTTCCATCAGCCCCCTTAGGCCTAACCCACTTCAACTTCCTTTTCCGCCCCTTCTTAACCAACTTCTCTGGCGCAGGCCCAATCTTGTGACAATCGTGCCCGCACTCGCCGGTACCGCAAAGTCGCCGCATGCACTCAGAACAGTGACTGAAACCACACGGAGCGCCGCAAATGCAGCATTCATCCAAGCCGAAGTCCAGAAAAATTGGAGGTAGCCAGGAATCATTCGTTTCCGTGTTATTCGAAGGGAGAGCGAGGGGTTCCGTCCCGATAGTAAAAACCAGCCCCGATTCGGTCTGAGTGGTGAGGATGGATGGGGGTGTTTCCAAATCGCCAGGGAAGGCTGAGAAAGAGGAGAAAGCAGGCAAGGCCGAAGGTGAAGAATCTTGAAATATAGCAGAGGACGCTGACGACCATAAAGGCACAGAAGGCAAGGACCGAGAGTTGGGACATTCTGATCAAACAGGTTACTATTGAGCGCGAAATTTCAAATAACCAATACCTTTAGTTTCGGGTACGCAGGTGCGGCAAAATTCAGACGTACACGAACGCCACTGTTGTTCGCAACGTGAGCACAAAACGAGCTCGACCCCAAACAGGCAGGTGTGAGACATTAAACACTTACCGAAATTACAATTTCAGGTCGACCAAAGTTTGCTCGCACTCCGCAGCTCTTTCCGTCAGTTCTTGAATACGATCCGTCAGTTCCTTCATCG
>Ga0210410_10002224_pt1 | contig 17527 bp, 15 predicted proteins | sample IncBWC4MmetaG_FD_161058 | JGI IMG/M metagenome (GOLD analysis project Ga0210410, IMG submission 161058) | Forest soil microbial communities from Barre Woods Harvard Forest LTER site, Petersham, Massachusetts, United States - Inc-BW-C-4-M | ecosystem: Environmental > Terrestrial > Soil >... | reverse complement strand
TGGTGGTGCAGGTGGACCCACAGTGCGGCATGCCCATCGCCGGACGTCAGATGATCCAATTGGCCCTTGCCGGACTGGGCGAGGTGCTGGCGATCTATCCGGTCGACGGCAGTCTCGAGCCCATGAACCGCGTCGAAGCGGCTCTGGCGTCGGAAAAACCGGTGGAGCAGATCCGGGCGAAATGCAACATTCCAACCATTGCGCTTAACGTCCGAGTCACGCCGCTGCGCCCCCAGACGCCGTCGCACCCACTCGCGCCGGCCCTGATTGCCGGCTCTGAACTCGCCGATTCTGAACGCGCTGATTCGGGACTCAACGATCAGATCGCGTCGCTGGCGGCTGCCGAGGTCGCTGCCGGCGTCGCTGCGAAAGACGCGTCGGCGCCAGGGGAAACCCCGGCTGCACCCGCCGCGCCGAGCGGGCCCGACAACCTGTTACGCGTGGATGCCGAAAAAATTGACAGCGTACTCAATCTTGTCGGTGAACTGATCCTGGCGAAATCGATGCTGCAGCAGACGCTCTTGGAATTTGGACAGCGCTTCCCAAAAGATGTCTTGCGGGGAAAGTTCTCCGACGCCATGGCGTTCCAGGGGCGCGTCTTGAATGATCTGCAGCACTCAGTCATGAAGATTCGCATGGTGCCGGTCGATCATCTGTTCCGCCGGTTCCCGCGCGTCGTGCGGGACGTCGGCCGCCAATGCGGGAAAGAAGTGGAGCTGATCGTCAGGGGTGGGCAAACCGATCTCGACAAAAGCATTTTGGATGCGATCGCCGAGCCTCTGACCCACCTGGTGCGGAATGCGGTTGGCCATGGCATCGAGACCGCCGAGGAGCGCGTTCGCGCGGGCAAGCGGCCGCATGGGACGTTGCGGCTGGGCGCTTATCACCAGGGGAACCAGGTGGTGATCGAGATCTCCGACGACGGGGCCGGCATTGACGCGGAAAAAGTGCGCCAGCGCGCCCTATCCCAGGGATTGCTGAATGCCGAACAAGCAGCCCGCTTGACGGAGTCGGAAACTCTGGACCTGATCCTGCAGCCGGGATTCTCCACGGCGGAAGAGATCACCGAACTTTCGGGCCGCGGAGTGGGATTGGACGTGGTGCAGAGCGTGCTCGGACGCTTGAAGGGAACGGTGGAGATCGAAACTGCGCCGGGACGGGGCACCACCTTCCGTCTGCGGCTTCCGCTGACGCTGGCCATTATCAGGGCGTTGATGTTCCGGGTAGAGCAGCGGCTCTACGCCCTGCCGCTGAACGCAGTGGCGGAGATCGCGCGCACGGTCGAAGAAGATATCCATCGGGTGGAGCACTACGACGTGCTGCAACTGCGCAACGACGTGTTGCCTCTGCTGCGCCTGGGTTCGCCGCCCCCGAGCGGGCCGGAAACGGCGCGACGCAAGGTCTTCGTGCTGGTGATCAGCAGCGGCGACCGCAAGTTCGGGGTCATCGTCGATGGGCTGGAGGGCGAAGACGAGTTGGTCATCAAGGCTCTCGATGACCAGTCGATCACGACCGACCTGGTGAGCGGGGCTTCAATTCTGGGCGATGGGAGAGTGGTTCTCATCCTGAACATGATCGCCCTGATGGATCGCTTCACGCGCGGGCGGGCGGACGCAACCGGGCCGCGGATGGCGGGTCTGCTATCGAGTGCCGTACCCGCAAGAGCAATGTTGAGCGTTGGCGGAATCCAGACTGGCGAGATGCGGGCGCGTGGAACGGCCGGGAGCCAGGCATGAGAAAGCCAGTGCGGGTCCTGGTGGTGGATGATTCGGCTCTGATGCGCAAGCTGATTCCCAACATTCTCGAACGGGATGATTCCATCGAGGTTGTGGGCACGGCGATGGACGGCCGCTTTGCGTTGAAGAAAATCGAGGATTTATCGCCGCAAGTAATCACGCTCGACCTGGAAATGCCCGGACTGAACGGGATCGATACTCTGAAAGAAATCATGCGACGCTGGCGGCTGCCGGTAATCGTGGTCAGCTCGCATAGCACCGCTGGGGCGGCGATCACCCTCAAGGCGCTGGCGCTGGGGGCGTTTGATTTCGTGGCCAAGCCCAAGGATGTTTCCGCGCGCATGCCTGAAATTGCCGCCGAGTTGATCAAGAAGATCCGGGCGGCGGCGCAGAGCGCGGGAGTGCAGACGCAGTTCCTGCCGTCAGAAACGCACGGCGAGCAGCCACACAAGCTACAACCAGTCGCACCGACACGCATCATCGCCCTCGGCGTTTCCACGGGGGGTCCGAACGCCTTGCAATACCTGTTTTCGCAGCTGCCGGTGGAATTTTCGGGCAGCATCCTGGTGGTACAACACATGCCAGACGGATTCACGGAACTGTTTGCCAAGAGGCTTGACGAGAGCTGCCCCATCCGAGTGAAGGAAGCGCAATCGGGCGACTTGCTGGTAGCCGGGCGAGCGCTCATCTGTCCGGGGAACCGGCACATGAAAGTGAAGAAATTCCCCCTCGGAAACGTGGCGATCCTGAGCGAGGAAGCACCCGTGAACGGACACCGTCCTTCGGTGGATGTGCTGTTCCACAGCATAGCGGAGGAGTTTGGTCCGCAAGCCATGGCCGTGTTGATGACCGGCATGGGAGAAGACGGAGCTGTCGGTTTGGGAGAGATCCGGGCGGCCGGGGGATACACAGTAGCGCAGAGCCAGGAGACCTGCGTGGTTTTCGGCATGCCGAAGGCGGCCATCGAACGCGGTTACGCGATGCGTATCGCGGACCTCCAGGATCTGCCCAATCTTTTGCAGGCACAATGCGCTCCCGATCGCGGCCGGGGGGACAACATCGACGCCAAGCGGGCGACTAGTGCCTAAAGTAACTAGAGTTATCTACCGAAAGTGCGTAGATCGTGATTAAGTGATAGTTGGGGGAGGAGTGCCATGGAAAAGTTTGCGCCCGTAAAACGGAGCGAAGACGGACAGCCGGTACGCTATCTGATCGTGGATGACTCCGTGTTCGCCCGCAAGAATCTGGCCCGGATGGTCGAAACATTCGGGGGACAGGTAATCGGCGAGGCGGGCGACGGAGTTTCGGCAATCAGCGAGTACGAACGGCTCATGCCCGACATCGTTCTCATGGATATCACCATGCCGCAGATGGAAGGCATCGAGGCGGCGGAGAAGATCGTGCGCGACCATCCGAGCGCCCGCATCGTAATGGTGTCGTCGGTCGGCTACCAGGAGAACATCGTGGCAGCCTTGCAGCGAGGTGCCCGCCACTTCGTGCAGAAACCGGTGAAGCCGGAAGTTCTCTATGAAGTCATCAAGTACGTGATGCGCGACGACGGAACAACGCCCCGCGGCGCCGGAGCGGGAGCGGGGGCCTAGTCAATGCGGATGGACCTGATTCAGCCTTTCATTAATTCGGCCGACGCCGTCCTGGCGCAGGGGCTGGAGTCGCCTATTTCCATCGAGAACCTGAGCATGGAAGAAGAGGCGTACCGGCGGAAAGGGATCGCTGCCGAGGTTTGCCTCACGGGCGAGATTGAAGGGCGGATCATTTTTGATGTGGACCTCGAAACGGCGGTGCAGCTCGCCACCCGTCTGGCCGGTGTCGAAGTATCCGAGACCGACGATCTGGTGCGCGAGGCGGTTTGTGAGCTGGCGAACCAGATCATTGGCAACTCCGTCACCACGCTCAACGACCAGGGATTCCACTTTCACGTTCGTCCACCCACCCTGCATACTTCCGAGCAGGGCAGCAAAAGCAGTGAAGACACAGAAGCCCTGGTGATGTGCTTCAGCACGTCCAGCGGAAACGTCTTCATGAACGTGGCGCTGCGCTACCACCGCCGCCGGGCGACGGAACGGGCTGCGGTCGCGGGATAAAGGAAACATTCAGCATTCAGTACTCAGCAATCCCGCATTGGGCATGTAGCACTTAGCCTACCCCCACAAATTTCGCATTCGAAAAATGCTGACTTCTCGGCTGTGAAGAGTTAGCAGCTCGCGGCAGGCTGAGTGCCTGAACGCCAATTATGGACCGGCAAACAGAAACACCGGATTCTGCGGCAGGTTCTGTTGGCCGCCCGGGCGCACACCGAGTGGGGCCGGTAAATTCAGGACATAAGTGTCGCTCGTGGTATCGATGATGTTGACCATGCCTCCATCGCAACTGGCCAGGTAGGCGCGCGAACTGTCGCCGCCTGCGGCCATTGTCACGCGAAAGCGGGTGGTGGAGCAGAATGCGTCGTAGGCAGGAAATCCCGGAACTGCAATCGAACTCTTAATCGTGTTGCTCGCGACGTCGATCACTGTCACCTGCGGGCAGAAGTTGTCGGTCGAGTCTTCGTAGTAGGACCCGACATAGGCACGGCTTGCATCCGGCAGAGCGGCGACTGCAGCAACTGTCAACGTTTGTGCGCCGGTGGTCGAACATGGGTCAGCGGCGCCGCGCGAACTGGGTGCTACCGTTGGAATCGTGATCGGGCCCCCGGTGAGAACCACCGGTGTGGACTGCGAGACATCCAGGATCGTCAACTGGGTGCCTCCCGGTATATACAACCGGTTCTTATTCCCGTCGTAGAGCATGTAAGTGGCATTGGGAACACTGACGCTGGCATCGATCACGGTATCCGGGCCAGCGGTGGAGGTGGTATCAATTGTGCTTACGACACCGTTGAAGTTGAGCACATACAAGCGCTGGCTGTCGGAGCGCGCAATCACCCAGAGCGGCGCATTGAACGAACCGGTAACGGTCCGGGAAGACCGGTCGAGAGTATTGAATCCGCTGATCGAATTAGAGTCCTTATTCGCCACGTAGAGTTTGCTCTTGTCAGGAGTAACAGCCAGAGCAACAGGATTCGTTCCGACCGGAATCGTCGCCACCAGGTTGTTGCTTTGGGTGTTGACCACACCCACCGAAGGAACAATGTTTAGAGGTTGGGTAGGATCCGGCGGGTAGGTCGGCAACGTCACATACGCCGTCGTATCCGTCGGGGCAACGGCCACGAAGTTCGCGCCGGAATAAATCGGCAGGCTGATGGCGTTGGTGCTGCCGATAACCGTGCCGCTGAAGTTCAGCTTGGTAATTGAAGAACACACATTAAACACGTGATTGGGAGGAGTAGGAGGAAAGGTTACAAGACAACTAGTGGTCGGAACATTTAAACCGGTCACGGCTTGGTTTACGACCAACACCTCACTGGCAGTTTGCTGGACGGCGTGCACGGGAGCAATGTCCAAGTTGACAACGCTCACGTCCGTGTCGCCGGAAACATCGATCACCATGGCGCTGCCGGGCACAAAGAGTCCGTTATCGTTGATGGCCACCACGGTGTGGGCCGCCTTCGGGTTGGGAAACGTTGGAGGATTCGGAATAATAATCGGCCGGAAGGTGTCGCCGCAGCCGCTACAGATCAGATAAAGGCACAGCACGAACCCCAGCCAGAGAAACCTCTTCATTCAGACTCCATAGAAAAAGTTAGTGTTGCGCGGAAACCGATATTGTATCGGGAACCGGGTCGAGAGGGGAAATCATGGGGTACTTAGCCCGCTGCTTTGGTGAGAAGCCGATCGAGGCGACTTTGGTTGCCGGCCGGCATACTTCGGATACGAAAAAAATCCACTGTAGAGACGCGGCCTCGCGCGTCTCCTGCGTGCAACTCCGCAAATGCTGCGTCGCGTATTCGGTGTCCGACCGAGAGGCGGTAAACCGCGTCTCTCCAGCGAAGATCGGATTCACCGGCCAGTGAAGCTCGGATTCATCCGCGCCCGCGACGCGCCTTCTGTTGGCTTTTGGCCGGCATCTCGGCAACTTTTTCTGATGCGGCTGGCTTCTTCGTCTGCGCCAGACTTTCCTTCAGCGCCGCCATCAGATCCACCACCGGGGCCAGCTTCTTCGGTTGTTCGACCGCCTGGATTTCGCCGCCCTCCAGCTTAGCCTCGATCAGCTTCTTCAGATTGTCCTGAAAGGTGTCGTGATATTTCTCCGGCTCCCATTCCCCCGCCAGCGCTTCAATCAGCTGGTGCGCAACCTTGATTTCAGCCTCTTTAATCTCGACATCCGGAGCGCCGAACGCCTCGACCTCGCGAACTTCCTCCGCATAGTACATGGTGTGCAGCATCATTCCACCTTTATGCGGGCGCAGGAAAACGGTGTATTCGCGGTTATGCATGGTGAGTTTGGCGATGGCGACATACTCGCTCTCCTCCAGCGCCTTGGTGAGGAGCGCATAGGGGCGGCGGCCGGCTTCGTCGGGAACCATGTAATACGACGACTCGAAGTACACGGGATCGACTTCGCTCGTCTTCACGAATTCGAGGATCTCCATCGTCTTCGCGGTCTTCGGCTCGATCTTCTTAATTTCTTCCGGCTCGATGATGACGTATTCGTCCTTGCGGTACTCGTAGCCCTTGACGATATCGCTACGCTCGAGGACCTGGTTGTCCGCCGGGCAAATGAGCTGCTGCTTCACCCGATGGTGATCGGTGCGGTGAAGCTGGTTGAACGAGATGCCGCTGCTGCGCGCGCCCGAGAACAGACGCACCGGCATCGAGATTAACCCGAAGGTAAGATAACCAGACCAGACTGAAGCCGCCATTTTGGTTTCACCCCAAATTAGAGACGAGGCTTGCCTCGTCTTTCCACACGCGTCGCGCCGCGTCGCTAGGAGATTCCTCAGATGCCAGAACCCCGCCCAGCGTACAGAAGTGTAGCCTAAATGGGTGGAAGTTGCCGCCGCCAGATTACCGGAGAATCCAAAGGTCAAGCACTACATGGCGCGGTCCACTTTTGCCGGACACCGAATATAGTGTTATCGAAGGCGGCTACTGCGTTCCAGCCGTCAGATATCAGCTCGCGGCCAATCAGCTGTCAGGGACGTGAGATTCTACTGATAGCTGAGAGCTGACAGCTGGCACCGAAGCTGCCCAACAATGCTAACCTCTTTTGTAGGACACGGCTGGGCCTCGTCCCCGGAGCGACTGGCAATCGCCGCGACGGTGACGCTGGCCTTTGCGGTACTGGCTCGCGCCCTGCACGGCGTCAATCGATCAGGAGCTCTGGCAGGCGGCTTCGCCTGTTTCCTGCTTTTTGCCGGCGCTGGCCCCGCCGCTTTCGCCACACTCACAGCGCTGTTTCTGATGACTTCGGTAGCCACTCGCCTGGGGTACCGCCGTAAGCTCGCTCTCGGGCTCGCCGAGCGCCGGGAAGGCCGGAATGCCTGGCAAGTCCTGGCTAATCTGGCAGTGGCCGCCCTCGGATCAGTTGTTTTTAGCGCCACCGAAGACCGGGTTTGGTTGATCGCTGCGGTGGCCGCTCTCGCCGAAGCTGCTACGGACACAGTGGCCAGCGAAATCGGGCAATACAGCGGCCCAGAGGGGCGAATGATTACGACATGGCAGCGCGTCCCTGCAGGTACCGACGGCGGCATTACGATTCCCGGAAGCAGCGCGGGATTGGCCGCCGGTCTGGTGATTGCGGCCGTCGCAACGGTAGCCGGTATGCTTCCTCAGGCCCAGCTCTGGATTCCGGTAGCCACCGGATTCGCCGGAATGCTAATCGACAGCATTCTCGGCGCCACGCTGCAGCGCCGCAGATGGATCAACAACGAGGCGGTGAATTTCTTTGCCACCCTGGCAGCGGCTGCGCTGGCATATGCCATCTCGGTGCTGTCGTAGAGACGCGGCTTGGCGCGTCTTGGACCGTACCGAACATTCGGTCAGCAGCACGCAGGAGACTGGGCGACCCCGTCTCTACCAGGAGGTTTTCGGCGGTTAGGTACGCTGCTTGACCCTGTCGAGCAGCAGGAAGACCAGAACGCCCAGCATGGCATTGGCTACGCCCGACAACAATTCGTGCGGCCAAGTCCACGCCATGCGCAACCCGACCAGGCCGCGGGAAATCATGAAGTAGACAACTTCGTGCACCGCGTAGAAAACAATCGTGAGCAGAAAACGAGCGCCGGCATGTTCCACGTCCAGCTTGATCCCCAGCGAGGATGCGCCGAATCCCACCACCGTCTTCGAAATTCCATAGAGCCCGATGGGATGATGAGTAAGCGCGTCTTGCAGAATGCCGATCACGCTGCCCGTGAGCAACCCGGCCAGCGGACTGCGCCGCGCGGTCGCAAAGCCGATTGTGACCAGCAGCGGAAGATCGAAGATTGTGAAAAAAGGAAACCGCAGCGGCAGCCACGCCTGCAGGAAAACGGCGGTCAGCGGAATCAGAATCGTCGCAGGAATACTGAAACGATAAACCTCAACCTGCTCTCCCGATGTATAAGTGATGGCCACGTTAGTGCGGACTATCCTCGACGGCGGGTTGCGGTTTAGGTGTCTCTGCTGCCTTCACGGGCTTCGGGGAAACTTTCATAGCAGGCGTTCCGTTCGCTGTCGCCGCATTTCCGGAGGAAGTCCCGGAGGAAGTTCCCAAGGAAGTTCCGGAGGCGGATCCCGAAGAAGAAGACGGAGAGCTTGCCGTTTTTCGCGCTGCGGGCGCGCCGCCGCCGGCGGAGGCTTCCGGGAACACGGCTTTTGGCTTGGCATCCGAGCTTGTATTTGAGGGCGCTACCGCCCCCGGCGTGTCGGCTTTCACGGCATTTTCCGGCTTGGAAGGAACGCTCGGCAGGCGCTCGGCGAGGATATCGACGGCGCGCGCCGCGCCGGCCCGGTCGGGCTGCGCTTGCCTCTCATCAATCCTTGTTACTACGAGCACTTCTTCGAGCTTGCTGAGATCGGCCGCGGGACGCACGCGAATATTGAGAAAGAGCTCATTGCCCGGCGCAACCTTCGTCACCCTCCCCACCAGCAGTCCCTTGGGGAAAATTCCATCTCCGCCGCTGGTAAGGACCATTTCTCCGGCGGGGACGGCTTCGTCACTCATCACTTTTTCCAGCACCACTTCGCCCGCTGGCGTGCCGCGCAGTATGCCTTGCAGCCGCGTTTTGTCGAGGATCGCGCCGACTCCACTGGTCTGGTCGTCAATCAAGAGCACCTGCGAAGTGGAACGGTACACCCGCAGTACCTTGCCCACGATGCCTTCCGCGGTTATGACCGCCATGTCGGGCTTGATGCCGTCGCTCTCACCCTTGTCGATGTAGACCGAACGCGATAACTCGCTGCCGCTCGATCCGATGACTTGCGCCGCCATGGTCCGCGAAATGAATTGTTCCTTGAAGGCAAGCAACGCCTGCAGACGCCGCGCCTGGTCGGCGTCCTGGCTCATCCGCACCTGCTCCAGACTCATACGCTCGATCTGCTGCTTGAGATTGCGGTTCTCGGCTCGTACTCCGCGCAGGTAGAAGTAGTTGTGCCAGACGTTACCCGTGGAGGTTTGCACCCACACCAGCACCTTTTCCAGAGGAGTCACCGCGCCCACGGCCCAAATGCGGATCAGGCGCGTCGGTTCGCTGTCGGTCGTCCGCTTGACCTGCACCGCCAATCCGAGTACCTGCGCGAATAACACTCCCACCAGCACGATCAGATTGCGGTAGCGTCCGAGGACGTCCATAACATCAGGTTCTCAGGTCTCAGTTGTCTGGTCTCAAGAAATGAAATTGTCATCCTGACCCTGAGCGCAGTCGAAGGGGCAGGACCCGCTTTTCGCTCGCAGCGTGCAGCCCGCTCTACTCGATCGAAATTTTCCGCAGCAGCTTGAAGTCAGAGAGCATCTTGCCGGTGCCGAGCACCACGCTGCACAGCGGATCGTCGGCGATTGAAACCGGCAATCCCGTTTCCTCGCGGATGCGCTTGTCGAGGTTCTTGATCAGAGCGCCGCCGCCGGTCAGCACGATGCCGCGGTCGCTGATGTCGGCGGAGAGTTCCGGTGGCGTGCGTTCGAGCGCGACGCGGATGGCGTTCATAATTGTGGAGACGCATTCGCTCAGTGACTCGCGGATTTCGCTATCGTCCACCGTGATGGTTTTCGGCACGCCTTCGATCAGGTTGCGGCCCTTGATTTCCATGGTTAGCGGCTTGTCGAGCGGGTAAGCGGAGCCGATTTCCATTTTGATCTGCTCGGCGGTGCGCTCCCCCACCAGCAAATTATATTTCCGCTTCAGGTAGTTCATGATGGCCTCGTCCATCTGATTGCCGGCCATGCGCACGGAACGCGAATAAACGATGCCGCTGAGCGAAATGACCGCGATGTCGGTGGTGCCACCGCCGATGTCGACGACCATGTTGCCGCTCGGCTCGGTAATCGGCAGCCCCGCCCCGATAGCTGCCACCATGGCCTGCTCCACCAGGAATACTTCGCTGGCCTTGGCGCGATAGGCGGAATCCATGACCGCGCGCTTTTCCACCTGCGTGATTTCCGAAGGCACGCCGATCACGATCCGCGGATGCACGAGCATCTTGCGGTTGTGCGCCTTCTGGATGAAGTAGTTCAGCATCTTCTCGGTGACCTTGAAGTCGGCGATGACGCCGTCTTTCATGGGCTTGATGGCCACGATGTTGCCCGGCGTGCGTCCGAGCATTTCCTTGGCCTCTTTGCCCACGGCTTCAACTTCGCCGGTGTTCTTGTTGATGGCCACGATCGAAGGCTCGTTTACGACAATGCCCTTGCCGCGTGCATATACCAGCGTGTTAGCCGTCCCGAGATCGATCGCGAGGTCGCTGGAAAACATGCTGAACAACGAACGAAGATTGTGCGTACGCGATGAGCCGTTATGAAATCCGTTATTTGACATGGCAGTACTTCTCTCTCCCGGGAATTCGTCTCACCACAGGAACCTGGGCTTTTCTTAGTCTCCGTGCGAGTCGCTCTCCCCTGGTGTCTTCCATTCTACTTGTATGTTCAGGAGACCGGGCAGTCATCTGGGCGCCGGTTGTTCCAAACATTTCTTCGAACATAATTCTGACGATTGTTCCGAACTTTGTTCTGAACATCGAATCCTCTACTGAATTACCACTCTCTCCTGGCGGGTGTTTACCCCGCCTTTCAAATTCTGCGCCGTGACCGTGATCAGGCTTTCCCCGTTCGGCAAGGGCGGCGTGAAATAGTGGAACGAACCATCGTCGCCGACGATCGGCACTTCCCTGCCGTTCACCATGACCCGCGCTCCCGCCTCGGTCTTGCCCTTCACTTCGATCACGTGTCCGTGCTGCACAAAAGGATCGAGGTCGAGCGACATCTCTGTTTTTTCCTTCGCCTTGACAATGATCGTAAAGCGATTCTTTTCGCTTTCCACCGATACCTTGCCCGCCGCATCATAAGACTGGATGGACCAATAATAGGCGCCGACCGGCAGACCGGTCACAACTACACTCTGGGACTCAACCTTACGGTCCATCAACAATGATGAAAAATACGGGTTGTGTGAAATGCGCAGCCGATATCCCGAGGCGTTCGTCATGGGCGTCCAGGCAAACTCCACTTCCTTCGACTTCTCCCCGGCGTTCATGAAAACGGGCATCATGTTTCCCGGTGTAATGGGCGCGGGCGGACCGATTTCCGTAGCCCGTTCCATGGTTTTCGATGCGCTCTGGAAACTTACCTTTTCCCAGTTCGACAGGTGAACCACTTCTCCATTGCGCTCGATTTCGCCACTGCCTTTCTTTACCAGGATTTCATGCTGATCGTCCTTGGGATTATTGTGCACCATGGCCGACGAATCCGGAGCGAGCGAAGCCTTCGCGCCCGCGACAATCACCTGCGACTTCGAACCCTGAACATAGGTCGCTGTAGTCAGGTCCACCGTGCCCGTCGTAACCGCCACCGACACGTTGGTTTGTTGCTGATCGTTGGCCGAGTTCTCTTCGATCACGATCAGCGAATCTTGTTTCACGGTGTAGTTGGTACCGTCGTTGAAAACAATCTTGGCCATGCCTTCGGCGCCGGTCTGCACCACGTCGCCCTTTTCGAGCGGGACGTTGTAGTCGGCATTGATCCAACTGTTGCCGTTGCCTTTCCGTACCCGGATGGTGCCATCGAGCGCCGTGAAGTGCGCCTGCTGAGAAGCCGCAGCCGACGGCCCCTTGAGCGGAGGCGCCAATCCCGCTACTTTTTCGAGCAAGCCCGCGGAAAGCTGACCGGCTGCCTTCACCGTTGAGTCGGTGAATTTCGGAAATGCCACGTGCATGACAGCGCCAAAGATCAGCACCGCACCGATCAAGGCCATGATCACGCTCCGGTACGTCACCGTCTTCCAGGCGACGTAGAGCTCCGGCTTGAGTTTATTCGACACGAGCCTCTGCCAACCTCATTTCAAAATTCTGACAATACGGGATATCTCTCACTCTGTGACCATCATATCCCTGCTGGGATGGGTATTAAAATTGAGTCGGGCATGGAGGGGGTTACGAAAGTGTGACACCCGGAACCAGCGCGGGCCTTTAAGCGAGCTTACTTGGATGCCGCCGGCGAGAGTGCGTGCGACTGCGCCGACCGCGAGACCGGGAGGGTCGCACCAATGTCGAGACACGGTATAGCGTGGTGATCTTCCCAGGCATCGGCAAACACGCCTGCAAGCGGCACAACCACGATGGAAACCAGGATGGAAACCGCCTTCCTGTAAGGCGAGGAGTGTATGAGGGAGAGATCAGAGGCGTTGTATACGCGAAACCACTTCGGGAGCCAGCGTGCCGACCGCGCCGTAGGCGAATCTTTGAAAGCTCCACTTGTGTCTGTGAACGGTCAGCGAAACAGTACCTCAAAATATTGGCGAAGGGCCGATGGCGGCAATCCAAAATGAACGATCACAGGATAAGCCGCAAGCGCCGCCAACATCGCGGCCAGCACCACACTCATGGAGTTCCGCTCGCCCGCCGAGAGCTCGATTCGCTTGGCGACTCCGCTAATTCGCATTTTGGGTACCTTTTTTTTCCGGTGGCGTGGCGGGAGCAGTCGATATCGAATATCGACTCATTTCATTGGATCAGCTTCGGGTAGCAATATGCATCCAACCAACGGGTTCTGCTCGTCGTGCATCGTCTTGTCAAAACCCCACATTATTCCTGCTGCAATTGCCAGCGGTAATTACCCGCGTAACCAACTCCCCACGTTTGCACGCAGCCCCTTCAATGCCGCATCCGAGCCCAGTCCTAAACCTCACTACCCCGCGCTTGCCCGTCTGCACCCCGGTTGTTAGCATGGAAGTTCTGCACTACCTCCAGGAGGTTCCTATGGCGACCGATACCCTGACCAAGCCGGTAATCGCGGGCGGCACGACCACGACCAAGGTTTTCAAGAATTTCATAGACGGCGAATGGGTCGAATCCACCAGCGGACAGACGTTCGAAGACCGCAACCCCGCCGACACGCGCGAAGTCGTCGCCATCTTCCAGCGCTCGAATAAAGCCGACGTAGACGCAGCCGTGGATGCGGCCAGGCGCGCATTCGCTAAATGGCGACTGGTGCCCGCGCCCCGCCGCGCCGAGATGGTTTTCCGCGCCGCCGAGATCCTGATCGAACGCAAAGAAGAACACGCCCGCGACATGACCCGCGAGATGGGCAAGGTGCTCAAAGAAACTCGCGGCGATGTGCAAGAAGCCATTGACGCCGCCTATTACAACGCCGGCGAAGGCCGCCGCCTCTTCGGCCCGACCGTGCCGTCAGAACTGCCCAACAAGTTCGCCATGGCCATCCGCCAGCCCATCGGCGTCTGCGGCATGATCACGCCCTGGAATTTCCCCATGGCCATCTCTTCGTGGAAGCTGCTGCCCGCAGTCGTCTGCGGCAACACCTGCGTGATCAAGCCCGCACAGGACACTCCGCTCTCCACCTTCAACCTGGTGCAGGCGCTGACCGATGCCGGCATCCCGAAAGGCGTCATCAATATCGTGACCGGCTTCGGCACCGAAGTCGGCACGCCGCTGACCGAGCATCCGGCGGTCCGCGCCATCTCGCTCACGGGCTCGTCAGCGGTCGGCCGAATCGTGGGCGCCACAGCGGCCAAGAGTTTCAAGCACTGTTCGCTCGAACTCGGCGGCAAGAATCCGATGATCGTGCTCGACGACGCTAACCTTGAACTCGCCGTCGAAGGCGGACTCTGGGGCGCCTTCGGCACCACCGGACAGCGCTGCACCGCGACCAGCCGCATCATCGTGCAGAAAGGGGTTTACCGCGAGTTCATCGATCACTTCGTCGCACGCGCGAAGAAGATCAAGGTCGGCAATGGTCTCGACGAGACGGTTGAGATGGGGCCGGCCGTGAACGAGAACCAGCTCAAGACTGACCTGAACTACATCGAGATCGGGAAAACCGAAGGCGCGAAACTTGTGACTGGCGGCGACCGGCTCGACCAAGGTGAATATCAGCATGGCTGGTTTCTCGAACCCACCGTTTTCATCGACGTTGATCCCAAGATGCGCATTGCGCAGGAAGAAATCTTCGGACCGGTGGTTGCGATCATCCCTTGCGACGACCTCGAAGACGCCATCGCGACCGCGAATAACATCGAATACGGGCTCTCGTCGTCTCTGTACACGAAGGACGTGAACAAGGCCTTTGCCGCAGTCCGAGATCTCGAAGCCGGCATCACCTACATCAACGCTCCGACCATCGGCGCCGAAGTTCACCTCCCGTTCGGCGGCACGAAGGCAACGGGCAACGGCCATCGCGAGGGCGGCATCGGCGCGATTGACTTTTACACCGAGTGGAAGTCGGTCTATGTGGATTACTCCGACACGCTGCAGAAGGCGCAGATCGATCGGCCGGAGTAGCGAGGTCGAGGATCGCTGTACCCTTCTCAATTACATACGCCTGGACTCTCGCCTCCCGCAGGCGAGCGTAGCGGAGATCCAGAGCCCAGACGGATTCCGCCCTCGGATACTGCACATTGGTAATCTTGTCTGGGTGCCTTTCGATACCTATTCTTGCTGGATAAGTTCGTGATTTCGCAAGCCCCCCAGACTAGGACAGTGCGACGATGGCAAGTCTTCTGCGCGGCAGTTCGACCGGTGGCGCACTCAAAAGCGCACTCACTCCTCTCGGCCTGACACTGCTGCTTTTTCTTGCTCCCGTTTCTCCCTCCATCGCCCAGGTGGAGCGGGTGGATAGATCAAACCGGAGAGTCGTCCGCACCAGCGAACCCGACTATCCCAAAATCGTCAAACACGCTCACATTGGAGGCTTGGTTCGCCTGAACGTCACCGTGCTCGCGAGCGGGGATGTGGCAAAAGTGGAGGTCCTCGGCGGCAACCCAATTTTTACGGAAAGCGCAACCAAGGCAGTCCTCAAGTGGAAGTACGCTCCGGCCGCAACGCAAACCAAAGAAGCAGTCCAAATCAACTTCACCCCGGACTAAAGCTGCGGCTCACAAGACCTTCGGAACCCAGATTTTGAGGGGTCAGTCTATCAGGTCTCAGATTTCTCGGCGCCCCTTGCATTCTGCGGGTAGAATTTTTGCATGCCTGTGACACAACTCCGCGGAATTGCCCCGGCCGCTCGTCTGGAAAACCTCCGCTACGCCATTCGCGACCTGGCCTGCATCGCCGACGAGGTCGCACGGCAGGGACACAAAATTCTGCCGCTCAATATCGGCGACCCGCTCAACTTTGATTTCCAAACACCCGCCCACATGATTGAAGCCGTCCACCAAGCCATGCGCGACGGCAAAAATGGATATTCTCCGTCCTCAGGTGTCCAGGAAGCGCTCGACGCGATCCGCGGCGAGGCAACTCGCAAGGGTATCACCAACATTCAGGATGTCTTCGTAACCTCGGGCGTCAGCGAGACGGTGGACATCTGCCTGACTGCACTTCTCAACCCCGGCGACAACCTGCTGACTCCGTGCCCCGACTATCCGCTCTATTCCGCGGTTCTGGCCAAGATCGATATCGGACTCAATACCTATTACCTGAACGAAGAAGACGCCTGGCAGCCCGATTTCGACGACATCAAGAAGAAGATCACGCCGCGGACGCGCGGGATTGTGTTGATCAATCCCAACAACCCTACCGGCTCCGTCTGTACGCGTAAAATGCTCGAGCAGATTGCAGAACTCGCGCGCCGCCACAACCTGGTCATCTTTGCCGACGAGATTTACGACAAGCTGATTATGGATGACGACGCCCACGTCGCGATGGCCGCAGTCGCGCCCGATGTGCCGGTCGTTACTTTCGGCGGACTCTCCAAGAACTACCTCGCCCCTGGATGGCGCATCGGATGGGGCATTGCCAGCGGCGAACTCTCCGTCATCAAGCCGTATCTGGACGGCGTGAACAAGCTGTTGCGGGCGCGCCTGTGCGCCAACCATCCCGAGCAGTACGCGATCAAGGCCGCGCTCGAAGGTCCTCAGGATCACTTGCTCGAAGTGAAGCGCAAGTTGCGCAACCGCCGCGATCTGACCATGAAGTGGTGTGCCGAAACTTCACGCGTGAGTTGTGTGGCGCCGCGCGGGGCTTTTTACGCGTACCCAAGCATCGACATTCCGGAAGGCGACGACGTCTTCGTCACCGAACTCATTCGACAGAAATACGTGACGGTAGTGCACGGCTCCGGTTTCGGACAGCGTCCCGGAACAAAACACTTCCGCATCGTTTTCCTGCCCGACGAAAAGACGTTGACCGCCGCTTACTCGGCAATTGGGGATTTCATGCGTGAACGGTATCGGTAAGACCGTGGAGAGCCGGGCGAGACGCCCGTCCCTCCACTGTACAGCTCATTAGAATCGAATAGTCGGCCCGAATGTCACCCGCAGATTGTTACGGGCTCCATTGTCGAAGTAGATGTCGTCGCCGACTTCCAGCCTCAGACCCACCGGTCCTCTGAACCCTTCCACTCCGGCGCCCGGGTAGACCGCAAATTTGGCGTTGCCGTTGCCAACTGCTCCGAGAGCGCTCTTGAAGCCGGTTGGGGGGGTCTGGGTATTGGTTGTGAAGCTGATAAGCCCCGCCTTGCCGGTCACGAAAAGGCGAACCGGTCCCGATCCCGTCTGAAACTTGGGACCAAACAAGCCATGCAAAATGTGGGTCTGGGACCGGACGATTGTCCCGTCGTCAAATGGGTTGTTGTAGCTGCGATCGAAGTCGTAGGCCATTTCAGCTTCGAGTTGGACACTAGGCCGCAAGTTAAAAGCAAGGCGGCCACCGAGGCCAGCGTAATTAAGGCTGGGATCAGTGCGGTCCACGCGAAAGTAATCCACGAACGCGCCCACTTCTACGTGATCCCCTCTTAGGGCCTGGGCAAATACGAAACTCGGGCTGGCAAAACAGAAAACGAGCATTGCAGACAAAACAAGACGCTTCATTCTTTCCTCCGTCTCCGCGGTCAGATGACCAATCATCAGCCGCGCAGTTCGCCGCAAGACGGAGTGGCAAGAGCGATGAAGTGTCGAGGCCGATCTCTGGGTCTTATGATGCGGTCCCAGAGGACGAGGTTGGCACTAACAGGAACTCCGACGAAATCAACAACTTACTGCAACTTACTGTTAGAAACGGCGCCGGGCGCGAAAGCTCAACCCGAACTTGCAGGTCAGAAATATTGTGCCTAACTTCAAGAGCGTTCAGTAAATTCCGGGGATCAACGCCGGCACGTTGCGTGCATACTCTTCGAACTCGGAGCCAAAGGCCTGCCGCAGCAGCCGCTCCTCACTTCGAATACGGATGTAGGTTCCAGCCGCAAACAACACAATC
>Ga0210410_10002223_pt1 | contig 17529 bp, 17 predicted proteins | sample IncBWC4MmetaG_FD_161058 | JGI IMG/M metagenome (GOLD analysis project Ga0210410, IMG submission 161058) | Forest soil microbial communities from Barre Woods Harvard Forest LTER site, Petersham, Massachusetts, United States - Inc-BW-C-4-M | ecosystem: Environmental > Terrestrial > Soil >... | reverse complement strand
CATGCCAAGAAAGAACGATGCAAAGTTGCGGCTAACCACAAGCACCATCGCGCCTGTCGTGGCCAGCAGCACAAGGAGATAAAACTCCTCTGGACGTTCTTGGCGACGCTTCAGGTAATCGTAGGCGAACAGGAATACAAATCCGGCCGCACCGAGGAGAATCGCCATGTAGAGACGTGAATAGGAATCGAGAACTAACAGGCTGGTGATCTGCCGCGGTGCAGCGGATGCTGCAAGCCGAAAGCTCGCCAGGGCGGCCGCCACGCCGATCAGCGAGATCCCGATGGCAACCCTGTGATTGCGTCGGATTGCGATCGCGATCATCACAACGATTGCGGTCGCCGCAATGGTAGTCAACGGAAGCAGCGCAACAAAATCGGCGGCATTCATGTCTCATCTCCTGACGATCTGCTGCGGGAATGCACTCTGCTGCACGGTGGCGAGGCTGCGACGCAACGTGTTCAAGATCGGTTGCGGATAGAGGCCGATCCAGAGGAGGCAAAGAATCATCGGACCCAGAATCGTCCATTCGCGAAGGCGCATGTCAGGCAGGCTCCAATGATGTAGGTTCGGGCCGTGGAACGCGCCCTGGGCGAACTTCAATCCGTAGAGAGTGGCAGCGAGAAGACCCAGCGTCGCTACAACGGTGATGCTGACGTTGGCCCGATACGCGCCAAGGAGGACGAGGAATTCACCCACAAAGTCGCCAAGTCCTGGAAGTCCGAGCGAAGCCATGGCAAACACGAGGGCCGCCCCGCTTAGGGCCGGCATGGTCTCCCAAAGGCCGCCCATCTCCGATATATCGCGAGTATGCATCCTCTCCTGAAGCAAGCCAGCAAGAACGAAGAGAGCGCCCGTACTGATTCCATGGCTGATCATCTGGATCACGGCGCCCTCGAGCGCTATTTCATTTCCTGCGAAGACTCCGAGCAGCACGAATCCCATGTGGCTGACGCTGGTGTAGGCGACGAGGCGCTTGAGATCTGTTTGGGCGACCGCAAGTACCGCCCCGTAGAGAATTCCGATGACGCCGACTGTCATCATGAGGGGAGCCAATTCGCGCGATGGGCCTGGAAAGAGAGGCAACACGAAACGGATGAGCCCGTACGCACCCGTCTTCAGCAGAAGTCCGGCCAAGATAACGCTACCGGCGGTGGGAGCTTCGGTGTGCGCATCCGGGAGCCAGGTGTGAAAAGGGAATGCGGGTAGTTTCACCGCAAACGCGACAAAGAATCCAAGCATCAGGAGGCGTGCTGCGCGGGGCGACAGCGTTGTATTGAGCAACTGTTCGTAGTCGAAGGTGAAGACGCCGGTCGCGTGCTGATGAAGAACGGCCAGCGAGATGATGGCGACCAGCATCAGCAGGCCGCTCAGTTGCGTGAAAAGGAAGAACTTCGTTGCGGCGTATATCCGCCGTTCGTGACCCCATATGCCGATCAGGAAGTACATCGGCACGAGCATCAACTCCCAGAATAGATAGAAGACGAACAGATCCTCAGCCAGGAACACGCCGGTTATGCCTGCCAGCACCCAAAGCAGGTTGAAGTGGAAAAAACCGACTCGCTGCCGGATCTCCGTCCACGAGGAAAGAATGGCCACGATGCCTAGAAAGTAAGTCAGGAGCAGCAACGCCAGGCTAAGGCCATCGAGTGCCAGGTGGAAGCGGATGCCAAGCTGAGAAATCCAATTGAAATTGCATTCTTCCAACCAGCGCCGCGTCTCAGGCTGCGACCGTCCAGTGTTGGCAATCCATACGCCGACAGTGACCAGCAAATCCGCTCCTACGCTTGCGACAGCAATCCAACGCGCAGAGGTTTCATGTCGACGAGCGACGATCCAGGATGAGACGCCACCGACGAGCAGAATCAGAATCAGGCTGAACAGGATCATCACGATACCTCATCGGGAAAGAAATGCGATCGCGAGGATCGCAATAGTTCCCATAGCAATTCCCATTGCATACAAGCGCACGTAGCCGGTTTGGGTCCGGCGTAAAATCCGATAGCCAAACACGGTAACCTGTCCCAGCCCACGGACCGGCGCATCCACCACGTCGCTCTTGCTCTTCAGGGTGAGCCATAGAAATGGGCGAACGAACAGCCGGTCGTACGCAAGGTCGAAGCCCCAACCTGCGAGCCAGACCTTCGGCAGGAAGCCTTGGGCGGGTAGCCGCGAACGCTGTGGTCCGTAGAGAAGGTACGCCAGCGCGAGGCCGAGTCCGAACGCAGTACTGGCACAGAGCGCCGTGATGGTTTCAGTAATCGGACCTATGTGAACCTCTTCGAGCGGAGGCAAGGCGCTGCTGAGAAAGTCTGAAAGTGCGGGGACGCCGCCAAAGTGTGGCGGCGTATCAACATATCCACCTGTAAGCGACAAAACGCAAAGCGCGATCAGGGAGATGCGAACAGCCATGCCGCTTTCCGCTTTCACGTGTGCCTGCTGCGTGCCGTAGAAGGTCAGCGAGATCATCCTGAAAGTATAGAGCGAGGTAAGCATGGCTCCTGTTATGCCCGCGATCCAGAACAATGCATTTCCATTCGGACCCGCCCAGGATTGCCATAGGATGAGGTCCTTACTGAAAAAACCAGCAGTTATCAGTGGCAAACCGGCCAATGCCGATCCACCAATCACGAATGACCAAAATGCGAGCCGCAGTTCGAAGCGCAGCCCACCTATTCGGTAGAGGTCCTGTTCATGTACCGCGTGAATGACGACTCCTGCAGCCAGGAAGAGGAGTGCTTTAAAGAAGGCGTGTGTCATGAGGTGGAACAGTGCAGCCGACCAGGCACCTAGTCCGAGCGCGAGGAACATGTAGCCGATCTGGCTGATGGTGGAGTACGCCAGCACTCGTTTCAAATCACGCTGGGCAAGTGCACTGAAAGCCGCCAGAAGCATCGTGGCGGCTCCAATGATTGCCACGGCAAACTGAACGGGGGGAGCCAGCGTGTAGAGCACGTGCGTGCGTGCAATCAGGTAAACTCCCGCAGTCACCATGGTCGCGGCGTGAATGAGTGCGCTCGTGGGTGTCGGGCCGGCCATCGCGTCCGGCAACCAGGTTTGAAGCGGCAATTGCGCGGATTTACCAACTGCCCCGCTCAATAAAAGCGCCGCAGCCGCCACCGCAATCCCGCTGCCCGGGGTCCACCGCACTGAGGCGCGATGCATCAACTCCTGAATGTCCAGAGTTCCCAGCCGGGTAAACAGAAGGAACAACCCTACGGCGAAGGCGGTATCACCAAACCGGGTCACGATAAAAGCTTTGCTCGCTGCACGTACGTTCACTGGATCCTGATACCAGAAGCCGATCAGCAGAAAACTGCAGAGCCCGACTCCTTCCCAACCCAGGTACAGCAAGAGCAGATTATTCGCTAAGACGAGCGTGATCATTGACGCCACAAAGAGGTTCATGTAGGCGAAGAATCGCGCGTACCCTTCATCGTCACGCATGTACTCAACGGAGTAGAGATGAATCAGAAAACCAACAAACGTGACGACCAGAAGCATGAGAAGTGCAACAGAATCGAGATAGAGCGCGACCTCCGGTTGAAATCCATCGCTGTTCATCCACGTCCACAGATGCTGGACATAAGCATTGCCTGCGGGTGGCGACGTAACGAACTCGGCGGCAATCAGCAGAGTGAGTGCTGCGGCAAACCCAATGGAACCGGCACCCGAGATCGCTACGAATTTGCGAGGCAACCGGGAACCGAACAGCGCGAGCAGGGCAGCGCTGGCAAACGGAATGACCGCAACAAGCCACAACAGTTGGAACATGTCAGCCTCTCAACTCACTGGCGGCGTCCACATCCAATGCGGCTTGTCGCCTGTGAAACAGGAGTACGAATGCCAATCCGACAGAGACCTCGGCCGCCGCCATTGCGAGAATAAACAGAAACATCACCTGACCGTCCGGCTGCCCCCAACGGTAGCCAGCTGCGACAAACGCCAGGCCGCTCGCATTGAGCATGATCTCAATGCACATGAGCGTGAAGACCAGGTTCCGTCTCGTCAGAAGTCCTGCGAGACCCAGCGTGAACAAAATCGCCGCCAGAATCACCGCGTGCTGCATCGGTACCTGTGGCATGTTGTTCCCCCTCTCTTGTGATTGCACGGTGTCCCAGATGACATGCGCCAACCAGCCCCGCCGTCAACAACAGAGACACGAGTTCGACTCCGATCCAGTAAATCTTGAATAGCGCCACGCCGACCTGTTTTGGACTTACTGCGTTAGCCTGCGGAGGCGCGCTGTCGGACGTGACGGTACAGTAGACCAGTTCGCCTAACAAGATCAGAGCCAGAACGGAAGGCCCGTACCAGTTTCGAGGTCTCAGCCAATCGCGTTCCACTTCCATAGCGTGCCCGGCCACGTTGAGCATCATTACGACGAACACAAAGATCACCATGATGGCGCCCGCATAAATCATGACTTCAAGCGCGGCCACAAAAACCGCCCCCAGAACATAGAAATCCACGGCGATTGCGAGCAGCGACACGACCAGATAGAGCAGTGCGTGGACCGCGTGACGTCGCGTGATGACGAGCAGCGTAGCAATGACGGCAACAATACCCGCGAGATAGAAAAGTGTGACCATGACTCATCCTCAAGGCATCAGGCTATGGGTGTCGACAGGCGCAATTTCGTTCTCAGCCTCTCCCTTGTCCTTACCACCGATTGCCACTCCGGCCACGCGCCAGAAGTTGTAATCGGGATACTTCCCCGGACCTTCAATCTGCAGATCAGCTTTCTCGTATACGAGATTTTGCCGTTTGTACTCGCCCATTTCGAAATCCGGAGTTAGCTGAATCGCGTAAGTGGGACACGCTTCTTCGCAATAGCCACAGAAGATGCAGCGGGAAAAATTGATCCGAAAGAACTCCGGATATCTCCGGCCGTGCTCGTCCTCCGTTGCCTGAAGAGAGATGCAATCCACCGGACAGGCCACGGCGCAGAGGTTGCAAGCGACGCAGCGTTCTCCGCCGTCGGGATCCTTTGTAAGAACAATGCGACCACGATACCGAGGCGCGAGATAAGCCTTTTCCTCCGGATACTGAACTGTCACACGCCGCGCAAAGGCGTGTCGGAAAACCTCCCACAAGGAACGCACGAGGCTGAGCACCAAAGGCCTCCTTCATGTTCGGGCCAGCACAATGGCCCCGGTCACCAGCAAATTCACTAGTGCAAGGGGCAGCATCACCTTCCAGCCCCAGGACATCAACTGATCAAATCGCGGCCTTGGAAGCGCCGCACGAAACAGGATGAACAGACATATAAAGAACATCGTCTTTGCTGCAAACCAAACTGGGCCCGGCAATTCGGGTCCCAACCAGCCACCGAAAAATAACAGCGCAATTGTTGCCGAGATCAGGATCACGCCGATGTATTCCCCGACGAAGAACATGCCGAACTTCATACCCGAATACTCTGAGTGAAAGCCTGCTATCAATTCGCTCTCCGCTTCCGCAAGATCGAATGGCAGCCGGCGCGTCTCCGCCACCCCAGCGATCAGGAACAGAACGAAGCCAAGGAATTGAGGCACTACGAACCACAGCCCGCGCTGCGCTTCGACGATATGCGAGATCCGGAACGAGCCAGCCAGCATCACCACACCCAGCAGCGACAAACCCATGAAGACCTCGTAACTCAGCATCTGTGCAGCAGCGCGGATGCCACCGAGCAGCGAGTATTTGTTGTTCGACGCCCAACCTGCCAGAACAACGCTATAAACGCCCAGTGAGGACATCGCCAGGAGAAACAGGACACCAATGTCGAGGTCGGCGATGACAAATCCCGGAGAAAATGGCACTACTGCGAATGAGAGCAGCGCAGTAGCCACAATAATGGCAGGCGCAAGGACGAAAACCGGCTTATCGGCGAAAGGGGGAATCCAGTCTTCTTTGGTAAACATCTTCACCGAGTCGGCTACCACCTGACCCAAACCAAAGGGGCCGACACGGTTGGGGCCATATCGGTCTTGCCACAATGCAAGCAGACGGCGCTCCACCCAAATCAGTCCGGCTGCCAGATTGAGCACCACGAACAGAACCACCGCGATGATGACCAAGGGAAAGAGGTTCCACGTCATGGAGCACCTCTGGATGGTTCAGTCAGAATTGGTGCAGGGGTGCAGAAAACTGGCAGAATTATACCCCCGACTGGCGACAGTCCAGCGGGCAAACCGGCTAGACCACGAGGCAGGTCGGCTCGCAATATAACCTCCAATTCGAATAGGGAACCTTCAATAGAAACTTTGATCTGCTCGCCGGCGCTCACCCCGCTCAGCGAAGCCTCCACCGGGTTCAAAGCCACATAGGGGAGCGGGGTCAGTTGAGCGACGCCTTGCGCGTGGCGGCTCAGTTCCTCTGACCCGAAGATATGAAATATCGGGACGAGGAGCCACTCGTCCGGCTGCGGCCGAAAAGCCGCGGGAACCGTAGAGCAATACTGCCAGCCTGGCTCCGGTGACGGCTCGATCAGACGGATCCCAGGATCACCGCCGCGTAACGGCCCTCCCACTTCGCTTTGGAATTTGTTGGTCGCTTGAACGGAGTTCCAACCGGGTGCCCAGAAGAAAGGAATCAACGAAGGCGGGGCCGATTCGGGACCGGACTCCATCGAGAACGCGAGGGCAGAATCAGGATCGTCAGGCGGCTTTGGCTCATGCACGCTGATGTTGGCGAGCATCGAGGTACGACCGCTGTACCGGTTCGGCTCGCGGGCGATCTTACCAACAGCCTTTCGCGGAGGAGCGACTTGTGGGATCGATGCAAATGCGGTCATGTCTGCGGCCATCGCCGTGATGAGATCGTCGAGGCTCTTCCATTGCACCTCCGCTTCGGAATCGGCCGCTATAGAACCTTCGCGTAACCATCGCCAGCTTTCCTGCACGTCGGTGCTGGGATCAAAAACCTGGAAGAATCGTTGGGCGCGCCCTTCGTTGTTCACGAGTGTTCCATCCGATTCGGCAAAGGTACCTGCCGGCAGCACAAGTTCGGCTGCGTCAGTTGTCGCGTTATTCAGATGATCGAGCACAACCAGGTGGCGGGCACCGCCCAGCAGGGATGCCGCCGCGCTTGCAGGGCCGCGACGGGACAGGTCGTTCTCAAGGACAATCAACGTGTTCGTTGGTTCGCTCTTGATTGCACTGAAAACTTCAGAGAGTGGGCTTGGCTCCATCAGCGCAAGACCAAAACTGTTACATTCCGGCGTGGTGAAGCTGAGAGCTGCGGGGCGGCCCACCTTACATAGAGCCCAGGCAATCTGCGCCGCAGCTTCTATGACGCTCTGGCTTCCGCAGCTTGTACCGGAGACAACCAGCGGATGGTGACTTGCAAGGAGATCTGAAGCTATGTCCGCGACCATCTTCTCCAGTTCTGGCGGAAGCCCCATCACTTCGGGAGCACTCGGATCGATGGCATGAGCGACAGCGAAGCCCAATCGAGCCAAATCGTTTGGCGCAGCGCGATGCGTAGCCGCCGCGATGTCATCAAGCTTCGTCGCGTATGGAGAAGCAATGAAGAGCGGCCCCTTCGCATCTTGCACCGCCTCACGCACGGAATGATCGAGCCACTCCGGAATGTGCAGTTGCGCAGCGATCTGCATGGGTGCCTGACGCACGGTCTGCCGCAGGCGCAGGGCCATGATCGGCGCGACATTCGTGACATCCTCGCCGAGCACGAACACTGCGTCCGAGTGTTCCACCTCATTAAGCGATGGCGATCGCGCCGGACCTTCTCGCAGGATGCGGAGCATGGTCGAAAGGAGCTGCAATTCCTGGTCGGACGTTCCAGCGAAGAAGCGATCGGGGCCAACCAGTGTGCGCAGGGCGAAGTTGCTCTCCAGGGAGGCCCGTGGCGATCCAATGCCGAGCGCCTTGCCTTCGCGCAAGATGGCGCCGAATCGTTCCAAAGCCTCACTTTTCGTTGCGGCCTTGCCGTTCAGCAGAGGATGGCGAATCCGCAGGTTGCTCTCTACGAACTCGTAGCCGAACCGGCCGCGGTCGCAGAGGAAGTAGCCGTTCACCTCGTGGTTATAGCGATTTACGATGCGGCGCAGTGTGCCATACCGTTCCCCAGCAGTGGTGTTGCAACCCAACCCGCAGTGAATGCAGATGGATGGTGCCATCTGGAGGTCCCACTTGCGCGTGTAGTGGCGTTTGAGCGTCGCATCCGTAAATACACCCGTTGGGCAGATTTCGACCAGGTTGCCGCTGAATTCGTTTTCCAGAACGCCGTCTTCGTGTCGCCCAAAGTAGATCGTGTCGCGCAGATGAAACGCGTTCAGGTCGTCACCACCAGCGTATTCGGAATAAAAGCGCACACATCGCTGGCATTGAATGCAGCGGTTCATCTCATGATTCACTAGCGGACCGAGATACTGATTGCGAAACGTTCTTTTGCCAAAGCTGTAAACGCGTGACCGGTGTCCGGTCATGACCGTCATGTCCTGGAGATGACATTCGCCGCCTTCGTCGCATACAGGACAATCGTGCGGATGGTTCTGCATCAAGCCTTGAATAACAGCGGCGCGAAAGGCAACAGCTTCAGGATCGGCGATGGAGATGCGTGTGCCGTCGGCGGCCGGCGTCATGCATGCCATGACGAGCTTGCCCTCCGTGTCCTGTTCGTTGCGGAATTGTTTTACAGCGCACTGGCGGCACGCACCGACCGAGCCCAATGCCGGATGCCAGCAGAAATACGGAAGATCAAAACCCAGTGAAAGACAGGCGTGGAGCAGGTTCTGTTTCGGATTCGCCTGTCTGGGCTTGTCATCGATGTAAACGGTCGCCACAGTCATCTCCAGGGACAACGATGTTCGTCGATGTGCCGGCGGAAATCCCCAGCAAAATATTTCAGCGCACTCTGAAGGGGTTCGATTGCCCCCGGCGCAAAGGCGCAGAACGTGTTGCCCGGAGCAAGAAATCTCGTCTGGAACATCAGCGTGTCCAGATCACGAGCGCTCCCACGGCCTTGCTCCATTCCAAGCAGAATCTTCTCCGTCCACGCCAGCCCGCTCCAACACGGGGTGCACCAGCCGCACGATTCCCGCGCAAAGAAGTGTTCGAGATTCCAGACCATACCGACAGGGCACGTCTGGTCGTCCAGCACAACCATGGTTCCCGTGCCCAACCGGCTTCCCGCGTTCTGCACGTTCCCGTAGTCCATCGGCGTGTCCAGATGCTCCTCTACAAGGAAGTCGGTCGACGCTCCGCCCGGCAGCAGCCCGCGGAAACGTAGGCCGTCACGCATTCCTCCGCCATGGTCCTCGAGAATCTCACGCAGCGGCGTGCCCATGGGAAGTTCCCAGAGTCCCGGCCTCCTGACTTTGCCACTGACGCCAAACAGCTTCGTGCCTCCATCGTCGGTCAGGCTCAGGCCTCGGAACCAATCAGGGCCCTTGTTCACGATGTGGTGAACATTACAAAGCGTCTCCACATTCTGGACGATCGTCGGTTTCCCCCAGAGCCCGCAAACCTGGGGGAAGGGAGGCTTCGCTCTCGGATGCGCTCGCTTCCCTTCGAGGGCATTGAGCAGAGCCGTCTCTTCGCCACAGATGTAACGACCAGCACTGGCGTGAAGGTGAATTTCAAGACCGTAGCCCGACCCGAGGATGTTGCGGCCGAGATAATTGTTTGCTTTTGCTTCGGCGATCGCCCTGCAGAGGCGGTCGTTGGAGCACTTGTACTCGCCTCGCAAAAATATGTACCCGATATCGGCCTCAATTGCGTATGCTGCAACAATCAAGCCTTCGATCAACTGGTGCGGATCCCTCTCCATCAGCGCGCGGTCCTTGAACGTTCCAGGCTCCATCTCGTCGGCGTTCGCAACGAGGTACTTCGGATGCGAAACCTCCTTTCCCATGGGTACGAAGCTCCACTTCGTGCCGGTGGGAAAGCCGGCCCCTCCCCGCCCGCGAAGATTCGATCGTTTCACCAATTCGGTGACCTCCGCCGGCTCCATAGCGAGTGCCTTGCGCAGCCCTTGATATCCACCGGCGCGCTCGTATTCTGAAATGCTCACCGCATTCTTGTCAGGCCGAAAATTACCCGTGAGAGGCTTTTCCATAGATACGCCTATGTGTAGTGCGTCAATATTTCCTCAATCTTCGGTTCGTCGAGATCCTCATGCAATGTGCCGTCGATCATCATGGCTGGTGCGTGATCACACGCTCCCAGACAAACGATGGGCAACACGGTAAAGTGCCCGTTGGAGGTTGTGCCACCAAGCGGGGTGCCCAACTTGCTGCAAAGGTGATCGCGCATCCGGTCAGAGCCCATGATCCAACACGAGACGCTGTCGCAAACAAGCGCAACATGCCGTCCCACCGGCCTCCGGCGGATCAGATTGTAAAATGTCGCCACGCCGTCCAGGTCAGCCAGGGAAAGCCTTAGGAGTTCCGAGATATCGCGCAGCTTCTCATCCGACACCCATCCCTGGTGCCGTTGAATGATCAGCATCGCTTCGATACAGACGGCCTGCGTGTTCGGATAGTCCGCAAGCTTCGCCTCGATCTCCTCTCGCTCCTCCACAGTCAGCATGTTTCCTCTCCCCTCTTCTTTCTTCACCGGTCGATGTCCGCGAGCACATAATCAAGGCTTCCCAGGATCGCCAGAAGGTCCGGGATCATCAATCCCCGGCACAGCAGCGGCAACATCTGCATGTGTGCAAAAGATGGTGCGCGAATACGAGTCCGGTAGGAACCAGTGCCTCCATCGCTTATCAGGTAATAGCCGTTATTGCCTTTGGTCCCTTCGATTGCCGCCATGACTTCACCGGCCCGAATCACAGGACCCCAGCTCACGCCTAGGAAATGGTGGATGAGCGTTTCGATGTCGTGCATGGTGCGCGCCTTTGGTGGTGGCGTGACAAGCGGATGGTCCGCATTGCACGGTCCGCCGGGCATATCGTCGACGCATTGCTGGATAATCCGGAGGCTCTGGCGCATCTCCTCGACGTGTACGGTCGCACGATCGTAACAGTCGCCCGAGCGGCCAACAGGTATATCGAATTCGAGTTGGTCGTAGCAGGCATAGGGTTGTTTTTTGCGAAAATCCCAATCGAGACCGCACGCGCGCAGGTTTGGACCTGTCATTCCCCACTCAATTGCTTCCTCGATGGTGCAGCTTCCAATACCCTTCGTGCGCGCTTTGAACAGACGGTTGCGCATCACGGTGCGCTCGTACTCGTCGAGCCTGGCCGGCAGGTAGTGCACGAAGTCTCGGAACAGGCGGTCCCATCCGCTTGGCAGGTCCTGAGCCACACCACCAATGCGGAACCAGTTGGGGTGCATGCGCGCACCGCAGATCGCTTCAACAATGCCGAACGCTCGTTCGCGGTCGTTGAACAGATAAAATACGGGCGACATCTGGCCAAGATCCTGTGCGAACGTGCCGTACCAGACCAGGTGGCTGATGATACGGAAGAGCTCCGCCATCATGACCCGAATCATATGTCCGCGCGGAGGCACGGTGATGCCAGCCAACTTTTCGACCGCCGTCAGGTACGCGAAGTTGTTCATCACGCCGCCCAGATAATCCACGCGGTCGGTGTACGGAATATAGGTATGCCACGTCTGGCGTTCGCCCATCTTCTCGGCGCCGCGGTGATGAAAGCCTATGTCGGGGATAGCATCAACAATCTCTTCGCCATCTAACTGCAGGATGATGCGCAGAACGCCGTGCGTGCCGGGGTGCTGCGGACCGATATTCAGAAAAATGAAATCGGAATCCTCGTGTTGTCGCGACATGCCCCATTCTTCTGGGCGGAACTGTAATGCTTCTTGTTCGGTGTCCTGCTTTTCGTCCGGCAGAGTAAAGGGGCCCATCTCCGTGGCGCGTGCCGGATGGTCCTTACGCAACGGATGCCCCGACCACGTCCTCGGCATGAGAATGCGCGTCAAATGCGGATGTTGGTCGAAGACGATACCAAACATATCCCACACCTCACGCTCATACCAGTTGGCCGCAGGACAGATGTCAGTGATCGTGGGGAGTGAGAGTTGATTCTGGTTGAGCGCTACCTTCAACCGAACATACTCGTTCCGCTCAAGAGAATACAGGTGGTAAACGACGGTGAAGTCACTCGGCGGCTGGCCGTCGCGGTTCGTGCGACCGCGTTCGTCAATTGCCGTAACGTCATAAAACATTCTGTACGGTTCTGGAATGCCTGAGTGGAGCGAGCGAATGGCCTCATGGATGTCGGTCTTCGAGACCCAGAACGTCGGAACTGCGTCGCAGACAGGTTGGGGTACAGCCGTGGGGCCCAGTTCATTCTGTAATTCCTGATCGACGACAAGGCTGCGCATCATACACACCGCCGGTACGGCTAAACGCTATCGGGAGTCCGGAGCACAGTAAGCGATTGCCGCTGTGCCCATTTCGCATCACGCATCGAAGGCATATCAGGCCGCTGCACCCCTTGCGGCCCGATGAGCCAACTTAGGGGCCGCTTTTCCTTTCCTATCGCGTCTCGCAATAACAGTACGCCTTCGAGAAACGCGTCCGGCCGAGGCGGACATCCGGGGACATACACGTCTACGGGTAGAAATTTGTCTACGCCCTGCACCACGCTGTAGATGTCGTACATGCCGCCCGAATTAGCGCAGGACCCCATGGAAATGACCCAACGTGGCTCCATCATCTGTTCATAGAGGCGCTTGATGACCGGCGCCATCTTGATAAATGGCGTACCCGCGATGACCATAAGATCCGCCTCTCGGGGTGTACCACGGATCACTTCAGCGCCGAACCGGGAGATGTCATATTTGCTTGTAATACTTGTGGCCATTTCTACGAAACAGCAGGAGAGGCCGAAGTTGAACGGCCAGACAGAGTTCTTGCGGCTCCACGCCACAAGATCATCCACACGGGACAGAACAAGAGTACGGCGGATCGCCTCCTCAAAATTCCCATCGGCCCTCTCGGCCCGCTGTAGAGCACCAGGCCGACTGATCGACCAGCGCATGGCACACCACCCGTGCTAACCCGCTATCCGTCTACTTCCTTGTCTCCAATCAAGAGCGCCGACGCGCCACAAATAGGCAAGCGTCGCGAGCAGTACCATGATGAATAGCAGGGCCTCGGCGTAGCCAGCCCATCCGGTTTCACGGACAGCGACAGCCCAGGCAAATAGGAACACCGCTTCAAGATCGAAAATGACGAAGAACATCGCGATCAGGTAGAACTTTGCCGAGAACCGCACCCGCGCAGAACCTTCTGAGAGGATGCCTGATTCGTACGGCGAACCGGTAGCCCGATCATGGTGCCGTTGACCCAGGACAAAGGAGATGCTCAGCATGGCCATGACGAGCATGCCAACAAGGACGATATAGACTGCCAGTGGCCAGAAGTTCATGGTCCCCTGCCGCGATGCGACCCGCCTGCGCTGCACCGACGCGAAATTATAGATTAGACGAGAGGATAGTAGCAAGACGCGTCGGCGCATGTCGTAAACGCACGAGTTGTCCACCGCAAGGGCATGAGTTCCTAACAGGTCACGTGGAGAATGGCGTTTGCCGCGGACTCCTTTTCTATGAGCCGGATGGCCTCACTGGTTGGTACGATAACCAATTCGACTTGCCGGCGTTCCGCCTCAAGTTCCACCTCTTTCATAACCGGCAAGCGGCCGTACGCTCCGGTGCCGATCACCGGCCAGTGGCATTTCCAGGGTATCTTTTCCTCGATGGACAGGGACGTATGCCCAAATTTGTCACGGAATTTCCTGGAACGTGCCTTCTTGCGTTTGCGGATTTCCCCGCGATCGATCACCCCAGAAAATATATTGTGAGTAGCTGTTGTCCGCGCCTTCGGCAATCGTGGCCGCCGCGAAGCGGCCGGGCGCCTTGACCAATTCATTTTCAACGTACCAGCTTGTAAAGCTGAACCCGATGACCCCTACTTTATGCGGATCGATCAATCCCTGAGCGTCAAGGGTGTCAATGGCGCTCAATACGCCGTCGAGATGGTCTTGCGCCTCCTGTTGATCCCAGGTATGACGCGGCTTTTTGGCCGCTTGCAAATAGAACATTCCTGCGCTTGCGAGGGCCCTGGCAGGCATCGCCGTGGGAGCCATGCCATCGGTCAAAAACTCTCCCTCGTGAAAGGTGTACATCTGAATCACGAGGGGGTAGCGTTTGTCGGAAATGTAGTCCACAGGCTTGATTAGGCTACCCTGCCATTGATCGCCGCTCCGATCCTTCCAGCGAAGCACCGAGGCTTCCCCCCACCTCATTCCGAGCAGCTGGGGATTTGGATTCCAAAGCTGCACAATGCGCCCTGTCATTTTCTCAACAGCTTCCAGCCGTGGGGGTTCGTTCAGGCCTTGGTGTATCCGCAGTGAGAAGTTTGCAACCGGTATTGTGTCTTCCAGTCTCCGCTCAATCATGAAAATGGAGTCGCGAGGCTTCTTCGGGTGAAGCGGCCGTCCACTTATTTTGCTCGGTTCGATAGAGGATGGCCGTTCCCGTGTGGAACGAATCCCCGAAAGTCAGCACAACTCCGGTATGTACAAAACGCGCATCCTGCAACTTGGTCGCAGGTACGTTGGACGTTCCTACTAGGTCGGCGAAGTGCTGCAGGCACTCGACATGTCGGGTCGAAACTTCGACAACGGCGGCCAGACAGGGATATATCGGTCCGCGTTGCCCGGAAGAGGCAGTCGCATCGAGAGGAAGGAACGTATTCGTCAGTAGCAGCAACTGCCCATCCGCCGACCATTTTGATTCCATGTTGGCCGCATAACCGAGATATCTCCCGACGGGTGCCTGCACGAGCGCTTCGGTCTTTCCGCTTATGGTATCCGTCAGGACGAACTGTTTGAGGAACCCGACCCCAAACAGAACGTCGTCTGCCTGCATTCCTGGTACGACACGAAGATGTTTTTCGTTTGGGGCCGGCTCATAGGCGCTCCAGGCATCTGGAACGTCCGTCAGGGTGCGCAGACGGACGGAGTATCGTCCATTCGGGGAAATGGATAACGCCTTATCAAAGGGATCATCGATGACCTGCTCGGGTCTCTCGTCATGTGTCTTCGAGACATGTCGATTTCTCTCTCGTGCCCATGTCCAGAGTTCGGTCATCTGGGGTTCGTAGCCCTCATGGGGAAATAGGATCTTTGCGAGCGCGACACTATCCGGGGCCACCGTATCGCGATTGATTGTCCCGCGAAGTGTGTCAGCATACCTCCGCTGTCTCGCGGAGTTTACAGCGACGTAAGCAAGTGTTTTGGACGTGATGACGTACTGTACGACATCTTCATCGTCCGCCGTGAGCGTCCTCAGATTCGTACTATTTAGGAAGACATTAGAAAGGCGACGATTTCCATTGCGCGACTGAGCCACAAAATAGATCGATCTGGAATCCGGAGACCATTGCACATTCGTAATGATGGAAGAGTAAGGAGCGTGGGAGAACTGTTTCGGTTCGGCCCTTGCGGTGGCAAGCAATCGAGGTCGTGGGACTAACGTCGACCGACTGCGAAGGAATCCGCCCACGCGACTGGAGCGGTAGATCCACATTCGGGATTCAATCTCGTCCGTAGCCAAACACCCCGAGAGGTAACAAAGACGAAGTATCTTCCGTCCGGCGAAAAGCTGATGAGAGAATGCTCCTCGGGCTGATTGAGATTGCTGAATCTGCTCATCTCGATCGCATCTCTCGCATCAAAGAGGTGCTGTGCCCTCCCAGTAACATTTGTTGCAAGAAGAACCAGGGCGACTGCGGCGGTGACAAACTGCAGAAGTCTTCGGCCACTCGATCCCACATAGGAAATCGTCAGGGCTTGCGACTTGCCTAAGGATTGCTGTACCGCGGCGTTCCACTCCAGCGTGTATGGCGCCTGAAGGTGAGATGGAAAGATATAGGCGTTATTGGAGGTGTAAGGAGCTACCGGAGTGGTCGAAAAATCAAACTCGGAGGCCGTGATCGGCAATGGCGCGGCGGAATAGGATTTGCTGGTTTGAAAACCGATTCCTGTATAGCCGAGGTCACCACTTGAGTGCCGGTATCGTAGAAAACTCCGCCACCGCCGCGGAACACTGTCTCCCATCCGGGGTTCGCGTGAGCCACCCACGCCACTCCGAGGCGCGGCGCAAAGTTGTACCACGCCGTGTTCCAGAGTGGAGTACCTCGCGGCGCTAAGGTCAGCGATGCAGGATTCGCGACGTCTCCAAGGAGCGTGTAGGCATCGTTGCCGTTCGCTTCCGTAGGTGCCGGTGCAAGATCCCATCGAATCCCGGCAGACAGTGTTAACCCCTCCCTGACCTTCCATTCGTCCTGCGCAAAGGCGGAAAACTGATTGAATACCGGTGTGGCGCCGACGCGTTTCGTGACCTGCAGGCTGTTCGTCACATTGGTCAGCATTTACTGGCGCGTATAGAAATACGCATACGACGTAACGACGGCCGGATTGAGCGGTGATGTGAAGTGGCGGTAATCAATTCCTAGCTTTACGGAATGATTGCCCGTGGATATTTCAAAAGTGTCGGTGAGATTCTGCTGGGAGAGATGGTTATTGACCGTGAAATGGTAGATGAAACTGGTCCCGACGCCAGCAACACTGAAGTAGGGAATTGCCTGGATGTTGTCAGACGAGGACGGGATCGCGAAAGCGGCGGTGAGATTGGTGGGTTGAGCGCCTCCAAATGTATCCAGCGAAGTACGATTGACCGAATCGCTGCTGGCATATCCGAAGCGTAGCTCGTTGCTGAGAGTATTGGTGAACTGATTGGTCGGCCCAGCGGTGTAGGTTGTCGCCGAAAGTTCGTTTTTCGATTCAGATGACAACAGTCTGGTGTTGGAGACGTTCGCAATAGTCACAACCGAGCCAAATGAGTTGATTGCTCAAATACACGAGCGGCTTGCGCTCATTCTTCATCCGAAGGACTATGACCGCTGGCTGGGGACGAATGATCGTGGTGACCCTCGTCCCCCGCTAGACCTGCTTCATCCATTCGACTCGGACAAGATGAAGATGCGTCCGGCCAATCCCGCTGTCGGCAACGCCAACAACAATGGCCCTGACATGCTTGATGAGCCTGATTCGCTCAGGAGCTAGTTCGTAGCTGCTGTTTCGCCGTCGTAGGTGTACAGCCGTGCCGGTGTGACCTCGACGATGATCGGAACGCGCAACACAGTCTTGAGCTTTCTCGAGAGATCGATAAAGAGTTACAGTTCAGTGCCCGCTGAACGCCGTTCATCTCAGCAGCGTCTCGGGTGATCGCAAGAGACGGTCTCAATGAGGCATCATCGGCCCGTTCTTCCTGAGATCATTATCCACTTTCCAATTACCTGGGGATCAGCGAGTGGAGTATTACGAACTTCTTAGAAACGAGTACCGACACGCGCGCACGACCGGGGGATGCAAAACCGCTTAGTGCGACGCGGGCCGCTGGGCCATCAAAACCAGCCCCCGGACGCACGAGGCCATTGAGGCGCAGAGACGCATCGGACATTCAAAGTGATGTAGGCTTCTGCCGTTCATTTTCAAATTGCGGTTTCATGTCTCTCCAATCCACGCGTTTCTCAATTTGACATA
>Ga0210410_10002222_pt1 | contig 17530 bp, 16 predicted proteins | sample IncBWC4MmetaG_FD_161058 | JGI IMG/M metagenome (GOLD analysis project Ga0210410, IMG submission 161058) | Forest soil microbial communities from Barre Woods Harvard Forest LTER site, Petersham, Massachusetts, United States - Inc-BW-C-4-M | ecosystem: Environmental > Terrestrial > Soil >... | reverse complement strand
TTTGCAAGCAGCGGCTGCAGGAATTCAATACCGCAGGGCAAGCCAGCAAGATCAAGAAGGTGCTGACCACCGCCGAGATGGCGAAGCGCTACGTCAAGGGCGAGCTTGATCCGAAAGTCGCATGAGCGGCGGCCGAGCGGCCGCCTTCCCGTACGCGCGCAGGTTTTCCCGGCAAGCCTCCGAGGCCGGTTCCCTTCCACGTATCTTGGGAATCGCCCGAGAACCGTCTAGTTTGACTTGCATTTGATAGGCAATCCGTTCGTGTTTTTGCAGGAGGCATCGATGAATCTCTCCGATCTCAACAAGGTCGCCCGCGCCATGGTCGCGCCCGGCAAGGGCATCCTGGCCGCCGATGAATCCACCGGCACCATCAAGAAGCGGTTCGACGCCATCAACGTGGCCTCGACCGAGGAGAGCCGCCGCGACTATCGTGAAATGCTGTTTCGCTCGAGCGAGGCGATGACCCGCTGCATCTCCGGCGTCATCCTCTATGACGAGACCATCTGGCAGAATGCGAAAGACGGCACTCCGCTTATCAGGCTGATCGAACAGTCCGGCGCCATTCCCGGCATCAAGGTCGATGAGGGAACGCAGCCGTTGCCACAGTGCCCCGGCGAAGTGGTCACCGCCGGGCTCGACCGGCTCGCCGAGCGCTTAAAGAAATATTACGAGCGCGGCGCGCGGTTCGCGAAGTGGCGCGCGGTGATCGATATCGGTCCGGGCATTCCCACAAGGACCGCGATCGAGGTCAACGCCCATGCGCTGGCGCGTTACGCCGCGTTGTGCCAGGACGCGCAGATCGTGCCGATCGTCGAGCCGGAAGTGCTGATGGACGGCGATCACGATATCGACCGCTGCTACGACGTCACCAGACGCGTTCTCAACAAGACGTTCCAGGAATTGCGGGTGCAGCGCGTCGCGCTTGAAGGCATGGTGCTGAAGCCCAACATGGTCGTCTCCGGCAAGAAGAGCCCCAAACAGGCCTCGGTCGAGGAGGTCGCGGAGAAGACCGTCCGGCTGTTGAAGAACTGCGTTCCGGCCGCGGTGCCCGGCATCGCCTTCCTCTCCGGCGGGCAATCCGACGAGGAAGCCACCGCCCACCTCAATGCCATGAACCGGACCGGCGGCCTGCCATGGCCGCTGACCTTCTCCTACGGCCGCGCACTGCAGGCGGCGCCGCAAAAGGCATGGTCGGGCAAGAGCGAGAATGTCGCCGCGGGCCAGCGCGCCTTTATCCACCGCGCGCGGATGAATTCGCTCGCAAGCAAGGGCGAATGGCAGGCCGAGCTGGAAAAGAAGGCGGCATAGCGTTGGCCGCCAAACCAGTTCCGCCGCGCCCGCTGCCGCGGCTCTATCTCAGAACGCCGGAGGTGGACGATCCCGCGCCGCTGGTCGCAAGCCTGCCCGGCCTTCTGGCGGGCGCCGATGTCGCCGCCGTGCTGCTGCATCTTAAAGAGACCGACCAGCGCGGCATGATCTCGCGGATCAAGGCGCTGGCCCCAGTGATCCAGAACGCCGGCGCGGCGCTGCTGCTCGACGGTCGTGTCGAACTGGTGGCGCGCGCCGGCGCCGATGGCGCGCATCTGACCGGAATCGCGGCGCTCGCCGAGGCGCTGCCGTCCCTGAAGCCCGACCGCATCGCCGGCGTCGGCGGCCTCCCGACACGGCATGAATCGATGGAAGCGGGCGAACTCGGCGCCGACTACGTGCTGTTCGGCGAACCCGATGCGAGGGGCCAGCGGCCCTCGATGGAGGCCATCGCCGAGCGCCTGCAATGGTGGGCCGAACTGTTCGAGCCGCCCTGTGTCGGCTTTGCGGGTTCGCGCGAGGAGGCGTTTGAATTTGCCGCCGCCGGCGCGGATTTTGTGCTGGTCGGCGATTTCATCTGGAACGACAAGCGCGGCGCGGCGGCAGCGCTTGCCGAGGTCGAGCAGGCCATCCGGCAGGCGCACACCATGGTGCCCGGAGCCGCCAAAGCCGGACAGGGATAGCGCCGGACATGAACATCCTGCTGCGTCCGATAACCGTTCTCGCGATCTGCCTGATCTCCTCGGCAAGCGCGGTGGCGCAGGTCTCGCTGACGCCGCCGGCCGCGGACGCGCCTGCCAAATCGGCCGCGAAGCCGAAGGCCAAACCGAGCACGGCCGTCAAGAAACCCGCGGAGGCGGAAACGCCAAAGCCTGTGGCGACGGAAACGCCAAAGCCCGCGGCAACTCCCGCGCCGGCCCAGACGGTGTGGCCCACCCCGGTGCCCGACGATCCCAATGTCGATCTGGTGTTCGGCGCCTATCAACGCGGCCAGTACAAGACCGCGTTCGATCTCGCGACCCAGCGCGCGCAATTCGGCGACGTCAAGGCGATGACCATGCTCGGCGAACTCTACGCCAACGCACTGGGCGTCAAGCGCGACTATGCCAAGGCGGCCGACTGGTATCGCCGCGGGTCCGACGGCGGCGACCGCGAAGCCATGTTCGCGCTGGCGATGATGCGGCTGGAGGGCCGCGGCGGACCGGCCAATCGCGAGGAGGCGGCAAAACTGCTGGCGTCGTCCGCCAAGCTCGGCAACCCGAAGGCGGCCTATAATCTGGCGCTGCTCTATCTCGACGGACAGACGCTGCCGCAGGACTTGAGGCGCGCGGCCGAGCTGCTGCGGGTCGCCGCCGACGCCGGCAATCCGGAGGCGCAGTACGCGCTCGCGACGTTCTACAAGGAGGGCACCGGCGTTCCCAAGGACCCCGAAAAGGCGGTGCGGCTGTTGCAGGCGGCGTCGCTCGCCGACAACGTCGACGCCGAGGTCGAATACGCCATCGCGCTGTTCAACGGCACCGGCACGCCGAAGAACGAGGCCGCCGCGGTGGCGCTGCTGCGCAAGGCGGCCAAGCAAAACAGTCCGATCGCGCAGAATCGCCTCGCCTACGTGCTGGTGAATGGAATGGGCGCGCCGATGGACAAGATCGAGGGGATCAAATGGCACCTGATCGCGAAAACCGCCGGCAAGGGCGACCCCATGCTCGACGAGGAACTGGCCAAGCTGAGCCCGGAGGATCGCGCCAAGGCGGAGGCCGGCGCGCGCAGATGGCTCGGCGCCAAATCATCCGCCCTTGACGCGCCCGCAACCGCAGGGCAACCCACGGGTCAGAATCCCCGTTAATCCCTGTCCCGACCTGACGCTCAGGTCCTCGAGCCGAGATCATGCTGCATTCAGCCCTCATCAACGTCATGGTCAAAGCCGCGCGCCGGGCCGGGCGCAGCCTCAAGCGCGACCTCGGCGAGATCGAGAACCTGCAGGTGTCGCTGAAGGGCCCGGCCAATTTCGTGTGTCTCGCCGACAAGCGCGCCGAGCAGATGCTCTACGAAGATCTCTCGAAGGCGCGGCCGGGCTATGGCTTCATCGGCGAGGAAGGCGGGATGCGCGAAGGCCAGGACAAGAGCCACACCTGGATCGTCGATCCGCTCGACGGCACCACCAATTTCCTGCACGGCATCCCGCAATTTGCGATCTCGATCGGGCTGCAGCGCGAAGGCACGATGATCGCAGGCGTGATCTACAATCCGGCCAATGACGAGCTCTATACCGCCGAGCGCGGCAAGGGCACCTTCCTCAACGACCAGCGGCTGCGGGTGGCCGGCCGCCGCAAGCTCAACGAATCCGTGATCGCCTGCGGCCTGCCGCATATCGGCCGCGGCGATTTCAAATTGTCGCTGGCCGAACTGGCCGAAATCCAGCCCAGGGTGGCGGGCCTGCGCCGCTTCGGCGCCGCCTCGCTCGACATGGCCTTCGTCGCCGCCGGCCGGCTCGACGGCTATTGGGAACGCAACCTGCAAGCCTGGGACATGGCGGCGGGACAGATCATCGTGCGCGAGGCCGGCGGAATCGTCTCGGGCATCGAAGGCGACGACGACCCGCTGAAGACCGGCGACGTGATCTGCGGCAACGAACACGTCCACGCCGAACTGGTGAAGATTCTGAAGCCGCTGGGGAAGTGACGGCTTATCTCGACACCAGTTTGCCCAAGGATCAAAGCTGAAAGTCTTGCTTCGTCGTTCCGAGCTTCGCCAGGTAGGTCCTGAGAGACCCGGGAAGACTTTCGAACCAGGCCTTCTCCTGCCCGGGCGGCGGCAAGACATGGCCGTATTCGATCATGTCCGTGGGGTTGAGGTTGCAGAGATAGATCCAGACGTTCTCCTGCGCGACGCCGGTGATACCGCTGATGTCCTGCATCATCTTCGTCATCATGCCGGTCCGCTGTTGCTCGGTCCGACCGGCGCGTATGTCGGCGCGAATCCAGATGTGATCCGACGTCGGTTCGCCTCCCAAATAGCGCTCCGCCCGGGTCTCCTCGATCATCACCTGCACGAAATAGGAAGGGGCGCCGGTCGCCTCGCTATGACGAAAGCTGATCGCTCCGGCGATCCGGCTTTTTTGATCCGGGCTGAACCTGTCCCTCGGCAGGTAACACAGGTAGGTTGGCATCGAACCCTCCTCGCGATTGAACGTTCCTCAGATGAGCTTCGCACTGAGACGTGGCGTGCTGGCTGGGTTTGGCATCCCTGGCTTCGATGACGGTGGTCGGAACACGTCCGGACACACAAAAGCGGGATGACGCGGTGATGCTATTCGACCAGATTGCAGCGCACGCCCGTCAAGCTTGCCTGAAGTCCCGCCGCGTCTTTTCTCATTTGCTCGATCGATGTGCCATTGAAATGTGTCTGGAAAGCTTCCGGGCTCGCGTACACTTCATACAGCATGATCGTATCGGCCTCTTCATGCGGCACGAGGATATCGAACTGCAACGTTCCGGGCTCGGTGGCGAGACACCGCTTGCCGTGCGCGTCAAGGAATTTCAGGTACTGATCCCGCTTGCCGGGGACAGTCTTGATCGTCGCCACGATTGCGAATTTGGACATCGCTCCTCCTGTGCTGCTTTTGGCCCGCATATTATTCAGGGGTCGCGGTCAACGCCAGCGGATGTCCGCATTCGCCGCTAGACTTTGCGCATCCGATAATGGCTGACGCCCCATTCGCTGCCGTCGGCGTAGCCGAACAGCCCGGCGGTGGCGAGGAAGAACCAGCGCCAGCGCCGCATCCACAAGGCCGTGTCGTCGCCATAGACCGGGCGCAGGATGACCTCGATCTCGTCGTGGTGTGAATCGAAATTGCCGAGCCAGTCGAGCGCGGTGCGCCGGTACTGCGTGCCGCTCCAGCGCCATTCCTTCTCGACCTCGAACAGATCGGCATATTGCCGGATCAGATGATGGCTCGGCATCACCCCGCCGGTGAAAAAATGCCGCGCGATCCAGTCGTCGCCGTCGCTGCGGTTGAACGGATACGAGCCGGAACGATGGGTGAAGACATGCATGAAGAAGCGGCCGTCGGCGTTGAGCCATGACCGCACCCGCGTCAGCAATTGGCGCCAGTTCATCATGTGCTCGAACATCTCGACCGACACGATACGGTCGAACTGGCTGTTGGGATCGAACACGTTCATGTCTTCGGTGATGACGCGAAGATTGGCCAGTCCGCGCGCCGCGCCCTCGCCCTGGACATGCATGCGCTGCGAATGCGAATTCGACACCGCGGTCACCTGCGATTTGGGAAACTGCCGCGCCATCCACAGCGACAGCGAGCCCCAGCCGCAGCCAAGCTCGAGAATCGACTGGCCGTCGGCGAGATCGGCGTGATCGACGGTCTGGCGCAGCGCTTCTTCCTCGGCTTCGCGCAGCGTCGACTTTGCCTCTTTATAGAAGCACGAGGAGTATTTGCGGTTCGGGCCAAGCACGTGGCCGAAGAAGGCCGCCGGTACCTCATAATGCTGGGCATTGGCATCGTCGGTATTTTCGGCGATGCCGCGCGCCGCCATCGCCGCGGCGAAGCTCGCGTCGCCTGGCGCGCGGCTACTGGCCAGCCGCGCCGCGGTGCGCGCGCACAGCCGCTGGACCGCGGCGCGGATCACGACATCAGGCAGCGGCACCCGCTCGGCGGTGCCGATAATTTTGGATAGCACGCTCATATGGCCACTCCCTTTTGCGGCGGCAGCGGAAAGAAGGCGCTGGTGCGCGACTGGTAGTCGCGGTAGCGCTCGCCACGCGAGCGCAGCATCTGCGCTTCCAGCGGCGGGATGCCGGTGACGTGCACCAGGATCCAGTACATGAAGACCGGCGCCAGCAGCGTCGCCCAGCCCCAAAAATAATCGGGCGAGATCGCGATCACCGGATAGGCCAGCCAGCCGAGCCACTCGAAGAAATAATTGGGATGGCGCGACCAGCGCCACAGCCCGACGTCGCAGACCCGGCCCTTGTTGGCTGGACGCCCTCGGAATTTCTTCAGTTGCGCGTCGGCCAGCGCTTCGCCGGCGATGCCGATCAGCAGGATCATGACGCCCAGACAATCCTGCAGCCGCAGCGCATCAGACGGAAACCGCGCCGCGATGAAAATCGCAAAGGCCAGCGGGATCGATCCGAACCCCTGGTTTTGCAGAAACCAGAACATTTTGCGCGGCGCATCGAGGCCCCACTCTTTCGCGAAGGCGGCATAGCGCGGATCGTCCGATATCCCGGCGGTGCGCACGGCGATATGTAACCCCAGCCGCAACGACCAGATCGCCACGAGGCTCGCGACCAGCCATTGCCGGGCATTCGGCGCCGCGCCTCCGATCGGCCACAGCGCGCTGCCGGCTCCGGTAAGCCCCACCGAAAACGTCCAGATGGTATCGACCCAGCCGGAATTGCCGGTGCGCTGCCGCACCACCCAGGCCAGCGACATCAGGATCGAGAGCGACACCGCGATCCCGGCCAGCGCCTCAAGAGCCACAATGATCATGCAAAAGCCCGTCAACCGCCGAAGTCGTAAAATATTTGTCAAATACGCAATCCTCTAAGCCGGGTTTCACGCCGAAGTTCCCTTTTCCCGTCCCGCCTGGGCGTAACCGGCCTTTTCTCCCGGCCCGGCTGTGCCATATTGAGGCCCCAAAAGCGGTCTCTCGCAACGGATGACACCATGCCTTCAGGCCCCTCTGCCCGCTCCGCGATGGAGATCGAACTGACCAAACTGTCCTCGCCGCGGATTTTCCTGGTACGGATGCTGGTGTTTCTGGTGCTGTGCGCGCTGGTCACGGTCGTGCTCTACAAGCAGATCATCGTCGCGTTCTTCGCCAATCCCGGCCTCAATGCGCTGATCGGCGCGGTGCTCCTGATCGGCACCATCCTGTCGTTCCGCCAGGTGATCCGGCTCTATCCGGAGGTCGCCTGGGTCAACAATTTCCGCATCGCCGATCCTGGCCTCGCGGTCGACCGGCACCCCACTTTGCTGGCGCCGATGGCGGCGATCCTCGGCGGCGAGCGCACCGGGCGGATGACGATCTCGCAGCAGACCATGCGGCATCTGTTGGATTCGATCGCGACCCGGCTCGACGAGGCGCGCGACATTTCCCGCTACATGACAGGCTTGCTGGTGTTCCTCGGACTGCTCGGCACCTTCTGGGGCCTGATCGAAACCGTGGGCTCGGTCGGCAAGGTGATCGACGGGCTCAAGGTCGGCGGCGATGCCGGCGCCTTGTTCGATACACTGAAGGAGGGGCTGGCCGCGCCGCTCGGCGGCATGGGCATTTCGTTCTCGTCGTCGCTGTTTGGATTGGCCGGCTCGCTGATCCTCGGCTTCCTCGACCTGCAGTCGAGCCAGGCGCAGAACCGCTTCTACACCGATCTCGAAGACTGGCTCGCCTCCACCGTGCGCGAATATTCCGGCGAAGGCGCGGGCGGCAGCGCCGGTGGCGAATTGCAGGGCGCGGTCGAGCGGCTGCGGCACAGTCTGGAAGAGGGCGGCGCCACCCGCAACACCACCGCCGCGATGGCCAATCTCGCCGAAGCCATTCAGGGCCTGGTCGCGCATATGCGCACCGAACAGCAAATGATCCGCGAATGGGCCGACGGCCAGGGCGAGCAGAACCGCGAGATCAAGAAACTGCTCGAGCGGCTCGCCCGCCAGCCCGAGAAGAGCTGAACGATGTCGATTTCGAGGGCGAACCGTGTATGCAGCGTCACCTCTCCCATCGGGAGAGGTCGGATCGCGTCAGCGATCCGGGTAAGGGGTTACAGCCTATCGATAGACCGTATCCCCTCACCCGGCGCTGCGCGCCGACCTCTCCCGAAGGGAGAGGTGAGGAACGAAGCGGAGAATTGACAAAATGGCCCTCGCCCGTGCACGCCGCAGCGAATCCGGTTTCAACTACTGGCCCGGCTTCGTCGACGCGCTGTCAACGCTGGTGCTGTCGATCGTGTTCCTGCTGTCGGTGTTTCTGGTGGTGCAGTTTTTCCTGTCGCAGGAGGTCACCGGCAAGGACAAGGCGCTGGAGCAGCTCAACGCCAAGATCGCGCAGCTCAACGACCTGCTGTCGCTGGAAAAGCTCGGCAAGCTCAATCTCGACGATCAGGTCTCGCAGCTGCGCGCCGGATTGGCTTCGGCGGAAGCCGAGCGCGACCGCGTCAAGGGCCTCTACGAGGGGCTGGCGGGCGCCGGCAACGACGCCGCCGGCCGCGCCAACGAACTCAACAAGGCGCTGGATTCCGAAAAGTCGGTGTCGGCGCGGGCGCTGGCGCAAATCGAGGTCTTGAACCAGCAGATCAGTGCGCTGCGCCGCCAGCTCGCGGCGCTGGAAGAAGCGCTCGACGCCTCGGAAAAGCGCGACAAGGAATCGCAAAGCAAAATCACCGATCTCGGCCAGCGCCTGAACGTCGCGCTGGCGCAGCGGGTGCAGGAATTGTCGCGCTACCGGTCGGAGTTCTTCGGCCGCCTGCGCGCCATTCTCGGCAACCGGCCGGACATAAGGATCGTCGGCGACCGCTTTGTGTTCCAGTCGGAAGTATTTTTCGACACCGGACAGGCACTATTGCTGCCGGAAGGCCGCGCCGAACTCGACAAGCTTGCGACGGCGCTGATCGAACTCGACAAACAGATCCCTGCCGAAATCGCCTGGGTGCTGCGGGTCGACGGCCACACCGACGTGCGGCCGATCAACAGCCCCACGTTCAAGTCGAACTGGGAATTGTCCTCGGCGCGCGCGATCTCGGTGGTGCAGTATCTGGTCTCGCTCGGCGTGCCGCCGCAGCGGCTGGTCGCGGCCGGCTTTGCCGAGTTCCAGCCGCTCGATACCGCAGCGACCGAAGAGGCGTATAAACGCAACCGCCGCATCGAGCTGAAGCTGACGGAACGGTGAGGGTGAGGTTCACGCGATCCCCGCGCGATCGTCATGGCCGGGCTCGTCCCGGCCATCCACGTTCTGTGGCGACGCCGGAAAGAAAGACGTGGATGCCCGGGACGAGCCCGGGCATGACGATTGTGCTCGGATGAGCGCCCCCATCCACTTACGCCCCTACCGCGCTGACGACGAAGACGCGGCCATCGCGCTGTGGCTTGAGACCTGGCAGCAGGCCTATCCCTCGATCGACTTTGCCGCGCGTGTGAACTGGTGGCGCGAGCGCTGGCGGGGCGAGCTGGTACCGCACGCGGCGATCATTGTCGCGGAGCACGACGGCGCGCTGCTCGGCTTTGTCACCATCGATGCCTCAGGCTATCTCGATCAGCTGGTCGTTGCGCCCGATCGCTGGGGTTCGGAGCTCGCAACGACGCTCGTCAATGAGGCAAAGCGCCTGTCGCCGGATCGCATCACGCTATTGGTCAACAAGGATAACGCCCGCGCCATCCGCTTCTACGAGCGCAACGGATTTGCGCATGCCGGTGAGGATGTGAATCCGACTTCGGGCCGGCCGGTGTTGAAGATGGAGTGGAAGGGGTGACGCTCTTTCCCTCCCTTCTCCCTTGTGGGAGAAGGTGGCGCACCCGGATCGGCGCTTCGCGCCGTCCGGGCACAGGCTGCGCGCCGGATGAGGGGTTCTTTCCGCGGAGACAACCCCTCACCCGTCACGAACGCGCTTCGCGCGTCCGTGCCACCCTCTCCCACAGGGGGAGAGGGGAAGAAGCTAAACCCCCTCGAACTGCAGCCTCGCCAGCCGCGCATACAGCCCATTGGCCGCCACCAGCGAGGCGTGGGTGCCCTGCTCGACGATGCGGCCCTGCTCCATCACCAGGATGCGGTCGCAGGACAAGACCGTAGCCAGCCGGTGCGCGATCACCAGCGTAGTGCGGTGGCGCATCAATTCCTCCAGTGCGGTCTGCACCAGGGTCTCTGACTCGGCATCGAGCGACGACGTGGCCTCGTCGAGCAGCAACAGCGGCGCGTCGCGCAGGATCGCGCGCGCGATCGCGATGCGCTGGCGCTGGCCGCCGGACAGCGTCACGCCGCGTTCGCCGAGTTGGGCCTCGAAGCCGCCGGGCAGCCGGCGGATGAATTCGGTGGCATGCGCCAGATCGGCGGCGCGCTCGACCTCGGCGTCGGTGGCGTCGGGCCGGCCGAAGCGGATGTTTTCCCGGGCGCTGGCGGCGAACACCACCGAATCCTGCGGCACCAGCGCCATCCGCGCGCGCAGCTCGCGCGGATCGACCGCGTTGATCGGCACACCGTCGAACGAGATCACCCCGGTGGCGGGATCGTAGAACCGCAGCAGCAGATGAAACAGCGTGCTCTTGCCGGCGCCCGAAGGGCCGACGATCGCGACCTTCTCGCCGGCGCGAACCGCGAGCGACACGCCGTCGACGGCAAAAGCGTCCGGCCGGGTCGGATAGGCAAAGCTGACATGGTCAAAACTGACGTCGCCGCGCGCCGGCCGCGGCATGGCGAGCGGCGATGCGGGCACTGTGATCGCCGATTTGACGCGCAGGATCTCGAACAGCCGTTCCGAAGCGCCCGACGCGGCCGAGACCTCGCCCCAGACTTCGCTGAGCTGGCCGAGCCCGGCGGCGGCGAACGCCGCATACAATACGAACTGGCCGAGCCGGCCGGGGGTGATGGTGCCGCTCAGAACATCGCGCGACCCGATCCAGAGGATCGCCACCACGCTGGTGAAGACGATGAAGATGATGATGGCGGTGAGCACCGCACGCGCCCGGGTCGAGGTACGCGCCGCCTCATAGGCCTGTTCGACTTCGCCGCCGAAGCGCGCATTGGCCAGCGCCTCGCTGGTATAGGCCTGCACGGTCCGGATCGCGCCGACCAGTTCGGAGGCATAGGCGGTCGCATCCGCCAGCGTATCCTGGGCGTTGCGCGACAGCCGCCGCACCCAGCGCCCGAACGCCACCAGCGGGATCACCATCAGCGGGATCGCCAGCAGCACGAAGCCGGAGAGCCGCGGGCTGGTGATCACCATCATCGCGGTGGCGCCGACGAACAGCATCAAATTGCGCAGCGCGATCGAGACCGAGGCGCCGACCGCGGATTTTATCTGTGTGGTGTCGGCGGTGAGCCGCGAGATCAACTCGCCGGAGCGCGCCGAGTCAAAAAATGCCGGCGACAGCGACATCAAATGAGAAAACACGTCACGGCGGAGATCGGCGACGATGCGCTCGCCGATCGTCATCACCAGGTAGAACCGCGAAGCACTGGCAAAGGCCAGCACCCCGACCACCGCGATCATCACGCTGAAATAGCTGTTGATCAGGGCGATGCCCTTGGGGGTGAAGCCGAAATCGATCATCCGCCGCACCGCGACCGGCACCAGGAGCGTCGTGATCGCGGCGACCGTCAGCGCGACCAGCGCGAGGATGGCGCGGCCGCGGTAGCGCGCCACATAGGGCGCCAGCGCCAACAGCGGCCGCAGCCGCGCGCTGCGTTTGGCGGGCTCGGTCGATCGCGCTTCGATCGGGGGCAGCCCTGCCGGCTCCAGATCGCGCCGCGGCGGCGTTTCTCCTCGCCGGTCTTCCAACCGTTCCACTGCGCTCATGAGATCTCAGACCAATCGGTTTGCTCTCCCCAGATAGGGCCCCCCGTCACCTGAGGCAAATCCGGGAGATGCCCAATCCGGGAAGATACCTAAGTCGCGGAAGATACTTGGCTTGTTTTGCCAGGCCTAACCGGCTATAGAGCGGCCCAAATCCATCCCCGACAGTCAAGATACGGGCGCCGGGCGCCTAAGGATATTGCCATGAAAGCCGAAATTCACCCGGATTATCATATGATTACGGTCGTGATGACCGACGGCACCGAGTACCAGACGCGCTCGACCTGGGGCAAGGCGGGCGACAAGCTGAACCTCGACATCGACTCCAAGTCGCACCCGGCCTGGATCGGCGGCGCCCAGCAGCTGCTCGATCGCGGCGGCCGCGTGTCGCGGTTCCAGAAGAAGTTTTCGGGCTTCCTCAAGAAGGAGTGAGGCCGCTTAGGGCTTCCTCGTCGAGGCAGAATGCAAAACGCCCCACTCGGGGGCGTTTTTTGTTAGGGCGTCCGTCATTCCGGGATGGTGCGTCAGCACCAGACCTCAGATGCGCAATTGCGCATCGGGGAATCTCGAGATTCCGGGTTCGATGCTTCGCATCGCCCCGGAATGACGAATGCGGAACTACTGCTCGAACGCCGCCTTCAGGCGGTTGAGCTGCGGCACCAGCGGATTGCCGATCGCGGCGCGCTCGGTCGTCGGCGCGTGGATGGTGGTGTCGAGGCGGCGGACCTTCGCCTGCAGCACCATCGAGCGGGCGATCAGATCCTGCAAATGCGCCGGCAGCTTTTCAATCATTTCGTCCGGGCCGGGATCGGCGGCGCTTAGCTTGACCTTGGTCTTTTCGCGGTTGGCCTGGGTCAGCGTCATCTCGCCTTCCTTCACCGCGCGGTGCAGCAACAGCCACGAGGCGAGCTGCATCAGGCGGGTGGTCAGCCGCATGCTTTCGGTCGCGTAGGTGAGGCTGACGGAGCGGTCGAGCGCCTTGGCTTCGGTGCGGCCGGCGCCATCGAGATAGGCGGCGGTCTCCTCGACCAGATCCATGCCTTCCCGGAACAGCGTACCGAACGCGGCGGAGTTGGTGAGCCGCTCGCTGAACTGAACCAGAGCTGTTTCGCCTTGCGACCGGTCCGACATGGTTAACGCCTCACGCCACTGTTCACGCTGCCGGTATCAACGCCCCCCGGCTTATAATGAATAAATCATTACGCAGCCGGGGACGGGAGTCCAGCCGCAAGCGATTTTATGGTTTCCAGCGAGGTACCGCCGACGCCCAAAAAAAGAGCCGCCGTTTCCGGCGGCTTTGAAGTTGATAACAGGGAGGCGTCAAACAGAGTGGACAGGAGCCACTCGGTGTCCAAACGAGGACGAGTTCAGTCATAGACGAGAAAGCTTAATCGATCGTAAACGAACGGTTTTATTCAGCTTTCGTTTGCCATGTCGGCCACTGGCCGAGTGCATTTCGTGCCCCGGATGCCGCGCAGCGCGCCGCGCTTGCGGTGTGGTGCGCCACTGATCCGGGGCCCAGCTTGCTTGACTGATAGATGGGTCCCGGCTCTGCGGCGCGGCGTGAAGAACGCCGCACCGCGTCCGGGACACGAAAGATTCACGACTTGAAAAAACTAGCCGCCGCATCCTTTGACGCGCGCTTCTTCGCCATCGCCGCCTGCAGCCGCTCGATTTCGGACGTCATCAGCGCGATGCGCTCGGCGAGTTCCTCGACCGACAGCAGCGACAGATCCTGCCCGATCTCGTGGGTGACTTTCTTCCTCGGCTTGTCGTCGTCCTCGATCGCCATGGCGTTCTCCTCGGTGCGCGTGGGTTGAGAGAGGCGGTTGCAAGCCGCCCGGCGGCTGGCTAATCAAAGGCCTCTTGATATTTCCCGCGTTTGGTCAAGGACAAATCATGGAAAAGCTGCCCGCGCAAATGACCGTCATCGGCATCAGCAAGCCCGGCGGCCCCGAGGTGCTGTTGCCCGAGACCCGTGCGGTGCCCAGTCCCGGGCTTGGCGAAATCCTGATCAAGGTTCAGGCCGCCGGCGTCAATCGCCCCGATGTCGCACAGCGTTCCGGCAGCTACCCGCCGCCGCCCGGGGCCAGCGATCTGCCCGGCCTTGAAGTGGCGGGCGAAGTCGCAGCCGTCGGTCCGGGCGTCACCAGGCACAAGGTCGGCGACAAGGTGATGTCGCTGGTGGCCGGCGGCGGCTACGCGCAATATTGCATCGCGCAGGATGCCCAGGCGATGGCCGTGCCGCCATCGCTGTCGATGCTGGAAGCGGGCGCCATTCCCGAAACGCTGATGACGGTCTGGCACAATGTGTTCGAGCGCGGCGCGTTGCAGCCGGGCGAGACGCTATTGATCCATGGCGGCTCGTCCGGCATCGGCACCATGGCGATCCAGCTGGCAAAGGCCTTCGGCTCGAAGGTGATCGTCACCGTCGGCTCGAAGGACAAGGCCGATGCCTGCCTGAAACTCGGTGCCATCAGCGCCATCAACTACAAGACCGAGGATTTCGTCGCGGAAGTAAAATCCGCGACCAATGGCGCCGGCGCCAATGTCATCCTCGATATGGTTGCCGGCGATTATGTCGAGCGAAACTACGACGCCGCTGCGGTCGACGGCCGCATCGTGCAGATCGCGGTGCTCGCCGGGGCCAAGGTCACCGTCAACATTGCCAAGCTGATGGTGAAACGGCTGCACCACACCGGCTCGACATTGCGCCCCCGTAGTAATGCGGACAAGGCGGCGATGGTCGCGGCCATCGAAGCCAAGGTGATGCCGCTGCTGCGCGAAGGGCGCATCAAACCCTTGATGGACAGCACATTCCCGCTGGAAAAGGCCGCCGACGCGCATCGGCGGATGGAGACCAGCGAACATATTGGCAAAATTGTGTTGCAGGTTTAACGCTCGCGAACGATAGGCGGCCGGAAACCCTTTGATTTCCCTCGCTTTCATGTCATTTATCCGCACACGCCGGGCGGTTGGCCCCGCCGGGAAACGCTCGTGCATCGCGGAGAACTGACATTGCGTCTGATCAGGTGCCTCGCACCGCTGGTGCTGGGCCTCATGATTGTTGCGGCTGCGCCGCCGGCGCGCGCGCTCGACGCCGTCAGCGTCCGCGGCGATGCGCCTGCGATCGACCTCACCGCGGTGCTCGACCACCAGCATAGCGACACCGACCGCATCCAGGTTTCGACCGCGCCGGGCACCGACGGCATCGTCCGCCGCATCGAGGTGCGCGCGCGCGAGGGCGGCCAGAACTGGGTGGTGTTCGCGCTTGCCAACAATACCGACGACCAGCTCGACCGCCTGATCGTGGCGCCGCATTACCGCATCGTATCGTCGGGGCTTTTGTGGCCCGATCTCGGGCTGTCGCGCATCGCCACCATCACGCCATCGACCGGCGACCGTCCCGAGCGCCAGGAGAGCGCCACCGCCGACATCTTCCGCATCACGCTCGATCCCGGCGCCGTCATCACCTTCGTCGCGGAACTGCGCACCGATAAATTGCCGCAGCTCTATCTGTGGGAGCCCGACGCCTACAAGGACAAGGTCAACTCGTTCACGCTGTACCAGGGCATCGTGATCGGCATCTCCGGCCTGTTGGCGCTGGTGCTCACCATTTTGTTCGTGGTCAAGGGCAGCATCATGTTCCCCGCCGCCGCCGCGCTGGCCTGGGCGGTGCTGGTCTATATCGGCGTCGATTTCGGGTTCTGGGGCAAGGTGCTCGACATGTCGAACAACGCCGAGCGGGTGTGGCGCGCGGCGGGCGAAGCGATCCTGGCCGCGACATTGCTGGTGTTTTTATTCGCCTATCTCAATCTCAGCCGCTGGCATGTGCGCTATTCCCACATCACGGTCGGCTGGCTCGCCTTCCTCGGCTCGCTGGTGGCGCTGGCGCTGTTCGATCCCGCGGTCGCCTCCGGCATCGCGCGGATGTCGCTGGTGCTGATCGCGTTCGCCGGCTTCGCGCTGATCGTCTATCTGTCGACCCACGGCTTCGATCGCGCGGTGCTCTTGATCCCGACCTGGTTCCTGCTGGTGGTCTGGGTGATCGCCGCCGGCATGACGGTGGCAGGCAGCGTCACCAACGACATCGTCGGTCCGGCGCTGCTCGGCGGCCTGGTGCTGATCGTGATGCTGATCGGATTTACGGTGATGCAGCACGCGTTCGCCGGCGGCGGCGCCACCACAGGCGTGGTCTCCGACGTCGAGCGCCGGGCGCTGGCGCTCACCGGCTCGGGCGACCTGATCTGGGACTGGGACGTTTCCGCCGACAAGGTGTTCACCAGCCCCGAGACCGAAAGCCTGCTTGGGTTGAAGCGCGGCACGCTGGAAGGCCCCGCGGCGAAATGGCTGGAAGTGCTGCATCCGCTCGACCAGGACCGCTTCCGCGCCGCGCTCGACAGCGTGCTCGACCAGCGCCGCGGGCGGCTGGTGCAGGATTTCCGGCTGCGCACGCCCGACGGCCACTTCATGTGGTTCGCGCTGAAAGCCCGCCCGGTGGTCGGCTCCGACGGCGAAGTGTCCCGCGTGGTCGGCACGCTCACCGACGTCACCGAGGCCAAGAACGCCGAGGAGCGCATGCTCCACGATTCGGTGCATGACAATCTCACCGGCCTGCCGAACCGCAAACTGTTCATCGACCGCCTCGGCGCGGTGGCCAATTTCGCCAAAACCGTGCCGAACCTGCGCCCCACGCTGATGGTGATCGATCTCGACCGCTTCAAGCAGGTCAACGATTCCGTCGGCATCGCGGTCGGCGATTCGATCCTCTTGACCCTGGCGCGGCGGCTGACCCGCATCCTCAAACCGCAGGATACGCTGGCCCGGCTCGCCGGCGACCAGTTCGGCCTGATCCTGATGTCGGAACAGGATCCGGCGCGCATCACCGCCTTCGCCGAGACCATCCGGAAGACCATCCGCGCGCCGATCGCCTTCAACGACCGCGAGATCTTCCTCACCGCCTCCATCGGGCTCGCACTTTCCGACCCGCAGACGCAGCTGTCCGACGAGATCATCAAGGACGCCGAGCTGGCGATGTATCATTCCAAGCGGATCGGCGGCGACCGCATCGATGTCTACAAGCCGGCGATGCGGGCGCGCAAGACCGACCGGCTGACGCTCGAAAGCGAATTGCGCCGCGCCATCGAGCGCGAGGAGATCACCATCCTGTACCAGCCGATCGTTCGGCTGGAGGATCGCTCGATCGCCGGTTTCGAGGCGCTGGCGCGCTGGGACCATCCGAAACTGGGACGGATGTCGCCGGTGGAATTCATCACCATCGCCGAGGAAATCGGCCTGATCGTCGATCTCGGCATGTTCGTGATGGACCAGACCGCAAGGCAGCTCGCGATCTGGCAGCGCGCGATGCGCTCGCGCGAGCCGATCTTCGCCAGCGTCAACGTCTCCTCGCGGCAATTGCTGCGGCACGATCTGATCCACGATATCCGCACCGTGCTGTCGCGCTCCTCGGTGGCGCGCGGCACGCTGAAACTCGAATTGACGGAATCGCTTGTCATGGAGAACCCCGAGCACGCCGCGCAGATGCTGACGCGAATCCGCGAGCTCGGCACCGGGCTCTCGCTCGACGATTTCGGCACGGGCCATTCCTCGCTGGCCTATCTGCAGCGTTTTCCGTTCGACACCATCAAGATCGACCAGTCCTTCGTGCGCACCACCAGCCGCGGTACCCGCCCGGTGATCC
>Ga0210410_10002220_pt1 | contig 17537 bp, 10 predicted proteins | sample IncBWC4MmetaG_FD_161058 | JGI IMG/M metagenome (GOLD analysis project Ga0210410, IMG submission 161058) | Forest soil microbial communities from Barre Woods Harvard Forest LTER site, Petersham, Massachusetts, United States - Inc-BW-C-4-M | ecosystem: Environmental > Terrestrial > Soil >... | reverse complement strand
TCTTGCGATATTCCGGGGCCAGGCGGACGATGATCGGAAAATGCCGGTCGCTGCCGGGTTCATAGAGGTCGCCGGCGGTGTCGCCGCCGATCGCGACCTTGATGGTGGCATTGATATCGCCCGGAGCCAGCCCGTAGCGGGCCGCCTTGGCACGGTCGATGTCAATCTGGACCGTCGGCTGCCCGAGCGAGGTGAACACCGCGAGGTCGGTAATTCCCTGCACGGTGGAAAGCACCGACTTGATCTTGTTGGCCGTGTCGGTCAGCGCCTGCAGATCGTTGCCATACAATTTGATGGAGTTCTCGCCCTTCACGCCGGAGACGGCTTCGGAGACGTTGTCCTGCAGATATTGGGAGAAGTTGAACTCGACGCCGGGAAATTTGTCCTGCAGCTTCGCCAGCATTCGCGCGGTCAGCTCATCCTTGTCGTGGGTGTCGGGCCATTCGCTGGCCGGTTTCAGCGGCGCAAAGAATTCCGCGTTGAAGAACCCGGCAGCGTCGGTGCCGTCGTCGGGACGGCCATGCTGCGAAACCACCGCTTCCACCTGCGGAAAACTGCGGATCAGCCTGCGCATCTCGTTGACGTAGGCGTTGCCTTCCTCGAGCGAGATGGTCGGCGGCAGGGTCGCGCGAATCCAGAGATTGCCCTCCTCCAGCTTGGGCAGGAATTCCAGTCCCAGCAGGCGACCGAATACAACGGTCATAACCACGAGCCCGATCGCGCCGACCATCACCAGCCTCCGGTTACCCACGGCCCAGTGCAGCACCGGCCCATAGATCCGGTGCAGGAACCGCATAATCCGGGTTTCGCTTTCCTCCATGTGCGAAGGCAGGATGATCGCGCTCAGCGCCGGCGTGATCGTGAAGGTCGCGAGCAAGCCGCCCGCCAGCGCGTAGGCATAGGTCCGCGCCATCGGCCCGAAGATGTTGCCTTCGACGCCGCTCAGGGTGAACAGCGGCAGGAACGCCGCGATGATGATGGCGGCGGCAAAGAAGATCGACCGCGATACGTCGGCAGAGGCCGACAGGATGGCGTGGCTCTTCATGTCCATGGCGGTGTCGTAGGAGATATGGCTCTGCTCGGCTTCCGACAGCGCGGTGGTTTGCGACAGCCGGCGGAAGATCGCCTCCACCATGATCACGGTAGCGTCCACGATCAGCCCGAAGTCGATCGCGCCGACCGACAGCAGGTTGGCGGATTCGCCGCGCAGCACCAGGATGATGACGGCGAAAAACAGCGCGAACGGAATGGTGGCGCCGACGATCAGCGCGCTTCGGAGATCGCCGAGGAAAATCCATTGCAGCAGCACGATCAGCAGAATGCCGACCACCATGTTGTGGAGCACGGTGGCCGTCGTGATGTCGATCAGGTCTTTGCGGTCATAGATGCGCTCGATGTGCACGCCGGGCGGCAGGATGCTCGAATTGTTGATCTGCGCCACCAGCTGTTCGACCCGCAGGATCGTCGGCGAGCTCTGCTCGCCGCGGCGCATCAGCACGATGCCCTGCACGATGTCGTTGTCCTGATCGAGGCCGGCGATGCCGAGCCGCGGTTTCTCGCCCACGGTCACGTTGGCGATGTCCTTGACCAGCACCGGGTTGCCGCCGCTCTGCGACACCATGGTGTTGGCAAGATCATCGATGGAGCGGATCAGGCCCACGCCGCGCACCACCGCGGATTGCGTGCCGATATTGACGGTATTGCCGCCGACATTGATGTTGGAGTTGCTGACGGCCTGCAGCAGTTGCGGCAGCGTCAGGCCGTTGGCGATCAGCTTGTTGAAGTCGACCTGCAATTCGTAGGTCTTGGTCTTGCCGCCCCAACCCGTGACGTCGATCACCCCGGGCACGGCGCGGAAGCGGCGCTGCAAGACCCAGTCCTGCAGTGTTTTCAGGTCGAGCACGCTGTAGTTCGGCGGCCCGACCAGCCGGTAGCGGTAGATTTCGCCAATGGCGCTGAGCGGCGAAATCCCGGGCTGCACGTTGCCGGGCAGAGGGGCCATTTGCGACAGCCGGTTCAGCACCTGCTGCAGCGCCTCGTCATAGGTGTAGTCGAACGAAAACTGCAGTTTGACGTCGGACAGGCCGTACAGCGAAATCGTCCGGATCGTGCGCAGGTTCTTGATGCCCGAGACCTGGGTCTCTATCGGAATGGTGATGTAGCGTTCGATCTCCTCCGACGACAGTCCCGGACTTTGCGTCACGATGTCGACCATCGGAGGCGTCGGGTCGGGATAGGCTTCGATGTTGAGCTGCTTGAACGCGATCAGGCCGCCGATCAACACGACGGCGAGCAGGCCCACCATCAGATAGCGCCGGTTGACGGCAATGGCGACGAGACGATCCATTCAGATCGGGGCTTTCGCTGGCTGAGTTGAAGTTAGCTGCCGGATGCGGCGCGGTCGATGAACAGGCTGCCTTTGGTGATGACCTGCTCACCGGGTTTCAGATTGCTACCGACCTCGACCAGGTCGCCATTGGTCATCCCGGTCTTGATCTGTCGCAGTTCGATCGACTTGTCGGCATGCGCGACCCAGACGCGGACCTGGTTGCCCTCGTAGATCAGCGCCTGTTTCGGCACGCCCACGGCCGGATGATCGCCGGGGGAAAAGAGCGTTACATTGGCGAACATCTCCGGCTTCAGCAAGCCGTCCTTGTTGTCGATGGTGGCGCGGACCAGCAGCCGGCGCGTCGCCGGATCGATCGCCGCGGAAACGTAGTCGATGTGCGCCGTCAACGTGCGGCCCGGCAGCGCCAGCACGTTAAAGGCGATCTCCTGCCCAACCGATACCTTCGAGGCGTCGGTCTCGCGGACAAAGGCCGTGAGCCAGACGGTCGACAGGTCGCCGATCACGAACACCGGATCGCTGGCACCGGAGTTCACGTATTGGCCGGGGCCGACCTTGCGCTGCACGACCGTGCCCGCGATCGGAGAGAAGATGGTGGTGTCCGGATTGATGCTGCGCTTTTCCTGAAAGGTCGATATCGCCGCCTCGGAGAATCCGAGAATTCGCAATTTGTTGTGCGCCGCCTCCAGCGCCGTCTGCGAGGAGCGCATGTCGTTCTGGGCCTGGATCAAATTCGCCTGGCTCTGCTGGTAATCCTTCAGCGGAACGGCCTTGCCCTCGAACAGATCCCTGGCCCGCGTGTCCTGGATTTGCGCGAGATCGAGCGCCGACTTCGCCTTGTTCACGGCGGTCATCGCCGCAACGAAATCGTTCTGCGCCTGCACGGTGTCGGCGGCCTCGATCACGAACAGCGGCTGTCCCTGGGTGACGTTGTCGCCCGGCCGGACCATGAGTTTCATGACGCGGCCCGCATAGGGTGAAAACACCGGGGTCGAACGGTCCTCATCGACCGCGACCTTGCCTTCGGTCACGGTCTCGGCGCGGAAGGTTCGCTCGGCGACCGGTTCGATGGTCAGGCTGGCCCATTCCGCCGGCGTCGGGGTGTAGCGCTGCGCTCCCTTGCGGGACTGGCTCGACACCTCGGAAGCCCCGTGGCCTGCCTCGCCGATATGCGTCAGCCCATAGAAAGCCGCGCCCGCCAACACCAAGAGGGCTGCCCCGACGGCCAGCCGTTGCCGGTTAAGCATCTGCAATTGCTTGATAAATTCCGGCAACATGGGTCCAGTCACTTCGGCGATGATTCCGGCAATGACTGCCTCATCGGTGCGCTAATAGTGCCGATTTGGTGTTTCAAACAACCTAAAAACGGCAAATGCAGCATAGTTTAAAGTTAAAAATTGGAGAGAGGGGTCTTAATTTTGAAAGGTTGATCGGCTCGGACTTCCGTCACGACCGGGCGTCGCCGGCCGCGCCAGCAGAAACTGCGCCATCGCGTTTCGACGACGGCAAGGCACGCGCGGATGGTCGCGCGATAACGCCCGGTCAGTCGCGCGCCGGCCATTGCGGCGGGTGACTGCCGAGCGGCATCGCCGGACGGGACCAGCAGGCGGGCGTTTTCGACAGGGTGGCCGAATGCCTCACCGCCCGCAGCGGACCGAAGCCGGAAGGCACCTCTTCGATGAAGGGTGTGACCGCGTCGCCTTTCAAATCCTCGGTCTTGAGCCCGTCGGCGACGCGGCCGAGATTCCACAGCCATCGTCCGGTCTGCGCCAGCGACACGCGGACATGCCAGCTTCCGCCTTCGCGCGCCTGGCGCGCCTTGGCCATCATGGCGCCGAACGCCATCAGATAGCCGGTGGCGTGATCGAGCATTTGCGCCGGCAATTCCTTCGGCCCCTCGACGCCGGCGGCCTGGCCTTCGGCATGGTTGAAGCCGGTTGAGGTCTGCACCAGCGAATCGAAACCGCGGCGCTCGGCCCACGGCCCGGCATGGCCGTAGGCCGACAGCGATACGTACACGATGCCCGGATTCGTGCGCGCGGCCTCGTCCGGCGAGAAACCGAGCGAGCTGAGCGCGCTCGGACGGTAGCCTTGCGAGAAGATATCGGCCTGCGCCAGCAGACCGCGCAGCGCGCGTTGCCCCTGCTCGCTCTTGAGCTCGGCAAAAGCCGAGAGCTTGCCACGCCCGGTGTCGATGGTGAGCCACGGGATCGCCGGCAGATCGGGACCGGAAATCAGCAGCACGTCGGCGCCGTGAACTGCGAGCGTGCGGCCGGCGACGGGACCGGCGATCACCCGCGACAGGTCGAGCACGCGCAAGCCCGCAAGCGGGCGGTCCCCCGCGGGCCACGGCCTTGGCGCGGCCTCACCGATCTTTTCGATTCCGATCGTCGGCAGTGCGGCCAGCGCTTTGGCATGCGGCAAGGCCGACCATTCGTCATGGGAGCGCATCATCGCGACCACGCCGCCCGCGGCATAGGCCGCGGTCTCAAAGGCTTCGGCCTCCCATTGCATCAGCGCGGCCTGAACGTCGTCGCGTTCCGGCTTGCAGTCCAACACCTTGCAGACCGCGGCACGATGATGCGGGAAATTGGTGTGCAGCCGCACGAAGCGCCGGTCGCCGGTCTTGTAGACCCCGGCGATGGCGTCCCAGGCGGGCGGCGGCGGCTTGCCGTCGACGCGCAGATAGCGCTCGCTGCGGCACTCGACGACGGCGTGACGCATATCGACGGCGACGTCCTGCGATTGCCCGCTGCGCAACTTCCAGATCTGCGCAGCGGCAAGAGCGGCCGCGGCAACGCTGGTCTGCGCCGCGGCGGCCACACGAAACGACGACGGCAGCTGCGGCTCTTCTCCGGTCAGCGTGACGGCATCGAGCGCGGCAGGCTCGCCGCCGGCCGATGTCCAGAGATCGGCCAGAATTTCGCGGGGCGTTTGCATGATCGTTACTTTTCCCTACGCTCCAGGCTTTTCCCTACGCTCGAGGCTGTCTGGAGTTCGTTTCGCCTGATCGCGCAATCCTACTATTTTTCTGCCTTACCATGGAAGGAGCTGCAATGGCTTCCATCGATCCCTTGACCGCCGCGGGCGTGCTGCTGGCGACGGCCGCAACGGACGCGGTCTATGTCATGTTCACCTCGGCCGTGGTGGCACGAAGGCGCGTGCCGGCGGCGACCTGGAGCAGTGTATGGTATCTGCTCTCCTCCTACGCCGTGATCAGCTATACGGAAAACTGGGTCTATGTCGTCTTCGCGGCGATCGGCTCGTGGCTCGGCGCGTTTGCAACGATCACGTTCCTGCACCGGCCGCCCGGCGGTCCACCGATCGGCGCCGCGCCGGAATAGCGAAACGCCATCAATGAAAATCCCGCGAGCGCGGCAGGATCCGCACGTTGCGGGGATGGCGGATTTTCTGGGCCGGGTTATCCGGATGCTGGCGAGGATCGTCATGCAGCGCCTCGATCAGCGCCGGGCCCACCGGCACCGCGGGTTTTCGGCTGAGCGAATCGTTGGCCAGACCAACCAGATCGCGGGAGCGGTCGAACAGTTTCTCGGCGACGAGATGCACAACCTTTTCCGGGCTGCTTTGAATATAGCCCTCGACCAGCACCAGCCGCGAACCCATCACCTCCTTGCGGAAACGTTCCATCACCTTCGGCCACACCACGATATTGGCGATGCCTGTTTCGTCCTCCAGCGTCATGAAGACGACGCCCTTGGCGCTGCCCGGACGCTGCCGCACCAGCACCACGCCGGCGCAGCGGACATATTGCCGGTCATTGGCATCGGAAACCGCGGCGCAGGGGATGACGCGCTCACTGGCAAACATCGGCCTCAGGAATTCCATCGGGTGGCCCTTCAGCGACAGCCGGATGGTCTGATAATCGGCCACCACCTGCTCCGGCAGCGGCATCAGCGGCAACGGCCGCGCCTGTTCGTCCGGCTGCTCGCGCGCGGCGGCCGTTTCGAACAGCGGCAGCGGCACGTCATCAGGCAGCCGCCGTACCGCCCACAACGCGGCGCGGCGGTCGAGCCCGATGGAGCGAAACGCATCGGCATCCGCAAGCAGGATCAGCGCACGCTTGGGCAAACCCGTGTCGCGGGCGAAATCCTCCAGCGAGGTGAAAGGACGGCGCTGCCGCGCGGCGACGATGCGCTCGGCCCAGTCTTCCACCTTTTCATGGCCGTCATTCCGGGATGCGCCGCTAGGCGCAGACCCGGAATCTCGAGATTCTCGGATGTGCAATGGCACATCGGAGTTCACGCGGAGCCTGTCATCGGGCCGCGCTTTGCGCGGACCCGTTGGCGTGCCCCGGAATGACGATTGAATGTGCTTCAACCTCTCTTCATCGGGATCGGCCCATTTGAACCCGTCGATCTGGCGGAAGCCGAGCCGCACCGCATGATATTTCCCGCTCCCCTGCTCCAGCGTATTCTGTGCCTGGCTGAAGGAGACATCGATCTCGCGCACCTCGACGCCGTTCTTGCGGGCATCGCCGACGATCTGCGCCGGGGCGTAAAATCCCATCGGCTGCGAATTCAAAAGCCCGCAGCAGAACGCGTCGGGATGGAAATGCTTCAGCCATGACGAGACATAGACGAGCTGGGCAAAACTCGCGGCGTGGCTCTCCGGGAAACCGTAGCTGCCAAAGCCCTTGATCTGGTCGAAGCAGTTTTTCGCGAATTCCGGATCGTAGCCGCGTGCGATCATGTTGTTGACCATCTTGGACTCGAATTTGCCGATGGTGCCGACATTGCGGAACGTCGCCATGGCGCGGCGCAGGCCGTTGGCCTCCTCGGAGGTGAACTTCGCGGCCTCGATGGCGATCCGCATCGCCTGTTCCTGAAACAGAGGCACGCCGAGGGTCTTGTGCAGCACCCGCCGCAGCTCATCCTTGTCGCCGTGCTCGGGCGACGGCGACGGATAGCTCACCTTCTCCTTGCCGTTCCGCCGGCGAAGATAGGGATGCACCATGTCGCCCTGGATCGGACCCGGACGCACGATGGCGACCTCGATGACGAGATCATAAAATACCCGCGGTTTCAGGCGTGGCAGCATGTTCATCTGGGCGCGGCTTTCGACCTGGAACACGCCGAGCGATTCACCCCGGCACAGCATGTCGTAGACCGGCTTCTGATCCTGCGGAATCGTCGCCAGTTCCCAGCGTTCGCCCTTGTGATCGGCGATGAAGTCAAAACATTTGCGGATGCAGGTCAGCATCCCAAGCGCCAGCACGTCGACCTTCATCATGTTCAGCGCATCGACATCGTCCTTGTCCCATTCGATGAAGGTGCGGTCGTCCATCGCGGCATTGCCGATCGGCACATAGGTGTCGAGCCGGTCCTGCGTCAGCACATAGCCGCCGACATGCTGCGACAGGTGGCGCGGAAACTCGATCAACTCGGCGGCGAGTTCGACGGCGAGCCCCACCATCGGGTTCGAGGGATCGAGCCCCGCCTGCCTGACCTGCATTTCGTCGAGGCCCTTGCCCCAGCTTCCCCACACCGTATCGGCCAGCGCCGCCGTCACATCCTCGGTCAGTCCCAGCGCCTTGCCGACGTCGCGGATCGCGCTGCGCGGCCGGTAATGGATGACGGTCGCGATGATGGCGGCGCGGTGCCGGCCATATCGGCGGTAGACATATTGCATCACCTCCTCGCGACGCGAATGCTCGAAATCGACGTCGATGTCGGGCGGCTCCAGCCGTTCCTTGGAAATGAAGCGCTCGAACAGCAGATCGACCTTAGTCGGATCGACGGAAGTCACGTCGAGCACATAGCAGACCGCCGAGTTCGCCGCCGATCCCCGACCCTGGCAGAGGATCTTTTGGCTGCGGGCGTAACGGACGATATCGTGCACGGTGAGAAAGTAATGCGCGTATTTCAGCTTCCGGATCAGGCGCAGTTCCTTGTGCAAGACCTTCCTGGTCTTGGGTGAAATCCGGATCGGGAATCGTCTGTGGGCGCCCTGCCAGGTCAGGTCTTCCAGATGACGCTGCGCGGTCTTGCCCGGCGGCACCGGCTCGTCGGGATACTGGTATTTGAGCTGATCGAGCGAGAACGCGATGCGGCCGGCGAATCGCATGGTTTCCGTGATCGCCTCCGGCACGTCGCGAAACAGCCGCGCCATTTCCTCGGCAGGCTTGAGAAAGCGTTCGGCATTGGCCTCGAGCCGTTTGCCGACGGCGTCGATGGTGGTCTTTTCGCGAATGCAGGTCAGGACATCCTGCAAGCGGCGGCGCGAGGGATGGTGATACAGCACTTCATTGGTCGCAAGCAGCGGCACGCCGGCCGTGGCGGCGATATGATGAAGCCGCGCCAGGCGTCGCCGGTCGTCGCCGCGGTACAACAGGCTCGCCGTCAGCCACACGCCATCCGCGCGGCTCTTTTGCAGCCGCTCCAGCACCCCGAGCGCTTTCGCCGTCTCGAAGCGATGCGGCAACGTCAGAACCAGAAGCTGCCCTTCGGAAAATTCCAGGAGATCATCGAGTTTTAAATGACACTCGCCCTTCTCGGTATTGTCGCCGCGCTTGCCGCGGGTGAGCAACTGGCACAGCCGGCCATAAGCCACGCGATCACAGGGATAGACCAGGATATCAGGCGTATCGTCGATAAAGACGAGCCGTGATCCGATCAAAAGCTTCGGCTTGGAGGTGACGTTGGGATTATCGAGCTCCTTGTAGGCCCGCACCACGCCGGCCAGCGTGTTGTGATCGGCGATGCCGATCACAGGAAGGCGCAGGTCGCTCGCCTGATGCACGTAAGCCCGCGGATCCGATCCGCCGCGCAGGAACGAAAAATTCGTCGTGATCCCGATTTCCGCATAAGCAAGCGTGGTCATGCGAACAATCCGTGCATGAACCAGTTCGGCTGCACGGCCCTGCCCTCCTCCTGCGCAATCTCGCGGTCGTAAAGTCCGTCGCGATAGAGCCAGAACCGCAAGCCCGCCTCGTCCTCGACCCGGAAATAATCCCGCGTCAGCCCTTCCGCGCGCCACCATTCCATGGCGACCCGCTCGGGGCCTTCAGCGCGGACCACGGCGTGGGTGGCGCGACGCCAGACAAAGCGCGCGGGCGGCCCATCCGGCACCTGCGCGATCACCTTGATCTGTTCCGGCCGCTCGAACAGCCGCAACGGCCGCAGCGGCGGCTCGCCTTCCACCCGCGGCGTCCAGGCCGCATGCGCCGCAGCGGTCAGATGATGCTGTGCCGGCGCTGCCAACACCGCCCGCTCCGGGATGTAGGTCTCCTGCGGCAAATGCACGACCACGCGTTTTCCCCCGATGCGCGCGGCGATGCGGTCGATCAATGCGGCCACCTCGTCATTGTCATGCACATTGGCATCGAGATCGCGCTGCTCCTGCACGACGATTTCGGTGCGGCTGGCGCTCAGGCGAATGAGATCGAAGCCGAAACCGGGATCGAGCGGATCGTTCAGGGCGCCGAGCCGCTCGCGAAACAGCCGGTCGATCACCTCGGGCCGGGTCACGGGCTGACCGGTGTCGACCGTGATGGTGCGAACCGCGCCATCGGTGCGGAAGAAACGGGCTTCCAGCCGCCGCGCGCCCTTGCCCTGCTGCGCCATCGCCGCGACCAGCATGCCGGCGAGCGCCGACAAGGTCGCAGAGACCACCGCTTCGGTCGCCACCGGCTCGGCGAAACGTTTCTCGACGATGTAATCCGGCAGCGGCTTTAAGGGACTGATCGGCGCATCGCCGTGTCCCAGCGCCTGTTCCAGCAAAGTTGTAAAACCGGCACCGAATCTCGCGGTGATTTCATGCCGTGCACGGGAAGCCACATCGCCGATGGTTTTCAGGCCGGCGCGGCGCAGGCCCGTGACCACGGCGGCATCGGCGCCGAGCGCGGATACCGGCAGCGGCCCGACTGCATCAGCCTCTTCGCCTTCGCCAACGATGCGGCCATGGACATGACGGGTCAGCGTCCGCGCGCACACGGCGGTGCCGGCGATGGCGGCGCTGGCCGCAAAACCCTGCGCGGTCAGCACGTCGCACATCAGCCGCATTATCGCGGCCTCGCCGCCGAACAGATGCACGCAGCCGGTGATGTCGAGAAACAGGCCGTGCGGAGGATCGAGCGCCACCAGCGGGGTGAAACGGTCGCACCATTCGGCGATGGCGTTCAGCGCGTGGGCGTCGGCGGCTTCGTCGGCGTCGTACACCTTTAGCTGCGGACAGATGGCGCGGGCATTGGCGAGCGGCAGGCCGATATCGAGACCGAGCCGTGCGGCTGCGTCGTCGAGCGCAAAAATCTGCAGCGCGTTGTTTTGCTTGGCGACGACGATGCTGGGATCAGCCGGCTCGGAGCTGCCGCCCACGAGCTGGCGCTTGATGCGGTCGATGGGCAGGCGTGGCAGCCACAGGCTGAGGATCCGCCGCCGGTTTCGCGAAAAGGCACTCATCACATTTCCATTCCATGATCCACCGGCCAACAGGGCCATGACGGTTGCGGACAAGCTGCGCATCGAACACGGGTGCACCCCACGCGCTCCATAACGGAGCCGGCGGCGAATGCGCCGCGCGCACGATCCATCGCGTCTCCGCCGTCGAGGGCTGCGGCTCCGCCGCCATCCGCAGCAACAGGCCGGTCACGCCGGAGGCCTGCGCTGCCAGCGTCAGCTTGCGGCTGGCGACGAGATCGAGCTGACGCGTTTCACCCCAGACCTCCAGCACCACGGCGCCGAGCGCATCGCAGGCCAGCGCGTCGGCGGCAGTCCGCAGCGCGGCCTCCACGTCGGCGGCGCGCACCGTCACGAGGAGGCGCGGATCGAGACCGAGTTCGGCCAGTCCGCTCATCGACAGCGCGCCCGTTTCAATTTCCGCGAAATCCTGCCGGATCCACAGCAGCGGCCGCCGTGCGGTCACCCGTCCCGCGAGGCCTGCGACAAAACCCGTTGCCGTGGCGCTTTGCCGGCCACCTTCACAAAACACCTCGTGCATCGCGCCCAGGGCGAGGCCGCCCTGCAGCGTCGCATCCGCCTCGGCATGCCCGAGCGCGACCTTGCGAGGCGCATACGCATCGCCGTGCGACTCGATGCGCTCGATGCTGCCGCGCAAACTCGCAAGCGTGTTCGTTCGTGCGGCGCATGATCCGCCAAAGTGTGAGCGGTTTGGCGATAGGATCATGCGCTTTCTCAACAAAATGGGAGCGCGATCGGACGCAAAACCGGCTTCCGCTTTTGCTGATCGCGCTCGCGCATATGCCGCGCTCCCGGGTGGTGGGCCGTCACTGGTTCTTCTAGCGAACCCGTGACTGGCTCATTTGTTCATGATATGTTCTAATATAAAGCTAACAAGGTGGAGGGAGTCAATCGGCATTGGCGGATATGTTTTTCCTGAGCAATTCCAATAGGATCGATGGAACCCTTACCGCCCTGCCCGAATTGAGCCTCGTCCACCGCCACAGCAAGCGGAAAATACCCATGGCGACTGCATCCCAAAACCTCGAAAACCTGCGCGAGGAGGCTGCCGATTGCCGCGCCTGCCCGCTCTGGAAAAACGCGACCCAGATCGTGTTCGGCGAAGGCCCGCCGCATGCGCCCCTGATGCTGGTCGGCGAGCAGCCCGGCGACAGGGAAGACATCGCCGGCAAGCCTTTCGTGGGACCCGCCGGGCAAATGCTCGATCGCGCGCTCGAGGAAGCCGGTATCGACCGCAACAAGGCCTACGTCACCAACGCGGTCAAACATTTCAAATTCATGCCTCGCGGAAAATTCCGCCTGCACCAGAAACCGACGACACCGGAGATCAAGGCGTGCCGGCCATGGTACGAACGCGAGCTGGCCGCGATCAAACCGGATCTGGTGGTGGCGATGGGCGCCACCGCCGCGCAAAGCGTGTTCGGCAAGATCACCCCCATCAACAAGAACCGCGGCCGCCTGATCGACCTCGATGATGGAACCAGGGCGCTGGTGACGGTACATCCGTCTTATTTGTTGCGGCTGCCGGACGAAGAGGCCAAGGCGAAGGAATATCAGCGATTTGTCGATGACCTGAAAATTGCCGCAGCGCTGCTGCGAAAATCAACGCGCGCGGCTTGAGGCTTGCACACAACTCAAGAGAATTTGCACACAATTCATGCTGGCTTGTCGACGTGAATATTTGACATTCGTGCGCACAACCTTTAATTGAAAACGATGCGGTAACTCCGCAGAAGGGTCGGCGCGCTGCGTGGTTGACTGGCCCCGGATATCGCGCAGCGCGCCACTCTTGTCTCAAGCCGCGGCGGCGAGGTTGATGGCCGCTTCCGCCAGCGAAGTCAGGCTTTCGTCGGTCTTCCGCTCCTCCTGCAGCGTCTGATCCAGAAGCCGCGCCGCATCCTTTATGCCGAGCTGCTGCGCCCATTGCTTGAGCGTGCCGTAGCGGGAGATCTCGTAGTGCTCGACGGCCTGCGCGGCGGCAAGCATGCCGGCATCGAGCGCCTCGGAGCCCTTGTAGTCCTCCATGATCTCCTTGCCCTCGTCGAGGATGCCCTGGATCGCGTCGCAGGTCTTGCCGCGCGCCGGCTTGTCGAGCAATTCGAAAATCTGTTCGAGGCGTTCGACCTGGCCTTCGGTCTCGCCGTGATGCTTTTCGAAGGCCGCGCGCAATTTGTCGGAACTGGCGGCCTTCGCCATCTTCGGCAGCGCCTTCAAAATCTGCTTTTCGGCGTAGTAGATATCCTTCAGCGTATCGAGGAAGAGGTCGTTGAGATTCTTGTCTTTCGCGGTCATGGCGCACTCCGTTCGTGAATGAGGGACGTTTCCCGCCTTTCCAACGTCGCCTTCGGAGCAATGTTCCCGGGGGCTGTAAAAAGCAAACGCGGCGGCCACTCCGGATGTGGACCCGCCGCGCTCGACGTCGCCTGACGGACAGAGCCGGCCTCACGCCGCCAGCGTGCTCTCGACCAGCTTGATCCAGTATGAGGTGCCGTAGACGATCGCCTCGTCATTGAAATTGTAGGCGGGATGGTGCAGGCCTGCGCTGTCGCCATTGCCGCAGAAAATAAACGCGCCCGGCCGCGCCTCCAGCATGTAGGAGAAATCCTCGGCGCCCATCAGCGGCGGCGTCTCGTGCACATTGCCCTCGCCTGCGATTTCCTTCGCCACCTCTGTCGCGCGATCGGTCTGCGAGGCGTGGTTGACCGTCACCGGATAGCCGCGTTCGTAGACCAGATCGATCTTCGCGCCGGTGATCTGCGCCACGCCGGCGACGACCTCATGCACGCGCTTCTCGACCAGCGACCGCACTTCCTCGGTCAGGGTGCGGACCGTACCCCTGAGTTCCGCCGTCTGCGGGATGACATTGCGGGCGTTGCCGGCATGGAACTCGCACATCGAGATGACGGCGGAATCCAGGGGATCGATGCTGCGCGACACGATCGACTGCAGCGCCGTGATCAGTTGCGCGCCGACCAGCACGGAATCGACGCATTTGTGCGGACGCGCCGCGTGCCCGCCAAGGCCTTCGATCCTGATATCGATCGCATCCGTCGCCGCCATGATCGGACCGGAGCGGATCGCGAACGAGCCGACCGGAATTCCCGGACCATTATGCATGCCGTAGACCTGGTCGATGGCGAAGCGCTCCATCAGCCCGTCCTTGATCATCGCCGCGGCTCCCGCGCCGCCCTCTTCCGCGGGCTGGAAGATCACGACGGCGTCGCCGGCGAAATTCCGCGTTTCCGTGAGATAACGGGCGGCCCCCAGCAGCATCGCGGTGTGCCCATCATGGCCGCAGGCGTGCATCTTGCCGGGCGTCTCGGAGGCATAGGGAAGATTGGTCTCTTCCTCGATCGGCAGCGCGTCCATGTCGGCGCGAAGCCCGATCGTCTTGATATCGCCCTTGCCGGCCGGCTTGCGGCCCTTGATGACGCCGACCACGCCGGTGCGGCCAAGGCCGGTGGCGACCTCGTCGCAGCCGAATTCCCGCAACCGCTCCGCCACGAATGCTGCGGTGCGATACACGTCGTACAGCAATTCGGGGTGTTGATGGATATCCCGGCGCCAGGCCTGAATATCGGGTTGAAGATCAGCGACGCGGTTGACGATGGGCATGTGAATTCTCGGTTGAAGGTTTATGACGGTTCGCCTGTTTAGCACGCAGTCGCGATCCGCCCAACACTCCTCGAGCGCCGCACAGAGGTGCCATGATGAGGCGACGGCCTTGATTTCCGGCGCCTTCGTGCCAAGAAGGGCAGCATGGTGATGCCCTATGAAGCAGATTCAAGGTGATTTCGACTATATCGTCGTGGGCGCCGGCACCGCCGGCTGCATCATGGCCAACCGGCTGTCGGCCGATCCCAAGAACCGCGTCCTGATCCTGGAAGCCGGCGGCAACGACAACTGGATCTGGTTTCACATCCCGGTCGGCTACCTCTTCGCCATCGGCAATCCCCGCTCGGACTGGATGTTCCGGACCGAGCCGGAAGCCGGCCTCAACGGCCGCTCGCTGGCCTATCCGCGCGGCAAGGTGATCGGCGGCTCCTCGGCCATCAACGCCATGATCTCGATGCGCGGACAGGCCGCCGACTACGACCACTGGCGCCAGCTTGGCCTCACCGGCTGGGGTTACGGCGACGTGCTGCCGGCGTTCCGCCGGCTGGAGGATCACTTTCTGGGCGAGAGCGAGCACCACGGCACCGGCGGCGGCTGGCGGATCGAGGCGGCGCGGCTGTCCTGGGCGATCCTCGACGCGGTCGGCGACGCCGCCGAAGAGATGGGAATCCGGCGCATCGCGGATTTCAACACCGGCGACAATGAGGGGATCGGCTATTTCCACGTCAACCAGAAGCGCGGACGCCGCTGGTCCTCGGCACGCGGCTTTCTGAAGCCGGTATTGAACCGGCCCAATTTGCGGCTGGAAAAAAATGTGCTGGTCGACCGACTGATCGTCGAGGACGGCCGCGCCGTCGGCTTGCGCTTTATTCAAGGCGACGAAGTGGTCGAGGCGCGCGCCAAGGGTGAGGTGATCCTGTGCGCGGGCTCGATCGGATCGATCCAGGTACTGCACCGCTCGGGCATCGGGCCTTCCGAATGGCTGGCGCCGCTCGGGATCGAGACAGTGCTCGACCGGCCGGGCGTCGGGCGCAATCTGCAGGACCATCTGCAGCAGCGCGCGATCTACAAGGTCTCGGGCGTCCGCACCCTCAACGAGACTTACTACTCGCTGGTGCGGCGCGGCCTGATGGGCCTCGATTATGCGTTCCGCCGCCGCGGTCCCCTGACCATGGCGCCCTCGCAGCTCGGCATCTTCACCCGCTCCGATCCACATCGCGACCGCGCCAATATCCAGTTCCACGTGCAGCCGCTGTCGCTCGACAAGTTCGGCGATCCCCTGCATCGTTTTCCCGCCATCACCGTGAGCGCCTGCAATTTGCAGCCGACCTCGCGCGGCACCGTGCGCATCCGCTCGGCTGAGCCCACTGAGGCGCCCGCGATCGCGCCGAATTATCTGTCGACCGGCGAAGACCGTCAGGTCGCCGCCGACGCCATCCGCACCACGCGGCGGCTGATGCAACAAAAGGCGCTGGCGCCATATCACCCCGAAGAATTCCTGCCCGGCCCCTCCGTCGGCGACGACGAGGCCTCGCTGGCAAAAGCCGCCGGCGACATCGGCACCACCATCTTCCATCCCGTCGGCACCGCCAGGATGGGCACCGCCAGCGATCCGTCCGCCGTGGTCGACGCGCGGCTGCGCTTTTTCGGCATCGCCGGCCTTCGCGTTGCCGACGCTTCCGTGATGCCGACGATCACCTCGGGCAATACCAACACCCCGACCGCGATGATCGCGGAAAAAGGTGCAACGATGATTCTGGAGGATGCGAGGTAAAGGCGTGACCAGCATGGAGCCAACCGAGCCACGGGTTCTTGAGACCGTCATTGCGAGCGAAGCGAAGCAATCCATCGCAACAAAAAGAAAGAATGGATTGCTTCGTCGCTTCCGCCTTCGCTCTTCGAGCTACGGCGGACAAGTCGCTCCTCGCAATGACGCCAGGACACACCTTCGCGATCCCGCCGCAGGATTCGCGCGAGGGTTGGCCTGTTCGTTCCGCCCTCTTCGATCAGAGGGCGCAGGGAATGCCGGGCGCCCGATGCGCCCGATAGCCGCGTGTGCAGGGGTAGTGGTAGAACGCACACGCGTTAGTCAGGTCACACCGGAAATCGTCCGGCATTCCCCGCGCAATGGTTTTAACGGTTTCCTTCGCGCTCTCCCCGGTGACCGGGCTTTCTTGCCACCGTCATCCCTGAGAAGCTCGCTTCTCAAGAACTTGATGCCAGCGTCGGGGCATCAGGACCACACGACTTCGCCGTCCGCAAGCACACGCTCTCGTCAGTAGCGTGGCTCGCGTCCACTGCATCCCGTCCCGCATTCGTGACGATCGCGAAACGCCCCTCGGAGTGGGACGGGACGGCGGCGGATAGGAAGGTGATTTGCGCCAACACTGAAGCGGAATATTTTTTGCGAGGGGGCTGGACAGCCAAATCACTGATTTGCCCGTCGGGTTGTTTGCGATAGCGTTTTCGAGCGAAGTGGAGACCGGTTCGCGTGAAGAAAACGCGTCAAATAAAAGAGATAGAGCTTTTTCGAAGCCGGCAATCCAAGAGGCGGGAAATAATTGACGCCGCGCGGGGTTATGAATTCCACCGGAGCCCTGCGGAGTGGAGACATGAGCGCCATTAGTCCAGGCGTTTCCAACGCGCGCCGTGAATCGTTCTCGATTTCCGTTGTATCGCGTGCCGATTTGTCCGGATGCGCGCTCTGGACGTCCGCTTTCACCGACCAGCGAAAAGATTATCGGTATTACGAGATCCTGGACGACACTCTCTGGGATCAATTCGAGCACCGATATTTCGCGATTGTCGACAACAAAGGCCAGGTACGAGCGATCCAACCGTTTTTCCTCGTCGATCAGGATATTCTTGAAGGGCTTGGCGCTGAACGACTTTATGGGATTTCGCTCATCCGACGAGTCTATCCGCGCTTCCTTAAACTGCGCGCCTTGATGGTTGGTTGTTCCGCCGGGGAGGCTCACCTCGCAGCTACTGAAACCCTGCCTGTCGACATCGTCGCGGAAACCTTGTCGAACGGCATCGTCAAGCAAGCGAAATCGCTCAACGCACAACTCATCGTGCTGAAGGAATTTCCTTCTCGCTATCGCAAAGTGCTTCACCGCTTCGTGCAATGCGGCTTCGCG
>Ga0210410_10002219_pt1 | contig 17537 bp, 11 predicted proteins | sample IncBWC4MmetaG_FD_161058 | JGI IMG/M metagenome (GOLD analysis project Ga0210410, IMG submission 161058) | Forest soil microbial communities from Barre Woods Harvard Forest LTER site, Petersham, Massachusetts, United States - Inc-BW-C-4-M | ecosystem: Environmental > Terrestrial > Soil >... | reverse complement strand
TCGTGGTGCATCTCGTACACGCTCACCGTGTAGTAGCCCGACCATTCGCGGTAGTTCAGGCTCTCGCACAGCGCCAGTGTTCGCTCGTGAAACGCGGTTCCTACGGGCACAATCCCTCCCTGATTTGTAATGGCGCATCGCACCAAACGGTTGTCGAAGTATAGTTGTGAATTTGTTGCCGCCGCAAGCCGCGCCGTAGGTTGTGCAGACTACAACGCCAATCTCGGACACACCTCTGTTTCTTGCCTTGTAATGTCTTTGAGCCAGCTCTTACGCCGTTTGTCTTGAAATGAGGAAGATACTTGAGCAAATTAGTTGTGTGGCTACTCCGCTTCACGGATCTAATATCGTCATGGTTGCAGGATCTGGGTGTAATTCCGAGGTCTCCACGTAGCGCGTCAAGTAGGGAACCAGCGGCGTGACTTCGAAGGGCATCTTATCGCGGGCGGATAACAGTTCCACCGGCTTGGACTTCATCAAACTCGCTTCCGCGCTCCAGGCATCGACCTTTACTCGCGAGCCCATAGGTAAGGCCGCGATTTGTGCTTTGTTTCCGGGCTCCAGGGCAGGCGCGGTCTGGCCGATCTCTTCTGCGTAAAAGACTTCATTCCCTAACCGCGGACTAATCAGTTGTTTGAGCTCCTTGCTCTGCGAGTGGAGTTGCGCGAGAAAAAGTGCGGCGTTCCCCAATTTTGCGGCGTAGGGGGATTTTTTCAGAAGTTCTGCTGCCCTCTTGCTATTCTCCACCGCTTCGGTTTTGTCTTCTCTGAACGACAGACGCCCCAAGACTTCATCGGCTGGCAGCCGCAAAATATCACTGAAGGCATATTGGTCCTGATACGGCTTTGGCAGCATAGCATCCGCCATTTCATGCGCCAGCATGGCCGCCATGGTGGCCTCGTCGGGCACGACGTCAATCAACCCGCGGCTCAATACGATGATGTTGCCGATGGAGAACATTTCCAGGTTGCTGGTGAGCAGTACGCGGCAATGGAGATCGATTTGCCCGTCGAGATTGTTGGTGATTTCCAGATTGTTGACGATGACGTTCAGGACCGCGTCCACCGGCCCCGGTGGCGCGAGCAGCCCAAGGCCCTCCAGCCAATCGAGCACATTATTTTCTCCCTGGTGCCGCCATTCGCGCTCGGCCTCCAGCGGGGAGCGGTCGTGCTGATTCGCTTCGTCTTTGACCGGAGTTGAGGATTCCACAAGCAACCGGTTCAATTCCTCCTCGCGCAGCTCGGTTCTGGGCTTGTACGCCCAAAGATGTGTCTCGGACTTGTAGCTGGGATTCCCGAACCGCGTGAGCGGGTGGGCTTCCTGGCTGTAGATGTAGCTCGGCAGCCACATTCCGGATTTCACGTTGGTGCGCCACGAGTCGAAGTGCAGATAGTACTCGTCGTCAAAAGTCTTTACCGAAAAATGAATCGAAGGAGCGTATACGCCGTTGATTCTCACCACCGCGTAGTCGCGTTCTTCAACCCAGATTTGCCCTTTAAACCGCGCTCCGCGAACTTTCGGTGCGCGATCGACGTCAAAAACATAGCAGCGCACCTCTCCGAGAAACTCCCGCTTTTCAAATTTAAACATGTAGTGTGCACGGTCGAATTCTCTGCGGTCGATGAATATCATTTGGAGGAATCCAGGGGCGAAAAAGGACCACATCAACGAAGGTTTCCATCGGGAATTGATCAACGAGTGAATTTTCAGCTGTCCCTTGAAATCCGCCTGCCCGAGAAAATAAATGTCTTTCTTGGGGACAGTTCCCAGACCTTTGTTGGGCTTCATTTCCTGGATATAAGTTTCAATGATGGGAGTGTAGCGCTCCAAGGTAGTAGCCAGCTCACGCTCGCTGGCAATGGCGCGATCGATTACTTTGTCCAGCGTGGACTTCGACTCCGGACCGGGGACGCTGCTCGGCGCTTGTCCGGGGTCCACTCCATCGGACGTTTTGGGAGGCATGCTCTGGTTTGCTTTTGCGTCCGTAAGGTTCTGCGCTGCCCGTGTCGATCCTGTGGCGAGCGATAAGAATAGAATCACGCGGATTCCAAAATTCCTGCGCATGCATGACCTCCGAAGCCCGTCGGGCGGCTCCGGTCTCAGCAAAAGCACGCGTCATGCCAGGAGTTTGTGATGGAATTCGTTCGAACCGCACTTGGCACTTAATTCTCGCGGAATCTACTATGTACGTCTGGACGACCCATATCGCGTTCCGCGACAAGTATCCTCTAATATATCCGTCGTTAACCCGTCGCTCGCTTCGACAGTTCCAATTTGGAAATGGCAAAGCCAGATTGGAACAATGCCAAGCTTGAATTAGGAACAAACCGGCTTAATCGTTTACGACCATGAGCTTACTTCAGCTTTTTGCGTAGGTGATTTCCTGCGAGGTGATTTCGTATTTGAAGCCGTCCGGATCGAGGCAGTCGAGCCTGCCATCGGCGGTCTCTGCTTGCGGATACATGAAAAATGCAATGGGGGCGCCGTTCGAACCAGGCAGAGCGACATCGTGCGCGAAGTTGAACGCCATCCAATTCATCTCCCAGGAACCGAACAGCCGCACGCGAGCTTGTTTCACCATGTCGTCGCCGAGCGAAAGATTTCCGGGCGGTTCTTCGAGCACGACCTTGCGCACGTCAGCGGGATCAGTAGGCACCCAGCCGTAGCCATTGAGGTAAACTTCGGCGCGGCAGTGCTGCGCTTTCGTCACATTCTCCGACGAGGCGCCCAGGCTCCTGTATCCCAACTGCGACTTGGCAACGCGGATGCCGTAAACATCGCGCGCGGGAAGGCCTACGGCACGCGCGAGGCCCACGTAAAGCGCATTGAGATCGGCACACTTGCCACCCAGATCGCCAGACTCCAGCATGAAGCGGATGTCGCCGACACCGCAGCCCCGCGTCTTCGGATTCCGGAAAGTGTTATCGACGATCCACTCATAAATCACGCGCGCTTTCTCGACATCCGTCCTCGCGCCCTTGATGATCTCGGTCGCCGTCGACTGCACGATGCCGTCTGTGGGAAGAAATTTCGTCGGCTGGAGAAACGGTGCCAGCGCCGCGGAACTCTCTTTTGGAGCATTGCCCGGCGCGGAAAGATCGACGGCCACATTTCTGGTCGCGATGCGGCTCGTCACCGTGAGGATCGGCTTCACGCCCGCCGGAAATTCCGCGGCGATAATTCCTAGCCCATCGGCGCTGCTTTCTAGAGTTTTGGCAGTACCGCCGTCGGCGGCAAACGCATTGGCCAGCGTTTTCTGAAAAGGGGTCTGAACGTTCAGCGCCGCGGGCACCCAAATGCGCGTCGTCCCTGCAGATTTCAGCACTTCCACGCGCGTCGTGACTTCAAAAGTGCGCAAAGCATCGTACGTAGTACGCGCTGCCAACAGCCGTCCCGCCCTCGAAAATGCCAATCCTGCTGACACGGCACTTGCCGATAGCAGAAAATCGCGGCGGTTCATGGCCTCACCCTTTTGACTCGAAATACTTTTTTAATTCCTACCAAACTTAAACTACACCTGAATCCGCGGGCATGCAAATAACGCGCGTAGATCCCGAGGACGGTGCCCAGCCGCCCCACAGAAAGTGGGACGGCGTAACGGTTTTTTGTCTCCGATGGCGGCGGAGTGCGCGGCAATCTCAAGGCAATCAAGCCGCTTCTCATGGCACGGTTTGCGAGGGAGCGCGGCCTTGAACCCTCTGCGCTGAACGCCTTCATTCGAATCGCTCGCGCCTTCACTTGTTTCCAACTAACAGAACTCATCCGCCGCGTCCCGAAAGTGCTTGCGACGTTTGACGCCGACGTGCCGATCGTCACGGCTTTGCCGGATTTATTTTTCGACGAGAATGTTCAAGACCGCCCGGCGCGAGTTGAGGGCGGCCGGGATGCCGGAGAGTTCCACGCGTCCCGGCTGCCCAGTTGCTATCGAGAGTGGCCGTCAGTTTTGAACCTGCCGCGTCTTACCCGGGATCTGGAAATCGATTATACGGCTCTGAGCTTTGTGGCCCCACAGAAAGTGCAGTTTCGCTACCAGCTGGACGGCAACGATAAGGACTGGCAGGATGCGGGGACCAGGCGGCAGGCCTTCTACACCGATCTGAAGCCGGGCAGCTACCGGTTCCATGTGGTTGCCTGTAATAACGATGGGGTTTGGAACGAAAGCGGCGCTGAAGTCTCGTTCTTCATCGTGCCTGCTTTTTACCAGACTTTCTGGTTTCATCTACTCTGTGTGATCGCCGCCGGGAGCACGATCTGGATCTTCTACCTTGTCCATCTTAAGCGCGTCACCGGGCGTATACAGGAGCAACTCGCCGCCCGTTTGGAAGAGCGCGAGCGGATTGCACGCGAACTGCACGACACCCTGCTGCAGGGCTTTCATGGCTTGATGTTGCGCTTCCAGTCGGTGCTAAAAAACATTCCAGCCCAAGCACCGGCCCGGCAGATGATGGAGAGTGCGCTCGATCGTGCCGACGAGGTATTGCTCGAGGGTCGGCAACGCGTCCATGACCTTCGGGAGGCGGACATGGCCGGCAATAGCTTTTCGGAGAATCTGGTGCGCTGGGGGAAGAACTTGCCCAGGTTGGTCCTACGCCGTTCAGCGTGGCCATTGTCGGAACGCCAAGACCGCTGGATCCCACGGTGAGCAGCGAGGTCTATCAAATAGGCCGGGAAGCGCTGACCAATGCTTTTGCCCATGCCTTTGCAAAGAAGATTGAAATGGAGATTACCTATGACTGGGCCAAGGTCCGGTTAATTGTTCGGGATGACGGAGCCGGCATGGACAGCGAAATTCTCACGCGCGGACGTTCGGGGCATTGGGGCTTGTCCGGGATGCGCGAACGGGCGCAAAGGATTGGCGCGCATCTGAGTATATGGAGCCACAGCGGAGCCGGTACGGAGATAGATCTCAGTATTCCCTCCAAGGTAGCCTACCAACGGCTCCGCCAAGGATCGCGGTGGGAACGAATCAGATTTCGTAAAGCGAGACCATCGGAGTAGCTGCCATGGCCAGAGTGATCAAAGTTCTTGCAGTCGACGACCATCCGCTTCTACGCGAGGGCATCGCCGCGGTGATCCAGGGAGAACCCGACATGCAGCTGGTGGCCGAGGCCACCAATGGACAGGAAGCCATCGAGAGCTTCCGCCGTTACCGTCCGGATGTCACCTTAATGGACATTCAGATGCCCGGGATGAATGGCATCGAGGCCATCACCGCCATACGCAGTGAGTTTCCCAGCGCCCGATTCATCGTTTTGACCACCTACCAGGGAGACGTTCAGGCTCTGCGCGCACTCAAGGCCGGAGCTTCCGGGTATTTGTTGAAGAATATGTTGCGCAAAGATCTGCTGGACACGATCCGGGCCGTCGATGCCGGCAAACGTCGCGTCCCTTCCATCATCGCTGCTAACCTTGTCGACCATCTGGCCGATGATGCACTTTCCATGCGCGAGATCGAGGTGCTGCAAAGAGTCGCCGCGGGAAGCTCCAACAAGGTCATCGCTGCCCAGCTTGTCGTTTCCGAGGCTACGATCAAAGGCCACATGAAAAACATTCTTTCCAAACTCGGAGCAAATGATCGCACCCACGCCGTCACAATTGCATTGAGGCGGGGCATTATCGAAAGCTGACGCGGTTCCGAATCAAGGCCGAACGTCGTACCAGTGCGGCCTCTTCGAAAGTGGATGTCGGACAAATGGAGAAGTATGGTGGTGATTGTCCCAAGATTACCTAACTCTTCGTTCTCGGTCTCTCTCGGCCGAGCACTCAAACGGAGAGTAGCGGATCGAACATCCTAAAAGTTTATATCACAAGAGCCGGGTCTAGAAACTGCGCCTCGCTTGCTTCTCGTTTTCGAGAAAGCGAGAATCGCGACGAGCAGTGCGGTGCTTGCTTACTGCCGGCCATTTGCGACCAGAAAAATCCTAGTGAGTCTGTCAGCCGGATTGTACGGGCATTCATTCCAAACCTTCCTTCGATCCGTGCAACGATTCCGCTCCAGCGGAATCGTCAAGCCCGCCAATTTCGCCATCGTTCCTGTCTTCCGTGAGTCGCATAAGCGACCGCCTTGCGCAGCGCTGGGTCCCCGCACTGAGACGATGCAAGGGCCTGCCCCGTGGCAGGCCTTTGTCACGCTAGCGGCACGCGTCGGGCGATGGAAAGAAATTGCCGTCAATTCGGAGCGGGGTAACACTGCCGATACGCGACTTTCACCTGCTTGCTACATGGAGATTTCCTTGCTAGCGCATCCATTCGACCCCTTTTCGAGTATGTACCATCGGCGGGGACATAGTGTATGCTCTGGGCGTCTCACCAGTCCGACTGTCCCCAAACTCAAGAAAGTGGAGGGTTTTGCTTGTGAAAACTCATGGGGTCCTACGTATATTTTCGAGAGCTGCTTGGAGGCAGGCTTTCGCGTTTTTCGGGGCGATTATCCTGGTCGCAGCGGCTGCGATTTTTATTCCATCTAAAGGACGCGCTTCCGACCATCGTGAATCTCCCATTGCGGATGCAAATGGGGAAAGCGACATCACGGACGTCTTCGCGTTCCTGGACCCCAACGACCCCTCACAGCTTGTGTTGATCATGGGCGTCAACTCGTTAGCCGTTCCCTCGGAAGGGGACAGCTACCGTTTCTCCCCAGACACGCTCTATCAATTCAAGATTGCCAACGATAAGAGGGCCGTCGAGGACTTCGTTGTCCAGGCGGTGTTCGCAGACGTTCCTACGACGACTTGTGCCTCCGGCCAAACCGTCAGTATCTATGGCCCCTCCAGGCCACGGGTCACGGGCATCCGCAACATCATTCTGGAAGAGCGCCCAGCCGTCACCGGCTGCACCGGCCAGACCATTCTGCAGCAAGGCAGCATGCAGGTGTTTGCTGGCCTGCGCGATGATCCCTTCGTGGCCGATGTGGGCCAGTTGAAGCGCATTACCTCCGGCAAACAGGATGTCTTCCGCGACTTTCCGACGTTCGCGCTCGGACCGTTGCGCGGAAGGCCGGTCCGCGCGGACAAGACCAGCGGTGTCGATGGCTTTGGCGGGTTCGACCTCACCGCCATTGCGATTCGTTTTCCGAAGAGTGAAGTGGCGGGCTCCGGGTTCCTCGGCACCCCGGGACTGGTCGGTATTTGGGGAACAACCGGCCTGAGAGACACGACCCGATCGAAAGACAAGCGAGAGGCCAACGACCACGACGACCACGATTCTGACCAAACCTTCGTACAAATTCAGCGCGCGGGACAACAGCTGATTAAGACCACCTTTGTTCCACCCGCCATGCGCGATTTCTTTAACGCCACTAATCCCGTGGACGACTTGCAAAACTTCTCTTCGCTGATTCCCGATGCCTTGACCACTACGGACAACGACGGCACGGGCAACACTATCGCGGGCCGCGCTACTCTGCTCACGGCGCTTGGTTTCACCGACGCCGCCGGCGGCGCCGCTGCCGGCACCGGACATGGCGCTCCTTTGCTGCTACCTGCGAGCTTTAACAACACTAGCAAAGACCTGTTAAGGCATGCTTTGCTACCCGACGTCCTGCGCCTCAATCTGAATGTGCTGCCCACCGGGATTCTTCCGGGCGCGGCGGCGGCGGGCGGCAATTCCGACCCACAACTCGGTCTCGGCTCTTCTGGCCTCCAGAACGGCCGGCGGCCTGCGGATAGCGTCATAGACATTCTGCTGCAGTTCGCGCGACAGCTTGCGGACGTGAACTTCCCATCCAGTCTCGGCGTTCCTGGCAGCGGCCCCGCGCGTCCCGGAGCGCTTAACTTCCCGGCCAACCGTCAGGTCTTTGTCGTTCTGCAGGGCACGCTGTGGATCAAACCCGATTCACAAGTAGGGAATGTTTCCGGCAACGTCGCTCCCTTCGGCGGAAATGACCTGCCCGAACTGACCACGTTCCCGTTCCTCGCTGCGCCGCACCCGCTTGCGGGTGAACCGGGTACGATCAACTTCCCCGTGCAGCAGTAGTTTCACGCCAGTAGGGCGGGCCAGCTGCATACGCTGCTGGCCTGTTCCTATTTTGGCGTTTAAGCATCGGAGAATCGGAAAGAATCAGGATGCAGACCAGAACCAACCATAGGATGTCGGCTGCCGTCGCCTGTTTTGTTTTTCTTTTTGCGGCGGCTGCGCGGCCCGGGCTAGCGCAACAAAACAAAACCGACGGCGTCATCCGCTTCTTCCAATGGAAAGTTTCCCAGGACCCCGACGATTTTTTCAATTACGACAAATTGGGCGTGGCTTACATTCAGAAGGCGCGTGAGACCGGCGACATCACTTATTACGATCTTGCTGGCAAAGCTCTTGAGAAGTCCCTGACTCTGGAATCCACCCGCGCGGAAGCCGGGTCTGCGACCAAACATCTTGCGACCGTCTACTTTGCCGAGCACCGATTCGCGGATGCCCTGGCGTTGGCGCAGAAAGCGTTGGAGCTTAATCCTGCTGACCACACGCCCTACGCGCTGATCGGTGATGCTCGAAGCGAAATGGGCGAGTATGAAAAAGCCTGGACCGCGTACAGCCAGCTTGCAGATCCCCAAGCTGCGCAGTCCGATGCCAGCAGTTTACAATATCTTCTGGAGAATCGGACGTCCAACCACTCTTTTCTTACGGGCGACACCCAAGCCGCCATCGCCCACATGCAGCGCGACGTGGAACTCTCCATCGAATCCCGCATGCCGAAGGAAAACATCGCCTGGAGCCAATTCACCCTCGGCGAAGATTATTTTCTCGCTGGAGATCTGACGAGCGCGAAGGCCGCTTACGAAAGCTCGCTGAAAACGTATCCCAACTATCACCGCGGATTGGCAGGACTCGCCAAAGTGGCTGCGGCCGAGTGTCGATTCTCCGATGCCGTCGATTCCTACAAGCGCGCCATCGTCGTCATTCCTCTGCCTGCGTATGTGGCTGCGCTGGGCGACGTCTACACAAGATTTGGCAACGCAGTCGAAGCCAAAAAACAATATGACTTGGTCGAATACATCGGCCGGCTGAACGCCTTCAACCAAACGGTCTACAATCGCGAACTGGCTGTATTTTATGCCGACCACGATATCCATCTGCGCGAAGCACTCGGGCTCGCCCGCAAAGAATTCGAGATTCGCCATGACATCTACACCTGGGACGCCCTGGCATGGACCTTATATAAGAATGGCCAGCCACAACAGGCCGCAACCGCAATGAAGGAGGCTTTGAAATTGAGCACGCATGACGCCCTACTATATTTTCACGCGGGCATCATCAACGAAGGAATCGGCATGCATGAAACGGCGCGGGACTATCTTCAGCGAGCGGTCGCGCTGAATCCGCAATTCAACATTTTATATGCGGATGCTGCTCAAACCACCCTGCAAAAGCTTTCAAAGGGTTCAGTCGCGGCGAAAAACAAAGGGGCCGGCGATGCACAACCATAACCGAGCCCCTAAAATGTGTGCCTGCGAGCACTAAACTATGCTAATCAAGGATCGCCTGGGGCGGCCGTTCGGCCTGTCTTGCAGACCTGCCGAGATGTAATACACTAACCTCATGAAGACTCTCACGGTACGATTGCCCGAGCCACTGGTTGCGGACATCGAGGAAGAATCCCGGGGCCGGAAGATCTCGAAGTCCGATGTAGTGCGCGAACGGCTCCAGCTCGCCCCCCGCCTGCGCCGGCGGAGCATTGCCTCGTTCAATGCTATTGCCGATCTCGTCGGATCGGTTGACGGATTACCGACCGACCTAACTGGGCGCAAGAAGGCGTATTTGCGAGCCACCGGCTATGGCCAGAAACGTTCTCGCTGACGGGGGCTTTGTGGTGGCGCTGCTTAGCAACCGCGACGCTCATCACGAATGGGCCGTGACTCAAGCCCACGATTTGCGTCCGCCTTGGTCAACATGCGAAGCAGCTTTGTTCGAGGCGTACCACCTTCTCGGGGAGCGCGGCGCACCGAGCCTCGGTCAATTGCTTCGCCGCCGTGCCGTGGTCGTCGCATTCGAGCTTTCTCAGAACATAGAGCCAGTTGCCAACTGATCGAGAAATACTCCGACGTTCCCATGAGCCTCGCCGATGCTTGCCTCGTTCGCATGACCGAAACGCTTGCCGATCCCATCATCGTGACGACCGACGAGGATTTCCGAGTTTACCGTCGCCACAGTCGACAAGTGGTTCCATGTGGGACGCCCGAATGATGGCCAAGTACGATAGGTCATCCGGCGCTCGCTGGTAGAAACGCGCGCAAGCGCCAAGTTGCTTCAAGAATTAACGATCACCATGATCCGAAAGGCACCCGAAACCCCGCCCTGCAGTCTAGTTTCCGCATCGGCCCTCATCGCGTTTCACCATTGGTCCGTTCCGACAGTCTTGTCAATCGCAGCAGCCGCTTCCACAAACCTGGCCGCAGTCCTGATTTGGGTCGGCCCCGAATACTCGTTTGTCGATGTTCAAAGAATCGTTTCCCCTTTTGAGTTTTCCGCAACGCAGACGCTTGCGAAGGCAGCGTCAATGGGCGTCCGCTTCGCCGTTTCGCCGTTTCCCGCGTCTAGTTGCTCCAAGTGCCCCAAATTTTCGGAAGAATCGAACCCAAATTGGTGTTGCAACTATAATGGAATCAATTGTGTAGCCAAGGATGCATCCCGAGCTCACTTGGTTGGAGCGTCTGCCCCTGCGGCACAAGATCAATCCATCCAAAACGGTGTTCACGCGGGGCGTAAATGCTTTAGAATCAGAATTGCCAGCGCGCCCGTAGCTCAGTTGGATAGAGCGTCTGCCTTCTAAGCAGAGGGTCGCCAGTTCGAATCTGGCCGGGCGCGCCACTTAATTCCTGACACGTCATTGGGGTCCGGCCTAGTCCGGTGTTTTCCCCTCGTCCAAAATCAATCGTCGCGTTATACGCAACCTCAATGTTGAGCGGTACTTCCCTTCACCGCCGAGGTGAACGGACCGGTGAACAGTATCGTGAACCGTGTGTAGTTCGCATGCTGTTCACCGTCCCTGCGGCGGTTACTTAGGGCTGCGATGCCGAGCGCCTGGGGCGATGTGTCAACTTCGAAAAAACGAACTCTTGAAGAACACCGGCGAGAGACGTCTCACCAAGTCTAATTAGCGCCCCGGAGACAACGAACCCCGATCCGCGACGATCATTCGCGGGAATGTAGAGAACTTCCATTCCGGCACCCGCAAAGCTTCCGATGACATTCGAATAATTCGGCTGCCAGTGTCCATTGTCCCCTTTGCATATAAACGAGCTCGCCGCGGCATAGAGAAGCCTGGATCGCTTGCTACCGCTTCCTTTGTAGAAGTAGCGTGGATCCTGCTTCAGAATCGAAGGCATAACCGCACCTCCGATAAACGTTGCGGTAAAAACGTTGGCGTACGTTGCGCCGTACCGCTTCGCATATCCTTGCGCTCCCTGTCCGTACGCGCCCCAACGATCTCCGGCCTGGCCAATCCCCGCCAGGACTCCAACCCCGACAAGCGTGACCGGGTCGCTAGCCGATTTCCACGCAAGCTCAAACTTCTGTTTCGCCGTGAGAGGAGCGGGATGCGGTTCGTAGCTGACATAGAAGTTCGGGATCAGCCCGAACACCCGCTGCTTTTCTTGTTCCTTGATCTGCACCTCTGCCAGTTCCTCCGGCGGCAGTCCAACCTGCACCTCGGTTACCACCGTGGGGATGACCAACATAATCAGCGGAGTGACGTACGCTTCTCCAGATTGCAGAGTCCCGGAGAAGTCCTGCGACGTGAGGTCCGGTGATGAAATTGTGAGCTGGAAGGGGCCCGGGGCGACATTGGTAAAGGCGAATAGCCCGTCCTCGTCCGACGCTACCTCTAGACCCGAAGACTGGCCTTCACGCGTAAGCTTCACCACGACCCCGGCAATGCTGGCTCCGGATTGATCAACAACCTTGCCGCTAATGCTTCCCGCCTGGTGCGCAGCATGTTGCTGCCTACCGGAAGCCTGTGTTTCCTGTGAGTCAGCTAGTGCACTATTCGCTGCTTTGTTCATCGGAGGCTGCTCAGACCATGCGGAAAGGCTGCAAAGCAGCACTGGGAGGCTCAGCCAAACCAGCCTTCCGAGGCCAAGAAGCAGGCTCTTTTTCGCAGAACCTAGGGACATCTCTTGCTTTCACCTCCCGCTTCTATGCCGCTCCTTGGATTTGATGTCGTAGCGGCCCTCTCAGATACGTACTTCACCCCGCTCTTGGGAAGCTCCGATCCAGTCGAACTGATGAAGAAAACTGATGAAGAAAAAGGACCTTCACTACCCTTGGAGGAAGCACTGGCAAGACGGAGCGAAATTACCCAGCTGGCCGTCGGGCCTGTGGATTTCTCTGCCGCTCGCCCAACCACCTCCGAAAGCCTTGGCGAAGAATGGTTTGCGCCACATTGGCGGCACCCTGGCAGAGGCCGATCGGTCCAACCCGAGGCCCGCGGCCCCACGAGCCATGCCCTGACCGCAAAACCCGCTTGCAGTCTGCCTTCATCGGCGGTATAACATCGCTGGTAGACCGGATCTTCGGCATGGCGCCATCGACATCGGCGATTCGGTGAATTGAACGCTGATTTTGTTTGGACCGTTTTCGCCTCGGCGCTCATCCAAGCGTTCGGGCGCCAAGATTTCGACGTCCTAGCTCAGTCTCCGGGGTTCGGATGGCGTTGGTTCGCAAGCTGGAAGAAGTTGGCCGGACTTTTCGTCCAAAATCTTCGTGTGCCTTGCCGTTCGAACAATTCTCCGGGTTTCCTGCTCCTCTTTTCTTCAAGAATTCCACTCCCACTTCAAATTTCATTTTCAAACAACACCAGGAAAATTCAACACATTGGAGGACTGTATGGCGGCGAATCTCGTCAAGATTGCGAACGATGCGGAAATCAAGGAGCGTCTAGCGGCAGAACGCGCACGCCTGCGCAAAATTGCCGGTCTTGACGAGCCCGAGCATTTCCATCGGCCGGTTGAGCGTGCCTTTACCGCCGAAGAACGCAGTCGCGTCACAATTTTGTTTGGCGGCTTCACCTGGAAGCATGAAGACTTGATCCGCGCCGTGTTCCAGGGATGCGGGTACCGTTGCGAAAAGCTTCCGGTGCCGGACGTGCCCGCTTTTCAGACCGGCAAGGAATTCGGCAATAACGGCCAGTGTAATCCCACGTATTTTACCGTCGGCAATCTCGTGCAATACCTGCAGTTCCTGGAAAAGGAGGGCGTCTCGCGCCAAGCGATTCTGGACAATTACGTGTTCTTCACAGCGGGCTCCTGTGGCCCCTGCCGCTTCGGTATGTATGAGGCGGAATATCGCTTCGCGCTGAAGAATGCTGGTTTCGACGGCTTCCGCGTGCTGTTATTCAAAGACAGCGATGGAATTAAGGCCGAGTCCGGAGAGCCTGGGTTGAAGTTCACCGTTGATTTCGGCTTCGGAATGTTGAACGCCATGCACTTGGGCGACGTGATCAACGACCTCGTGTACCAAATCCGTCCCTTTGAGGTGAAAAAAGGCGAGACGGATCGCGTCTTTCGCGAGACCGTGGATGGATTGTGCGAGGATCTGAAGACACGCCAGGCTTTCGAGATTGAACAACTGGCACCGGACTGGGCCAAGCCCAAATTCAAGAGCAACAAGATCCTGCGCAACACTTTTAATGTGTTTGGCAAATGGCACGAGCACATGTGGGGCAAGGATTACTTGAACGCGTTAAAGAACGCGCGCGAAAAGCTGAACTCGATCGAAGTCGACCGTCTCAAAGTGAAGCCGGTGGTCAAAATCACTGGCGAATTCTGGGCGCAGCTCACGGAAGGCGACGGCAACTTCCACATGTTTGATTTCCTGGAGCGCGAAGGCGCACAAGTCCTGGTCGAGCCGATCGCTACCTGGGTCGCTTATCTGATGTACCAGGCGAAGGCCCATGCCATGGCGAAATGGCCGGTGAATCGTCCGCATGCCAACCCGAAGTGGTACGAGGCCAAGAAGCAATTCGCCAACTACATCGGATTGCAAAAGAAGCTGTGGGGAATCGGCGCCGGGCAGCGCATGTGGAATTTCTTCTATCATCGCACCATCAAGCAGTTGGGTGGGATTAGTCACCACCTTGTGCCCCAGACGGAGCTGGCGGAATTGGCGCATCCCTTCTACAACCAGTTCGCACGCGGAGGAGAAGGCCATCTTGAGGTCGGTAAGAACGTCTACTACACCATCCACAAGCTCTGCCACATGGTTCTCGCGCTCAAGCCCTTCGGCTGCATGCCTTCGTCGCAATCCGACGGTGTGCAATCGGCCGTAATCAACAAATTCAAGGACATGATCTTCCTGCCCATCGAGACTTCTGGCGAAGGCGAAGTCAACGCGCACAGCCGCGTGCAAATGGCGCTCGGCGAAGCCAAGGTCAAGGCCAAGGCCGAATTCGAGCAATGCCTCAAGTCGACAGGCAAGAGTCTCCAGGATATTCGCAGCTATATCGAGGAGCATCCCGAGCTGAAGCGGCCTTTCTATCATGTGCCGCACCGCGAAGGAGTTGCCGGCACGGCCGCGCAATTCGTCTTGCACGTCAACGATCGGATCAACCGAGACACGCGGTTCTGGAAGCGCGCACGCGTACCTGGAATGGCGGTTCCCGCGGCTTCCGGCGATTAAACAATAATTCCCTTAAAAGTTTCGGAGCCCTGAGTAGAGCAGTCCACCTTCTTAGGCGTACACAGCTATTGTCCAGAAAGAGCAGACGATGGCTGATAGGAGTTGACGCCGAGTCTTTAGCAAAGGGGAAGAAATGCACGATCATAAGGCTTCGCAGTTAGTTCAAATTGGAGCTCCGCTTCTGCCGCCCGTCCGGCAAGCTCCCAATGCACAGAAGCCGCACGATCACCTCACTCAGTTTTTGGTGGGCCTGGACATTGGCTCGACCACGGTAAAGGCCGTGGTGGTTGATGCGGCCAGCGACAAAGTACTGTGGCAGGACTACCAGCGCCACGAAACAAAGCAGCCCGAGAAGAGCCTCGAATTCCTCAAGCGCATGGAGGCCGAGGTGGGCATCAATCGGCACAACACGCGCATGTTCGTGACCGGCTCGGGCGGCGGCACGATCGCCGATCAGGTTGGCGCAAAATTCGTGCAAGAAGTCACCGCTGTTTCCCTGGCAGTCGAGAAACTGCATCCCGAGGTCTACTCAGTCATCGAACTTGGTGGCCAGGACGCCAAGATCATCGTCTTCAAAGATGATGAGGAGACCGGCCGCAAGAAAAAGATCCCCTCGATGAACGACAAGTGCGCGGGAGGCACCGGCGCGGTCATCGACAAAATCAACGCGAAGCTGAAAATTCCAACCGAGTTGCTGGCGCTGCAGAAGTACGAGGGGATCAAGCTGCATAAGGTCGCGGGCAAGTGCGGCGTGTTCGCGGAAACCGATATCAACGGGCTGCAAAAAGTTGGCACGCCCCCGGACGAGCTCATGGCCTCGCTCTTCGAGGCTATCGTTCTGCAAAATCTGAGCGTCCTCACGCGCGGCCATACGCTGAAGCCCCACGTGCTGCTCCTCGGTGGCCCCAACAGTTTCATCATCGGCATGCGCGAAGCCTGGCAGGCCAACATCCCGCGCATGTGGAAGGAGCGCAAGGTCGCCGTTCCCGAGGGCATGAAGCCCCAGGAACTCATTAAAGTGCCGCAAAACGCGCAATACTTCGCCGCTCTTGGCGCCGTCGAATTCGGACGCAGTGAGGAGGACAGCGTCGGCTGCTATCTCGGCTACGAGAATCTGGTTCGCTACATCAATTTCGGCCGGCAAGAAGAAAAAGCCAAGGCGGGCGGAAGGGGGCTGGTCGACGATCCCGCCGAACTGGACGTTTTCAAGGAATCCTACAAGCGCAAGAAGTTCACGCCCGCGACCTTTCAGAAGGGCAGCACGGTTGCCGGGTTCATCGGCATTGATGGTGGTTCCACCTCCACGAAAGCTGTTTTGCTGGATGAGAACGGCGACATTCTCTGCAAGTCCTACCAGCTCTCGAACGGCAACCCGATTCAAGACACCATCGAGATGTTTGAGAGTCTGCGCGGGCAGGTGGAGGCACAGCATGCCAAGCTGGAGGTGCTGGGAGTCGCAACGACCGGATACGCCAAGGACATTCTGAAAGATGTTCTCAACGCGGATGTGGCCTTGGTGGAAACCGTAGCACACACCGAATCCGCGCTGAAATTCTACGAAGACCCGCATGTGATCGTGGACGTGGGCGGACAGGACATCAAGATCATCATCCTGCATAATGGCCGGGTAAAAGACTTCAAGCTCAATACGCAGTGCTCCGCTGGGAACGGCTATTTCCTGCAGTCTACCGCCGAGGGTTTCGGCCTGAATGTAAATCAGTTCGCCGACCTGGCCTTCTCCGCGCAATCCATGCCGGTGTTCGGTTATGGCTGTGCCGTTTTTATGCAATCCGACATTGTAAATTTCCAGCGGCAGGGCTGGCAGGCGGAAGAGATTCTGGCGGGCCTCGCCGCCGTGCTTCCAAAGAATGTCTTCCTGTACGTCGCCAGCATTCCCAACCTTGCCGCGCTCGGTACGCGTTTTGTTCTTCAGGGCGGAACGCAAAACAATCTCGCGGTGGTGAAAGCCGAAGTGGATTTCATCCGTAACAGCTTCCGCGCGACCGGAAAGAAGCCGGAGATTATCGTGCACGAGCACTGCGGCGAATCCGGCGCCATCGGTGCCGCGCAGGAGTCGCTGCGGTTATGGCGCAACGGGCAGAAGTCCACGTTTATCGGACTCGAAGCGGTGCGCAAGATTGAATACCGTACGACGCGTAACGAAGCGACGCGCTGCTATTTCTGCAAGAACAATTGCCTGCGCACCTTCATCGATGTCCGCACCGAGCCAGTCAAAAATCTGGTGCCCATCGAAAAGATAACCAAAGTTCCGCTGATGTTCGGCGAACAGCGCCTCATCATCGCCACCTGCGAAAAGGGCACCGTGGAAGACGTCAACGACATGAAGGACATCAAAGCCGGCCTCGACTCCATTCGAGACAAGCACCCAAATTACGTCGACGTGGCCTCCAAGGAAGTGTTCCGCCCCACCAACGCGAAAAACGTCTCCGACCCAATTCCCGCAAAAACGTGGCTGCAGTCTGCGCAAATCAAGCAGCGCATTGAACTCATGCAAAAGCGCAGCAAGCTTCGCATCGGCATCCCGCGCGTCCTGAACATTTACACTTACGCGCCGCTCTTCAACGGCTACTTCGAAAGCCTGGGGGTCGAACCCGAAAACGTCATCTACTCGGACTACACGAGTTCCGAGCTCTATCGCGCGGGCGCCAGCCGCGGGGCCATCGACCCGTGCTTCCCGGCCAAAATCGGCATTTCCCATGTCTACAATCTGATTCAAGAGAAGCACCGCAAGAAGCCGCTGGACATCATCTTCTTCCCGATGTACGACGTTTTGCATTCGCCGCTGGTGAAGATTGTCGGCGCCAACGCGTGCCCCACGGTCACGGCAACTCCCGAAACCGTCAAAGCCGCGTTTACCAAGGAAAACGACTTCTTCGCGGAAAACAACCTGAAGTATATCGACCCGGTGCTGA
>Ga0210410_10002218_pt1 | contig 17543 bp, 16 predicted proteins | sample IncBWC4MmetaG_FD_161058 | JGI IMG/M metagenome (GOLD analysis project Ga0210410, IMG submission 161058) | Forest soil microbial communities from Barre Woods Harvard Forest LTER site, Petersham, Massachusetts, United States - Inc-BW-C-4-M | ecosystem: Environmental > Terrestrial > Soil >... | reverse complement strand
TGGCGCGGCACCGCCCCGGCGCGCGCGACCGCGACGACGCGCTTTCCTACGCGCGATTTCTTTTCGACTGGAACAAGCAGTTCGATCTGTCGCTCGATCCGGAAACCGCGCGCGCCATGCACGACGAGACGCTGCCCGATGATTTTTACAAGGACGCGAAATTCTGCTCGATGTGCGGCCCGAAATTCTGCTCCATGAACATGACACAACTGGCAGAATCACTCGACGGCAAAGACCAGTCCCAGCGCCAGCAGAAATTCGTGGAGTTACTGGCGAAAATTCAGCCCTAGGTGATCAGAAATGGGGATGTTTGAAGTCAAGGTAAAGATGGCAACCCCAGCGGCTCCAGACCGCACTGTGGAACTTCTGCTGTTGGTTGACACGGGAGCAACTCTTTCCTGGATACCGCGTGCGGCGCTTGAAAGCATTGGTGCAGTCGCAGTATCGCGGCTTCCATTTCCCTTAGCAGATGGGCGGCGCTTAGAACGCGATGTTGCGGGTGTAATACTGGCCATTGACGGACGCCGTGCTCCGGTTCCCGTGGCGTTTGGTGAGCAGGGAGAGGAAGCCGTTTTGGGCGCCACGGCTCTGGAAGCGCTCGGTTTCGTCGTTGACCCCATAAGCAAGAAACTGGTTCCTCGCGACCTGTTAGCGCTTTAGGGATTGGCCTCACATGAAAGTGATTTGACTTTGTCCTGCTAGTTTGACCGCACTGCATCTATTTCTCATGGCGATACCTACGTGGGACGAGAATCTTCGTAACGAATTCAATCGCTGGGCTGAACGGGGCCGTGGCGAAGTGATGGAAGAAGACCATCTGCCCATCACGCTCCCGGTTCTTGACCTGATGCGATTGTCTCCGGAAGATAATGTGCTCGACGTGGGCTGCGGCGCAGGATGGCTCGAGCGGCTTCTTTCCGAGCGCGTGCCCGACGGCCGCGTCGTCGGCATGGACATCTCGGACGAAATGGTGCGCCATGCGCGAAGGAACTACGTTGCACTCGAGAACACGATGTTTGTAATTGGCAGCGTGGATGAAATTCCCTGGGACGCGAATTTTTTCACGCGAGCGATTTCGGTCGAATCGGCCTACTACTGGCCGGACCCGGCGCGCGGCCTGCGCGAAATCCTTCGCGTCCTGCGCGAAGGCGGGTCGGCGTGGGTTCTCATCAACTACTATCGCGACAATCCGCACTGCCATCAGTGGGCCGCGCAGTTTGCAACTCCCGCGCACCTGCTAAGCGCCGAGGAGTGGGCCGCGCTATTTCGCGATGTGGGCTTCACCGATGTCGCGCATCGCCGCATTCCCGATGCGACTCCTGCGCCTGAATTCTATACGGGCCGTTGGTTCCGCGACGCCGCGCAGTTGCGTGCGTTCCGTGAAACGGGCGCGTTGCTCGTCCATGGCACAAAGCAACCAATGCAGCCTTGAATCACAGTAGGAGGCATGTTGCAATATGCCCGGTCAAGGATCGCACTCAAACAAGCGCCGATTCCGATCGCGCACAGAAAATGGTGAAGGGGGCCATTTTGAGAAGTCTCGTCTGGATCCTGGCGCTCGCTTTGCCTATCGTTTCTCCCGCCGGAGCTCAGACTTCGCAACAAGGATCGGGCAAAGACCTTTCGTGGGCGTTCCCCGTTCCCGACAGGGTTCAACCGGTGGAACAGGACAGCGGGCCAAGACACCTTCCGGGCAGCTCGAAAACATATACCCCGGCGCAGATCGACGATCTTTTTAATCCGCCGGATTGGTTTCCCGAGGAGCATGGTCCGCTACCTTCGATCATCGCGCATGGCGTCCCGGGGATGGCGCAGGCATGCGGTTCCTGCCACCTTATGTCGGGACTCGGCCATCCCGAGTCCGCCAACCTCGCAGGCCTCAATGCAAAATACATCATGCGCGAGATGGCCGACTTCAAGAGTGGAGTCCGAAGGGACGCTGCGCGAATGAACCAGATCTCTCCCGCCGTGTCGGAACAGGACGCCCGGATCGCTGCCCAATGGTTTGCAGAGCTGAGACCGAAGCCCTGGGTGAAGGTTATCGAAGCCGATACCGTACCAAAGACGTTTGTGAACATGACGCGAATGCGTCTTCCGCTCTCTAGCGGAGGGACCGAACCGATTGGCAATCGCATCATCGAATTGCCTGAGGATGCGACGAGGTCGACGAGCCGCGATCCGCATTCCGGGTTCATTGCTTACGTGCCGCGCGGCAGCGTGGCAAGGGGAGAGGCGCTGGTGAAGACTGGCGGCTCGGGCAAAACGATTCAATGCGCAATCTGTCATGGCGAATCGCTGGAGGGATTGGGCGAGCTTCCAAGGATCATCGGAGTTTCCCCGCTCTACGCCGCTCGTCAACTCTATGGATTCCAGACCGGAACCAGAAACGGTTCGCTCGACATGCTGATGAAAAAAGTGGTGGCGAACTTGAATGACGACGATATCGTCGCGATATCTGCCTATCTGGCCTCGCGGAATCCGTAGGGGAATCGCCATTAACAGCATGCGCTTGTGGTGTAGGAGCAACTAGTACGGGGGTTCGTTACCCGCTTGTGGTTAAATGGTATTCGCGGTTTGACGCGCCTTGCCGGGGATGGATATACTCCCCATTCCCGCGGGACCTAGGAGACACATGGGCATTCTCGATCAGCGATTCGAAAAGAATTTCATGATTTCTTCGGTGGACTACGTTTTCAACTGGGCGCGCAAGTCCGCCATTTGGCCGTTGACGTTTGGTCTGGCGTGCTGCGCGATCGAAATGATCGCCTCGACAACATCGCGCTTCGACATCGCGCGATTCGGCGCGGAAGTATTTCGGCCATCGCCGCGCCAGTCGGACCTGATGATAGTGGCGGGCACCGTGACGCTGAAGATGGCGCCAGTTCTCAAGCGCGTCTGGGACCAGATGCCTGACCCGAAATGGTGCATTTCGATGGGCGCATGCTCAAGCGTGGGCGGGCCCTTTAACGCCTATTCCGTGCTCCAGGGCGTGGACCGAATTGTTCCCGTTGATGTTTATGTGGTCGGCTGTCCGCCGCGGCCCGAAGGCTTGTTGTACGCGCTGCTGAAGCTGCAGGACAAGATCGACCAGATGTCACTGGCCAAGCGCCCTACGGAAATCCGGCTGCACCCCGGCATGGCCGAAGACTTCAAGCGCAATGTGATGGTTGCGCAGACGCCTTCGCCGCGATAGTTTCCAGGAGCCCGCGTCGTGCGGCGCGGGGACCTTGGTTCTGATTGGCAGACAAACCCACGTCCCCGTTCGACTCGAACGAGGAGAAGCGACAGCCCCGGGTCGCAATGGGGAGAAGGAGCCAGTGAATGGGCTTTGTGCGCGCCGCAAGGAAAGATGAGATACCAGCCGGGGCCATCCGCGAATTTCAAGTCGATGGCCTGACCCTTGCCATTGCGAACGTCGGCGACAAGTTCTACGCCGTCCACAACACCTGCCTTCACCGCGGGGGGCCGCTCGGGCAAGGGGAACTCCACGGAGTGGCCGTAACGTGTCCTTGGCACGGCTGGCAATATGACATGACCACTGGTAAGCTGGTCATGAATCAGGCGATAGGCGTCAAAACCTATACCATCGAGGTGCGCGGCGACGACCTTTGGGTCGATGCGGGTTAATAATTCAATTGGATTCCATTGAAGGAATCATCGAATTTGATCGAAGCTGGCGCCTTGAGAGTTCAGGCTCCCTCAGGATGCGTTCGCAGCTGAGGCGAATTCTAACGCCCGTTGGACGAAGCGCGGCACGAAGGGGAGAAAATAGGGGCGATCCGGCAAGTCGGAACTCCTAGATCCCATTTCCAAACGCTTTACTTGTCTGAATAGGCTTCCTGCCCATCTGAACTGCTCGGGACATCGAAGTGCGCCTATTAATTTGTTGCAAAATAAGGACTTAGCTCAGTTTTGTTCTGCCTGCTGTTGGACTCCATTTTCCTGAATCCTCCGGACCGACTTGGCGCGTCTAATTACAGTAGCTAGATGGCTGATAATCTCCAATAAGGAGATATGCACGAAATTCTACACATAAGGCTGGGTCCCATGTATAGTGTCCGACCGACTCCAATAGGGAAAGACGTTCTTTCGCGGAGGACCCGTAGTTTGACAACGACTCGCCCACCCGCTAAGCGGAACCACTGGCTGTTTTCTGTGAATCCCCACCATTATCATTGGGATACACTGTTTGTGAAGGGCAAGGAAATGTGGCGGGGGGCAGGAACGCGTCCTGACGCGATTCGCGCACTCAAGCAGGTGCGTAAGGGCGACCGGGTGCTCTGTTATCACTCCGCGCCGGAACGAGCCCTGTATGCGATTGCCGAAGTGAGCCGGGACCCCTACCCCGACCCGCACGACTTGGAATCGAAAATGCTCGTCGCCGACTTGCGGGCCATGGAACGTTTGCCCCGGCAGATTACCCTTGATGAACTGCGGGAAAACTCCCTGGTGCGCAAACTGAAGTTCCTCAAAAATGTACGTTTGATTATTTCGCCCGTCACGGAAGAGGAATATTCGGAAATTTTGCGAATGGCCGGCATTGTCGCGACTCCCGGGCTCCCGCTGCCGTAATTCTGTGACTGGTGACTTGTGATCCGTGAAGACCCTTGGCGGGCCACTGCTTGCCGATTTGTTTTCTTCCGATTCCTTTTTTCTGCTAGCTCCTCGATGATCGTGGTACGAAATTCTTTCGGATTGCGAAGTGCAACCTGCCCCCGATGATTGTGCTATTTTGAATCGACCTGGGAACGCCATCCTCCTGAAGGGCGTTTTGTTCCCGCCAATCTGGAGATTGGCGTTCCCGGGATTCCGTCATGCCTGAGCTTCCCGAAGTCGAAACGGTCGTGCGCGGATTGTGCGCCTCTTTGCCCGGCCGCACCATTCTTGACGTTCGTCTCGGCAAGACGGACTTCATTGACGATCCGGTTGCGCTGGCGGAGCGATTGCCCGGGGCGCGGATCTGCAAAGTCACGCGTCTGGGCAAATTCGTTTCCATCGATCTCGTTCCCTGCGATCCGGCTGCCGGCATGGCGGAGCATTTCTATCTCGTCATCCATCTGGGGATGACGGGGCAACTCGCAACGCGCCATTCTGACGACCCGGTTCCTCCGCACACGCACGTTTTCGTCGCGCTCGACAACGGCCGCGAGCTGCGCTATACGGACATTCGTCGCTTCGGACGCATCCTGCTGGTTCCGGAATCGGGGATCGCCGCGTTTCGAGACCGCCTGGGAGCGGAGCCCCTTGAAATCACACTGGCGGAATTTCGCGCGCGATTGGGCTCGCGGCGCGCTCGAATCAAAGCCCTGCTGCTCGATCAAGGGATTTTGCGCGGTGTCGGCAACATTTATGCCGATGAGAGTTTATTCCGCGCGCGAATTCATCCGGCGCGCATCGCTCGAAATCTGACGCAAGCCCAGCTTACCGCGCTCCATCAAGCGGTCCGTGAAATTCTTACGGCCGCAATCCGTTTGCGCGGCTCTTCGATTTCAGATTATGTGGATGCCGACGGGAAACGTGGCGAATACCAGTTCCGCCATCGTGTCTACCAGCGGGATGGGAAACCCTGCGTACGCTGCCGGGAAAAGATCCGCCGCGTGATCGTCGCGGGGCGAAGCAGCCATTTTTGTCCACGCTGCCAGCCATCGCCACGGGGCCACAAAGGCTCAAAGAGAAGCTTGAACCCACTGATGAACACTGATAAACACAGATGAAAAAATAAAAAGAAAAACCAACTGTGGTCGTGCCTTGTCCCTATCAGTGTTAATCTGTGTTCGTCTGTGGTTCCATTTTCGGTTCACACTGAAAATCAGCGCGCTCCAGCCGTCTGGGCGCGCGTAGCTGGACGCAGGAACGGAGTCGTAGCCCCAAAGATCGTTTCGCCCCAGACTCGGCGGTCACGCCGGTCAAGCACGAGCACGCGGTCGTTCATCGCATAGAACGGCATCTCAGACAGCATTTCACCGATCAAGTCGTGAATGCGTTGCTGGAATTCGAGGTTCTCCGAGCGAAAGCCGTCGGGGGGAATGCCGTCCGCCATGGGCGGCACGAAGACAATCAAGGAATAGGTTTCCATCCACCAGGCGAGCCACTGCTCAAGTTGCGTTTGGCGCCCGAACTTATTTACCAGATAGCAGTAGTTGTCCAACGCGGCCCGATCGCAGATCAAGTGCGGCGCGCGAAAGGCGGCATCGAGTTCCCTGGCGATCTGCGTGTGCAGGATCCATAGCTGGCCTTCGAGAGTCGTTTCCTCATTCACCGGGAATGGCGACCGCCGCACCACCTGCGTCACAAGCTCCACATTGTGGCCGGCTTTTTTTAGAAGAGAGCAAATTTCATATGCGAGCGTGGTTTTGCCAACGCCGTGCGTACCTATCAATGCAAGTTTCAAGGGCTGGGGCCTCGACGTTCAACTTCTAGCACAAATTGACGTGGATGCACATGTGGAAATCGTTTCACGGAGTCCCGCCGCTTCAGGTTAGAATCGCACGCTCGCTGGGTGTACGCTCGACTTCTACTCTGAACCCTTCAAGTGAAGCGTGGAACCCGCTGGGGTAGAGGAATATCTTGCGCGCCGTCATCCAACGTGTAGCCCGGGCCAACGTCACCGTCGATTCCCGGGTCGCCGGGGAAATTCAAACGGGCATGCTAATCCTGCTCGGAGTGGGCCGCGACGATACATCTGAATCGGCTCTGTATCTCGCGGAGAAAATCGCCAACTTGCGCATCTTCACTGATGACGCCGGAAAAATGAACCGCTCTCTCGTGGAGATCGGCGGCTCCGCGCTTGTTGTTTCGCAGTTCACGCTGTATGGAGACACGCGTGGCGGCCGCCGGCCGTCCTACATCCAGGCCGCGCCTCCCGAAGAAGCCAACCGGCTATACGAAGAATTCGTTCGGTGCCTGCGCTCGTTCGCGGTTCGAGTCGAAACCGGCGTTTTTCAGGCGCACATGCAAGTGGAACTGGTCAACGACGGCCCGGTAACAATACTTCTGGACTCCGAAAAGAAAATTTGAAGAATGCGCGCCCTTCTTGCGCGGGCCGTGTGGATGTGTAAGGGTTCCGCGCGCCGCCCCGCCGGCGCAGGGCGTGTTCCTGCTCGCGCCACTGCTTTGGCGGGCGAGTGGCGCGTCGGCGACTTGGAGCCCACCAGAATTTCGATTATGCTCTTGTAGGATTTACCGTATGGATGACGCCTCCAGCGCCCCCGAAATAGAAGTGCGCCCGGCGGAGATAGGCGATGTTACGGCCATCGCAGGCCTTGCCGGAGAATTGGGCTATCCGTCAACCGCGGAACAGGTGCGAGACAGGCTTGCAGCCATTGAAAAGGACCCGCGTCATGCGACCTTCGTCGCCGCTTTGACGGGAAACGAAGTCATTGGTTGGATTCATCTTTCCGAGGACCACTCGCCTGGATCCGATCCCCGCGCGGAAATCAGGAATCTGGTAGTGGATTCACGTTTCCGCAGCGCGGGCGCGGGCCGTCTGTTGGTTGAACGCGGCGAGCAATGGGCGCGCGACCGAGGACTTGCGGTCATCGGGCTGCATTCCAATATCATCCGCGAACGTGCTCACGCGTTTTACCTGCGGCTCGGATACACCATCGCAAAATCTCAAAAAGTATTTCGGAAAACGCTCTAGTTCGCAGGATGATCATTTCCGCACGATCACAGTGGCGCATTGGCATTTCTATCTTAACACGATACAATAGCGGAGGCATGGCCAAATCGATGAGTTCGGATGAATTCCGCGCGCTGGCGGAATTCCGCTATCAGATCCGGCAATTCTTGAACGGCAGCGAACAGGCGGCGCGTTCCACGGGCCTGGAGCCACAACAATATCTTTTCTTGCTGGCGCTGCGCGGCCTTCCCGCCGGCCGGACGGCCACGATTCGCGAACTCGCGGAGCGCATGCAGCTTCGCCATCACAGCGCGGTGGAGATGGTGAACCGCCTCGAGCGCCAGCAGTTGCTGCGACGGGAGCGGTCGCGTACGGATCGCCGCGAGGTGATCCTGCACCTGACGCCTCGCGCTGAAAAAATACTCTCGCGACTCGCCCTTCAGCGCATCGCGGAGCTTCGTACGGCGGCGCCGGCTCTGGTCCGCGCGCTCACCGCAGTAATTCGCTCGACGCGAGTGAAGACCTCAAGCCGTGCGGGCACGGCTGAACCGGGGGCCTCAGCCGGATAAGATGCCATGCACGAGGCACACCGCATTCTTATAGATACTTCAGCACAGTCTGCCGTTAAGAGTTCTTCTTAGCATACAGCAACCGGGTTCGCGGGCCCGCGGCGGCAGGTCGCATGGAGCAGGGAGGCCCAACATTGGATTCTGCCGCGCAAGGCAGCTTTCGCGACGGCGACGGCAAGTCTGTCTCCGGTTTCCGTTTAGGCTTGATTTCTCTTTTGGCCGCGGTGGTCGGTGTCATCGCCGGCGTCGTTGCATTTCTTCTATACAATCTCATCGGCCTGTTCACCAATCTTGTCTTTTACCACGTGTGGTCCTTTCATTTTCGCAGTCCGGCTGAGAATCAGCTCGGCGCGTGGGTCATCGTCGTGCCCGCGATTGGAGGGATCATCGTCGGCTTTATGGCCAAGTATGGTTCTCCGAAGATTAAGGGCCACGGCATTCCTGAGGCGATGGAAGCTGTTCTCGCGTCCAAAAGCCGCATTGCCGCTCGCGTCGCCATATTGAAACCGATCTCTGCGGCCATCGCCATCGGGACGGGCGGGCCGTTCGGAGCCGAAGGCCCTATCATCCAGACTGGCGGAGCGTTTGGTTCGCTCGTGGGGCAGTTCATCTCGACCACTGCGGTCGAGCGCAAGGTCTTGTTGGCCTGCGGCGCAGCGGCCGGCATGGCCGCGACATTCAACACGCCCATCGCAGGAGTCATCCTTGCCATCGAGCTTTTGCTCTTTGAATTCAGCAGCCGATCCTTCATCCCACTCGTCATTTCAACCACTCTCGCAACCAGCATCCGATTCGCCCTGCTTGGCCGCGGCGCCATGTTTCAGGTTTCGCCGATGGAATTCGGAATTCCAGGATCGCTTCCGTACTATGTGCTGCTCGGCGTACTCTGCGGAGGAACGGCCATTTTCTTTACGAAGGCGCTCTACTTTGTGGAAGATCAATTCGAACACCTGCCCGTGAATGAATTCTGGCATCCTGCACTCGGTTCGCTGGCCGTTGGCGTGATCGGCTTTTTTGTACCGCGAGTGCTGGGAGTGGGCTATGACACGCTTGGGGATATCCTCAATAACAACTTAGCCTTCAAGCTGCTGGCAATCATCGCGGTGTGCAAATCGGTTGCGCTCCTGCTTTCCTTAGGATCGGGAACTTCCGGCGGGCTCCTGGCGCCGATGTTCATGTGCGGGGCGGCGGTCGGCGGACTATTCGGCGCCGGTATTGACCGTCTGATTCCTGGCGCGCACCTTTCTCCCGGAGCGTGCGCGCTCGTGGCGATGGCGGCGGTTTTCGGCTCCGCGTCGCGCGCCACATTCACATTCATCGTGTTTGCGTTCGAAATTGTCCACGATTTCAACTCCGTCTTGCCGTTGATGCTCGTCTCCGTCACGGCGGACGCCCTGGCCATGCGCTATCTGCCGAATTCCATCATGACCGAGAAGCTGGCCCGGCGCGGACTCCATACGCACCACCAGTACGAAAGCAACGTGACAAAGCAGGTGAAGGTCGCCGATGTTATGACGCGGGACGTCACTACCGTCCTTGCGCAACTGACTGTGCGCGAACTTGCCGACCGCATTGCAGGTCAGGATCCAAGCCTCAGGCATCATCGCGCCCTGCCAGTTGTTGATTCCGCCGGACACCTAGCGGGCCTGATAACACATGGCGATCTGCTTCGCGCCCTTGAAAGAGACCCTGGGGGAATGGTGACCGTGCTCGACGCGGGCACCCGGTCGCTCGTCGTTGCGTACCCCGATGAGCGCGTTTTTGACGCCATTGCAAAAATGTTGGAAAACAACATTGGCCAGCTTCCGGTTGTGGATCGCGGGGAACGGCGTAGGATGGTCGGTTACATCAATCGTTCGAGCGTCATTCAATCCTGGGCGGGCCACCTCGATGAAGAATCGATGCGCGAACGCGGCTGGATTCGCCAGTGGTTGGAGGAACTCAAGGAAAAAGAAGAAACTGCGCGTGGCATTGCGACGGGGCGCGTCGCTTATCTCGCCGATGACCGGATTCGGATCATAGTGGATGGCAAGGAAGTTGAATCGGCCGAGGAATTTACGCTCAAAGCGCCTACGCGCGGAGTCTCGGTTGGCGACGCGGTGCGTATCAGCTACCAGAATGTTGGTGATGGAAAGTATGTGCTACGAATCGAAGAGCTTTCGAGCCGCCAGTAGCTGACTAGTTGGCTCCTCCCGGGTATGCGAATCTGCCGGTTGGCATGCAACGAAACGCCATTCGGGAGAATGGCGTTCACAGAATCTTTAGAACCCGCCGCCACCACCGCCGCCGAAACCGCCGCCGGAGGATCCGCCACCGCCGAAGCCTGACCCACCGCTGCTCCTGGGAGCGGAAGTCATCACGGAACTCGCGCGCGCCGTCATATTGTCCAGGCTGCCGATAAACATCAGCGGGTAAAATCCGCTGCCGAAGGAGCCGCCCTGATACCAGGAGGGCGGCTGTGAGTATATGTTCTTGAATGCGCCGACCCATTTTTTTTCGACACCCAGCGCCATGGCAAATGGCAGAAATTTCTCGAATGTCGCGGGGGTTTGTTCAATCTTGTCCATACGATCAGCTTCGACATGCGTCAGAAAATCCTCGAAGCCGAGCACCCCGGCAACTGCCTTCGCTCCCTCGACCGTTCGCGCCGGCATAAACCAGCCGAATCCCACGATAATTGCCGCCGAAACGACCGCCGCAATCATGAAGGGCGCAGGCGCCATTCCCATTTTTTGCGAAAGCGACATGCCCGCCGCGAACAGCAACGCACCTGCGACAACTCCGACTCCTATGAAGCCGCCGCGGACGTAGTCCGGGCGGTGCTGGAAATAGCCGCGTTCCATCAGTGCGTCGAAGATGCTGTCTTTAATGGGTGGAAGGTTCTTGTAGAACTCATTCTGCAAGGTAGAAAGTTCGACGTCGGGCGCCATGCCATTCGCGAAGATTCCGGCGAGCAATAGCAGTTCATGCGACTTCAGGCCTTTCCACTCCGCCGGCTTTTTTGCCAAATGAAAGACATATTCTTTGTTCGAGTACAGCCCCATCATGTGCTGGCTCTCTTTTTCTTCGATGGTCAGGTAGCCGCGCACGGCGAGGTCCACAATTGTCGCCGTGATATCGCGCATGGCTGCGTCGTCATCCACAAGAGTGCCTGCCTCGGCAGGAGTCATGCCTTCCGGTGGAGCGTATTGTACGGCGATTGCGCCGACTCGCGGATCGCGCCCCCGAGTGACCCACAGCCAGAACATGAATAGGAAGATGGGGATGGGAAAAAATAGCGGCCAATTGCTCTCCAAGAATTGATTGACGAGATCGCTGGTTGCAGGCTCCTTGACGAAGCCTTTGTCCCACCCAACGACGACCGTTAGCCCTTCGTGAAAGGCCAGCGGCCGCAGCATGGAAACGTTCACGCCGTTGTCCGAAGTCACCGCTTCGGCATTCTGGGCACGCGAACCGTTCGCGCCCGTGAACACGAGCGCGCGAATTCCGGTCACACCCGGGGGCAGCAGGATTTGCGCGCTGGCGTTTTCGATGGGGACGTCCCATTCGTCTCCGGTCACGTTCCAGTAGAGCTCGTCGTGGTCCTCGAAATATTTCAGGCCATTGGTGACGCGGTAGTGCAGCACAATCGTCCGGACAGCATCGTTGGCGTCATCGACGTAGATTTTCCATTTCAAGTAGTGACGGTCGCGAGAGGATTCCACCTTGAGTGGCTGCCCAGACGCGTCGGTTGCATTGTCAAACTTCACGAACAGCGAGTAGTTGAATCCCTGCGGCGACACGTATTCGACGGGAATCGAGCGATAGAGGCCATGCCAGGAACCGATGAAATTCACTTCGATTGTTTCCGTTACATTTATTGCGGAGTCCTGCTGAACGAAAATTTCCGCCGAGAATTTCTGGATTTTGAGCTCGCGTGCGCCTGCGGGCGCCGCAAACAAAACCACCAACGCGGCGAGCAGCACTGAGCCCCGGAGAAAGCGTTGCCAGACGTTAGGACTGAAGGAGACCTTCATGCGTGATTTGCTAGCCTCTCGCCGGCGTTCTTGAATTTTGTAGCGTGATTGAGAAACCCCCGGCGAGACGCCGGCGCCACGAGGATGCTGTACACCGCGACAAGACTCGCGGTTTCCGTTTCGCCCAATCACATCGCCGAGAGAAATGCGAGATAGTCCGCTTGTCCTGGAGATACCCATGGGCGGCTAAGCGCTGGTGGTGCCGAAGCTGACCTTCGGCGCTTCGCGCTCGGCTGGGGCGCTCACTTGGAAAAATTCGCGCTCCTTGAAATGGCCCATGCCGGCGACGATGTTCGAGGGGAACTGCTCGATCATCGTGTTGAAGTCGCGAACGACGGCGTTGTAGTACCGCCGCGCGTTCTGAAGCGTGTCTTCGATTTGGCCAAGCGTGTTCTCCAATTGCGTAAAACTCTCGACGGCCCGCAATTGCGGATACGCTTCGGCCAGCGCGAAAACTTGCCGCAGCGCGCCGGTGAGCATGCCCTCCGCCTCACCCTTGGCCGCGGGGCCCTGCGCAGACATCGCTGAGTTCCTCGCGGCCACGACGGCTTCGAGTGTGCCCTTTTCGTGCGCCGCGTACCCTTTCACGGTCTCCACAATGTTGGGAATCAGGTCATACCGGCGCTTGAGCTGCACATCGATGTCCGACCAGGCGTTGTCGCACTGCACCTTCAGCCGCACCAGGCCGTTGTACGCCGTCATGAGATAGAGAACCAGGCCCACCGCGATTACGACCAGGACAATCGGCATGGAGGATCCTCTCAGGTTCCGGTGAAATAGTTTCTGTTGCTCCGTCATTTCACTATAAGCGCGCGCATGTATGGAGTAAAGCGGTGTGGGAGGTCAGTGTGCTGGAAAAGCCCCCAGGTCAAATTGAAGTCGCGGGCCAATGAACTGCGATTGTGCTCTACCTGCGCCGACACTCCGAAAAGACGGCTTGCCAGGCGGGACTGACTTGCCCACCAAGATTTATGGGCCGCCACTGTTTCTTATCCTCTTACACTGGCGTGGAAGTAGCATTTGCGTTACTCTTGCTCCCGCTGGCACGGTTCGTGTCTGCCAACCCATGCACTTCAAAGCATTCAGCGCCGCGGTCTTCGGCATCGATGCCTACCTGGTAGAAGTGGAAGTGGACGTCGGCTCGAGCAAGCCTGGGGATTTCAATGTCGTGGGGCTGCCCGACATCGCGGTGAAGGAGAGCCGCGAACGAATCAAGGCGGCGCTCAAGAATTGCGGCCACGATTTTCCACCGCAGAGTGTTACCGTGAATCTTGCGCCCGCGGACATCCGCAAGGAAGGCTCCGCATTCGATCTTCCGATGGCGCTCTCGATTCTTGGCTGCCAGGGCACGTTCTTCGGCAAACGGCTGGACCAATTCATACTCCTTGGAGAACTATCGCTTGACGGGCAGGTCCGCTCCGTCCGTGGAGCCCTATCAGCGGCGCTAGCGGCGCGCGATCATCACATCCGCGCGGTGATCGTCCCGGAAGCAAATGTGCGCGAGGCGGCGGTGGTGGAAGGCATCGATGTCTTCGCCGTGCGCACGCTTCCGCAAGCCGTGGACCTGATCAACGCGCCGGAATCCTTCGCGCCGGTGCAGGTGGACGCGCGCACGATGCTGGCCGACGCCGCGCAGTATCCGGTCGACATGCGCGATGTCCGCGGCCAGCAGGCCGCCAAGCGCGCGCTCGAAGTCGCCTGCGCCGGTGGGCACAACATCATCTTTATCGGGCCGCCCGGCGCCAGGAAGACGATGCTCGCCAAGCGCATCCCGACGATTCTGCCGCCGATGTCGCTCGAAGAAGCCATCGAAACGACGCGCATCCACAGCGTGGCCGGGCTGCTCGATGATTCGCGCGGCCTAGTCGGCACGCGCCCTTTTCGTTCGCCGCACCATACGATCAGCGACGCGGGGCTGATCGGCGGCGGCGCCGTGCCCCGACCCGGAGAAGTTTCGCTCGGGCATCATGGCGTGCTTTTCCTCGACGAATTACCAGAGTTTCAGCGCAACGTGCTCGAAGTGATGCGTCAACCGCTCGAAGATGGCGCTGTGACCATCTCCCGCGCAGCGACTTCCGTGACGTTTCCCGCGCGTTTCATGCTGGCCGCGGCGATGAATCCCTGCCCCTGCGGATTTTTCGGCGACTCCACGCGCGAGTGCCACTGTTCGCCTCCGCAGATTCAGCGCTACGTCTCTAAAATTTCCGGTCCGCTGATCGACCGCATCGATATCCACATCGAAGTGCCGGCCGTGAAGTACAAGGAACTCCGCGGAGCAACCGCCACCGAAGATTCCGCCGCGGTGCGAGAGCGCGTGCTTCGCGCCCGCAAGCGCCAAACTGATAGATTCACGGGCGAGAAGAAAGTTTTCGCCAACGCGCAAATGCCGCCGAAACTGATCCGCAAATTCTGCGCCATCTCCGACGAGGGCGAGAAAATGCTGGAAAACGCCATCACGCGCATGGGACTTTCGGCGCGGGCCCATGACCGCATCCTGAAAGTCGCGCGCACCATCGCCGATCTCGATGAATCGGCCAGCCTCGAAACGCGCCACCTCGGCGAAGCAATTCAGTACCGCACCCTCGATCGCACGTATTGGGCCTAAAATCCACGACCTATCAAATGCTGGGAAAACGGCTGTCCAGCAACGCTTTTGGCGATTGCGTTGACGCCTCAGGTGGGCGGCTGTTACCCTTGTTTTTCGCGAAGTTGGTTGTTTCAGTACGATGTCTCGAGCGAATGCTTTAGTAGTGCTGTTCTGGAGCGAACGCTATGCCCTTTAAACTAAATGTGAACGGGCAGTCTACTAACGTGGACGTGCCCTCCGACATGCCCTTGCTGTGGGTGATCCGTGACGTCCTCAATCTGCGCGGCACGAAATTCGGCTGCGGCGCGGGGCTGTGCGGCGCCTGCACGGTGCACCTGAATGGGCGCGCCGTGCGCTCCTGCCAGACGCCGGTTTCGGTCGCGGCGAACGCGCAAATCACCACACTGGAAGGGTTGTCGGCCAACGGCACGCACGCCGTTCAGCTCGCGTGGCAGGAACTCGATGTGCCCCAATGCGGTTACTGCCAGGCCGGACAGATGATGACGGCTTCGGCGTTGCTGGCGCACACGCCAAGTCCCACCGACGAGGAAATCAACGACGCGATGAACGGCAACATTTGCCGTTGCGGCACGTATTTGCGAATCCGCCCGGCAATTCACAGGGCGGCTGTGATCGCCCAAAATCAATTGATGAAGCCCACGCAATCGGCCAGCAACTTGACTGGGAAAGTTTAAGGAGGCCCCATGGAAGCCACTCTTAACCAGCCTGAGCCAAAGCTTATCGGGCGCCGCTCGTTTCTCCGGGCCAGTGCCCTGGGTGGAGGCGGTTTGCTCCTGGCCTTCTATGTCGATCCGGTAGCGAAAGTATTTGGGCAGGCCCCCCAGGCCCCATTTCCCGCTACCCTCGGGCCAAACGCTTTCATTCGCGTCACCGCGGATGGCGTCGTCACGATCATGTCGAAGAATCCGGAGATCGGGCAGGGCATCAAGACGTCGCTGCCTATGATTATCGCGGACGAGCTTGACGTGGACTGGAAGGACGTGAAAATCCAGCAGGCCGACCTCGATGAGTTGAAATATGGCCCGCAACGCGCGGGCGGCAGTACGGCGACGCCGACCAATTGGGAGCCCCTGCGGCGAGTGGGCGCCGCTGGCCGGCAGATGTTTCTCACGGCGGCTGCGCAGACATTGAGTGTTCCAGAATCGGAGTGCTTCACTTCTTCGGGCCGCGTGACTCACAGGCCCACCAGCCGCTCGCTCGGCTACGGTGAACTCGCGGCCAAAGCAGCGGCACTCACGCCGCCCGATCTGAAGACTGTCAAGCTGAAGGATCCGAAAGATTACAAGATTATCGGCCAGCCGATCCACGGCGTCGACAACGCTTCAGTTATTACGGGCAAGCCGATCTACAGCATCGACTTCACCGTGCCGGGCATGCTGTTCGGCATGTTCGTGAAGTGCCCCGTGTTTGGCGGCAAAGTGGTCAGCGCCAATGTGGATGAGGTCAAGGCGATGCCCGGCGTGCGCCATGCGTTTGTGGTGGATGGCGGAACGGAGTTGAGCGGGCTCCTTCCCGGTGTCGCGATTGTTGCGGATAGCTGGTGGCAGGCGCGCACCGCGCGGCAGAAATTGCAAGTGAAGTGGGACGAAGGGGAAACGGCGAAGCAGAGCAGCGAAGGCTTTGCGCGCCGCGCCGTGGAGCTTTCACAGCAGCCTCCGGCGTTCCCGCTGCGTACCGACGGCAACGCTGATGCGGCGCTGCAAAACGCCGCCAAGGTTGTGGAGGCGGCGTATTCCTACCCGTTCCTTTCCCACGCGCCGCTGGAGCCGCAGAATTGCGCGGCGCATTACAAGGACGGCAAGCTCGAAATCTGGGCGCCGACACAGACCCCCGAGTCGGGTCACCAGCTTGTCGCCAAAACTTTGGGGATGTCGGATCGCGACATCACGATTCACCTCATGCGAATTGGCGGCGGATTCGGACGGCGCTTGACCAACGACTATATGGTCGAGGCCGCGTGGGTCGCGAAGGTTGTCGGCGTTCCAGTGAAGCTGCTGTGGACGCGCGAAGACGACATGGCTCACGACTTCTACCGGCCCGCAGGCTTCCATTTCCTCAAGGCAGGGCTCGATTCCTCCGGGAAGCTCCTCGGATGGCGGAATCATTTCGTGAGTTTTGGCGAGGGGAAGCAATTTGCCCCAGCCGCAAATATTCCGTCGAACGAATTCCCTGGAACCTTCGTTCCTGATTTCTCTTTCCAGGCCACGCTGATGCCGTTTGGCGTGCCCACCGGCGCGATGCGCGCGCCGCGCAGCAACGGGTTCAGTTTCGTGTTCCAGTCGTTCATCGATGAATTGGCCCACGCGGCGGGAAAAGATCCGATCCAATTCCGGCTGGAGCTGCTCGCCATGCCGCGCGTGCAAAATCCCAATGCTCAACCCAATCCTGGCGAACCTGACGTCGACGCGGCCCGCATGCGCGCAGTTCTCGAACTCGTCGCGGAGAAATCCGGCTGGAGTTCGCGCGGCCAGTTGCCAAAGGGCACAGCGAAGGGCGTCGCGTTCCAGTTCGCTCATCGCGGATATTTCGCCGAAGTGGTTGAACTCAGTGTGGATGCGAACAATCGAGTAAAGATCCACAAGATTTGGGTGGCGGCCGACATAGGCAGCCAGATCATCAATCCGAGTAACGCCCTCAACCAGGCGCAAGGCTCCGTCATCGAAGGGCTAAGCCATGTGATGGGCTACGAAATCACCATCGACAAGGGCCGCGCGGTGCAGACCAATTTC
>Ga0210410_10002217_pt1 | contig 17550 bp, 15 predicted proteins | sample IncBWC4MmetaG_FD_161058 | JGI IMG/M metagenome (GOLD analysis project Ga0210410, IMG submission 161058) | Forest soil microbial communities from Barre Woods Harvard Forest LTER site, Petersham, Massachusetts, United States - Inc-BW-C-4-M | ecosystem: Environmental > Terrestrial > Soil >... | reverse complement strand
CCATGGCCTTCCCAGGCGCAACCTCCGGCGTTATTTTCGAAGCCATCCTGAATCGCGCGCCGGCCCCTCTACTGCGTTTGAATCCCGCGCTGCCCGCGGAATTCGAGCGCGTTATCCACAAAGCGCTCGAAAAAGATCGCGGTCTCCGCTACCAATCCGCCGCTGATTTGCGCGCCGACCTGCGCCGCGTGAAGCGCGAATCGGAATCGACGAAGGCCGCTGTGTCGCACCCTGCGCCAAGACTGCTCCCGGGCCGCCGCGAAATCTACGCTGTCGCCGGCGTGTTGATCGTGCTGCTCGCGCTGGGTGGTTATGCCCTGTATCAGAAACGCGCGTCGTCGCCTGCCGCTCTAACCGCCGCCAAACCGTCCATCGCCGTTTTGCCGCTGCGCAACTTGAGCTCGGAAACCGACAGCGCCTATTTCACCGACGGCATGACCGATGAAATCACCACCAAACTCTCGAAAATTCAGGGTGTCAATGTCGCGCCGCGTTCCACCGTCGCCACCGTAAAAGTCGCCGACCAAAGTCCCGCGGCTCTCGGCCCGCAGTTGGGTGTGCGCTACCTGCTCGAAGGCACGGTGCGCAAATCCGGCAACCAGGTGCGCATCAACGTCCACTTGATTGATTCCACCACCGGCTTCCAGACCTGGGCCGACGATTTTACGGGGGAATTGAAGGACGTTTTTTCACTGCAGGAACAGACCGCGCTGAAGATCGCCGGGGCTCTGAACCTGCAACTCAGCCCCGAGGAAAAGAAAGCCGTCGGCCAGCGCTACACGCAGAGCCCGCAGGCATACGAAGCTTTCCTCGTAGGCCGCGCTTTGCTGGAAGTTGAAACTCCAGAGAAGCTCGAAACCGCGCGGAAAAATTTCGAGCAGGCCCTGAAATTCGATCCCAACTATGCTCCGGCTCTTGCCGGCCTCTCTCATGTGGAGGGTCTCTACTATCGCGACCTCGAATCCGATCCCGCCCATCTCCTGCGCGCCGGTGAATTTGCTCGCCGCGCCATTGCCCTCGATCCTCAGCTTGGCGAAGCTCACGTCGCTCTCGGCCAGACCTACTCCCTGCGATTTGACTACGCCCGCTCCGTCAGCGAGTACCGCGAAGCCTTGCGGCTCGAGCCCGATAACGCCCTCGCCTGGGATCAGCTGGCCTGGGCACTCGCTTACCAACAACCTCCGGATGCCATCGAGGCGGAGAAGGCCGCGCGCGAAGCCATTCGACTCCAGCCGACTTCTCCCGCGGCGCACTACCATCTGGGCCGCGCGCTGATGTTCCAGGGGCGCTTCGACGATGCCGCTCTTGCCTTCCAGCGCTCCCGCGAGGTTGGCAGTGTCCAGTATGAAGTCCTGGGGATGGGTCAACTACGTCTGGCGGAGGGGAAGTACGATGAGGCCATAGCTTATTTCTTGAAGGTTCCGGCTCTTCATACCGCGGTCCCCAGTATTGGCTGGCCGAGGCCTACGCCGCCAAAGGCGACAAGGATAAGGCCATAGCGGCGCTCCAGGAATCCTTCAAACTCGGTTTCCGTGACCTCTCCGCAATCAACGCCTCGCCCCGTCTCTCCGCCCTCCGCGCCGATCCGCGCTTCCAGCATCTCCTCCAGCAATACCAGAAGCCCTGATACTTGCAACGCAGCGCTTTCAAAAAAAGAGCTGCAGGCCGCTCGATTCGCAGCCTGCAGCTGCGTTGTTCGTTCAGCTTTTCGATCGCCAACTACTGCCGGGCCCGGCCGCCTGCTAATTCAAACTGCACACCGGTCCCGCATCCGTCAGGAACGTTCCGTTGTTTGAAAACCATCCGTGGATCCCCACTCCCGGCGCGCCATAGAACCACGAGAAGAACGCCAACTCCTGCAGGTGGTAGGTGAACCCGTTGGGCATCGCGATGGGCGAAAAATTGGTCCCGCTCAACGGATCGCCCACTTCCAGGTTGTTCTGGCAGAAGCCAATGTCCTGCCCGGTGTTTCCCCACGCCGGCACTGGATTGGTCACGAACGGGTCGTTGGCCCATTCGCCCACTTCATGCGCCAGCGTATCCGTATCGCCGTTCGCCGGCCCTCCAAACACTCCCGTGGTATCGAAATCCGACGGCGAGTACGTCTGGATTGGCGTGCCGGTGAAGTTGTGATAGCCCAGGAAGCAGCAGTCTCCCACAAACGTGATTGGCGCCACCGCCGTCACCACGTTATGCGTCAGCAGAATCGGAAAATTCGCCGGGTTTACGCCTGCTGTTTGCAACTGCGGGATCAGCACCGTTTGCAGGTAGTTGTCGAACCAGTTAAAGTCCACAATCCCCAGCCCTTCGCAGGCGTTGAACGGATTCGCCGGCAGCGTCGTTCCCATGGCGGCCGGAACATTAATTTGCACCGCCGGCAGCGTCCGCACCGGGCTCAGCCGCAGGTGGTAGTCGTCGCGAATATGATTGTCGCCAAGCGCCTCCCAGAACTCCGCGCGTTGCAACGAATCAATGTACTGCGTGTCCCCCACTTCCGTTCCGCCCACCGAATACGTGGCCCTGCCGAAAATCGGCGACTGCTGCGTCAGCGTCAGCGGAACATTGTTCGGCGGCGCGAAGCACGACGTGGGAATGGTCGGATCGAATGTCATCGTGCCCGAGGCCGTCTGGAACGTCCCGGTCTTTGGATCCCAGTTCACGCCCACTGTGTTGACGGTGATGATCAGCGGCACGATGAACGTCGGCACGTGCGCATCCTTCTCTCCGCGGTGTGAAAACGGATCCGCGCCCACAATCACTCCCGCGTAGTTGTTGTTGTCGCGGCTGGACTCGACGTCGTACAGGAACAGCGGCAGCGACGCGGCTTTCGTCGTCCCGCTCGATGCCAACTCGCTCTTCACTCTCGTCATGTTCATGTTCGCGCCGTTCAGACGCTCCGATTTCACATGGCGGATCTTCAACATCGCCCGCGCCTCTTCCTGCGCCTTCAACTGCGCGGCATCCTGCGCCACGGCTCGCTGCGGCGTCGTGCACAGCAGGGCCGCGGCAAATACGAACGGCAAACTTCGCTTCATATCCACTGGATTTTCTCCTCTTGGAATTTGTGACTTCCATTTCCAATCGCAGCCGCCGGCCTCGTAGCCGTGCTGCGGCTGTTTCTTGCACTGCTGCACTCGGCCCGCCTGATACTTGCCAATCTCATTGCCGGTTCCGCGTCCCGCCGCCCCGGCCTGGCGCAAAGGCAGTCTCCCGGCGTCGCGGTGGCGTGGCACGGATTGGGGACACGCGTGCACATGCAAGCCTGTGGCGACGCCCCCGGTTTACGCGCTGGAATCTCGTAATTTCTGACTGAACAGGGAATTCTCTGACAACAAACAAAATCCGTGATGCCAGGTTCAGATATGTTCAGACCAGCCCACAACTCCGCATCGCTCTTTAACCCTTTGCCTCCAGTGGCACTTCGCTCGTGGAATTTTCCTGCCACTTTTCGCAAACAGTTTGCTATCTCCGCCTCCACGTCGTTCCCCGCTGGCTCCTGCTATCCAATTTCCGCTGCTCCCGTCCAACCCGGCAATTCCGATGCGGTGGGTGTGTTCATCTCGGTTCCGCGAACCAATCGCACGCCGTCGAATTTCGCGCTCCCCATCGCGTTCCGCGACACCTCCGGATTCAGGTGTCCATAGGTGGCTCGCCCATGAATGACTCGAACGATTCAGGCAGGTTGATACGTTTCGGAGAATTCGAAGCCGATCTTCGCGCCGGGTTCCTCCGCCGCCGCGGCCTGCGCATTCGCCTCCAGGAAAAGCCCTTCCAGATTCTCGCTCTCCTGCTCGAACGCCGCGGCGAAGTGGTCACCCGCGAAGAGCTCCGCGACCGCCTCTGGCCCGCCGGCACCTACGTGGATTTCGATTCCAGCGTCAACACCGCTCTCAAAAAATTGCGCCAGGCTCTCGGCGATCCCGCCGACGAACCCCTCTACATCAAGACCGTCCCGCGCAAGGGTTACCGCTTCATCGCTCCGCTCGAGTCCGTGGATCGCGCTTCCTCGGACACAACCGCAGCCTTCGTTTCCGCCGCACACGAACCTGCGGCCGTGCCCACCCCGCCCGTTCCCGCGCCTTCTTTCGCGCGCGAGCGATGGGTCTGGCTCGCTACCGTTGCAACCATCGCCGTCGTCCTCGCTCTTTCCACTTATGCCTGGCGCCACTCCCAATCCGTCGGCGGTGTCCGCGCCGCTGCCGGCCGCACCCTGCTCTTCGTCATGCCCTTCGACAACTTGAGCGGCGACCCCGCAGAAGAATATTTCAGCGACGGTCTCACCGACGAAATGATCACCGAGCTCGGCCGCCAGTTTCCCACCCGCCTCGCCATAATCGCTCGTACTTCGGCGATGCAGTACAAAGGCAGCCACAAACCTCTCAACAAAATTGCCGCGGAACTCGGCGGCATCGAGTACGTCCTGGAAGGCAGCGTGCGCCGCTCCGCCTCCGACGTCACCATCAACGCCCAGCTCTTCCGCGTTGCCGACGGCACCTGCCTGTGGGCCGATTCCTACACGCGCCCCGCTGCCGGCGTCGTCTCCATCCAGCGCGACGTGGTCGGCCGCATCGCCCAGTCGCTCGCGCACGAATTGCTGCCCACTCCTCCCGCCGCCCCGGCACTGGCCTCCACCACCGATCCTCTCGCCTACGACGACTATCTCCGCGGCCTCTTCTACCTCAACAAACGCAGCCGCGACGGCCAGCGCAAGTCCTTCGAATATCTCCAGCGCTCCATCGCGCGCGATCCGCGCTTCGCATCCGCCTACGCTTCGCTCGCCTACGCGTATCTCGTATCCGGCAGTTGGGCGTTCATGAATCCGCGCGACGCCTTTCCCAAAGCGAAGGAGGCCGCCCGCAAAGCCGTGGAGCTCGACGACTCGCTCGCCGAAGCGCACGTCACTCTCTGCGAAGTTCTCCACGTCTATGAATGGAATTGGTCCGACGCTGCATGGGAATGCCGCCGCGCTCTGGAACTGGGCCCCAATTCCGCCATCGTCCACAAAATGTACGCGGAATTCCTGAACCACTCCGGAAAACCCCGCGAAGCCGTCGCCGAAATCGAGCGCGCCCAGAAACTCGATCCACTCTCTCTGATCATCAACGACCAGGTCGGCCTCTACCACATGCTGCTCGGCGAATGGGACCGCGCCTACGAAAAATTCAACGAAGTCGTGGAAATGGATCCGCGCTTCGCTCCCGGCCACTATTTTCTCGGCGCCGCGTTTTACTCCCAGGATCGCTTCTCGGACGCCATCCCCGAATTCGAAACCGCCCGCAAGCTCTCGAACGACGCCACGGAAATGAGCACCAAACTGGCCTGCGCCTACATTGGCGCCGGCCGCCGCCGTGAAGCGACGCAGCTCCTCGAAGACCTCAAGCAGCGCGCCCAGCACGAATACGTCTCGCCTCTGGGCTTCGCGGAAATCTACAGCGAAATGGGCGACGCCGAGCAGACCGTCCGCTGGATCGAAAAAGGCGCCGCCGAGCACGCCTACCTCATGATGTCCGTCCGCGCCTTCGCCGAAACAAAACCCGTAGCCGCCGACCCGCGCTTCCAGCGCGTCCTCGTCTCCATCAATTTCCCGGACGCCAATACGCAGCTCGCCTCAGCAAAATAACCAAGTATTCGTACCGCGAGTTGTCCTGAGCCTGCCGGAGGGCAACTCGCCTCCGCCGCCACGAAGTCGCGCTTCTCTTGAGTGCGAGGGCTCGACTCGCCCGCCGAGCGCCCGGCGCGAGGTTCTTCGATGTTCAAGCCATTCGTCGGTCTTGCACAATTTTCTCTCTGTTGCTACAATTGTTATAACAGCGGAGGATGGCACATGACCGGCCTCAAACTGCGCAAAATCGGCAATTCCCTGGGAGTCGTCCTGCCCAGGGAAGTCGTCAAGCGCCTGAATGCCGAAGAAGGCGACCGTCTTTTCCTCATTGAAGAGCCCAACGGCACCTATCAACTGACGCCCTACGATCCTGCCTTCGAAAAGAAGATGGAGAAGGCCGAAGAAATCATCGCCCGCTACCGCAATACACTGCACGTGCTGGCCAAGTGAAGAAGATTGTCTGGGTTGACGAGCGCGACGCCGTCGTGCTCCACGATCGTCTTTTGGCTCTCGAGGGCGGCGCTGCCGGCCTGCGCGATCCCGGCCTGCTCTCCTCCGCGCTCGCTCGCCCCCGGCAACTTCTCGCCTACGGCAAAAATCCCGACATCATCGCCCTGGCTGCCGCTTACACTGCCGGGATCGTCCTCGACCACCCATTCATCGACGGAAACAAACGCACCGGCTTCGTTGTCGGCGTCCTCTTCCTCGAATTGAACGGCCACCGCTTCACCGCCGCGGAGGAAGCCGCCGCCCAGGCCGTCCTCAGCCTCGCAGCCGGCACAGTCGACGAACCCGCCTTCACCGCCTGGCTCCGCGCCAATTCTAAGCGCCGATAATCCAATCGCAGCCGCCACCTCACTTCCTCCCCACCGAACTGTTTGCAAGTTAGCCACCCCCCCGGGGGGCGTCTTTTTGTTGCGATTAGAAAGTACCGCCGTCGTTTGTTTTGTTGGGGTTACGGCGAATCCGGTTTCCGCTCTGTTGCGATTAGAATTGCCACGGCTAGTGACGAGTGTTGATTTACTAGTAACATTCGATGAAGAAAACAAAGGGGATAGCGCAAGGCCCCTCGACGCGCTGCCCTTACTCCCCTCGACTGCGCTCGGGACAGGCGGGATCCCGATCCCGCCCCGGCGGACTCCAACGGCGAGCCTCGCCGGATCGTGACTGGCGGTTAGTGGAGTAGAAGTGGCGTTTCTCCAGTTCCATTTTGGGAAAGATTGCGACTGACCCGGCAGGATTGAGTTCGAACCCCCTCCCGCAAAACCATTCGGGATGCAAAAGGCGCACATCCGAGAATACCCCCATCATAATTTTGGCGCGGGGGAACGCGGATGGCAATAGTACCCAGGTTATATTCTTGGCCTCGGCCCATTTTGGGAACGTCATTCTCCTGAGTGGCAGGGTGTTGCAGGAATTTGCGCCGCCGGGCGCCAATCGGGAGACCCTTCGGCCTGGCTCAAGGCAAATTGGCGTTCCCAGGCAGGCCCGAAGGCAAAAAGTCGGGTGAGTTAGATTCAACATGCCCACCCTTTGCTAACGGCAACCCCGCAACTGGAGGGCCACCGCCAAATTCAAAATCACAGCCGAAGGCCGTTCAAGGGTATTGAAGGCACTTGGCGGCCGAGTCCGTGCAGACGATTAGCGCGCGCTCGCTGTTTTAGAGGTTGGCTCACTCAGAGATGAGGACGGTCCGGCGCATTCTCGTGGTGCTCAGCCAAGCTTCAGGGGCACTTCAATTCGAAGCGCAGGGTAACTTCTAAGGGTTGTCCGGACATGCTTTCCCGGGCGAATCGCCACGATTGCGCGGCGTCCATCGCCGCCTTCTCCAAAAGCGGGTGGCCGGAGATTGTCTCCACTTTTGTGCCCAGTCCCGTTTGTGGGTCGGTCAGAATTCGCAAGCGGACGTCGCCCGACACGTGTGCAAGCAGTGCCATTCGTGGCGTGACCGGCGACACAAACTTAGTGAAGTGTAGAGAATCCGCCTCCAGCAGAGTGACAACCGATGGATCGGTTGGCGGCGGAGCTTCGGTGTATCCTCTTAATCGCCAGGCCAGGTAGTTGTCGCAGTCCTGATCGCCACATTTGCTGCCGGCGAACGCAGTTTGGTATTTTCCGGAGATGAGCTCGGGCACAAGCTTCGTCCCGAGCTGTTCCATTTCTATTTCCTTTTCTGGCGTGGACCCCTTGAAAGAGAAGTTCTTGCCGAAGGTCCGCCGGAAGATCCGATAGTTGGTATCCCAAAGGTAAGAAACTTCGGGATTCGACGCTTCCAGCACCTTGTGGTCCACCTGTGCGGGGTATGGAAAGTCAAATTCCTCTTGCTTGGTGCCGCACTCGGCCACGATTGTTTGGGTTGCTGAATCCGAAGGGTCCCCGGCGTACTTCGGCGCAGCAGCCTTCAGCGCAGCGTTCACCCCCTCGGGCGCAAAGGCGCAGATGTCCAGGCCGGCGATTTTCCTGACTGAAGTATTCGGGAACACATGCTCCGCTGCCCGGACGAGCACTCGCGGGCAAAAATCATTGGCCAGGGAGATGCGGATCACGCGAACGTGCACGTCGTCGCCTTGCGGCGTAACCTCAAGAATCTGCTCAGACCAGCCGGGAAGGTAATCGGAGAAATAAAACTGGGCGACATAAAAGGATCGAAGTGTTTGATGGCTGCGGGAATCCGCGCCGGCCCGATGAAGCGCGATTGCTCCGCATGCTAGCCAGAAAATGACAAGCAGGCCATTTCGAACCATCACACCTCCGAGTAATAACGACGGATAGTTACGAATCGATTATAACGCCCGCTTTTGTAAAAAAAAAATGCCCTCGACGGCTTAATTGCTACACGGCGATGTCGGGCAGGTGGGCGCATTTACGTGGTTTTGAATGTTTTTCAGAATCTGGGGACTCTTCATCGAGCCTCTGGCCCGCTCAACCCAAGAGAAAAGCGCCCGCCTTCACGCAGAAGACGCGTGACCCGTCACAAAGAGGCGGGAAAGGCGGCCGCTACGTTGGCCAGGACAAAAGAGCCGGCAGGATGCCGGCGCTACGAAGGCCGAAGCTTAGTGCGCCCAAATCTTCGCGGGATCCGTCTCGTAGGGATACACGTGGACCATCCAGTTGAAGATCTGCGCGTGCCAGCGGCCGCCGGCTTCCCGGCAGGCATCTTCGGTGGCAATCGAGCCGCGGAATCCGAACTCCTTCAGCGACGCGGGCTGCAAATGCGCGCCCCTCGGCGGCAGGCAGATGTTGACGTGTTTGTGCCAGCGCGCCACGCTCAGCGGCACGCGCTCGTTCAAATCGTCCTCGCTGGCATTTTTTCGCGCCGTGTACATGGCGCCTTCGAGTTCGTAGCCGTCGCGGGTTTTCCGGTACAGCAGCGAAGTGGGATGCTCGAGATCGAACGTGAACACGGCTTTGAAGGCGTAGCGGTAATTCGTGAAGTGGTAATGCTCCTGCGGGACTTCCGCGTGGAAGATTTCGAAGCCGTCGGCCAGCGCCACTTTGTAGTCCTTGTATTTTTCGATGGCTTTGCCGAGCGTGGCTGCCAGTTCCGCGGCGCGTTTGTCGTCCGCCGGATTTTCCGGACGCAGGTCGGTCATGTACATGTGCGGCCCCATGTCCATGTGGTCTTCGGACATGGCTTGGTTCGCGGACTGCACCGCCTCGGAATTCTTCGCTGCGTGATGGTGGGCATGGTCCATGTTCCCGCCCGCCGCTTTTTGTTGGGAGGGCACGCCGGACATGGAATCGGAATCCTGCTGCTGCGAACTCTGCGATTGCTGAGGTTGATGAGCTTGCGCGGGTTCCTGCGCCGCCAGGACCAAGATAGCTGCACCTATATAAAGGATGCGGCCTGGAATGAATTTCATGGTTTCCTCTCTCCTAGAGTAAACGCGGCGCGGGAGGAAAAGTTTCTGGCGTGTAAAGAAAGTGCCCAAAGCACGAACGCAGTGTTACGCGCGCAAAAAAGTTCGGAGGCTCGAGGGGGTCGAGCCTCCGTATGGGGGTGCAGCAGGAATACAAATCATGACCTGCTCTGGCGCGCAGGCAGTTGCCGCGTCGCCATAGCGGGCACACTTATGGAACCCGTCGTGCTTGGAAAAGTTGCGCGCCTGCCCCTAAATTCAGCCCTATCAGTGGGCTATTCCTGGAAGCAAAACCGGAAGCAAATCCCGTTCCAATCGCCCGGGAAAATGCCCCTTTTATTGAGGGTTTACCTATTTTCGCTTTCGCGTCCTGTACCCTTGACGCGCGCCTCGAAATCTGTAAACTGCGATTTCGCCCATGGCGACAATGCCCAATCCGCTGGACGACCCGCTGCAGGATTTTCAGTTCCCGCAGCGCGAGGCGGCATTTTTCTACGGGCTTTTCCTGCGCGGCCACACGGTCGAAGAATTGCGCCGCGATATCTCCGTCCCGGCGGCAGTGCTGGCCAAGTGGGACCGCGAAACCGAACACCAACCGACGCTCCGGCCGCTCCTCGAGCGCATTGTGCGCTATCGCCGGCACGTCCTGGCGATTTTCGAAAATCTCGTCGGCCACGACTCCACGACGCAGAAACTCCAGTAGCTCACGCGATCCGCGCCGGTCATTTTCGCTCGCCGCGGGTATGGTGCCTTCGTGTGCAGCGCATTGCATGGCCAGCCGGGCGCTCGGTTGCCGCACGCGTTGTTGCTGCGGGCTTGTCGCGCGAATGTTCGCGTACGCGCGTTGACTCCGCGGCAAGCGTCGTTTACACTTTTTCGGTTCCACTCGCAGTGCGTGGTCTGGCCTGCCCGCTACTCCCCGGTAGCTCAACGGTAGAGCATTCGGCTGTTAACCGAAGGGTTGCTAGTTCGAATCTAGCCCGGGGAGCCAACCTTTTCAATCAGTTGGCAAGTTGTCGCACGCGTGGCCTTTGAGACTGTGCCCAATTTTGTGCCCCGTCATGCTCAAAATCGGTCAGTATTCGGGCCGCAAGGGCATGCGGCGACGCGACGCACCCTTGGGAACGATCTTAAGATGCTTCTCGGCGACTTAACAGCGGAACTCACAGGTTTACTTCCCCGCTGGAGCAGGCCTTAGTCTGACGGTAGCCCTCCCCGGCACTACTTGTCCGATTGTCCGCACTTACCAGACATGGTGAGTACTAGCCCGGAACATGTCCGGTTATGCGACTAATCGGGACTTAGCCCGACTCTGCCTGGGTCATTTGCTGGTGGTCAGCGGATTTATCAACATCTATGACCAGGGTGAATTCATTTCTTCTCGACGGCCTCAGTAGCGGCAATCATCCGATGCACGTGCGGCCCTGAGCGCAGACCACCTGAATACAGCACACAACGCTTCCCGGCAGCGACGCCACATGTAGGACAGGGGACGGAAGACTGTTGCCTTAGTGTTGGTGTTGGTTTTGTTTTCATTTCTTGGCTCCGGTGCGTCGCGGTTCGGCGGTCGTGGTGCCGAAAGCCGGAGCCATCCGGCTGGGTCTACGTTTTCTTGACGGACATCGGGCGATTTTCCAGGAACGCGATGACCTGTGCGCTATTTATTTGCAAGCCCCCGTTGTAGCTGACCAAGCCCTTCTTCTTGAACTCGTTCATGAATTTACTTACCCTTGGGCGGGTGGTACCAACCATCTCCGCCAGGGTTGATTGGCTCACCTTCAGGGGGGAGTTCGCCTTCGATTCCTCGGTTATTTTCCCAAACAACAACAGAACCCGCGCCAGTCGCCTTTCACTGAAATTGAAGAATTGATCTATCAGGTCTTCCTCGATTCGAACAACCCGTGCAAGTAAATAACCAACGAAGAGCGTTGCAAAATGCGGGTCTCTCTTGAGCGTGCGAACCGTCCTCTCCTTTTGGAGTCGAATGACATTCGATTGTCCGATTGATCTCGCTGTGCAAATCCGCAGAGATTGCCCTGCTAGACAGCCTTCGCCAAAGAAGCTACCTCGCTGTAGGATGGCGATTATAGCTTTCTTGCGCGTAGTGACGGCCGTGAGCTTCACCGTCCCGCTCTCGATGTAGAAAACAGAATCAGCCGGATCTCCTTGCGAAAAGACGACCTCTTTGTCTCGGTAGTTCCGAAAGGTCATCCCAGTACGAAACTTCTTGCGGAGAAGTGAATGACTGACACCGAGACTACGTTTACTCGCCATTCGGGTCTGCTCCTTCAATCAACTCAGGAAACTGGTCCAGCGATGGCTAATCGTAGACTCGTAGGACCAACCCGTCTAGATGAGCAAAATTGACCACATGCAAGGTGAGCAAAATTGAACGTCCAGAAGTGAGTAGCTGTGCTAACCGTTCCAACAAACCGGAGAACAGGGCTTCCCAGCAGCTAAGTGCGCCCACTTGCCCGATTAACGCGCAAACCGGACATGTAGAGTACTGGGCCGGAAGATGTCCAGTAATGCGACTAACCAGGCATGTGGAATTGCTTCTGAATTGCCCGTCATCCGGGATGATCGCCGAGACTTTAGGTCTACAATCATTGCGTGAACCACCACAGCGTCGCGGTCGTCAGCATTACGGGTACCTGTCTTGATGTGCTGGGCAGTCTCTATCTGGCCTACGACCTATTGGGCGGACAACACGGCCCGTTGCGGCTGCTTACCCGCGCGGTAACGTACTCCGTTGTCTTCGGCATTGGCTACGGCCTCGGCCTTGGTCTTTTCTTTGGCCTGACTACCGGTATCGCGACCGGTATCACTCTCTCGATTGAATTCAGCCGAGCGTCTCGTGGGTTAGATCATTACTCCTTGCGTTGGGAAGGGCTGTTTTCCGCCATCCGGGGATTCGGTTTCGGACTTGGGCTGTACAGGATTTTGGGCTTCGGATTCGCAATCGCATTCGCCATTCTCATAACCATAGGCCAAGTATTCGCCTACTCTCGCGGCATGCGTCCTGCCACCGACTATTCAGCGTCTCGGCGTCCACGGCTTACGCGTCGTCAGTTTTGGGGAACTGTGGTCCGTACTTTAGGCTACATGGTCACGGCCCTGATCTGTAGCGCCTTCATCCATCACCTGGATCACGCCTGGTCTTTTGCGATTCGCGTGGGATTGGTAACAGGCCTTGTCACCGGCGTGGGAGTGACGGTCAATCCTTACATCGAATACTACGCGGACAATCTTCCTGAGCGACGGCTTGGCGTCTTCGGCGTTGGACTCATCTTTTTCGGTTTCGCCCTGCAATCCCTACAATATTGGCTGGCGCTCTTTGATGTACCTCTGACCTAAGAAATCGTCCTTTCGCGCCTCTTCTTGATCCACAAGAGTCGTCGGCCACGGGAAACTACTGGCCTACATCCTGGTAAACGCGCTAACCGGACAAGTCAATTCCTGGGGCGAAACCAAATCTTTTCGACTCAGTTTTTCTATGTGCCGACCATTGGGCCAAATGACCGCCGAGTGTCAGAAGACGAGCCACCCTCTCCACCTCAGTGGATAGAGACACCTGAACTGGCGTGGTCCTAACGCAGGTCCCGGAATGCGGGGCTGGTCTTAAAGCGCTTGGGAAATTTCTCTTCATAGGAAGACAGGCCGGGGCAAATCAGACGTCTGTGGGCAAAGGAAAAGCCAAACTTCTCCATTTCTTTTTCGGCTTTCTCTGCAGACCAACCCTCTCGGGCCATACGGTAGGATGCAATCATCATTCCCGTGCGGTCGTCACCCACACGGCAGTGGACGAAAACCTTCTTATCTGGATTCTGTTGAAGCAGCGTAAGGAATTGCGCGAACGTTTTATCTTTTGGAAAGGAGCACTGCCAGGGCATCGGCACGTACTGCATCCCGAGATTTGTTACGATCCTCCGCTCACTGTCGCGCGACCCACGCAGATCTACCACGATGTTGACCCCCATCTTTGCCAGGGTGCGAAATCCCTCTTTGGAGGGCTGTCCGCCGCGATATAGTGTCGGAGTCGCCTCGCCGAAATTTGGCAAGTTCTTGCGCATTGACTCGTCTCGACTTGACGGTAGGGCGAGCGAAGAAGAATTTGACTCCGGATACACATTTGCGGTGGCGGATAACGTGGCCGCGAGGAGCGCGAGGGTTGCAAAGCTACCGGCGGGTCGAGGCATTTGGCTCCGAACTTCTGATTTTCTGTGTTCAACCATTCGCGCAGCTTAATCGGACGGAGCCGCAGCCCTTGTTTTCGTGAGCATCGAGTATACTCAACCCTTTCACTGAAGTTGGCGAATCCTTCATCGGCAACCCAGCCGTAGGCATGAAACCATTAGCCCCTGCGATAGCCGATGTCTTCGGCGGGCTCATTCTACACCATGGTCTCGGGCTTTCCGAAGCTCCCGATAAACGCGCTTACCGGACAAGTACCCCTAGTTCCGCGTAGGCGACTAAAGGAAAAGTTCAAAAGCTGTTAAAGGCAGCGGACATTAGTGCCGACTAGAGAGCAATTGAGGTTATCGCTACCTCACAGGGATCCAGACAAAAGACTGCCAATTAGGCGCAGGCGTATATGAGCACGTGCCCCAATTGAGCGCCGCACCAGCCGGCGGCGTGAAGCTTCGGCCTTCAATGCGGTCGGTGGTCACCAACGTGAATTCAATAGGCTCAGTCACGGGACAAATTGGGCCGCTTTGTGTCTTGAGAGCACGTCCGCTCGTCTTGCCCACGTACTTCTCACCGTCCTTCTTAGCCTCCGTCAGGATGAACGTGCCTGCCTTCGCGGCAGCTTCAGGCAGGGCAACTTCGGCATAGATGTATTCGCCTTCGAAGCGAAGCGTGCGAACGTTCCCGGCAGTCATAGATCTCCAGCGACTAGGAAATCCGGAATTTGCATTCGACGCGTTCGATTTCGGTGCCTCAATAGAAACTGGAGCTTCCTTTGCGGGAGCAGTCGTAGTCGCCTGAGCAGCCGAAGGAGTGGGAGCGGCAACAGAGTTGGCGAGCGGTGTATCTTGCTTAGGTGTCTCAACTTTAGTGACCGCCGAAGGCAGAGTGGCAGTGGACACAGCCGGCGTGGCCTGCGGAATCGGGCGGCACGCCTGAGAACCGAATATTGATTCACCTTCAAACAGAAAATAGCCCGAATCCGCGAGGTTGCGGCACACCCAGTTCGACGGGTCGGGGCTTTGAGCCGACACCACACCTGAGAACATGAATAGGCACAAAATCACTGTGGTTGTTTTCATCTCTTCCCCATTTTCTTGGCTTCGTCAGTGCCGCAGGCTCCTACCGTTCCCCTCTAAAATGACTCACGGGGACAAAGAGCGGCCATAGTACTTTCGCTAATAAGTCAATCCAGTGTTGAGTTCACGGGGGCGGGCGATGTCACTCATGGCTCACAGCTTACCTAAATTGCATTGAACCAGCGCCATCGCTCGTCCAATGCAAGGCACTATTCTCCGATCTCCCGATCAATGCGCTTACCGGAGAAGTGAAGTAATACTTGTAATGTCCGATTATGCGACTTATCGGGAGTTGACCACCAATGCTAGCTGGCGCGCGCAGCCTTTTGTGCTTGGAATGTCTTGCACTGACACCATACGCGGCCGGTTTTCTTGGGGTCTGGATTGGGCCGCCAGCCGGTGCAGCCGTATGTTCGATGTAACGACGCCGGATGTCCGCAAACACATAGGTCAACTGGCTGCATGGCGATCCTTGCTGAGTGTGCTGGGATGCCCGTGATGCGTGATGCTGGTCTGACTGCAAGCAGTACGCTCTTGCTCAGAACTCGTCAACATTAATTTCCTGGCGGGTCGGTTCCGTCGGTCGTAGAGATCTCCCTGGTCTATTCAATCACAAGTCACGAGGGAGTGCATGAAAGCCGAACGGACCGAGTTCTTGGACCTTATTTGGGAGGGCGCAATTCGGTGTCCAGATAACTTCATCGCAACTGCGCGTCGATGCCTCGGAAGTTTTGTGCGCCTTTACATGTTGAGGCGCATTGTCCCCCATTTAAGAGCTGGGGTGTTTTCCCTACTGCAAACTCAGGAATGTGCCTGATTGCGGAGTCTTCTCGCCGCCGGTACTCTGCCGCGGTATATGTCGGCGGGGAGCTTCACCAATTCGTAGAACTTGAGCGGGGACGGCAAGAAAGTTCCCCCGAGGAGGCCCCAACATCTTGCCTCCCTTGCACCCCACTCTCTGGTGAAGCCTCCCGCCCCCGCAAGTGCCTCGGTCGCCTTCGAGGTGAACATGAGCAGAGCGGCGAATCGAGACTACGAAACCCGGGAGATTGTGGCTGCTAGGATCGACTCTTGCATAGACTCGCTCCTCAGGAATGACACGAAGTTGCTTAGCTTGAATGTCCATGAAAGGACCGTAACGCAGCAACTTGCTACCTACATGCAAGGAAAATTTCCAGGCTGGCAGGTGGATTGCGACTATAGCCGCCTGGGCGATGAGGTTAAACGCCTGCGACTACGCGACGGGATCGTGCCGGTTGTTTCTAATATCGTCGCGCATGTACGCGATTCAGAAGAAAACCTCTTGGTGATTGAAGCGAAGAAAGATGATGTGCCGCGAGTCGAGGATGGAGACTACGAGAGATTGGAGGCCTTCAAAGACCAATTAGGTTACAAATACGCCATTTTTCTAAAGCTTGTCACCGGCAAGACGCCCGGAATCGAAGTGATTTGGATTTAACTCTCTCATGGCACTCGTTGTTGTGAAGTGGTCGAACGTCAAATTGCTTTGATGGAGTGAGAGATCACAGGTCACTCGAGAGAAGCCTAACTGATTGGAGAACTTAGATGAAACAATCAAATCCAATGGCGGAAGATATGTTTGAGAAAGCTCGCGAAGCGTTCTTCGGAACCGCAAAGACATCACCGAAGCCGAACGCGTCTTTAGCCGAGTTTCTCAGACCACGAGACGAGCCCCACCAAAATCAACTCACCGACCATTCCGCGGACGGGCGCGAGGCAGCTTAGCTGCTCGTGAAAAACAAACTCTAGACCGAGCTGCTGCGCTTGGCTACTGCCTCGCGTACCATTTGAGGGTCAAGTCCCGATTAACGCGCTTACCGGACAAGTTCAGTACTAGCCTGGATCATGTCTGGTTATGCGACTAATCAGGACTTGGGAATTGCTTCGTTCCCATTCCAAACTTGAAAAATCTTCCGATGAAGTTGAGAATCTCAAGGTTGATCGCCCCATCGGCCCCGCATCCGAGTGATCGACCTTTTGGCCTCGCATCTAACCCTTTAGGAGAAGATTCGCCATGTCGCATCATTTCGATACGCCTACTGCAAAAGAAGACCCCCGTATCAACATCTGCGACTTCTACTTGTTTCGCGGCCGCCCGGGCACAACGGTCACGGCTTTGACCGTGAATCCGAATGCCGGCGTCGGCGCGCCAGACACCTTCCGCGACGAAGGTCTCTACGCCTTTCGCTTCGACACGGATCGCGATCTTCGCGAAGACGTCACCTTCAAGGTCCAGTTCGGGGCGCCCGCCCACGCCGATGGCGGTGAGCACCGGCACGTTCAGACCTTCGCGGTCCGGCGCGCCACCGGAGCGGACGCTCTGAAGGGTGCCGGGGGCGAACTCATCATTTCCGGGAATACGGGACGCGTTGTGAAAGCGGATGAGGGCTGCCTGGCGTACGCAGGCCTCGCGCCCGATCTGTTCGCCACCGATGGCGCCGGTTTCGGTGCCTTCAGAAAAGCTCTGTGGTCCGAAAACCGGTTTGCCCCGGAGGCGTTCCAGAATCGCCAGAACTTCTTCGCCGGCAACAATGTCACCGCCGTCGTCCTCGAGGTCCCCAGCAGCCTGATCGGCCGAGGTGTGGTGCACGCCTGGGCCACCGCATCGCTCTACGGGCACGCGCCGGAGGTGCAGGTATCGCGTTGGGGCCTGCCGATGATTACTCACTTCCTGCTCTCCGATCCTTCGCTGCACGACGCATCGGAAAACTACAACCGCGCGGTCCCGGCGGACGAAGTGGCGCTGTTCTCCAAACCGATCCACGACTTCGTGGAAAAAGTCACCGCGCTCGCCCACTCA
>Ga0210410_10002216_pt1 | contig 17553 bp, 14 predicted proteins | sample IncBWC4MmetaG_FD_161058 | JGI IMG/M metagenome (GOLD analysis project Ga0210410, IMG submission 161058) | Forest soil microbial communities from Barre Woods Harvard Forest LTER site, Petersham, Massachusetts, United States - Inc-BW-C-4-M | ecosystem: Environmental > Terrestrial > Soil >... | reverse complement strand
GTGAGTGTTCCTGTCTTGTCAAAGATCACGACATCCAGATCGCGCGCCCGTTCGAGCGCCAGCCGGTCTTTCACGAGTAAACCATTTTGCGCTCCCAGTGAAGTTGAAATTGCAATCACCAGGGGAATCGCCAAGCCGAGCGCATGTGGACACGCAATGATAAGCACGGTGGCGGTTCTGGTGAGTGCATGTGCGCTATCACCAGCCAACCACCAATATCCGAACGTCAGCGCACCTGAAGCCACTGCAACATAGAACAAGAGCGCGGCGGCACGGTCGGCAAGAGCCTGCGCCGGCGAGCCGGAAGCCTGAGCAGCAGCGACTAGTCGCATGATTCCTGAGAGGGCTGTCTGTTCTCCAACGGCGCTCACTCGGACCCGCAGACTTCCTCCCGCAGCGACCGTGCCCGCGACAACCGTGGTACCCGGCCCTTTCGAAACTCCCCGCGATTCGCCCGTGATCAGCGACTCATCCACATCGGCGGTGCCCTCAATCACCGTGCCGTCCGCAGGTACTCGAGCTCCAGGCCGCACCAGGACGACATCGCCTACTCGCAATTCCGCTAGAGGAACTTTTTCGACGCCTGACTCCGTTATGCGCTCTGCACTGTCCGGCAGCAACGCGGCCAGCGCGTCGAGAGCGCCTCTAGCTTGTGCAATCGCCTTCATCTCAAGCCAGTGGCCAAGGAGCATGACGGTGATGAGCGTCGCGACCTCCCACCAGACATCGATCTTGAAAAACCCGAATGTCGCGGCAAGCGAAGCGACAAAGGCAACCACGATGCCGAGACTGATCAGCGTCTTCATTCCAGGTCGGCGGTCAGCGAGTTCTCCCCAAGCGCCGCGAATAAACACGCTTCCGCCATACAGGAAAACAACCGTGCCAAGAAAGGCAGGGATATATTGCGAGGCAGGAAAAGTGGGAGCGGTGTAGCCAAGCCACTGTTGAACCTCCCCCGACCACGCGACGACGGGGAGTGTGAGGATCAGAGTCAGCCAGAATTTGTCCCGGAACATGGCCACCGAGTGTCCGGCATGCCGGTCATGACCCATATGTGCGGCCGCAGTCTTCGGACGTACCGCATGTTCCATATGCATCGTGTGTTCAGCGTGCTGGTGCTGTAGACCAGGCTTCATGTGGAGACCTGTCTAGCGCATGAGCCAAAGCGCATATTGCATCGACCGGAACACGGTCCATTGATGGTGTGCCCGCAAGATGCGATACCACTGGATGAAAGTTAGTGATTTCATGATCAATACCTCTTCGCTGACTACTTCCGTGGAAGCATGACTTTGGCTCCGGCGCGAAGCCATTTCGTCCGAGCCCTCGGCATTGGATAGAAGCAAAAACAATGCCAAAGGTGTCGGGGCAGCCTGCTTTCCGATGCACATCTCGACGAACACAATAAGTCGCACCGATCGGAGAGTGTGTCGCGGCGCGGACTCGTGTGTCGAAGCGCGGACTCGTTGTCGAATTTCGTGACACTTGGCCAAGCACAGCTGAGCGTTCTCCGATAGAGCACATGAACTTACGACCTTCTTCTTTGGCCAAACGGTTGCTTCTAAACCAGACACATCGAGGAATTGGTATTTCGTTTGCGATTCGATCACTCGGCGATCGGCAAGAGGAGACAACCAATGGAAACGGTTCAAACGATTCACGCCGCCGGCGGCCCCGAGCCCGTAAAGCCGATCCCGCAGAGGGAGCATGAGCGGTTCGACGCACTATTGTTGAGGTACTCGCCCGTCCTCTACCGGATCGCCTTTCGCAAGCTCGGCAACGCTGAGGACGCAGAGGATGCCCTCCAAGATGCTCTCCTATCGGCTTTCAAGAACATGCACCAGTTCAGGGGCGAAGCACGGTTCTCCACATGGCTTGGCAGCATTGTACTGAACTCCGCCAGAATGCAACTCCGGCGCCGGGTAAACCACAATTTGGTCTCGCTTGACCAGCATGACGAGGATCATGAAGAAGGAAACCCCATTTGGGCGGAACGGCTCAAAAACGGTTCGCCCAATGCGGAGGAATCTCTCCGGCAAACACAAACCCGGGAGACCCTCGAACGAATAGTGGAACAGCTGCCCGCCCGGCTGCGCGTGGCTTTCCGCCTGCGAGTGTTTGAAGGGTTAACGACCTCCGAGGCGGCCGCAGCGCTCGGTGTGCCAGAGGGCACTGTGAAAGCCCGGTTCTTTCGCGCTCGCATGCAAGTGACCGCTCTCATGCGCCAGGTGATCGATTCGCCCCGGCACGCAAAAAACGGACAAAACCGTGGAACCAGTTCGAGACGGCCGCTCGAAGTTCGGTAGTTCAGAGAGCCAGGCTGGCAGGTGAATACCAATGTTGATTGTTTACATGAGGCCATGATCTGATGCCTCTCTTTTCGGAACGTAGCGATAAGACCCGTGAAATCAGTATCTCCATCTCTCACCTCATCTTGACCTTGGCATTCGCCGTCTTGTCAGGCGTCCCACTCGTGTGGGCACTGGTAAGGTACTGGCTGTTTGCTCCGTGAAAGGAATCAAAGATCGCGTGTCTTCAGGAATCACAACGATCGCCTGCTCTGAGGTGCCGGTCGCGGTGTCGAATGACCGTACTTCGACCGAAGGTGTCGATGTGTCGATGCGAAGGCAGTCCTTCTCCTCACGAACTGTCGTTTACCCGAGTCCGTCGGCATAACGACCGTAGTATGAGTCCTACGGAAATGTGGAAACGATTGGCATCTCCCATGCATTATCTCAAGTTTGCTCGAAAGTTGAGACACCGTGTGCGTTGCGGGCACTAAGCGCAGAGAAGGGGCAGAGAAGATGAAATCAGCCGTTCGCCAGGAACTGGACCCCACGATCCGCAGCAACGATACGCGGGATTTCCACTCCTCTTTGCGAGCAAAGATTGTCGGACAGGAAGAGGGCGTTCAGTCCCTGGTGTATATGTTCCAGGTATTTTGCGCGGGCCTGAACTCGCCGGGCCGCCCGGTGGGGAACTTGCTGTTCCTGGGGCCGACGGGCTCGGGTAAGACGCGCATCGTGGAAGCGGCGGCGGAGATCCTGTTTGGGGACGCTCGCGCGGTGATCAAGGTGGATTGCGCAGAATTCCAGCATTCCCACGAAATCGCCAAGCTGATTGGCTCACCTCCAGGGTACCTGGGCCATCGCGAGACTCATCCGCTGATCACTCAAGAGGCGCTGGCCGCGTGTCATACCGATAAGCTCAAGCTCAGCTTTCTGCTCTTCGATGAAATTGAGAAGGCCAGCAACGCGCTCTGGCAACTGCTTCTCGGCATGCTCGATAAGGCCACGCTGACGCTCGGGGACAACCGCCGCGTGGACCTGTCTCAAACGATCATTTTTCTCACGTCGAACCTTGGCGGTGGAGAAATCACCGAACTGATGAACGGTGGCATGGGCTTCGTACAGCCTTCGGACAAACCGGAAGCAGGTCTCGACCAAAGAGTGGAGCGTACTGCCACGGAAGCGGCGCGACGGAAGTTTTCACCGGAGTTCATGAACCGGCTTGACAAAGTCGTCGTCTTCCATCCTCTCAGGCGCGAGCAGCTTGAACAGGTTTTGGATATCGAACTTGGGCAGGTGCAACAGCGCGTTCTGGAAACCGCCAAAGGACAATTCTTGTTCCGCGTGACCAACGCGGGCCGCGACTTCCTTTTGCAGGAAGGCACGGATCAGCGCTATGGCGCGCGGCACCTGAAGCGTGCCATTGAACGTCAGGTCGTTTATCCGCTCGCCAATCTGCTGGCCACGGAACAAGTGCACCTCGGCGATCTCATCTGCATCGACTGGAACAAGGAACAGGGCTGCCTCAGCTTCGTCCGCGAAGGTGAAAACCTCGCTGTCTCCGCCAGGAAGCAGGAATCGGTCATCCCTGCGCGCGCAGCGACGGCACGCAGCGGCGAGTCCGCAGATGCTCCCGGGGCTACCCTATCACCAGAGCCAGTATGAGTTGGGATTCGATCAACGGCCGCTAAGCGTGCGCGAAAAGGGATGGAGATGAAGTTGCAAATGAGTTCGACTCTTCGCCCGAGGAACTTATGGATGCACTAGCGGTCATGGGCTTCGCGTTGGGGATGCGGCACGGCGCGGATCCTGACCACCTTGCAGCGATCGATGGTTTGACACGCGTTCGGCCTCGTACAACGAACGGAATCTATTTCGCGTTTGGCCATGTTTTGGTTGTGGTGCTACTTGTGATGGGAATAGGTCACTTTCTGGCAACTCGATTGGCGTTCGCTGGTCCCTGGAGTTTGATTGTGATCGGCTCAGTGAATTTGTGGAGACTGCTCCGGGGAGCGGCAGCACCTCGGATTAGATCGCATCCCATCGTAGTTCAACCGTTCCTTCTCGGCATGCTATTGGCGGCGGGGTTCGAGACAGCGTCACAGCTTTCTGCCCTGATTCTTGCTGGCCAGGGCAGTGCATGGTTGCTTGGAGTAACGTTTTCATTCGGAATGGTTCTCGTCGACGGATTGGATGGTTACGTCGCGGGCTCGACGCAGCGTCTCGCGGCCATTGGTCAAACAAGGGCAAAAGCGGCGTCGCGGGCACTTGGCATCATCGTGGTCATTTGTGCATTTGGTCTTGGCGGGGCTGAACTGTTCGGAACTGAGTTAATGTCGGTTGCCCTCCCGCTCGGACTATCGTTATTCGTAATCGTGCTTGGATTGCGAATCTGGGCGAGGTCAAAAGGCCCAACCGCGAGAGACACCCAGATTTCCTGGGTGGAAATGCGAGGGAAAATTGGCTGACTGCGTGAATCAAGAACAACGGACTCTTGTCGGTGACTGTCCCGGCATTGTGGAATGCGCGGGACCGCTCGATGTGATTTTCGGTGTTCTCACGCAATTTGCTGCGATCGGCCCGATTCTTCTGATGCTTGGGGCCGGAAGGAGAAACGGAAATGCCAAAGGAGACTGCAACTCAAGCCAAGAAGGCGGGCGAGGCAGTTCAAGAAGGACTGACTGACCTCAAAAGCGAAGGCGTCACTGAGATTACGGCTGAATTGCGTCGCTTGCTAGCCGACACATTTGTACTGTACTTGAAAACTAAGAATTTCCACTGGCACATGAGCGGGCAGCACTTCAGGGACTATCACTTGCTGCTGGACGAACACTCGGATCAGATCTTTGGCGCAACCGACGAAATTGCCGAACGTGCACGAAAGATCGGCGGAACGACGTTGCGATCAATCGGCGACATCTCCCGGCACCAGCGTTTGAAGGACAATGACGAGGAAAGGGTCACCCCGAAAAAAATGCTGGCAGAGCTCGCCACCGATAACAGGGCGCTGATGCGATATTTCCGCTCGGCTCATGAAACTTGCGAGAAGTACAACGATGTAGCGACCGCCAGCCTCATCGAGGTCTGGATTGATCAAACGGAGCGCCGGTCGTGGTTCCTCTCGGAAATCGTACAAGGGCTCTGACGACTTGGTTATGCTCGGGGGTGAAATGAATGACCTCACAAAATGTTCGGCCCAGGCGATGTTCAATAGAAACCAGATTGCAGCAAAGTGTTCGGAGCCTCGCTGATACAGATGGGATCTGGGAAGTTCCAGACGAGGAGATTGTCAGTCATGCAGGAAGCAACTAGTCACGCACCAGCCCTGCCTATTCCAATGTTTCCGGCAGGAGTGGACACGCGGTGGGAAACCACAAATTGCTTGGTATGGAACGACCGAGAACGTATAGACGAAGAGCAAGAGCTCATTTACGAGGTTGCTTGGATTCCCGAGTTGAGTATCTGGCGACGGTTCCTGCGATCGCGGCGTAAACTGCCTAGCTGAAGACTCTGTTTGCACAAGCGTTGGGCGCAGAGCGGCGAGTCTGAACCTTAATGTTGGCCAATCTTCGCGAGATTCGCGGAATTGGAATGCCCATCTTCTTGACTAGCTGAGCTTGAACTGCTTCTTGCAGATGGTCGCGGCTCTGATCCTCGGCTCGAGGGTTTAAGGTGGGTTTCCGCTGTGCTTACCCTCCTGCATGTTCGGCTTTCTGGTGTGCTTGATGAACGCGTGTGGCCGGTGTGTCGAACATTCGACGTTTTTGACATGAAGTCGGGAAGTCGTCATCGCTCCGTAGCACGCTAGCTCCGAACTCCAGTCTCTTCCGCAATTAACAGCCAGGAAACGAGTTCCCTTGTCTTGCGAGAGAGTCATCGAGATTTGGTATGCAAGATGCATTCTCATGAGAACTGAGAGGAACGACTACCGCTCGGAAGTAGAGGCAGCCGATAAGGACACCAGGGGTGATCAATGACAACAAGGGGCGCACGCAGCGCGTTTCCGCTCAGTTATCACATCCCGTCGATCTTGATGCACTATCCTCGCCTCGTCCGCTGGATGAGGCGGCTGGCCATACTCGATGAAATGACAGCTGCTACGTGCATTCGCGACCTGAAGGCTGGCCGACGCAGGAGCAGTGAGGCTGTCAATCGTTACGGAGGAACTCATAAGGTTGTGACTGAGGCATGGAAATATCGCAGAGCAATAAGCCTCCTCCTGGGAAGCGTTGCCTGAAATGGACTGCGAAATGTTTGCGACGGAAGGGAGAGAAGGATGACAGGTAAACAGATGACAAGCGTGTTTCGGAAAGAGTCTGACTCGACGCTAGTCGCAGCGACAAAGAATGGGGAGAACCAGGCCTTCGAATTTCTCGTGAAGCGACACGAAGCAAAGACTTTCTCCGTTGCTTTCAGGATAACCCGCAACCGAGAGGACGCTCAGGACGTCGTGCAGCAGAGCTTTCACAAAGCGTTTATGCACCTCGACAGGTTCCAAGGGAAATCGTCCTTTTCCACTTGGTTGACGCGGATTGTAATCAACGAAGGGCTTATGTGTCTGCGGAAGAATCGATCTCGGAGGGAAATCTCTCTTGACGATGTGAAATCAGAACCCGAGGAGCTGTTCCCTGTGGAGATTGCGGATCGAGGGAAAGACCCTGCAGAGATATACGAACAACGGGAGAACGAACGCATTCTTTGCGAAGCGATGAATCAGTTAAGTGCGGAATTTCGGACCGTCGTCTGCCTGCGACTGGAAGAGCAAACGGTCAGTGAAACAGCCGAGATTTTGGGCCTAGGGATCGGGACCCTGAAGGCCAGATTGTTTCGAGCGCGGCAGAAATTGCGCGTGCTGCTTACACGCAGTCCGGAATTCCGTGGCGATCGAACAATGAGCAAGACGCGACAGCGTCTTGACGGTGGCCTCAATTCGCATCCCCCGGCGGAGGGAGTGACGAGTCAGGGCTCCCGTGCTGCTGGAAGTAAAGCCAGGGCTGCAGCTGTCGTGGGCTGGCGGAAGAGTACTCGGGAGCGGGCATTGCGAAGCACTGAGTCAAGGATGCTAGAGGTAGCATGAGCTCGGAGCATATCTCTAAAACGAAACGGAGTTCATGTGCGGCGCCATCGACTCGACGCTCGGTGCAAATTTTAGCGGCACTCTACATTCACGCCTTGGCGCTTGTGATCCTCGTGGTCTTTTCGCGAAACGTTTTCTCCACGACGATTCGCACCACGCTCTTGGCAATACTTCGTTAAGATCTCTCATCCAAGGAAATATGGTTTATAAGTGCGGAACCCGTTTCCACTTCCGCATTCCGAAATATCTGAGCAGACGTGAGCAACTACTTATGCCAAGCCGGGGTTCGTTTATGTTCTTGACAAGCGGAAAAGGCGGGCTGATAGTGAGGGGCTGCCGATAGCTTGCTGCGAAACCTGTGGGCGATGACTCGGGCTTGCGGGCGAAATTTTTATTGTGTTGGGCTCTGCGATGCCGTCCGGACCCTACTCAGTCTTCCTCAGGAACGACAGGACCGCGATATAGCTCCCGCTGCTGGGCGAGATTTACGTCGTGGAGCTTTCGCCCTACACGCTCAAGCCTCCCTGTGAGGATTCGGAGCCTTGTGGCAGATAAGATCGAAGTTATGGAGGAGCCGCATGAGAGGCCCCAGTGACGAGATCACCCTGGGCATTACAAACGATCACGTCGCGCTTGGTAGCCACCTCATCCACTTTTGGCAGAACGAGGAGGAATTCGAGCGTGGAGCTCGCTTCCTCGAGCTTGGAATCAACAACGAATTCGAGTATTGCGTCCTGTTCGGGCACGATGAAGCGAATCAACAGGTTTTGGAGATTCTGCGGAAGAAATATGCGGAGTTGGATCGCGTGATCCAGGAAGGGCGGCTCGTCATTTTGCGCCGCGAGGTTTCCGCATCTGAGACGCTAGCTAATATCGAGGCAGCCTTTGCGGCCGCTGTGAGCAAGGGAGCAACGGCAATTCGTTACCTGGGCAATCTTGGTATGGGCCAAGCCCCCTTGCCCGGTAAGGGCGCTGACGAAGTAGTTGAACTTGAAAATGGGGCAACGCTTCTGGGCCGCCGCTATCCATGCGTCATTGTCTGCATGCATGACGTCGACACAGTTTCTGGTCGCCTCGTGCTGAACGCGGGCTTTGGCACGCATCCGCTCGCTGTTCGTGGGCACGCGCTGAGGCAAAACGCCTACTTCGCGCCCCATGAGGAGGCAGCACGTACTTATCGAGCCGCCCGATGATGAGGAGTGTTTCTTCGACATTAAACGTTGAGCCTGTTCTGAGAGTCCGCCCGGAATTTTTCATAAAGCTCGTGTCAGCAGGCTAGAGAATGGAGCGGAAGAGCGGTGTTTCTGCGACTGGTGACTTAAAAAGTTGTTGTGATCGAAACTCCCGTTGCTGCCTACGTTGCAAACCATGACCGCTGAAGCACAAGGTGTTGGACGGAGCACAGAGCCGATAGACCTCCAGGCTCTAATCGAAACCATTCCAGCATTGGTCGTATGTGCTCTGGCAGATGGTTCTGCTGAGTTTGCGAATCGCGCTTGGCATGAATACACGGGTTGCTCGTCACCAGAATTAACCGGCTGGGGTTGGCACGCAGCAATCCACCCTGACGACCTTCCAAAATTCATCCAAGAATGGACTGTGGCCACGGCCGCTGGCAAACCGTTCGAGACTGAGGCCCGCATACGGCGTGCCGACAGCGAATATCAGTGGTTTGCGATCAAAAAGGCTTTGGCCGTCTCCCGAGACCAGGTTGGCGAGCCTTCGCTACGCGCATTAATCGCGTGTGAGGACATTCACGAACGCAAACAGGCACAAGCCAGGATCCAACAAAGCGAGCAACGATGGCAAACAGCTTTCGAGAATTCAGCAATCGGCATAATGATGCGTGACCGTGTCGACCGCTTCCTTGCCGCGAACAGGGCCTTCCGGAATATGTTGGGATACACAGAGTCGGAGCTGTATCAGCTGTGCCAACTTGACGTTACCTACGAAGGGGATCGTGAATTTAACCTGGAGTTGATCGGAGAACTCTGGGAAGGCAAGCGGCAACACTTCCAAATCGAGAAGCGCTATCGTCGAAAAGACGGCACGCTGGTTTGGGTCCGTAACAATGTCACTCTCGTTCCAGGAACAGGTGCTGTAGCCCCTTTCTTGCTTACAATCGTCGAAGATATTACTGAACGCAAAAAGGAAGAATCCGAACGGCGCTACATCGAACAGAGATACGGCGTCATGGTCGAAACGGCCAGTGACGCCGTCGTCTGCATTGACGAGAGCGGTGCGATCCTGCTTGCAAACCCCGCCACCACGAAGGTCTTTGGTTATGACCCGACGGACCTGATTGGACAACCTCTCACCATGCTCATGCCGGAATACCTGCGGAAGCTGCACGAGGATGGATTCAGACGGTACTCGGCGACAGGCCAGCGGCATATCAACTGGCAAGGTACCGAATTGGTTGGCGTGCGCAAGAATGGCCAGGAGTTCCCCGTGGAAATTTCGTTCGGAGAACTGACCAAGGACGGACACCGGGTATTTACCGGCTTCATCCGCGACATCAGTGAACGGAAGCAGGCCCAAAGAGCCGTCCAAAACGCGCAAGCTGAGCTTGCGCGTGTTTCTAGACTCACAACTATGGGCGAATTTGCGGCTTCGATAGCGCATGAAGTCAACCAGCCTCTGACGGCTGTAACCAATAATGCTAGCGCCTGCTTGAGACTGCTCGCTCGTCGTAAGCTCGATCCCGAAGTTCTGCGTAGTGCCCTTGAAGAAATTGTTACAGATGGCACTCGCGCAAGCGCTGTGATCGCTCGGATACGCGCGTTCATAAAGAAAACGCCTACTGAGAGAAAGCATTTGGATATAAACGACGTGATTCAGGAGGTGCTCGCTCTAGCTCGCCGCGAGCTTTCTGACAATCGAGTGCTGCTGGAGTTGCAATTGACAAAAGCGCTACCGCTTGTGCTGGCTGATCGCGTTCAGTTGCAGCAGGTTCTGCTGAACCTGATAATGAATGGCATCGAAGCCATGACTGCGGTCACGGACCGGCGTCGCACGCTTTGGGTGCAATCCCAGGTCGATGGAGCTGGCGATGTATTGGTTGCAGTGCGCGACTCGGGTAGCGGCCTTGGTTCGGAAGGCGATCACGTTTTCACTGCGTTCTTTACAACGAAACCGAACGGGATGGGAATGGGTTTGCCCATCAGCCGCTCACTCGTTGAAAGTCATGGTGGTCGATTGATGGCCACGCCCAATTCGCCCCACGGGGCGATTTTTTCCTTCACCCTGCCCGCAGCCGCCGGGAGGCCCACATGACTCAAGCTCCCATGGTTTTCGTTGTCGATGATGATCCGTCCGTACGTTCCTCCCTCAAGTTCCTTATGACCAGTGTTGGTCTGCAGGTTGAAAGCTTCGACTCGGCTGACGCCCTTTTGAAACGAAAGCTGCCAGACGCTCCCAGTTGCTTGGTACTGGATGTAAGACTGCGCGGATTAAGTGGCCTCGATTTTCAGCGCGAGCTTGCTGCGAGACACTGTCATATGCCGATAATCTTCATCACTGGTCACGGAGATATCCCCATGAGTGTTCGAGCGATGAAGGCTGGCGCCGTTGAATTTCTTACCAAACCATTCCGCGACCAGGATCTGCTGGACGCTGTTCGCATCGCCTTGGAGAAAGACCGCGAAAGACGTGAACGGGAGAAAGAAGTAAGTGACGTCAAAGAGCGTTTCAACTCGTTGACGCCTCGCGAGCAGGAGGTGATCTCGATGGTCGTCTCAGGCATGCTCAACAAGCAGATTGCTGATCAACTCGGAACCGCAGAAAACACCGTGAAAGTTCATCGGAGCCGGGCAATGGAGAAGATGCACGCCCAATCCGTGGCTGAACTCGTAAAAATGATCGACAAGCTTGAGTCTTCTGTGCGGCCCTGAACAGTATAAAACTGATATGCGCACCGAACTGGCGACGAGCGCATCGAGAAGAACGAAAGTCCCTCCCAAAACCCTGGTAAACGAAAGCATTACCCGCATTGTCCTTTCTGGGACGCAAAATCCACCAATGCCCAATAGATTCCTTGTCCATTTGTAGATAGCTTGGGTCCACTGGAGGATTCATAGTGACAAAGAATTTAATCTCGGTCATTGACGACGATGAGTCGGTTCGCAGGACCACAACACGGCTCATCGAGTCGTTTGGTCTTCGAGCGGCAGCTTTTGAATCTGCCGAGAATTTTCTTGGCTCTGGCCATCTGAACGATACCTCGTGTCTGATCGTTGACGTACAGATGCCGGGCATGAATGGACTGCAGCTGCAAAGTCAGCTGGCTGCCGCGGACTGCCGCATTCCTATCATTTTCATCACCGCCTTCGACGACAAAGAATCCCGTCGGCGAGCCATGCAAGCGGGCGCCATTGCATTCCTTGGAAAGCCTTTCAACGATGAGCAGTTGCTTGAAAGCATTCGTTTAGCCCTACATGAGTTGGATGACGAGCCCGGAGCGGCGAGGAATCTGATCTCCATCATTGACGACGATGAGTCGGTACGCAGGACCACCATACGACTTATCGAATCTTTTGGTTTTCGAGCGGCAGCATTTGGATCAGCTGAGAGTTTTCTGAGCTCTGGGCAACTGGACTGCAGCGTGTGTCTCATCGTTGACGTACGGATGCCCGGCATGAATGGAGTGGAGCTGCAGAGTCAGCTGGCTGCCACGGACAGCCGCATTCCTATCATCTTCATCACCGCTTACGACGACAAAGAATCCCGGCGGCGAGCGATGCAAGCCGGCGCTGTCGCATTTCTGGCAAAACCCTTTGCCGACGAGCAGTTACTTCAATGGATTCGTTCGGCCCTACGTCAGGAGAAAGGCGGCATTGAGACGAGGTGATCGTGCACCAGTAGAAGTGAATGCATCACTTGTTTCGTCTGGATGAGACTCACGTTTGTGGCTGTGAGAAAGTGTGCTGGGGGTTTGTGATGGAAAAGCTAAATGGACATTCGTCAACTAAGGATGTTTGCGCTGAGGACAAATCTCAAGAAATCATAGGCAACAGCGCACCGCTCAAGTTCGTGCTCGCTGAAGTGCAACGAGTAGCGCCGACCGATTCCACAGTGCTGGTTCTCGGAGAGACCGGAGCGGGAAAGGAGGTTATCGCAGAGGCGATTCACAAAACCAGTGCGCGACGCGATCGTCCGTTCGTCAAACTTAATTGCGCGGCGATTCCCTTCGACCTGTTGGAAAGCGAACTGTTTGGATATGAGAAGGGCGCTTTTACCGGAGCCTTCGCGCAAAAGGTTGGTCGATTTGAAATGGCCGACACCGGCACTCTCTTTCTCGACGAAATCGGAGACATTCCGCTGGCTTTACAACCGAAGCTGCTACGCGTGCTGCAGGAAAAGGAGTTCGAGCGGCTGGGAAGTGGCAAGACACACCGAATCAACGTTCGTCTGGTGGCCGCGACCCATCGCAATCTGGAGGAAATGGTCGCACGGAAACAGTTTCGCAGCGACCTCTACTATCGTCTAAACGTATTTCCGATTGTGCTGCCGCCCCTGCGCAAACGCCGGGAGGATATTCCGCTCCTGGTTTCGCACTTTGTCGAAGTTTTTGCCCGACGCGTGGGTAAACAGATCAGCAGCATTCCAAGAGAAACGTTGGATGCGTTCACCTCGTATTCCTGGCCCGGGAACGTGCGAGAAGTTCAGAACCTCATCGAAAGGGCCGTAATCCTCTCGGAGAAAGGAGTGCTTGCGAATCCATTCTCCACGTTGGACGCGAAACCGGCGGGAGCGAACCCGACGCACACCAACTTCGCCGTACTGCACTCCGCAGAGGAGGGTACGTTCCGGGATTCCCAACGAACAGTGATCCTGCGGGCCTTGGATGCGTCGGGCTGGATGGTGGGAGGGCCGCGGGGTGCGGCAGCTCGGCTGGGATTGAAGCGGACCACGCTAATTTCCAAAATGCGGAAGCTTGGGATCTCGCGACCAGTGCGGCAACACGACATCGGTCGGCTCACCGAGAACCGCGAGAGTGAGCAGTGGTGGCAACCAACAGTTGAGTGAGGTCGCTGATTGGCGCCGATAAATGGCGCAAAGTGTCGAGGTGGAGGGGCCATGGCCCGGTCGAAGCTTCAATTATGGATTCCCCAGTCCGCCGTCCTAAGCTACGGTCTTGCAATCCTTTCCGTCTCCGTGGCGCTCGGCGGGGCGCTTCTCATCGAACGTTTTCAGCTCCACAACATAACGCTCTTCCTGTTTGCCATCGCCGTGGCCGCCTGGTATGGAGGGACTGGAGCTGCCGTGCTGGCGCTTCTGCTCTCATGCATAAGCTTCGCTTACTTCTTCGTACAACCTTCTCAAAGTATCCCTTACTTTATTCTTTTCGCCTTATTCGCATGGCTAGTCAGCTGGTTTAGCTCTGTTCGACGCCGCGTTGAGGCAGATCTTCTTCGAGCTCGCGACAAGCTCGAAATCGAAGTGTCGGAACGAAGCAGCCTGCTCAATCTAACACATGACTCGATTTTCGTCCGTAATATGGATTTCGCCATCACCTACTGGAACCTTGGGGCGCAGGAGTTGTACGGGTGGGCGGCGGAAGATGCCATCGGAAAGCATTCTCACCGACTCCTGCAAACAGTGTTTCCAGCGCCACTCGAGGACGTTGACGCCGAGTTGCTTAGGACCGGGCGCTGGGAGGGGGAGCTCAAGCGCACGACAGCTCAAGGCACCACCGTGGTGGTGGCCGCTCGATATGCTTTGCGCCGAGATGAGCAGGCGCGACCTGTGGCCATCCTGGAAACGAGCAATGACGTCACGCAACGGAAGCGACGGGAGGAAGAAATTCAACGCCTCAACCAGGAACTGGCAAAGCGCTCGATGGAACTCGAATCCATCAACAAGGAACTGGAAGCGTTTGCTTATTCCGTCTCGCATGACCTGCGTGCGCCCCTCCGCCATATGGCTAGTTATACTGAGCTACTTCAAAAGAAGGCATCTTCTAGCTTGGACGAAAAGTGCAGCCACTACATCCTGATGACGCTGGACTCGGCCAAGCGAATGGGAAACCTGATTGACGATCTCCTGGCTTTTTCGAGAATCGGGCGAGCTGAAACGCAAAAGACTCTATTCAGCCTGACGCAACTCGTAAGAGAAGCTCTCACCGAAGTTCGGGACGACACAGAGGGACGCAACATCGCCTGGAAAATCGGTACATTGCCCGATTTCTATGGAGACCGTTCGATGCTAAGACTGGTACTGGTTAACCTTATCTCTAACGCGATTAAATTCACGCGCACGCGCCCGCAAGCCGAAATCGAGATCGGCTGCGCCGATGGAAACAGCGATGACTTGGTTGTATTCGTTAGGGACAATGGGGTGGGCTTTGATATGAAGTACGTGAATAAACTGTTTGGAGTGTTTCAACGCCTGCACGATTCCGAAGCCTTTGAGGGCACTGGCATTGGGCTTGCTACGGTTCAGCGAATAATACATCGTCACGGAGGCAATGTCTGGGCCGAGGGCGTCGTTGATAGCGGTGCGACTTTCTATTTCTCAGCTCCGAAAGCATGAGGAGGCTTATGGAAAACACGAACACACTCGGACGTATCTTGCTGGTTGAAGACGATCCAAAAGACGTGGAACTTACCCTTACCGCACTTGAGGAATACAATCTCGCCAATGAGGTCATTGTCGCTCGCGATGGCGAAGAAGCCCTGGAATACCTCTATTCCCGTGGGAAATTCAAGACACGGTCCAGCGGCAACCCCGCAGTCGTGCTGCTGGATTTAAAATTACCCAAGGTCGATGGGCTTGAGGTGTTGAAGCAGGTTAAGTCCGAGGAGAAGCTGAGAATGATTCCGATAGTGGTGCTCACTTCATCGAAAGAGGAAAAGGACATGGTGGCAAGCTACAAACTCGGAGTGAGCGCGTACGTGGTAAAGCCAGTTGACTTTCATGAGTTTGTGAATGCCATCAAGGAACTGGGCATTTTCTGGGCAGTCATCAACGAGCCGCCACCGGGGAGCGTAAGGAAGTGAGCATGCGGAGCCCATTGCGGATTCTGTCGATCGAAGATGATCCTAAGGACGCAAAGCTGATTCAGGATCTGCTTGAGACAGAGGACATCGTTTGCGAGGTAACACGGGTCGATAGTCAGGCTGCCCTGCTGGCCTCCCTTGAGCAAGGCGGAATTGATCTGATTCTGGCAGACTACACTCTTCCCTCGTTCGACGGCATTTCCGCATTGAAGCTTGCAATGACGGCCTGCCCTGAAGTGCCTTTCATCTTTGTATCTGGAACACTCGGCGAAGAAGTAGCGATTGAGGCGCTCAAGATTGGCGCTACGGATTATGTTCTGAAGACGAGCCTATCGAGGCTTGTGCCGTCGGTGGTGCGTGCGCTCCGTGAAGCTAGAGAAAGAGCCGAACGCAAGCAAGCAGATGAGAAGCTACGTCGCAGCGAAGCCTACTTGACCGAGGCCCAGCGACTGAGTCAGACCGGCAGCTTCGGGTGCAGACTCTCGACAGGCGAGATGTTCTGGTCGGAAGAAACCTTCCGAATTTATGGATACGACCGATCCACCCAACCCGCTGTAGAACGTGTTCTTCAAAGGGTCCACCCCGACGACAGACCTTTAGTTCAGGAGCAAATCGATCGGGCGTCCCGCGGCGGTGAAGGCTGTCATGTCGAATGTCGCCTTTCAATGCCTGATGATTCGGTCAAGCATGTCCGAATTGTGGCTCACGCATCAAAGAATGACCCAGGAATCATCGAGTTCATTGGGGCGGTGATGGATGTTACCGCTACAAAGAAGGCGGAAGGGAAGCTGCGACGCAGTGAAGCTTACTTGGCCGAAGCGCAGAAATTGAGCCACACAGGCAGTTTCGGCTGGGATGTTTCCAGCGGGGAGATTTACTGGTCTCGAGAAACCTTCCGGATATTTGAATATGAGCCGACAGCCAAGGTTACGATCGAACTGATAATGCAACGAACTCACCCGGAAGATAGGCCGGCTGTGCAGCAACTAATCGAACGCGTTTCGCGTGAGAGGGCGGATTTCGATTTTGAACATCGGTTGTTAATGCTTAATGGATCCGTTAAATACCTACGGGTCATCGGCAGTCCCTCAGAGAACGAAGACGGTTGCTTTGAGTTCGTGGGAGCAGTTACGGACATCACCGCGCGCAAGCGGGCGGAAGAAAAGGTCCGGCAGAGCGAAAAGGATCTCCGACAGCTCCTTGATTTCACGCCTCAGCACGTCACGGTACTGGGACCAGACAGAAGGCGCCTTTATAACAACCATGCCGCGCTCGATTATCACGGTTTGACTCTTGAGGAGTGGCAGACCGCCGACCCGGACAGATTGTTTCATCCACAGGATTGGGAACGCATAACGAGAGAAGTTCATAGCAAATTCCTGAGCGGGTCCTCGCTTGATATTGAAGTGCGGCTGAGGAGAAGAGACGGGCAGTATCGCTGGTTTCTCATCCGCTACAATCCGATGCTGGATGAACAAGGACGCCCCACACGTTGGTATGCTGCGGCGACCGATATCGAGGATCGCAAGCATGCTGAGCAGCGGCTCCAGGACGAGAACGTTGCGTTGCGCGAAGAAATCGATAGGGCATCGATGTTCGAGGAGATCGTAGGGATTTCTCCCGCCCTGCACGCGGTGCTCTCTCGTATATCCAAGGTTGCTCCCACAGACTCCACTGTTCTGATCACAGGTGAAACGGGGACGGGCAAAGAACTTGTCGCCCGCGCCATCCACAGGCGGTCCCACCGCTCCTCGCGGGCCTTTGTGAGCGTGAACTGCGCTGCCATCCCGCGGGACTTGATCGCCTCCGAACTGTTTGGCCATGAGAAGGGCGCGTTCACGGGGGCAACTCAGCGACGCTTGGGGCGCTTTGAGCTGGCAGAAGGAGGCACGATCTTCCTCGACGAAGTCGGAGAGCTTCCTGCCGAGACGCAGATCGCTCTCTTGCGTGTTTTGCAGGAACACGAGTTCGGTCGTGTCGGTGGAACTGGATCCATCCGAACGAATGTTCGGGTGATCGCCGCCACTAACCGCGATTTGGAAGCGGCCATCGCTGCGGGCACGTTCCGGAGTGACCTCTTTTACCGGCTCAACGTTTTCCCGATTGACGTGCCTCCTCTGCGGGAACGGCAGGAAGACATTCCGGTGCTCGTTGATTACTTCATCGATCGTTATGCGCGGAAAGCAGG